>Ga0307513_10000158_pt1 | contig 96742 bp, 58 predicted proteins | sample 15_EM_MG_FD_202174 | JGI IMG/M metagenome (GOLD analysis project Ga0307513, IMG submission 202174) | Populus trichocarpa ectomycorrhiza microbial communities from riparian zone in the Pacific Northwest, United States - 15_EM | ecosystem: Host-associated > Plants > Roots > Unclassified | place...
TTATAAAAAATCGTTTTAAAACGAATATAATAAGATAAATTATAAAAAATATTTATTAATAAATGTTTAAATTTAATATTTTTAATAAAAATATTTTGTTTTGTTCTTTGGTTTATTAAATTAAAGATATAAAGATCCTTTAGCTTAATCGGTAAAGTACATAATTGTCATTTATGCAGATGTCGGTTCGAATCCGATAAAGATCGTTAAATAAAACAAATTATGTAATTTAAAAGGTCTTTTAGTATAAAGGTAGTACTGAAGCTTTTCGTGCTTTATGTATCAGTTCAAATCTGATAAAGATCGAGGTTAGACTAAACAATAATATAAGTCTTACATTTTTCACACAATACTTTTTATTTACAACATAAAGCTTTACTTAACTAGCTCTCTTCCATGTACTATTTTGCGAGTTGGTTCACAATACTGGTTTCTAAAATTTCAAGTTTAAAATTTTCATCACCGTATTTCTCTCTTGGCCATAAAGAAAAAGCTCTAAATATAAAATAATTTTATTTTTATTTTTATATTACCAAACGTACCTAAGAAAGTAATAAGTTTAATTATTGTTTATTATTATCTTGATTAAAAGTTTTATTATGATGTTTTTATCTCAATTATAATTTATATTTTATACTAATGAACTAATTACTACAGAAATAAGAAAAAGTATACTTAAAATACTTATTAATGTTAAAATTATTTCAAAGACTATAAAATATATTGAACTTTTTACATAAAATTTTATTATTTTTTTTATGTAAGGTGAATTTATTTTACTTTCTACGTCATACTTTAAAATTATAATGTTACTTATAAAATAAATTAAAAGATTTATAAATCCAAATAATACTATTAGTTCCAATGTTAACAATGAACTTAAAAATTTAAACATATCAGATGAATTTTCAGATACATTCACATTTAAAAAACTTAAAGCCCAAAGTAATAAAGAAGACTTAGCTGGAGTTGAGGTCGGTTTAGAACCAGGTGTTGCTGGTGCATTACTTGGTTTTGCATTTGTAGGAGTATTTTTATTTGGGTTTGTATTAGAATTATTGTTTTAATTATTATTTGATCCACTTCCGCCATTATTAACTTGTCTTTTATATCTATCGTGTAAATTAAAACCTGAATCTACACCTGTAGTTAAAGCTGAACCTACAAAAATAGTCGCACCTACTCCTTTAGCAATTTTTTTAATTCCATTGGTAAACATATATTTTATTGTAGATAAAAGATTCAAATCTAACAATGAAATTTAAAATAAATCTTAAAAGTAGGAGATGTTTTTTTTTTATTTTCTCCTTTTATACACCATCTATTTTATTAAAGTTTGTTTTAAAATAATTTAATTAATAATATATAAATGGTTATGTTTATTTATATTAATAAAATATAATACTATTTCGATTTTTATCAAATCTCTAAAATTAAAGTAATAATTTCTAACTTTATTACCTTTTTTTTCACTTAAATAAATAATATAACCAAAATATTTTCTTTTCATTAAAAATTTTAATGCACTTTTTACCATTTCATCTGAAGAAGAGAAATCAGTTATATAGAATGAATATGATTTTTTACCATCAAAGATACAAATACAATAAGGTTCTAATTTACCATTAATATTTTTAGTTTCCAAGTCCATAGTTATAAAGTTTGCAGACACACTTTTACATTTTTTAATTTTAGTAAAATAACTTGTTGAATGTCTATTTTGTGTATAAACCGGTTCTTTATTTTTATATACTATTAATTGATTATTTACTATTCTAGTAAAACTATTTAAATTTGTTGGATCTTTAATTATATCGATAAATTCATATATAGGTTTTAAGTAGTTTTTATTTACTACTGATACTTTATGTAAAATGTAATTCTTTCCATTGTGTTTAATTCCTTTAATTAAAACTACAAAATTACTACTACTATTTTTAACATTAATAAATACTTCAGCAGCATTTTTTATTTTTTTAAAATCATAAGGATAATGGTTAATTTTTAATTCAATTTCACCCCATTCTTTAAGATTTACAGTTTTAGGAAAAATTTTAATATATGTTCTTAATTTATGTTTAATTATTATTGTATTTTCTTTTGATAATTTATCTATTTCATCTGATTGAGACTCTATTTTTTCATTTAATACACTATTTTCTTTATTAATACAAAATGGAAAAATTATGCTATTTATAGAAAGATAGAAAGATGCATATAATTTTCTGACATTTGTTCAATATATTTTACGAAAATATTATAACAATCTTCAAAATTTGTATTATTATAATTTTGAACTGGTGAAATAGTTCTAATTATAAACACATCTTTATCTCGTTTAATTAAATTTTTATTTATTAATATTACGTTACTCATTTCACTTTCATTACCAGATAACTTAAACATAACTTTAAATCCAATTCTAAATCAAGTATTAGAATCTAAATTATTAGCAATAAGTCTTCAAAAAATATATAAAGCTTTTTTAAAATTAAAATCATTAGTTAACATAAGGTTATTATCATAATTAAGATTATTATCATAATTAAGATTATTATATTTTTTGGGTGTGATAACCGCACCACTAAAAGATAAATTTAAATCAATGTTGTCATTTGAGGCTAAAGTGTAAGTAAAATTATGTCATTTACCTATATTATCTTTTTCAAATAATAATTCGTTAAACTCAAACGTTTCGTCTGATGAAAACTTTTTAAATTTAGTTATAAATTCTCGTTCTTCTATTTTTAGTTTAAATTGTTCAGATATTAAGTTTAATATTCTAATGTTTTCTAGTAAAATATTTAATCGAGGACTATAATTATAAGAAGAATTATAATTATAAATAAAAATTGGAGTAATATTGTAGTTATATGGTACTATTGATAGTGTTTTATTTAAATTTTTCATTTTTAATTTTTTAATTTTATAATTTTACAAACAGGTAACTAATTTACCTAACTTTTAATTTTAATTTTATTTTATTTTATTTTATTTTATTTTATTCTTAAATCAATTCTTTATAAGTAGAGTTTAAATTTTACATTTCTTTTTTTCTTTTTAAATTAGGGGGTATCTGATAATGGTAATCAGTTGTACTTGCACTACAAAAATAATAGTTCGAATCTATTTACCTCCAAGAAATAATAAATTTATTTTATTTTTATTTAATTTTACTTTGTTCTTTAAAACGAAAAAAGGGGTTGATCTTGATAAAAAGTTTTATTATGATATTTTTTCTTTTTTGCTTTAGAGGAGATTTTATTTTAAATTTTTAATTTTACTTTTACTTTTTTAATTAACTAAAAGGTCTACAAATTTACTGTTTAATTCTGATTTTAATATGTTATATAATTAAAATTCAACAAGCGTATCACAGAAATCTTGAGACTGATTTGAATTTGAATAATCAATGTGAATAGTTAATTGGAAATCTTTTAAGAAACTGGTGTTTGTTTGATCTGAATCAAACGTAGAAATAATTTTGTTTATTTAAAAAGGTGATAATACTTCAGTACATTCTCAGTATGTTTTTAACATAACTTTTGTATTTTTAGAATATTTATTTAAGATATCATTTAATTGTAAGTAGTTATCTTGATGTAAATATAATATTATTTTACTATAAAATGCTTTTAAATAATGAGGGAATAATTTTATTAAATTTTTATTAGTTCCACCAAAGTATTCATAACCATATCCTAACATATTTAATTCTGTTATTTCATAACTATAAGGATAAGGAGTAATTTCAGTTCTATCTGTTACCTGTCGCCATAAAACTTAAAGTGGTATTGAAGAGTAAGCTAATTCAGGAATATCAGAAAAGAATAAGTCAATTATTATATTTTTATATTGATTTACTCCTAATAATTAATTGAAAACAAAAACTGGAGAAGTATAAATTGCTCTATACTTTTCAACTAAATAAGGATTTAAATAGTAAGCTAAATTTTTATTTTTATTATTAACTAAATATTCTAATACTATCATGTATTTAATAATATCTATTTTAGAAAGGTTATAATTAGGATTTTTGAAGTCTATTATATTTCTATTTGTTAAATAAGGATTTTCTATTTTATTTTGAGAGTTTAATTTAAAGTTTAAAGAATTTTCATATTTGTTTAAGATTAAGTTTTTTATATTTATCATTGTTATTTATTTTTTAATTTTGTAATTTTACAAACAGGTAACCAACTTACCTAACTTTTAAATCTTTTAAGATTTTTTCTTTTTTAAAGATAGAAAATTAAATTTCTTTTTAATTACCTATTACTATAAATACAAAGATTGTAATATATAGAATAAATGAATAGTAAAATATTGAAGTTATAAGTGTTATAAGCGGAATAATGTCTGATTTAGGAATTTTTAAATTTTTTATAGTATTTTTAATATTTCTAAAAAACTTTTTACCTGAACAATCGTTATTTCTTAAGTTAATTATTTTATTTTTTATTCACACAACTATATCATTTTTTATTCTTATTAGTCTTTGTATTGTAAATTTTAATTTAAATTTTAATAATTCTTTATTTGATACTGTAATAATAAACATTGTGAATATAAAATAAATATAAGCCAATATTTTTATTGGTATTAGTATTATATATACTATTGCTATTATTATATATTTTTTAATAATATTAATTATGTTTTTCATTTTTAATTGAATGTTTTTCATTTGTAATTGAATATTTTTAAATTTTAATTGAATATTTTTCATTTTTAAGTTTTAATTTTTGTAATTTTACAAACAGGAACCTAAATATTCCTAATTTTTAAAATTATTTTTATTTATAAAAAATCTGATAACTTCTTTTCTATGTATACGGGTTTTTTCTTCCCTAAAGATTTTAAGGTTTTAAGATTTTTTTCTCTAAAAATAACTTTTCAATTGAACTTAAATATTCTACTTTTAAGAAAATTTTAAATTAAACCTAAAAAAAAATATTTTTATATAAAAAAGAGTTATTTAATTTTAAATTGGCCAACGGGTCCATTAAAAGTCCTTCTTAATTTATATTTGAAGGATCTACAACGCTTATACATTTACATGAAACTTGTTCTACATCTGGATGATGATCTATTACGTCTTTAAAACTTTTTTCAATTTTAGTCTGGTATTCTAACATATTATCATTTATAAACCTTTGATGTTCTGGTGAATAAATATCATAAATATTTTTAAATTAATAAAAAGTATAATGTTTACCTTGATATTTATATAAAGTTATACCATCTAAATATAATATTAATAGATCTTTAAATGTATCATATGTTTCATGATTACCACAATAACCATTGTGTACATTTCATAGTATTAAATTACCTTCTTGGTCTAGGTTTACATCATCTAAATCAATATCTTCATCTATATTTTTCGATTTAATTTTCTCATCATATGAAGAAATATAACCTTTATCTTCTAGTTCTTGAAATAAAATACTAAGTTTTTCAATACTCTTTAGTCTATTTTCTTCACTTAAATCTAAAAGATATTTTGATTTGGATAATCCAAATTTAAAAAGTAATGATATTGGATAATCATATATTATTTCTTTGGGTATATTCTCTAATTTTAAATCTATTAATATATTGTTATATTTATTTTTTTCTACTAATATACCTGAATTTAAAGTTTCTATATCTAGACTTTTTAATCATAAATAATCAGCAGAATCTATATAACTAATTAAATTTTCCATAGAAATATTATTGTTTATAAACATTTCTTTAACTCTATCAAATTCAAATATAAAACTAAATTCTTTATAATATCTTCTAAAGTTTTTAATATCTTCTAAGATTACATCTCTACTTGGTATATTTAATTTTTCTTTATTTAATCTTTCTATTAACTTGTTGTTTCAATATTTTTTAAATATTTTTAATTGAGATGAGGTTAATATCACTTTAATAAGTTTTTCTGAGTTTAATAGCAGAACTAATACTATGTTTTGCTTAATTAAATTTACATCTGTATATGCAAATATTTGGTTTAAGCTTTTAATTGTGTTTTTCATTTTTATTTTCTTTGTTTTTTATTTTGTAATTTTACAAACAAGTAGCTTCACCTAATCAAAAGAAAAGGTCTACCTAATATTTTTTTAAATTATGTTATTTTTTAAATTATGTTATTTTTTAAATTATATTATTTTTAATTAAATTTATATTCTTTTTTTATTCAAAAATCTTTTAGTTTATATTCTTTAATTGACCCTAGATGGTTTTTAGGTAATGAATAAAATTTATAGTTTATTTTTTCTTTTGGTAAACTAAATTTTAAATTTAGTTCACCTAAGGAATTTATATTTATATCTTCTGGATCAGTTACAGAAATTAAGTAATATTTTAATTTAATTAAAATTTTATCTAATTTTGATAATGTTAATCAATTTGAACCATATGTTTTATATAATTTGGTTGTTTTATCATAAACATTTAATAATTCTTTTTCATTATAAATATTATCTTTATAGTGATATAATCATATTTCATCTATATATAATTCTATTAAACTTTTAAATATATAATATGTATTATAATTTCCGAAATATGAATCATAATTATTTTTTATATCTTTTACTTCCTTAATTTCAATTGGTTGTATTTTGATTGAAGGGTCTTCTACTTTGCTATGTTCAAATTTAAATAAAGAAGATATTGGTGTTTCAAGTATTACTTCGTCTGGTATATCTTGATAAAATAAATCTATTAAAACATTTCTAAATTTATTTTGATTTAATTCTATACCTTCATTTAAATTTATTGTAAATTTGCCTCTTGATCTTAAGTATTCTATTGATTTTATATATTTATAAATTTCAAATTTAGTTAAGTTATATCTTGAATCTTCTAAAGCTTTAATAGCTTTGTCGCTTATTCAAATACTCTTTAATTTATTTTTATTTATTAATAGTTCATCTAAATAATCTTGGTGTGCTTTTTTTATATATGGGTTTTTGTTTGTCAATTTATTTTTGTTTATCATTTTATTTTATTGTTAAAAATATAGAAGAAAAAAGTAAAATAATTATACTAATTTTTAAAGTTATTAAAAGAAGAATGATTTTATTTTATACTAATTTTATTTTATGAAGATAAGTATATAATATTATAAAACTTATATTTAAATTTAAAATTTAAAAATAAAATTATAAATTTAAAATAATAAATAATTTAATTATAAAATAAAATTAATTATAATAAATTAAAATAAATAAATTAGTGTTATAAGTTCAGGTAATCTCTAAATTTAAAATATTAAAAAATATAAAATAAAATTATAATAAAATTAAAAAAAATATATATTAAAATAAAATTTAAGGTTAAATGGTTGAGATGTCTTTAGAAAAAAAATAAAGGGTTGATCTTGATTAAAGTAAATAATTAAAGATTTTTTATATCTTTTTTCTAAAAAAAAGTGGAAAATTTAAAGTGGAAGGAATTAAGTAACCTGGCAAACTTATTAAGTCGTGTCTTTATTTTTAGAAGAATACTAACAATAACAACAAAGTAATATTAAAAAAAAATAATTTAATATAATTAAAGCCTTGCTCATTTAAGGTAAATATTGAATATATAAAAAAAAGCCAGGAATAGCCTAAATTAGCCAAGGATATAAATTTAAATTAAAAGAAATGCTATTATTAAAGAAATAATAAAGAAAATAAAAATAAAAATAAATAGTAATTCTTTACCTACAATAAAGAGTTGTATTCTAATTATGTTTTTCTTTTAATTTTTTATTTTATTTTATTTTATAATCAGCATATGCTATGTTTTTAATTAATAATAATTTATTTTTATTTTTTCAAATTTCAAATTTCAAATTTCAAATTTCAAATTTCCAATTCTTTTTTATTTTTATTTTTTTATTTTTATTTTAATTGTTAAAATTAGACAATATGATTTTTAATTTTAATTTATTAATTATTTATTAATTAATATTTAATTAATAGCGAAAGAAGGATTTGAACCTAAACCTAACAGTTCATGAGACTATTGTGCTAACCACTACACTATTTCGCTTGATTTTATTATTAGTGAATATATTATACAATTATTATATAATATAAACATTTTTAAATTTTTATTTAAATTAAACCAGGTTTAAGTATAAATTTTTATTTCTTAAATATTTAATCACAGTATAAAAGTATTTAGTCTTTCAACATAAAACCTATAAATGTAAATAATATTAAATTTTAATATAATAAAATTTAATAACACATATCTAAAGTTATCTAACATTAATTAATTTAATTTATAAAAAGTAATTTTTTATAAATAATTAAACTTTCTAAGTTAACCCACTTTTTTTTTAAATACAATACCTATAAGAAAAAAAATTTAACATTATACCTTTTTTTGAAAATATTAAACCCTTGCCTAAATACTTTTTTAAAATATAAATAATAAAATTTAAATAAACTAATAAAAATAATATAAAATTTAAAAATTATAAGCCGAAAAAAGGAATTGAACCTTTATTTTACCGTCATGAATGGTAGGTTTTAACCTTTAAACTATTTCAGCACTTTCTTTGGAATATATAAAAAAAGTAAAAAGTTATTTTTTAAAAGTTTTATAAACCTAAACACCCTTCTTTTATATACTTTAATTTAGCAATATATTTTATTATAAGTAAACATTTTTTTAATAATTGAAGAATTCCTATACTTTTTTTATGATAATATGATAGAATAATGTTATTATAGTATATTTTTATAATAATATAATAGAAATTTAGTATGATAATATTATGGTTTGTTTTTAGTCTTAAGAAAAAGCGATTGAAAACCATTTAAAGGCTAGGCGAGATATATGGATTGAATGCAGCATTATTACCTAAACCTACAGAAGATTAGATAAGGAATACTAAATCACTCTTTTACCTTTCCACTATTTTTAATCTTTCCATTATATTTATTTTTTGTCATTTTTTTATTTTTTGTCATTTTTTTATTATCTTTTAAATAATTGTAAATAAAAGGCAATTAGAACCAAGGTTATCGGAAAAAGGGGTTAAACTTGATTAATAGTAATATTATGAAATTTTTACTTAAAACTATTTTAAATTCTTTAAGATTATTTTTTTTTAATATATTAAAATTTTATATAATCAACTATAATTTAAGAAAGTATAAAAAAAGATAATTTGAATATACTTGTTTTACTAAAAGCCTGAAAAGCCTGTCATTTAATCTATAAAAAAAATATTAATATTAAAAGAGTACAAATCCGCAAAACTTAAAAAAAAAGCTGAAAAGGCAAAGTTGCAAAACTGAAAAGCTGAAAACTGCAAAGCAGGAAAGATTAGATTATAAATAATTCTAAATATTTATAAAATATTGGATATTTTTTTACATCCATTTTTTAAAATATTAATATGTTCCTTTTTTTATTTTTATTTTTATTTTTATTTGGCTATAGCATATTTTTATTTTTATTTTTATTTTTTTTTTAAACCTTAATAAAGCCACAAGGAACAATAATTTGTCTTAAAATTTATTCTTATGAATATTATTACTAAAATAATAATTATATTATAGTATATATTAAAAATGGAAAAAGTCACTAATAAAATATTTAAATATTTAATATTTAAATTAAAAAAAAATTATAATTTAAATCAATGTTACTATACATTCTTTTATAAATATAAATTAATTAAACATTCTTCTTCCATTCCAATAAGAAAAAAAAAAATATTAAAAATTTGACTATAGCACAAAACAATTTTAATATTATTAACATTAATAATATTCATAATATTTTGTTTTTTACAAGTCTCCGGCTTCAAGTCCAAATAAAGATTATATTAAATATTTTGCTATATAATTTAAGTTTTAAGTGAGAGTGGACCTTAGGCAAGGAGTTAAATAAAAGTGGAAAATAAACAAATAAAATTAAATTTCATATTATTTGTTTATTGCAAGCACCAGAAGGTAAACCGGAAGACCGAAATCTTGTACTTTATAAATTTTGGATTTTTATAATAAAGGATTTTTAACAAAACATACAAGAATAAAGATAAATATATAAAAAAATTTAATAATATGAAGAACTCATCCAAACTTTTATATTAAACGTTCCTTTTTTGTTTTTAGTTGTAAACGAAGCAGTATTAACAAAATTTACTAAATTTTTAGATAAGCTACCTATTTGTACTGTTTGCACAGTTTTCTTAGGTTTAAATCTTTCTGTTTTTAATCTACCTGCTAATCTTATTCTTATTCCTGTAGTTTTTGCTGGTGCTACAGGGTTTGTAATTATCTCTTTATAATTATCTATATTATCATAAAGAATAGATGAAGGTATAAGTAAATTTAATTTATTACTATTTTGGTATGTTAACTGGGATACCTTTTTTGTTTTTTGTGTAATTATTAAATCTTTACTATAGCCCAAGCCTGAATTATCTAATTTATTAATAATTTTATCCAAAGGAATAAGGTTTTTATTTAAAGTAGAAGAAATATTACTATTGTTATTTGAATTTAGATCCATATTTACATCTGAAGAGACATAAGGAATAGAAGTATAAGGTTTTAAAAGATAGTTTTCAATAGGTAATAATTGTGCACTAGAAAATGTAATATTTTTTAAAATTCTGTTTTTCTGTAAAATTATTTTAGAACTCTTATAAACAGAAATTTTTTTTCATAATTTTGTTAATAAAAATCTAAAATTAAATGTTTTAGTATTAGCGCTTACACTTTTAGCTAAAATATTAGGATCATGACCAATATTGTAAAGCCTTACCAATTGAACTTCTAATTCTTTTTTGAAAATTTTTAACAATAAAGACTTAAGTCATCCAATTTTTAATCATCAATAATCTTTAATTATATATAAAGACTTATCAGTAGCTTTTATAGAATTAGTAATATTTTTAAATTTTGGTTTACTAATTTTGCGTAATAAACTAGGTCGAGGTTTAGAAAAAAGAAGAGTGTTATTACTTTGTAAAGTAGAAACTTTTTTTTGATTATGATTAGAACCTATTACATAGTATCACTTTCCTTTTACTTTTTGTTTTAGTTCTTGTGTTTTTTTCAAAGGAAATACTAACGTACTTTTAAATCTTGTTTTATTTCTTCTAATTTTATTCAATTTATACAATTTGAAAGCATAAGCTAATATATTATTAAAATTATAAAGTTTTCCATTTAAACATGCTTTATTTAATTTATTTTTTCTTTTCTGTATTCTTTTTCAATATCATAAAGCCTTTTTATTTTTAGGAGCTTTTTTATTTATATTTTTAATAACATAATCAATAATTTTTGCCAATTTTTCTGTTAAATGTTTTTTCATATACGTTCCTTTTCCTATTCCTAGTAAAGGTGCTGTACTTTTAAATTTAGAATCTTTATTAATATTATTAGTAGAACTAGATTGCGGAGCGCAGTATTCAAACACTGTTCCTATTACATAATAAAGTCTTAAAATTAATTTATCTGGAGTTTCTATAAAAACAGGCTTACTTATACTACTAAAAAAAGAATGGAAAAAATATTCAAGTATTGTAATGACTCTTTTTTTATTTTGTATATTACTATTAAAAATATTAAAATTATATGTAATAGACTGAGATTGACTTAATTTAGAATCTATTTTAGGTTGAGGATAATCTTGTATTCTCTTATTTGAAGCAATTTTAAGTTTATCATGATTACTTAAAGTAAATTTTATATTAGAATTATTTGTAGATAAAACAGGAGACATAATAAGATTTTTTTTTGCTAAAGAAAGAATTAACTTAGCTTTATTATTATTTATAATATCAGGAGAACCTTGATTTTTATTATTTTGATCAATATTAGTTGTAGTTAATGTACTTAAGCCTCTAATTACATTACAATAAGTTCTTTTTTCACTTCCAATAGAAAGAGGAATAAATATTTTAAGATTTGAAAAATAATTTAAATTTAAAACATTATAGGAATTTAATTTAAAAAAATTTTTATTAAATTTATACATTTTTATATTTTATTATAAATCCAAGCTGTAAATATTAACAGTAGGATAAGATTTTTGTTAGTTTTTTTTTAATTTTTATAATAGTGCAGCATTCTTAAAAAAAGACTGTAAATTATAAGGTAATAAAAAAAAAAACAAAAATATTAAATTCTACCGAATGGTAAATTTAATAAAAGTTTAAGTTTATTATTTTTTTCAATTTTTATTAGTTATTAATTTATTAAAAAAAAATTCTAGTTTGCCTTCTTATTAAATATTTGATAAATTAAACCAAAACTAAAGTTAAATATACTCTTCCAGACTTCAGCATTTATTAAATTTAGTAAAGAAAAAAGAACATTAAGAATTTAGTCCCTTTCTTTTTAATAAAGATCAACTACCTAACCTAGCTTTGCAATATTACTTATTCGCTTACTATTCATACTTAAAAAAAAATAATGTATACGAAAAGAAAGAAGAACAAGAAAATAAGAGACAGAACCTTTATGGTTGTTAATTATGTTTTTAGTTTTTAGGTTTTAGAATTTAGTATTAAAAAGAAGAACACCAAATTAAGTAATTATTATTTTGTTTTCTGATCTAGCGAAATATTATAAAATTTCGCAATTTTCTTTTCTTTTGTTAATTAAATTTGGTTAATTAAAATTAATATTTAAATTTTACCTTTTTATTTCATTAAGGATATTTTAAAAAAGTATTAAAAAAAAAGAAAATTTTTAGTTTTTAAATTATATTTTATTAATTAGTTTATTTTTTTTTAAATAAACTAAACCATAATTTATTATAACATTTATATTAGAAAATATATTAGTAAATATATTATTAAATATATTAGTAAAATTATTAGTTAAAAAAGTTTAGGTATTTAGTACTGTATGTACACTATCTTTTAAACTAATACGAACAAAGAGACTTGAACTCTTACGGAATAAAAATCCACTTCTACTTAACAGAAGTTTGGCTACCAATTACAACATGTTCGCTTAAAAAAAAATAATGAAACGAATTTTGGCTATACTCTATAGTGGTATACCACCCTTAGGGAAAACAGACATTTTATTTCTAATTTTGAATAAAAATTTACAAAATTTATTTATAAACCTGAAAATTTTCTATTAAAGATTAAAAAAATAAAATATTAAAAAAAAATAAATTATTAAAAAAAAAATATACGAGTAATCAGATTCGAACTGATGACTTCGACTTGGAAGGTCGTAGTTATTCCAACTTAACTATACTCGCTAATCTTATAAATATAAATAAAAATATAATTAAAATATTAAAATTTATATTTTAATTTGTATAACTCACCTATTAACTTTGGTTAAATAAATAAAAATATAATTTAAAAATAAATAAAAAAGTATAATTAAAAAAAGATATTATTTTAATAATATTTTATTAATATAATATTAAAATTAAGGAAATAAAAATAAAATTATAAATTAAATAATTTATACTATATAAAAATATAACACTCTTTTAATAAAATGTGCTATAGCCAAAAATTTTTAAAATTTTATAAATAAGGTTTTAAAAATTATAATTCATCTAATTATAAGAAGATAGTAATAATATTTAATTAGTCTATTTTCCAATCCTTTTTTTCATTTACGTGAACTAATTCATTTCATTTACGTGAACTAATTCATTTCATTTACGTGAACTAATTCTAAATAAAAAAATTTTGCAAACAATAATTTATTGACCAATTTATTAAAAATAGTACCCACTGGCCTATAGGAAAAAACAAACATCTTATTGGATTTGAACCAATAACTCAATTACTTCGAAGGTAAACGCTTTACCAATTTAGCTAAAGATGTAAAAAAAAATAATTATATGAATTTTTGGCTATACTCTATAGTGGTATACCACCCTTAGGGAAAACAGACATTTTTCTTTTTTTGGCCTTTCCTATTGGTCCTATTGGAAAGGAAAATTTTATCTTGGATTTTATTTTACGAGTAAAGAGACTTGAACTCTTACGAACAAAGAACATGAATACCTAAAATTCACCTGGCTACCATTTCAGCATACTCGTTTATTTTTTTTTTTAATATAACTAATTAATATATTCTAAATTAAATTTTTATTAAACAATCTTATTAGGTTCATTTTAATAATATTATTTGAAAATTTTTATATTGTATTTTTTAATTTTTATTTTAATAAAATCTATCCTTTTTATTCTTAACAATATGTTAATAATAAATAAAATTTTAAGATAAAAAAATGGAACCAGAAAAGTAATAAGGCAAGATTAAATTTAAAAAATTTTTTTTTGTTTCAATTTTCATTTATTAAATAAATATTCAAATTTTATATTTAAATAATTTGTTCATTTATTTTTTATTTTTATTTTATTTTTATTTGGCTATAGCATATTTTTATTTTTATTTTTCTTTTACTTTGACTTTTCTTTTACTTTTACTTTTACTTTTACTTTTACTTGAGCTATATTTATATTTAATAATCCATAGCCTAAATATAATACCGAAACCTAAATTTTATGTAATTTAGATTAGTTTTTGTTTTTACTTTTTAATTTATTAAACTAGAAAAGAAGGTGCCTTTTAAATTATTTAAATTTAAAATTTTACAGGAGAATGGAAGAATAAATATTTTAAATATTAAAATTATAAAAATATATAAATTTATTAATTTAAATTTATATATTTAAAATTAGACACTAAGAGGATTCGAACCTCTGATAAGAGTATTAACAGTACTATGCATTGGCCGCTATGCTATAGTGTCCAACAAAATTAAATTTTTATGACAACTATAAATATAAAAATATTAAAAGTATTAAAATAATTGCAAAATTTTTTTAATTTAAATTAATAAATTTATAAATTAAATTTATTCTTAATAACGTTTACTGGAACACCGAACAAAAATTTAATTTTATTTTATATACTTTTTTTTTAGATATTAAATTGTTCTTATACTAAAGATTTTTTTTGACTCTAATCTAAACTTAAAAAAAGGTAGGTAAACCTTTTATTCAGGGCAAATAAAAAAAATTTTACTAAGCTTAAATTTTGATACCTAATTATTTTCTGGTAGGCGCGACTCGAACACGCTATATGTCTTACACCCAAAGTAAGCGACCAGCCAGTTAGTCATCTACCAGTGTAATTTAGATTAAAGAGATTCTTTTTTTATACTAATACTTTTACATAATATTTATTTTGTGGGCTTCCATCCTTTCCTTTTCTCTTGACTTGTCTTTTTTTTCTATAGGCCAGGGTCTGTCTATACTATAGAAAAATAAAGACAAAAGACAAGTAAAGAGAAAAGACAAGGGCAGGAAAATTTTTTAAATAAATAAATAACCTTTTACTAGGTACTGAACTTTTTTAACCTAAATTATAAAATATAAATTATAAAATATAAATTATAAATTATAAATTATAAATTATAAATTATAAATTATAAAACATAAAATATAAAATATAAAATATAAATTAAGATTAAAAAAAAAGGATAAAGCAGTTCCTATCAAATATTTATTAAAATTTTTTAATTTACTATATTAATTTAAAATTTTTAATTTACTATATTAATTTAAAATTTTTAATTTAGTAATTTATTTTATTATATTTACTACTACTTACTTTTATCAAGTTTTTATCAAGTTTTTCTCAAGTTTTTCTCAAGTTTTTCTTAAAAATAAAAATAAAATAAATATTTCCTTTACTGGCTCTCACCCTAAAGACCCTGGCCTTGTGTTTCCTTTCCTATAGGCCAGGGCGCACGGCATAAAAGGTAAGGAAGGGAGCCGGTCCTCTATCTTTATAAGACAAGGATCTATAGGAAAAGCTATAGCCAAATAAATTAAGTGTTAAGAATTACTTTTATAAGTTGAAGGTATTTTGGTTTAAAGGAGAAATTTGTTCAAGACTATAAATAATAGTATTGTACTTATATTTTATTAATATTAGTATTTGCTTGAAATGATGCTTCTGGAGTTGAAACTGATGAAGAGGTGCAATTATTTTTTTTTATTTCTAGTTTTTTTATTTCTAGTTTTTTTATTTCTAGTTTTTTTATTTCTAGTTTTTTTATTTCTAGTTTTTTTATAACAAAAGGTAATAGGTTTAAATTTAAAAGTTAAAAAAAAGGGGTTGATCTTGATTAAAAGTTTTACTATGATATTTTTTGCAGATTAGTTTGAGTTTTTTTCTTACTTAAATTTTAGTATTACTAAAAATAAAAAGAATAGGCATAAATTATTTTAGTATTATAAACGATTAAGAATATAAAACTAAGAATGCAACCATTAATGAGAATAATCCAGTAGCTTCGGCTAAAGCGAATCCTAAAATAGCGTAACCAAACAGTTGACCAGCTTTTTCAGGATTTCTAGAAGTTGAAGCAATAAGAGATGCGAAAATTACACCAATTCCCAGTCCCGCTCCTATTAATCCAGAGCAAGCTAATCCCGCACCAATAAATTTTGCAGCAGCTAACATAAATTTTTTAAAATTATTTAGTTATAAGATAATGTCTAACATATTTATTTATTTTTCTTCTTAATTATCCTCTTCATTCTATTCTGGGGACCGGCTCCCTTCCTATAGGCCAAACAGACAGATTAAGAAAAAATTTAAATTTAAATTTACTATATTAAATAAATTAATTATTCACGAGATACAATTATTTTTTTTACATTATTAAATTCAGAGTTAAAAATTTTTTTTGCCCTTGCTGGAGTGAAGGACCAGACCATTTTTTTTATTTAAATAGAGTTAGATATTTGTAAGACAAATTTTGTAAAAAATACTGAATTTAGTCTAAATTTTAATAGGTAAAAATAGAACAATTTTTCTTTCATTGTTATAGCCAAAACAATAAATTTTATTATTATCAGCCAAATTTAAATTTTATTTTAAGAACAAGCCTAATTTTAATTATTTTTTTTTATAATTAATAAGACTAATATACTATTAAATTTATTACGCTATCCTTAAATACATTGAAAACATATTTGCTATAGTTATAATTATTCTAATTTGGTTATAAACCAAATTTATCAGAATATATACATTTTTTGTTGGTTTTTCAAATTTTAAAATTATATAGTATTACAACTGATTGTTATAATTTAATAACTTTAAATTTAATTGAAAATTTTAATAAAGTTATATTATTAAAAAAATTAAAATTATATAAACAATTAAATAACCTTAACATGTTAGATTTATTTTTATTTAAAAAAATATTTTTGCTTATTAGTATAGAATAACGCACACCAATTTCTTTAATTTTATCTTTGAATTTTTCCAAATAAAACTATTTTTATATTACCTTGAACCTTAACTTGATTTAATATTTTAAATCCCAGTTTTAAATATCTTAACTATTATAATAAAGGTTTAAATTGAAATGAATGTTTAAATTAAAATTTAATTCATTTTTATCTTTAAATTTTCTTTATTTAATAAAATAATCGGAATAGAAACCTTAAAAAGAATGGAACCAGAAAAGTAACGTGTGCTATAGCCAATAGCCAATAGCCAATAGCCAATAGCCAATAGCCAATAGCCAATAGCCAATAGCCAATAGCCAATAGCCAATAGCCAATAGCCAATAGCCAATAGCCAATAGCCAATAGCCAATAGCCAAGAATTAAAAATTTTATTCATTTTTATAAAAATTTTCCTCTTTCTCCAAATGACCTTGCTATAATAAAAGAAAAAAATTTTTTTTAATATTAATGATCTAAAAATATAAGGAGTAGAGTAATCGAAACTCTGTATGTAAAGTGTAAATTTACCGCTAAACCACTCAGCTAACTCCCTTTGTTTATTGTTTATTTATTATATATTTTATTTGTTTTTATTTTTTATTTTTATGTTTGTTACTATTATTTTTGTTTCTTTTTTTATTATTTTAATTAAACTTTAACGCTTAAATCTTAAATCTTAAATCTTAAACTTTTTAAATATCTATAAGGATATGTAAAGTATCAATAAAATTAAAATTAAATTTAAATTTAAATTTAAAGAAAAATGATGGTATACCACAAAACTTTAGAATAAAAATAGAACAAAATAAATTTATTTATTATTAAGTTTTAAATTTAAAGATTTTTTTTAATTAAGAATTTTGCTAGGTAAAAACATTGGTAAAACGTTTTTTTTTACCATTAGTAAACAAGCATATTTTTTTTTATATTTAAAATTTTTTTTAGTATATCTTTATAGTATATTTTAAGGTATATTTTTTAAGTATATCTTTTTTTACCTGTCTCTGATCGCTATAGCACTAACTCTAATTTTTATTTTTTATCTGTCTAACTTTAAATTTTATATTTAATAAATTTTATTTTTATAAAATAATATAGAAATTTTTATTTAAAAATTTAAAAAACGGATTAAAGGTATAAAAATTTAGAATTAAATTAAGTAATTTTAATTTAAAATTGAAAACAAAATTAATTAAAAAAAAACCTTGCTTTTTAACTAACAAAGATGAAGAGTAAATTAAAAAAAATTTTTATATAATAATATATATTATATGATATATGAAAAAGAGTTTTTTGTGGCTTTTTATAAATTAAAGTATAAAGGATTCGAACCTTTATTTGTAAAAATAAAAACATAAAATTTTTTATTTATTCTGCTTACCTATTAAGCTAATACTTTTTTTTTAGATTCATAAACTTATACTTTTTAATTAAAAATAAAAACGACCTGAGAAATTTATGATTTTTTTTAGATTATTATTATTCGCTTATAATTTTTCTGGGCTGGGTGGTGGCTATAGCACAAATAAACCACCCATCCTAAAGGACAATGTTTATATTTGCATATATTTTTTTTTCTTATATTTTTTAATGAGATAATAATCGGATATTCGGTTATCTAATACCCAGCTACTTAATTAAAAAATAATAATTAAATAATTAAATAAAAAAATTTTTTGGTTTTATTTTTATTAAAAATTTTTTAAAATTTTAATAAAATTTAAGATTTGACTCTTCTTTTAAAGAGTTAAGAAAATTAAAAGTTTAAAACTATAAATTAAAATTATCAATTATTAAATAGGAAATAATTTAAATTTTACCTCTATCTATACTTATATGAGAATAGTATTAATGAGTATTATAAATTTTATCTGATCCTTAACTTTTCCTTAATATTTATTTTTATTTTTTAATTTTCTCTTTGTCCTATAGGAAGAGGAAGAAAATTTGTTGGTTTATTAAAGTCAAGCCAAGCCAAGCCAAGCCAAGCCAAGCCAAGCCAAGCCAAGCCAAGCCAAGCCAAGCCAAGCCAAGCCAAAGCACAAGAACAAAAATTAAAAAGAATCTAAACTAACTATTTATATCTAAATAAAAAGTGTAATTTGAAAAAAAAATAAATGAGTCGTTGAAGAGGAATTACACCCTTAAATATTAAGTAAATTAAATAAAATTAGAAAATTTATTAAATTAAAAAAATTTTTTATATTAAAATTTAATATAATGAATTTGATGAGTGTGTAAATAAAATAAAATTTAAATTTAAATTTATACCTCTTCTAAAATAAAAAATTTAAAAAATAAAAAATTAAAAAATAAAAAATAAAAATTAAAATTTTAAAAAAAAGCATATTGCTTTTAGGTAGTATAATTTAAAATATTTTTGTTTTAAGTTTTATATAAATTAAGCTTTATTAAATATATTATAAAATTAAGTAATTTAAATATATTATACTTTTAATTTTTTTTTAAGTAAAATTATTAAAATTTACTTTTTTTTAAGGTATTATACTTTTTTATTTTATTATTAATTATTCATTAATAATTATTAATTATTCATTATTCATTATTAATTATGAATTATTAGTTATGAATTAAAAAAAAACTATTTTCGTCTATTATAAGAATCAGAGCAGGATTATAAAATAAAATTTTATAATAATATTATTAATATTATTAAAATAATAAATTTATAGAAAGATTTAGATTAAGTATAAAGGTGAGAGTATATAGTAATAAAAAATTTAAAGTCAATTAGTAGTGCTAAGCATATACAAGCACCCTATGTTTTAGAAATATTCTTTTTCTTGACTAGAAATCAAGTTATATCCTTTAATATTTTACTATAATTGGATATATAAAAATTTTATAAAAATTTTTTATAACAAGATTTCTATAATAGTATCTAAGGGATGGTTTCAAGCTTTATATTCAATCAGCTTTTTTCCAATATGTTTGTAGCTACCCAACAATGCCAGATAAAGATTAAAGATAAATAAACCTATTTCCAACAATTGGTACACCATAGAAACACATCCTATTGATCCTTTCGTACTAGAAGGTCTTCCCCCTTTTACTATTGCTACCTTCGGAAGATAGGGACCATACTGACTCACGTCGTATTAAACCCAACTCACGTAACCTTTTAATCGGCGAACAGCCGAACCCTTCCAAGCTTCTTCTCCTGGAGGAAAGGTTGAGTCGACATCGAGGTGCCAAACAGTCTCGACAATATGAACTCTCGAAGACTATCAGCCTGTTATCCCTAGCGTCAATAATTTAAATAAATAACTATTTTTATTTTTTAGTTGTTCATTCTAAGAGTATTAAACTTAGTAAAATTTTTAATTATTTACTTAATCGGATTATGTCTTCAGATTATTTTTTTATAATTTGTCCCTCGTATAATCTCTGAAGTTATAAAAAATTTTTTTTAAACTTGAGAATTATCTTAAATTAGAACTTTTCTCATATAGAAGGATTTTCAGTTTTAATTTTTTTAATCTAACTGAGTCACGCTATAGTTTTTTTTTTATTTTTTGTTAGTTACATGGTTTATTAGTTATTGTAGTTTTTATTAAAATTAAAAATTAAATAATTTTAAAAAAGGGGTTGATCTTGATTAAAAGTTTTACTATGATAATTTTTACTTAATAAAATTTTATAATAACTTTACATAGTTTGGTATTTTATTAAGCACCGATAATAATTGCAGCAGCTTACATAATTAGTATTAAATTTATTAATTAATCTAAATAAGAAGTATCAATAGGTTCTATTCAGGATAGTGTCTAACTTTAGATTTAAATGTTTAATTATAGTTCAGAATTAAAACTAATATAATATTTTATATCGAGAACTGTTTTCTTATTAATTGCAGTTCTTATTCTTAATCGAGAAATATTTAAAGCAGTCGAACAGTCTGTTATAGAGGTAAAAGTATTTATTAATTTTTTGTTTGTATCGAAAACATAGACTTTTTTTTAACAGAACTATTTAAACTCATTAATAACTTTGAATCAGAATTATGAATTGAACCTTTTCGGTGAGAAGCTTTTCCTTTTTTAGCTAGGCTCATTTTTGTTCTAGTTTAAAAGGATAAAGTGTGTCCCCTATTAGTTCCAGCTTTAGGTAATATATTATAGCTTTTTTCAGGCTCTTTGTTAATTACATCTAAGTGTTTTTGTTCTTGAGATTTCAATAATTTAAAAAACACTTCCTTTTCTTGCTCAGAACAAGAATTTAAATCTCCTTTAGGAATAGGTATAATTTCTAAAATTTTAAATTAAAAAGATTTATAACCATATTTTATTAAAGCTTTATATATTATACTTTCACCTCTTTTTAATTCTGCATTCAAACGATTAGGGTTTAAATATTCTAGAAATCTTCGTTTAAGATTGTCACTAGAACCTACATACACTTTACCGTTCAAACAATTAACTCATTGATAAACTCCAGCTTTATTCTTTAAAAATGAAGAAATATTATTCTTATTATCTGTCGCTAAATTAAACTGTAATTTTATTTTTTCCATATTTTATTTTTTTTTAATAAATTCGTGATAGTGTCTAACAAAGTAAAGAGAAACTATAGTTCTTATAACTTTTATCTATTGATCGATGTCTATTCCATTATATAACACCTGGTCACTATGCCCTACGGTAAGTATCTGATTGACTTATAGGTCTTTCAGTTAGACAAACTTATGCCATTACACATATATAAACTTTACAGAGTTTCTTGTTTCCCGAACAAGGTAATGCTTGTCTTCTTTAAATTTGAAAATTTTTTGGATATACTTTGTTACTTTTTTAAAGACGTCCGCCCCAGACAAACTGTCAATTAGTTAGTGTCCCAAATTAACTCAATAAAATCATATTAAAATTTTCTTAAACACTTTACCCGTTCCATTTTTATTTTTACATTTATTATTCAAATAATTCATAAATAAATAATTTAAATTATAAAGTTTAGATAAAATTTTGCTTTTACTCTATTATAATATTGAGAAAAATTTTTCTTAATTTAATTTTTATTATAATAGTATTAGTTTAGTGTAGAAATGAAGAAAATTAAATTTAAATTGTCTTATTAAGCTAAAAAGCAAGGTAAGCTTTATTGTTTACTCCCTAAGGTGTTTCACCTTTGTCTATCGACTATGACCTTTTACTCTAAATAGGTTGTAAGAAAAAAAGCAATAACTAAATACAGTAAAGCTGCTAGGGTCTTCCCGTCTACCCGAAGGTACGAGGTATCTGCACCTCGACTCCAATTTCGCTGAGAAACTCGTAGAGACAGTAAAGCCATCATTACACTATTCATGCAGGACCACATTTAATGGCCAAGGAATTTCGCTACCTTAGGACCCTCATGGTTAAGGCCGCTGTTTAGCAGATTTTCGATTAGTAACTTTCATTACCTTCTCTTATGTTGCAGCCACAGAGCAAATTTCATCCAGTATACTGTGATATTAGTCTTTGCACTGGATTGTGTTTTTATTAAACAGTTGTGGCTTCCGATTTTGTGCCCCCATTTTCTACATCTAATATTAATATACCTTAAATTAATATTTAATCTAATTTATAAAAATATAAATCTATAAAAATCGGTACCTCTTGTCGTCAAACTTATGAGGTTATTTTGCCTAGTTCCTTTACGAGTCTTATCTCTTCGCCTTAGTTTTCTCAACCTACGAACCAGTGTCGGTTTATGGTACGGTAGAATTTATCAAAAAACTTTCAACAGGTTTCCTTTTCTAAAAATAATTTTTAGATAAAGTAGAAAGTTAAATATATAAAGATTTTTTTGTAGAATATTAAATAAAATTTTATTTTTATGCTTCTCTTCTATAGACAAAAGAAAATAATTTTTTTAATATAATTAAATTATTTTGTTAGACAAGAAAGATAATTTATTACTTTTCAGTTTATAAAATTTTTTAATTTATTATTAACCTTTACATATTAATCTATTTTTTGTATAATAATACAAAAGTATATTTTTCTAAAGAAATAGAAATAACCAAATAGATTCATTTTGATTTAGTCTGATTCTTTTCTAGATTATAAATAAACCTATAAAGTTAAATTTAAAATTTAATTAAAACTTTATAAATTTCATTTTTCCTTCTATTTAAAGGAATTTATTTTAATCAGACTTTATACTCATCAGTTATAACATTTGCTGCTTATTTATATACAAATATTTTTTTAATAAAAAATAAAAGCATAAAAAATATAACCTTAGAGACCGCTTTAATTTATTCTTTTGTTAAAAATTAGAATAAAAACCTTTCGTATTCGGCGAGAAGGATTATACCTTCTTTACGCTACTTATGCCAGCATGCTCTCTTCAGTAACAAACTTAAAAAAAAAATTAAAAACTGTTTTTTATATGTTTACTGAATGTTTTACTACCCAACTATATTTAAATAAAATTATATTTAAACATAGCGACACGATTTCGGTTGATTATTTAGACCCGTTAAATTTTCGGTGCACCAAACTAAATATTGGACTTTCGCGTTGTTACACGTTCACTACAAGGCTGCTACTTCCAAGCACACTTAAAAGTTGTATATTATAAAGCACATCCTTAATTTCACTTAATAATCATTTGGGGAACCTTAATACGTGTTCACGACTGTTTTCGTCTCGACTACCCACCTTATCATGAGTAGTCTGCATGTTTATCATCAATTATTATAATTCCGAGATTAGCTACCAATGATAGGAATTTCACTTCCCCCATTTAAAAGTTTTAATTAAAAAAAAATTTTATTTAATTAAATCATATATATGGCATCAGCTCGCTGTACCTGTAATAATCTAAAATAAACTTAATACTAAAATATCTTTCGTAAAATATCAGCTATCTCAAAGTCAGATTTATCTTTCACTTTACTTACCACATCTCATCGGAGAATTATGCTACATTCACCCGTTCGATCCTTCAATAATCTGGACATGGTAAGATCACTTTGTTTCGGATCTAATAGAAATAACTAATTGCACTACCCAATTAAATAAATTTATTAATACTTTTTTTAATTGTTTTTAACATTATTGTTAAATTTTTAATACTACCTTTTTTTAGGAAGGCAGACATTTAAATTTTATTTTTATTTTATTTTATTTAAAAAAATAAATTTTAAAACAGGTGTACTTGCTTTCGCTAAGGCTCTAAACCTTGCTACTTCTATTAACTTGCTGACCCATTATGCAAAAGGTACGTTGTTATTTTATCCTTTTATCAGAATCAAATTTCAACTGCTTATAGAGTTACTATTTCAAATTTTCCTTCACAGTACTTTACACTATCGCTAGATTTATAATACTTAGCCTTAGAGGATGGTTCCCCTTTTTTTAATATTCCAGTAATTAAAAACCAGAATCTAAAAAATATTCCGACAAGTTATCTCTCATCGTACTTAATTTAAAATTTTTAAAAGAGTTACAGGACTAATCTTTCTATTTTTTTATATGAATTTAATTATAAAATATAATTATTTATTAAAAAAAAAAGATATACCTTCAATGGATACCAATAAATAAAACTTATAAAAAATTATAAATTTAAATTTTTATGTTATTCTTAAAATAAATTTTTAATTTAAGAAAATATTATATCTCTTTTTTGTTATTTTGTTAGGCTTTTCCGATTTCACTCACCGTTACTCTCGGAGTCTCGGTTGATTTCTTTTACCTTTCCTTAGTTCAATGATTTGGTTCAGGAAGTTTAAAATATAAATTACCCTTTTGGTTAAATACATAAAAAGGGTATTTTAGAAGGTTTCCCTTAGGATTGAATTTTATTTTAAGTTTTTTGCTTGCTTTAATTCAATTTTTATCTTGAAATTTAATTTTTTGTTCTTAAGATAGAAAATTATCTTTTTTTTCTCTTTAAAAATTTTAGATCTTGACAAAATTGAAGAAAATTAGATCTTACAAAACATGTCTAATTAATTTAAACTTAAAATAATTATTTAAGTTTAAGTTAAATTTATTATACTATAAAAAAGTAAATAAATTTAAACTAAAAAATTCTCTTTGGATTAATCCTCCTTTTTTATAAACCTGCTAGTGTTTATCCGTAATAACTCCTTTAAATTATTTGGTGTTAAATTCCATATTATCACCGTTACTTTTATAACATTTTTTATAATTTATTTTTAAATATATAAAAATAAAATTACAACTTTAAAATTAAATAGCTTTTCAAAAAATATAACCAAATTTTTGTGTGTGTCCTAAGGGCTCAAGGGTTGTAGCATACAATTAAAAAGATAATCAGAGATTTTTTTTACATTCTTGTTGTTTAGTGAAATAAAACAAAAATGGTATCCCATGCTAAAAAAAATTTAATCAAATTTTATTTAAATTTTAAATATTATTAAACTTTACATTATCTCTTCTTAAAACCTAAGCTGTTAAAAAAAACAAAAGCTTAAAACTCAATTATTTTCTAAATTACCCCTTTTTTATTTAATAAATATAAAATTAATTTAGAGTTTTTTTTAATTTAGATAATAATAAAAAGAAAATAAATAATTGTTTAATATCATCTTTTAGATTTAAAATAATAAATAAAACATAAAACAATGAAAGCAAACTTTACAAATAATTCAATCTTATCATCTTACTATACAAAATTGCCTGGCCTTGTCTAATAGACTAAGAAAAGGTAAGCCTGAGGAAATATTTTCTAAAAATATAAGTAAAAATTTAATCTCACAAAATTTAACAGACTTAGAAATAGCACAGTTATATAACAAAAAAATTTTAAATTGTGCTATAGCCTTGAATTTGATATATTTAAATATATAACAATATATGATTTCTTAATAGATTCATTAAATTGTAGTAAATATAAACTGTGCTATAGCCAAGAAGGAATAACTTCAGATAAAAATAAATATAATAATATTCTTGTAGATTTATTTTTTTATGAATATACCTCCTAAATTAATAAGCCAATATCCTTTAGCTTGCGTATTTCAAATAAAACAGAATGGGCTAGAAATTAATGACTTGACAAAAAAAAGATATATGTGAATACAGATGTTCATTTGATCATGAAGCACCTGAATATGATACAATGAATTACTTCTATAACGAATTAAAATTCGTTAAATCAATTAATTAAAACTATACAGGAAATTCTTACACATATTATATCTTTAAACAGTTAATAAAATTATTATTGTGCTATAGCCAAGAAGTTTATTTATTTAATTATTAAGGTCAAATTTTGACATATAATTAATTAATTAATAGTTACAATGCTTCTATATATAATTCCGATCCATCCTCAATAAGATCAATTTCTGAGTTATTAGAAACTAAAGAAATAACCAAAATAAAATACCAGTGTATTAAAGTATCAGATCCACAAGATATAAATTATTTACCTATTGCAGATGTAAAAATATATTTTTTCTATAGACAAGATGCAAATAAAATAATGAATTTTCAAGATTCGTACAATACTTTAATAGAAAAACGGTTTTCATCTTTTTGGAATTATGACAAAGAAATAGATAATAGAATTTTCATGGATAATTTAAAATAAAAAAAATTAAAATGTAAAATAAAAAAAAAAATGCTATAGCCAAAAAAATATTATCAAATTTAAATTTTCCAGATATATTATGCCTTTATTTACACTAATAACAGCAAAAATTTATTTAATATTTATATTTTATATAAGTCTATTAGATATTTGGATTCAAATTATTTAATATAATTAATATTTAAAAAAATTTTTCTTTACTTTTTGTCATAATAAAAAAAAATAAGAAAAAAATCTCTAAAATGAATCTAGTTCACATAAAATAATTAAATAATTTAAATAATTTATCAGTAAATATAAGGTAAAACTGATATTTAAATAATCCTTGTTAAATATAAAAATAAGAAAAATAAGATAAAATGAAAAATCAAATAATAGTATGAAAAAGAGATTACTTATATTATACTACCGAATTAAATAATATAATGATAAAAATAAGAATAATAGATAATGTAAGTAAAGAAATTAAATTAGGTTTGTGAGATTCAAATATAAAATATAGATCTTTTCACGATCAAAAATTAACAGATTTACAATCAAATTATTATACAGATCGAGGTAAGTGATTAGATTTCATTTTATCCACAGAAACATTTAATAATGAAAATATAAAAATAATAAATCCATTTACAATTGAAGAAATAATTTCAAGTAAATTACGTTTAACACTATTATTATTTTGACGTGATATATTAAATAAATTAAGTTCAGTTACATTTTTTAAATTACAATTAAAATTAAATTTAACTTATCATTCTGAAGATATAGATATGAACATAAAAAATAATAATTAAGAAAATATAGAAAACGATAAAACAAATATAGTAAGATCAATAGGATCAGTTAGAATTTTTACGAAAGAAAATTTTAAAGACGTTTTATCTTATATGAATACTTCATTATATTTATCCTTAGATGAATATTCAAGTTTTTATGTAAAGAATATAATATTAACATATAATATCTGTTATGCTGATAGTATATTAAATGATATAAATTTAATAAATAATTTTAATAATTAGGTAAATAATAATCCTAAGAATATAATGAAAAATAATAAAGAATTATTAAAAATAAGCGATAAAAAAATTACCTCTTACTGCAGACATAAAAAAATGAGGAGAAATAAAAATTATTAAAGGAGATTATCCATATAAATTTAATCTTAAAGAAACAAGAGTGTTAATAAGTAGTAAAGATATTAATACTCCAGATGGATTTAATTATATTGTTTCAATTAGAGGTTTTAAATTTAAAGATAAAAAAAATAATTATACTACTAAAGAAAGAGTCAGTGTAACAGACAAAGCTATTAAATTTATTCACTTAAATTTCATAGATATAATTAATGACATAAACAATTATAATTCTTTTGTTAGACTTATAGATAATACTCAATACGTTTATGAAAAAGGTGAAAAAGTATTAACACAAAAAAGAAAAAAAAGTTCAGTATTTTACTACTTTACCTCAATGTAAAAGATTAACACAAAATTTTGTGGTATACCCGACCATGGATTTAGAAACAAAAAATATAAATGGTATTTTAACTCCCTATTGTGTAAGTATATTTGATGGAGAAAATTCATATTCTTTAATATAACAGATTTTAACTCTTCTGAAGAAATACTTAAGTCATCAATTTTATTTATATTAAGAAGAAAATAAAATAAACATAGAGTTTATTTACATAACTTTTCTTATTTTGATGGAATATTTTTGTTTTGAGTAGAAAATTATAAGTGAAGTTGTTTCTTCAGATAAAATTAAACCTGTAATTAGGGATAATAGAATCATAAATTTAAGAGTAGAATTAAAACCTGAAAGATCAAAAATAAATTAAAAAAATTCTATATAATATATAATTTTTATTTATTTTTAAAGAAAACACCTACAATTTCTTCATTAGTTTTTAGGATTTTAGGCTAATTTTTTTTTGATCAAAAAAAGATAACAATATAGCAATAATCAGTGGATTAATATATGAATTTATTTATTAGTCTTACAATGGTGGAGGAATGGTACATTTTTTTTTAATTTGAGTTTAAGTTTTTGTATTTTTTTTTTAATTTATCCACTAAAAAGATATAATGATTTTATAAAAATATTTTATTTGTTCTTAAGATAGAAAATTAAATATTTTTTTTAAATTTTTTTTTATAGTCCAGAGATTAATAAAGGGGTTTTTTTTGAAAATTTAAATTAAAAATAATAAATTTAGATTAAAAAAATAATAACAAGTGCAATCTTTTTATTTTTTCCATATAAAAAATTTATAATTACAATAAATTATAATTTATAATTTATTTCGTAATTAAAATCGGCTCATCTTTTTTTTATTAAATATATTTCCTCTGAGTATTTTTATATATGACCTATAATTTAAATTTATTTTTATTATTATTTTAAAATAAATTAGTAAGTAAATTTATTTTTATAAAATACCATTAAATTTTAATTTTTATAAACTAGCAATAAATTTAATAAGAAATTTTACATACTAAATTATTAAATATATTTATTAATAATTTTAAATGGTTTAAACTAAAACAATTTCTACTCCACTAAATATGTTATTGTCCATCTGGGGACCGGCTCCCTCCTACTCTTAAAGAACAAAGGACAGGATGGGTGGTTGGTTTATCAACCCAGCCTGCCGTGCGCCTTGTCTATAGTAAAGGAAAACCTGAGAAAAGATTTTTAAATTATATATTTTTATATTTTAATATTTTAATAGAATGGTAGAACATTTAAACTTTATTAAATTATTATAAAAAAATTATATAATAATTTAAAATTAATAATATATTTTAAATTTAAATATAATAATAAAAAAAGAACTTAGATTTTATATATATTTAATTAGCAACCTCAATAGTAAACACAAATAAATAAAAAGATTCATACAACATCTACAAAATGTCAGTATAGTATGGCAGCTTCATAACCCAGATGATGACTATCTGTTAAATGATAATTTATTATTCTAATAAACCCTACAAGAATAAATATTGTACCAACTATTACATGCATCCCGTGCAATCCGGTAGAAGCAAAAAAAACGGTTCCAAAAACAGAATCGGCAAAAGAAAAGCTTGATTCTAAGTATTCAAAAGCTTGAAAACCTGTGAATATTATAGCCAGTACTAAAGTAAAGAATGTACCTAATATTGCACCTTTTCGGTTACCCTGAATTAAAGCATGATGGGCTCAAGTTATAAACGCACCACTAGATAGAAGTAAGATTGTATTTAATAATGGAATGGTAAAAGGATCTGGTGTTATAATTCCCATTGGTGGTCATGATGCAATTTCAATTGTAGGAGCTAAACTTGAATGGAAGTAAGCCCAAAATACAGAAAAGAAAGCTAAGCACTCAGATACAATAAATAGAATAACTCCTAAATTAAGTCCAGCTTGAACTTGACTAGTATGGTCTCCTAAATAGGTCAATTATTTATATTTATATTTATATTTATATTTATATTTATATTTATAATTTTAAACAATTATCAACAAAAATTTTTATTTAAGTAAATAATTTATCTATATTATTTGAGTTATTTAGATTGATAACATGCTGGGCTGGTTTATCAACCCAGCCTGCCGTGCTTCAAAAAAAAAATAAAAAGAAAAATATAAAAAGAAAGGATGCAGGTTTGGATTAAATGATAAACGCAAGCGTTATTGAAACTCAAACCCAAAAAGACAAAAAGAAAAATATATTATAAAATTTTGGGCTATATTTTAATTAATTTTTATTACTTGTGCTCTTTACTAAATTAATTAAATTAAATAATAAGAGAATTTTTATTAAAGAAAAAAGATGTTTATTTCCAAGTTTAAAATTAATTCATAAAGTGTAACCTCGGAGAAGTATTAAAAATATAAAATACTTCTGCTGATAATTTGTATAAATCTTTTAAAAATTGGATCAATTAAAAAAAAACTGCTTTACTTAGCCATTAACAATTATTTCAAAGTCCCTTTTTATTATAAGTTAAAGTTAAACTAGGCTTGCTAGAATAGAATCTTTTTTTTTAACTTTAAAAATTAATTATTAATTATTAATTATTATTTATTAATTATTAATTATAATAAAGCACAAGAAAACACTAGTTTTAATTGATACGTTTTTTAGATTAGAAATTATTAAATCTCCCAGCATATATTTATTTTTAAAGAAGGCACCTATTTTACCTTCTATCCTATAATATCGAAATTTCGAAAAATAAAATAGAAGAAAAAAATTATAATTTATTAATAAGAAAAATAAATTATTATGCCAATTATATTTTACCAAAATAAAATTTTAGTATTTAAAACTATATTTAAATTTTAGAAAATTATAATTGAAATGTTGTAAAATATAATTAAATTTAAAATATTTTTTGTTTATTTTAATTATATTTTAGGTAGTAGTACTTTTTAGTATAATATTATTTTGTCTGTCTGGCGACCGGCTCCCATTTCCTAAAGATCCTGGCCTTTCCTAATAATAAGAAAAGGTTTTCCTTTACTGCCTATAGGAAATAGGAAAGAGTCTTTATTCTATAGAAAGAGAGGAAATAGGAAATAGGAAATAGGAAATAGGAAATAGGAAATAGGAAATAGGAAATAGGAAATAGGAAATAGGAAATAGGAAATAGGAAATAGGAAATAGGAAAGACAAGGATTATATGCCAAAGGCAGGAAAAGAAATTATAGAATCTTTAGCAGAGTCTTTAGAATTCTAGAGCCAGAGGAAGACAAATTTAATTACTTTAAATATAAAAAATATTTTCCTTTCCTAAAGGCCAGGCAAAAAAAGATAAAAACCAAATTAAATATTTTTTATAAAATATAGAAGTTTGGTATACCACAAAATTAATTGAATGTAAAATTAAATAAATTAGTACCTTCTATTACGCAATCTCTAAACCATAGAGCCATAGCACTAGCTGTTAAAACAAAACCTAAAGATAAAAGTTCTCCTCCTAAGAAAAAACCTTGAAAATACATTACAGCTGAGCAAGCCATAAGGAATAATGTAAAACTTGTAACTATTGGTCAAGGTGATTGTTCTACTAAATGAAAAGGAAAGGATTGGAATTTATATCTTTCCACTCCTAATGTTTTTTCGAAAGCCAATGTTGAATGTAAATTAGAAACTACTTCTCCTTTTCCTATTGAATTAGAAGAGTAAATAGGGAAAGAAGTAGAAAAAAATTTAACACCATTAGTTTTTAAGTCAAAAATAGAAGAATTAAATCTATTATTAGAAATAAAAAAATTTTTAGTTAATCCTAATTTTGTGTTATTAAAAACTAAATATGAAGTTTTTATATTTTTAAATAGATTCACAAATTTATTATTAATGAAATTATAGTTATCTTTAAATTTAAAAATTTTTATCATTTTTATATTTGTTTATTTTCTTGTTCCAACTGTACGGAACAGAATTAAATTTTAAATAAAACAAAAACCTAATTTTAATCAAATTAATAATATATTAAAAAAAATAGAAAAGATGAATTTTTAATTTGTTTTTATTTGTTTTATATATTTTTTCTATCTATTAAGTCTATAATTTGATTTTGTGCAATATCACAAAAATTTATTTGGCTATAGCGATCAGAGACAAAAAAAAAATAAAATTTATAATTTATTTGATTAAAAATTAAAAAATTTTGTTTTAAGCTTAAAAATAAATTCTAGTGTTTATTCTATCAGTATTCTACCTTAAATTAAATTGAAAATTTTAATAAATTTAAAAACTAGTGGCTATAGCGATCAGAGTGGTATACCCAAAATTTTAATTAAATTTAGAATTTACACTAAAACATATTTTTGAAGAATCTTAGTAATATTTAATTTTAATTTGAATATTCTTCAAATTTTAATTTGAATATTCTTCAATTTCTTATATTTAACAACATGTTTATATTACTATAAATATAAAATTGTTTTTTTACTAGACTGGCTGAGGGCTGAAGGCTGAGGGCTGAGATCCGCTTACTTTTATATAACCAGGAGCACATGCCCAGCCGTGTCTGAACCAAACCAAAGCACACATCTATTTAGTATTAGTATTATTATTAAGTTTAATACTATTTAACATTTAATTTTAAATAAAATAATTAGAAAGTTATTGCTTAATTTTACAAGAATAAAAAAAATATAAATATATCATAATAAATTAAAAAATATTAAATTTAATATAAATTAAATCTAGCCCAAATTTAGTTATATTTAAATATAACTAAATTAAAATATAATTATAGAAATATTAAAAAAAGATGATAATAATTGAAAATTTAGTGATAGTTTAAAAAAATGATCTAATATGAAATAAATCATAATATATAATTTATCATTATAAAAACCTTGATAATTATTGATTTATAAACTTAAAATTTTTTTTTAATTTTTATTTTTTACTTTTTTTTAAGTTAATTAGTTATTAAAAAAAAAGCTAATATTTTTTGAGCCTTGAGCCTTGAGCCTTGAGCCTTTAAATTTAGGATTTCTTTATAATTATTAAACAAAATTTAATATACAGGGTTGGTGAACTATAGCCTACAACCTTTAGCACAGGAACAATAAAATTTAAATTTAAATTTAAGTTTTAAATTAGAAACACATATGCCTCTTGGTTAGCCTAATCTATTAGGTATTAAAAAAAATTGTGTTCTTTAAAATTTTTTATGTAATATTATATTTTTTTATAAGTATAAATTATTATAAATCGTGAAAATTAAGCTTTTCTTTTTAAAACTATATCAAAAAGACTATTTTCTATTATACCTATTGCTGGAACAAATAGAATAAATCATAAGAAGTAAATAGCTGTAGCAAATTGCCCTACTTCAACAAAAGGACTTGTAGGATGTTCACTTCCTATCCACATTAAAATAAATAAGTCAACAACTAGTACTCAGAAGAAGAGTTTAGATAATGGTCTAAATTGGTTTCCTCTAATCCGACTTGTATCAGTTATAGGTAGAACTAATAATATTAATAAAGAGGCAAACATAGCTAAAACTCCTAACAATTTATTAGGAATAGATCTTAGTATAGCATAGAAAGGTAATAGGTCTTTAAATTTTAAATTCCTAATTTATATTTCATAGATGGAACAAAATGTTCTACAATTAAAGGTCTTAAAATATTTGTTGATGATTTATTAATATATATTCTAGACCCTATATCTGTTTTATGCAAAAAACAAGAAATATTAAATTTATTAGTTAAAGCACTAACTAATAAATCTACATCTTATTTTGAGAAAGAGTAAACACTAAGATGTAAACCTTCATTGTGTTTACTTCCGTCTTTAACAGTCCAATCACCTTCTCTTTAAAATATTAAACTCTAATGAAAACTTAATAAATTTAGTTTTATTAAATTATTAACTACTCCTACAATTTTTCATATTCTTTTTCACTTTAAGGTTTTTTCTCACTCAACGAGTAAACGAGAAAAAAAATTAGTCTAATTTGTATTTCATAGAATCATGAAAATAAGGTGAAACTATAGATTTAAAAAGAGGTACAGATTTAATTCTTATACTTATTCTATATTGGTTTTTATCTTTATTGTATTTTTGTATAGTGCAATCTAGATTAAATTTATCTTTAAGAACTGAACTCAGGAATTCTACTTCTTGCAAGGTGTAACTATTAGTATTAAAAATAAAATTATTTCTTGATTTACTTCCGTCGTCCATTGCAAAGTAAGATAAGCCTATAGGTGTGAATAAATCGCCAATATTTAAAGGAATAATTTTTTTACCTTCAGGATAAAATAGTGAATATAATTCATTAAAACAGGGTAAGGATAAAGTATTAAATCTAACACTAGAATAAATTTTTTTAGTTCTAGGATCAGGTTTTCTCTCATTTACTTTTGGCTCAAAATTACAGTATTCTTTAAATAAGTCGTAAAGATGAAAAACATATTCTTTATTAATTAAACCTTGTTCAAATTGTAAATTTGGATTTCCATTTGGAGTTCATTTTTGTAAATAAAGATCCCCTAAAATTAACCCTACTAAAATATCTTTTAAGCTTTCAGGTAAAATTATTTTGGCACGTTCTATTTTAGATATTCTAAATTGAGGTGAGGAGGTATGTATGATCCGTTTTGGATTAGTATTTAAGTAATTCATTTTAAATTTATTTTTATTTTTAATGTAGCTCTTTTTTTATATTTAGATATTTTAAAGAGTCTTCTCTAATTAAAATTTAAGTTTAACTAAATTTAATAAATGAGAGTTGGGGATTAAAATGTTATTTAACTTTATAATATTAATTTTTTTTAATAGAGAGATTTATGGCTTTAAAAAAAAACTAAATAAAATAGTCTCCCATGATTCAATGTGCTAAGGCAATAGGAGTAAGTAAATCTTTAATATTAGAAGGAACTATTTTTACTTTATCTAAATATCAAATAGACCTTTATTCAATAAAACATGGTAATTGCATAGTAGTTAAAGATATACTGCTATATTCAACATTATGTCTTGGATCTTTTCAAGTTTTAGAATAAGGAACATAACCTATTGTACAAAAAGGTAACATTAAAGATAAAACTAAATTAAAATATTCCCTTTTTTCAGGTTTTCCAGATTGTGCAAAAACAAATCTAGCATTACTTTTAGGTGATCTTTGGGAAATATGACCATAACTTAACATCATACCAGTTAAGGCTTCATATGTATTATTATTTATTTTTATATTATCTCGTTCCTTTTTAGAAAGTCGCTTTATACCTTTGGTAGTTTTAGCGGAAAAAAATAAAATCCATGAAGAAATAAAATTAAATTGGTCTTTATTGGGCTATATATTTAATTATTTTATTATACAAAAAATAACATACTATGTTATAGTCTCTGAACAATATTTTTATTTATTTTTTTAACTTACACATGGTAAGTAAAATTAAGAAATGTTGCTTATTTTTAAATAAATAGACATTTTAACTTCGTTTAAATTTAATATTATTAAAAAATTTAAAATAAAAAAAGTAATCTATTTATAATTTAAATTCTAAGCATTTAGCACAGTTTTAGAATGACACCTATTTTTTATTTTGGTATCATTCTGGAACAATTGAAGCTGGCGTAGACATAGGATTAGCTGGAATATAGTTGTCACTGTGACCAAGTAAATTAGGATATTGAGTCACAATAATAGCTAAAACTAAAAAGAACAAATAAATGGTTACAAGATCCTTAAATATAAAATAAGGATGCATAGCTATTTTATCTAAATTACTTGAAATACCTAAAGGATTAGAAGATCCGTGTTCGTGAAGAGTAAGCATATGAATAATTGCTAAAGCAGCTAAGATAAAAGGTAATAAATAGTGTAAAGAGAAGAATCTATTTAATGTTGCATTACCTACTGAAAAACCACCTCAAACGAATTCAACAAAATCAACACCAATCCAAGGAATAGCAGATAATAAATTAGTAATAACGGTTGCACCTCAAAGCGACATTTGACCGTAAGGTAAAACATAACCAAGGAAAGCAGTCTTTAAGGGATTAATATTTTTATAATATTTTAATAATATTTTAAATTCCCAGTTCGATTGTACATTAAGTATAAATCTTATATACTTATTTTTGATCCAATCTGTAGCACTTTAAATTTTAAGTGACGGTCTAGTATTTTGTTTATATTTTAACCGTTATCAAAAATATAGATTTTTTTTTTAATTTAAATTTTAGGATGGTTTAGGCAAAAAGGTTGATCTTAAAATAAAAAATAAAACAGCAAAAACTTTTAACTTTATTAAAATTTTAGTTTAAATAAAAAGAAATATAAATTATTTTTGTTTTAATGGTAAGTATCCTTCAAATTTATAGTGCATTGAAGGTACTATATAAGGTCCAACTATATCTACTAAATCATCCATAGATTGTTTTCAAATTGAAATTCTCCATTGATCCAAAGTTCCAGTTTTTATTACAGATGTTTTTAGGTTAAAATTTTTAGTTAATAATTCAGCTAGAAACAAACACCCAGCTTGAGAAAAGAAATTGTTGCAATATTCATTCCTTGTTTCTTGTTTCTTTTGTCTAGAACCATCTTGCATTATTCAATGCGCTAAAGAAATAGGAGTTAAAAAATCTGCTATTCAACTAGGAATAACTTTTGTTTTGGCTGTAGAAAAAGAATTTAAATTATTTTGTATTTAAAAACCCTCATATACCAATCAAGATTTGAAAAAGTATACAAACTAAGTCTAAATTTAGGTAGATCTCTTTAAATATTTTTTAATTCATAAGTACTACAATAACCTAAATAAAATAAAGTTTTGGACAGGCTTTGAAGGTAATCGAAATTATTACCTGATTGCTCAATTTGAAACCTATAACTTATATAATCTTTATTAGAATATTTTTGACCTCACCAATCACCTAATAAACCCCCAATTAAAATATCTAAAAATTATTTTGAATGAGGCCCTACTCTTAAATTAGCTTTAATTTTAGGAGAAATAAATGCTAAAGAACTATTCATACAAAAATTAGGATTAAAATAAAAAATAAAATCTGAATTAAGATAGGCCACAGCTAAAGTAGCCATCATAAGAACAAAAATAATAACTCCTATTGATCATGGAGCTACTCTAGGACTTCTATAAGAATTATAGTAAAGTCCTCTTCCAATATGAGCATACACAAAAATAAAAAAGAATGATGCAACGTTTGCATGTGTATATCTTATTAGCCAACCGTAGTTTACATCCCGCATGATATGCTCAACTGAATTAAAAGCTAAGTCAACAGTGGGTGTGAAATGCATAACTAAAAAAATTCCTGTTACTATTTGAATCCCTAAACATAAAGCTAATAAAGAACCAAAATTTCACACATAAGAAATATTAGAAGGTTGAGGCGAATCTACTAAGTAGGAATTAAAAAGCCTTAATAAAGGATTTTGCTTTAAAATTCTCATATATATTTATTAAAAATAAGATTTAAATTAAAAATCTAATAAACTTATTAGTTAATGTTTTTCGCAATTCCTCTAATTTTTTAAAGTTATATGAAGATAAGATATTGAACTATTTAAATTTAAATTTAAATTTTTTTAAGAGAAAAAAGAAAAAGTAACATTATCCTTGTTCTGTCTTTATAATCTTTAGCATCTTTAGCAGAGTCTTTAGAATTCTGGAGCCAGAGGAAGAATAAAAATTTTACTTTTCTGTTATTCCCTTTCCAAAAGAACAGGAACGTTTAACATTAAAAAAAATATTAAACAAAATTCTACTTATTAATATATTTTTTTTATTCTATTCAAAAAAAGTATAGATTAAAAATTTTTAATAAAGAATTAAGTTATAATTATTTTTGTTAAATATGATTGTTTTAATACTATTTATACTTTCTTAAAATTATTGAAATTTTGATTTTCAAGAATAAATATAAATAGTTTAACAATAAATTATTAAGTTATGAAAAATTTAACAAATAATGTTTTTGTATAGATTTTAAACTATTTTTAGTAATTTTTACTGCAATTTTTTTTTAGAAGTATCGAAGTATGTAAATAATTTCAAATAAAAAAATGTATATAGCACAATATGCTAAAATAAAAATACCAAAATAAAGGTATCTATTTTGAAGTAAAATATAGTCTTAGTCCTATTTAAGATATAAGTGTTTTATAAATAGAAATTTAAATTTATACTTATTTATAACAAAAATATGCTGTGGTTTGATGCTATAGTTACTATAGAACAAACACAAAAAATATAAAAATAACAAATAGAAATAAAAAAAAACATAAATAAATATTTTGAGTTTATAATTCATTTTGTTATATTGTTTTTAAATCAATGGCCTGATTATTTTTAATATTATAGTTTAAATTTCTTTTCAACAACTCGAGAACGAGGAAAAAGTTCTAAATTTTCTTTAAACAAAACAAAAGGTGAGAAAAACTTGATAAAAGAAAAACTTGATAAAAACTTGATTAAAGAAAATTTAAAAATAAAATAAGAATAAACATTAACATAAAAACTAACCTTTTAAATTAAAATTTTTTAGATTTACGTACCAACTTTTAAATAAACTTAAAAATATAATTAAAATTTTTAACTTATAAAATTTAAAATTATATATTAAATTTTTAATATTATATAATTTTTATAACTTATTTTGATATTTTGGAAAATTTATTTTTTTAATTAATCTCTTTGAGTAAAGTCTAAAACTTTATGACCTAATTCATAGACAAAACCTAATGTTAGAATTATAAAGAATACAAGAAAAATACTAAAACCGTAGTAAGATATTTTGTTTAAAGATACTGTTAAGGGAACAAGATAGAAAATTTCTAAGTCAAATATTAAAAATAAAATTGCAACTAAATAAAATTGGATATGAAATGGATTTCTAGTTTGTCCGTAAATTGGGCTGAAGCCACACTCGAAACTTGTAGTTTTTTCAGGATCAGGATTAAAAGGAGCTAATAACAAATTTAAACCTAATAAAATTAATATTAAAACAGGTAAAATTATAAAGAGTGTTATTATTGTAGGATTTATAACAGGATTACTCATCTTGGGTAAATATTAAGTATAAAAAATATTTAGAGCTAAAATGTGAGTGCTATTTAATAATAAATTAGGTTTAATTATAAATAGAGTTATAATTAAGGTTAATAATGAAATTAAAAAAGTAATTCCATTTGAAAGAATTTCTGTTTCTAGGTTCGAACCTATTTTTAAAGAATATTCTTTATTTTCTTTATTTTCTTTATTTTCTTTATTTTCTTTATTTTCTTTTTTTAAATTCAAATTATTTAGATCTTTTATTATAGCTTGATTAATAAAAAAGGATAAGGACTTTTTAAAATTTAAATCAGATACATTCTCAAAATGTGAAACTTTTATTATTTTAAGATAGTAGTAAGCACTTATAACACTCATTATAATAGCTACGAAAGACAAGAATATAAATTCAGAAGAAATTGAGGCATAAAGGACTTGTTGTTTTGCAAAGAAACCTAGTAGAGGAGGAACACCAGCCATTGAGAAAAGACATATAGCTAATGATAAACTTAAAATAGGATTTACATTAAATACACCCTTTAATTCAGAAATAAAATTAATATCTTTCGCTAATCCTTCACTGCTATTTTTATCTAAATCTAATTCAGAGTAAGGAAATGTAATGTTTACTTCCTTACTTTTATTATTTTGTGTATTATAAGCAATAGTATTATTTTTATCTAATTTAATTATATTTGTTAGAGAACCTTTAAAATAAGATATAGGATTTAGTATAACACCAAAAGACAATAATATTAAAAAAATATTAAGATTTGTTATTGTATATTGAATTAAATAGAAGAAGAAAGATTCTATTGAAATTTCAGTATTTATAGATAAAGATAATAGTAAAAAACCTATGTGAGAAATAGCACTAAAAGCTAGTAGCCGTTTTATTTTAACTTGTGATAGTCCCAACAAAGAACCAATAACCAAAGAAATTAAAGAACTTAAAATTAAAAGATTTTGTGGTAAATAAAAATTTTCAGAAGAAGTAAATTTCAATATATCATTTGTAATTGAAATTGAATCTGGAGTAAAAATATTAACACTATCTATTATGGTTGTACTTTTTTCCGGTAACCAATGTTGACTTCCAAATAAATAAGATTCAAATGTAGATAATGATTCTTGTAGGAATAAATAATAATCAAAATTTGACCTACCTGATATTACAAAAATATTAAATAATTCAAATAATAAAATAAATAAAGATAATTTAGGTATTAAAACTAATCAAATAGTTACTTTTGTAGGCACTTTATCATATACATCTGGTGCTCATTGATGGAAAGGCGCAGAACCTAACTTAATTAATAAACCTGTTACTATAAATATTATACCACTTTCTAATCATAAATTAAATTTTGATTGACTAAATATTAAATTTAAATCGAAAGAATTATAATTAGGAAAGGCTAACATAGTTAAAGATTCAAATTGAGTTAGTCCTGTAGAACTATAAATTAAACCTATACCTAATAAAATAAAACAAGAAGCTAATCCTCCAATTAAAAAATACTTTAAACCTGCTCCAGTAGCTGGAATAGAGTTTTTATTTAAACTTGAAAGTATATAAAGAGAGAAAGATTGTAATTCAATAGAAATATATAAAAATAATAAATCAGAAGAAGTTATTAAACAAGAAGCACCCAATAAATTAAATAAAATAATTAAAGGGTAGTTAAATAATCAACCAGCCTGTATACCTAAAGAACCAATATTTTCAGGTCTTACGTTATCATTTAATTTTATTTTATTTGGAAGTAAAGAGATTAAAATTAAAGAACCTATAAAATATATAAACATTTCTATTATTTGATTATAATAAGAAATATTTAAAAAACCATTATAAATACTTATTCCTGTACCAATATTTTTGATATTTACCATGTTACCAATTAATAAAATACTAAAAAAAATACTTAAACAACTCAGTCTAATAAAACTTAAATTTGATAAATTGTTTTTAAACCAAGGTAAAGACTTACACAATATACTTAAAAGGATCAAAAAGATGATCATTTTTTATCACTTAAAGTAAGAAAAAGTATACTTATATTTTAGAATTTTTATTTTTTAGTTTAAATTTAAATTTAATTAAAGCAAAGCAAAAGCAAATTCATAAAATCAGCAAAAACATAAATAAAACAGACTCATAAAATAAGAAAAACATAGCAGATAATCCGCAAAAGCTGAAATTCCTAAAATTTAAATTTAAATTTGCAAAGTATCAGAATAGTAAAAGTAAATTAAAAAAGAATTTATACTAAATAAAAAATATAAATATTTATTACTACTTTTAAAGTAAATAATAAAATTATTTAATCATAAATGACAAATATTAATTTAAATAAAATTAAATAAAATTAAATTAAATTAAATTAAATTAAAAAATATTAAATAAATAAATACAATAAAATATAAAAATATAAATGATATTACATCACTATATTAGGGGTATTAAATTAAAAAAATAATTGTGCTATAGCCTAAAAGGGGTTATTCTTGAAATTTTATTTACTGAGGATGAACTGTTAACTAATAATTTAAATTGAGACTCAAAATTTAAATTTGTTTTTAAAATTTAAATATCAAACAATTAGTAAAACTTTAAATAATTAAAAATAAAAAATTTTTATTTAAGAAAATTTAGATTTTTTAGAATTTTTTTCATTTTTATTTTAATAATACCTTCACTTTATTTTTAATGTAAATGAATTGCTCCTTTAATATAAGAACATGTTAATAAAATAAAAACGTATGCTTGAATAAATGAAACTGAGAGCTCTAAAACAAGGATAGCAATAAATAATAAAAAAGGAATTAGAGTTAATAAAAAGATAATTAAACCACTACTGAATGCTTTAAAGAAAAAATTAGACAATATAGCCAGGAGCACATGCCCTGCCGTCATATTACTAAAAAGTCTTACACCAAGTGAAATAGCTCTAGAACAATACGAAGCTAACTCTATTAAAACTAAAAGTGGAACCAAAGCTAAAGGACATCCTTCTGGAATAAATGTACCGAAGAAATTGAATTTATGAATTGAAATTGATAAAATGGTAAACCCTAAGAAAATAATTAAACTTAATCCTAAGGTTAATACTACAGAAGTTGTAAGTGTAAAGGAGTAGGTTATATTTCCTACTAAATTAGAAATTAAAATAAAAAAGAACAATGAATATATTAAAGGTAAAAATACTTCATGGTTAGAACCTATTTGGCTCTTTACCATTGATAAAACAGTAACATATATACTTTCAAAAAAGATAGATCATTTTGAAGGTATAAGTGAATTTTCATTATTACTTAAAATATGTAAACCTATAACAATAAATAAAATTATTAGAGAATATAAACCAAAATTAGTTAATGAAATATGAAAATTTCCAATTAAAGAAGAAGAAAATCCTAAAAGACTTACAACTTCAAATTGATCTAAAGGAGAAAAAATGAACATAATATATAATTAAAGAAATATACTTTTTATTTTATAATACCTTAAAGGCCAATTAAATTTCTTAATAGCCAATTAAATTTATAATATAAAATAATATTGTAATTAAAATATATAAAAATAGTATATAAAACTTTATTATTAAAAAAAAAGATAAAAGTTTTAGTCCTATTTAAAATCCAAAAAAATTCTTTCATTTATTTTTATATTTTATGATTTAAATTATTTAATATTGAATAGGCAAGAAAAAGTATATTTATACTTATAACTTTTATTCTTAAATTAAAAAAAAATAATTTAAGCTAATTAAAATATAAAACAAGAAAATATTTTTGGTAACAATTATTTGCGTAGTGTATTTTTTTTAGTTTAGAATAAATGATTTAAATCAATATTAAATTAAAAAATAAAACTTATGATTAAGTTTGTTTTAAGTTAAATTTTCAGTTATTTTTTAAAATAAAAATTTGCAAAGTGGTAGGTATACCACAAAATTTAAGATATTTTACTTAATTTAGTTATATATAAACGTACAACTTGTTGAAAAGTAAAATTAGGTAAAATAAATTTAGAAAAAAATAAAATTAATACAAATAAAATAAAAATAGAAAAAGATAATTGATTTAAAAAGTAATACGGAATTAGCTGAGGCATGGTTAAAAATAAATTTTTTTTACAGATTTAGGATAAAATAAAACCTATTAGCTCTTTTTTAAATAAAATTTAATATATAACGCAATAAATTTAGAAATATCTATTAATCAATATATTTTATAGTTTTAATTAAAGGTATATATTTTTTAATTACTCTTTATTTAAAACTTTTCTGCTATAGCGGTATACCCTTGTGTGTTTTTTTTTATTGTTTAAGAGTAAACCCTCTATTATTTTTAGAAAACTTTAATAAAGTTTAAAATATTTTTTTCCTATAAGGCAGGATCTTTAGGAAATGGAAGCCCGCTATAGCATAAATATTTTATTTTTATTAAATACTGAAAATAAAAATGAGGATTGGGGATTAAATTTTTTTAGATTCATCGAATATTATTGTTCTTGTCTTTTAATTTAAAAAAGGAAGAGGATGATATAGCACAGAAAAATTTAATTTAAATTTAGATTAAAATAAATTTTATTGTTAAATTTTCCTAAGGATATGTTTGCGTATTTTATTTTTGTGCTTATAGCGTTAGAAGTGGTAATCGATAATCGGTTTTCTGGATGTTATAACCACCAGACCAAAACATAAATTTGTTTTAATTATTATTAAAAAGAAAAGTGTTTTCTTTTGCTTTTGTTTGAAATTTTAAAATTTATAGGCAAAATATTTAATAACTCTTAAGAGTAAGAGTAAGAGTCAGAGTAAGAGTCAGAGTAAGAGTCAGAGTAAGAGTCAGAGTAAGAGTAAGAGTCAGAGTAAGAGTCAGAGTAAGAGTCAGAGTAAGAGTAAGAGTCAGAGTAAGAGTAAGAGAAAGAGTCAGAGAAAGAGAAGCAAGCATTTTGTTTAACAAAAGAACAAAAAAGCTTTTAAATTTAAGGTTAAATTTTTAAAAAGAAATAATAAATTAAAAAATATTAAAAAAAAAAATAAAGAAATAATAATATAATTTAAAAAAAAAATAATAATGTAAAAAAAAAGAAATAATAATATAATAAAAAAAAGAACAAAAAAGGAATGGAAATGTCATATTTATTTAGGATTAGAATTATTTAGGATTAGAATTATTTCGTATAATTTAAATAGATAAACCTTATTTAATTTTTGTAATTTTGTTAATGTTTGTTAATTGTATTATATAAGCTCAAGAAGATTCGAACTTCTACAGATTCCTTATCAAGAAATTATTCTACCCTTAAATCATGAGCTTTAGTTTAAAAAATAAATGCAAGATATGTTTATATACTTTAATAAATGCAAAATATGTTTATATGCTTTATTTTTTTTTGGTTTAAAAATATTTTAGGATATTTTTCCTACCAAAGCACAAAAATTTTCTTATTTTAATATTATGCTATAATTTGACAATAGCGAATCAAAAAAAGTTTAATTTATAATTTTAATATGAATTATCTGTCTTCTTTTAATTATTTGAATTAGAATGATGATGTGCTTTTGTTTTATTTTAAATTGCAAATAAATTAAATATTTATATTTATATTTAAATACTATTATTTTAAAACCAATGAAACCTAATCTTCCTCTCCTAAAGTTAAAGTTAAAGTTAAAGTTAAAGTTAAAGTAAAAGTAAAAGTAAAAGTAAAAGATAAAGTAAAAGTAAAAGTAAAAGTAAAAGAAAAATTTGAGAAAAACTTGAGAAAAACTTGGGAAAAGAAAAATTTAGTTCTTCCTTATTTATTCTTCCTTAAATTTTAAAGTTTTAAAAAATTAAATTTAAAAAAGATTAAAAAGATTGTAACGAAAAAAATTTTTTATTTTTACATTTAAATTAGTATATAATCCGGACATAGTGAGATTCGAACTCACGACTTATTCAGTAATCGTTTTCAAGACGATCGTATTAAACCAACTCTACCACACGTCCTCTGTTTATTTTCTATGGATTAAAAAATAAATGTATCACAGCTCAAGGCTATAGCACAAATTTAAAAAACTTAAAATTAAAATTTTTATTAAATTTTAAAAACTTTAAAGCTGGCTCTTTTTTTTAAGTTAACTAAAAAATAGAAATAGAAATTTTGTCCTGTCCTTTATTTGAATAGAAAATATAAAAATATAGAAATTATGAAAAATAATGGAAATTAAAGTAATTATGAGAACTATAAGAATTTTTTTTAATTTATTTTGTAAATAAACGTTTGTATTATAACAATAATAATAAATTTTTGTTTTTATGAGCTGTAAAGGAATCGAACCTCTCCTGATCAATATGATCAATTATTTTACAGATAATCCCTATTACCATTCAGGCAACAGCCCTTTTTTTTTTATCTTTAATACAATAAAAAAAAATAAATTTTATAATAAATAAATCATTATTATTTTACTGATAATTAATATACTAAAATATAATAATAACTTAATATTAAAATTAAAATTTAAATTATATTCTTTATTTATTTATTATTATAATTAAAATAAAAATCTTTATAATAATTTTTAAGTTTTTTAAATTTTTAAAATTTTATTAAAGTTTTTCTAAATAAAATATACTCTTTTAAAGTATACTTAATTAATGTTTTAAATATTTGAAAATAAGTATATTAAATAAAATTTTAACTTTTATTTGAAATTAATGTATCCTTATAGTGAGTTTTAAATATTAATAAAATAAAAATATATAGGACACATTTTTTATTTTCTAAATTAATAATTTTAATAAATATATTTGGTTGATTAGAAATTTTTTAATTTTTATTTTAACCAAATTTTCTATTTGTTTTTTTTTTAATTCTTGGTAAATTTTTATAAAACTTTTTTTCTTATAAAAATATAAATGTTTGTTTTTGTGGCCTCCTATCCTTTCCTTTTCTGCCGTGCGCCCTGGCCTATAGGAAAGGAAACACAAGGTCAGGATCTTTAGGAAAAAAATTGATTTTACTTTCTTTTTTTTGGAATTGAATTTTTTTTTAATTTTATAAAAATTTTTTATTGATTTATTATATTATATTTGATGATTTTAAATTTTAATTAAAATTTTAATTGTATAATTTATTATACTTATAGTTAAATTTTTGTACTTTTACATTTTTACTTTATCTGCCGTGCGCCCTATAGGATAATAGGATAATAGGATATTAGGATAATAGGGTAATAGGACAATAGAATAATAGGATAATAGGATAATAAGATAATAGGATAATAGGATAATAGAATGTGTGGCCTCCTACCATTTGTGTTAAATAAATATCTAAAGAAAAAAGGTATTAAATTATAAAAAATTTTTAAAAATCTTAAATTTGTGTTATAGCCAAAAATTTATTTTTTTTAATTATAAATTTAAATCCCTCAAAACTAAATTAATAATTTAATAATTAAATAAATATAATTAAAAATGATTGAAAATAGTGTCCCATACTCCGCCCTATTTTAAGAAAATTAAATAGATTTTATGAAGATTTTAAAAATAATATAAGTAAAATTTTTTATTTTAAGTTAGTATACCAAGTATAAATAAAAACTAAAGAAATTAAAAGAAATAAAAACTAAAGAAATTAAAAGAAATAAAAACTAAAGAAATTAAAAGAAATAAAAACTAAAGAAATTAAAAGAAATAAATTTAAGTTATTCACAATATAAATGAATAAAAAAAATTACCAATGAGATCATACTAATAATTCTGATTTAACTAATGATAATATTGTATTTTATTATAGTGAGAATGTAATTAAAGATTGTTTATTTTTTAATAGATAATAAATATTATAATAAATATTTTTAATTTCCAAAAAAAAGATAAAATGAAAAATCCTTTCCTCAGGTTTTCTTTTACTGCCCTTTCCCAATCTATTTCTATAGGCCAGGATATTTTACTGCCCTTTCCCAATCTATTTCTATAGGCCAGGATCTTTAGGCAAGGAAAGAGGAAAGACAAGGCCAGGATCTTTAGGGAAAAAAAAGATTTAAATTTATATTTTGCTTATACTGATGAGGTATTAAGTAAAATTTATTGTAAGAGTTGAGATTGAAATTTTAGTTATAAATTTATCTTCATCTTAAATAAAATTATTTAAAAAACATTTTAGGAGATATTGATTAAACAAATTATATTCTTTTAAATATAAAAAAAATCAATAAATCGAGAATTAAATTTAAAAAATATAAATAAATTTAGAAAATATTATGATTATTTTAGTTTTCTCATGATTAGGTAAAATAAAATTATTTTATTTTTTTTATAAATAATTATTTTAATAGAAATTTAATTTTTATTTTTTTTTAAGATAGAAAATGAACTATTTTTTAAATTATTAATTAAAAACTCTGTTTTTATAAAAATTTTTAATTTAATTAAATATTAATTAATCATTCTTCTTTTATAAAATTAAATATTTAAATATTATTAAATTAAAAAAAAATGAATAAAAAAAGTTTCCGGTGAAGTTTAAAAGTTTAAAATAATAGGCTGGTACACTTTATAATTATTGATAAATTTGATTAAAATGAATAATAAAAAAAATTTTTCTAAAATATTAAATCTTTCATTGTTTTTAAGGTCATTTTATAAAAGTAAAATTGATTGACGATCGTACAAAAGAATAAAAGTTCAGTTTCCTATCATCAAATTGAGGAATTAAAATTTAATAAAAAAAATTAAAAAAGAATTTATCAAAGTTTTATATTCAGTGAAAAGAGTATATAATTAATAAGAAATTATAAAGAGAGCTCTACATAATATTTAAGATTATGGGATTCAGAGACACGTATTATAATTCGTTAAACGAACCCGGAAAGCATTGAGGGAATTCTTTAATTCTATAGGAATATAGAACGCGATAGTGTTAGAAGTTGACTGTTTTTTATGTTACACAATAAAAAGAAAGGATAACGTTAAGCCTCGTGCATTGTGCCTGATAAGTACAATAATCGATTCACTATTTAATACTTTGTAATTTACACGCAATAGGGTAGAAAACTTAGCATTGGATACGATTTTTCAAATCGCTTGCATAGAAAGTTCGTAGTAAAAGTTTTAAAAATCAAAAAAAATAAAATTTTTTTATTTAACGAGATATTAATTTAGCTAAATTATCAAATAAATTAAATAAAAAAAAATAACTTGTTAGAAAGAAAAAGAAATTAATTGGATAGATAAATTAGCTTACCTGATCAAAATTATTTAAGGTTGATTTTTTTGGTAGTATTTATTTAAAATGGGTCTAAAAAGTGGACTTAGTATAATATTTTAAAGTTTCATTGTTGATAAGAAATTAAAAAGTATTAGAATGAGAAACGATATTTTTAAATTAAAAAAATTTTAAAGAAAAAATAGTTTAATGAAAAACCTCTCTTAAGTGAGCTGTAAGGATTCCTTTTAATAATCAACGAAAGGGGATTTAAAAATCTTATGAGGTAATAATTGAACTTCGAGTTTATAATTACATTAAATAATAATAATTTTAATTTAAGAAGGATATTTTCAGCTATAAATAAATATGAGAAAAAATTGTAAAACTTGTATAGAAGTCATCCTTACCTAATTCTGGTATTATCGATGATTCAACTTTATTTTATTTTGGAAATAAAGTGGCATGTTTATTGTCAAATCAGTACAGAAGTTAAAATTTTTAATAGTAATAATCAAAGTGTTAATTTACTATAGAACCAAAAATGTTAGTTTTATTTAAGAGATCTTTTGATGGGATACATTCCTTGTTATATTTAGGCTATTTTTATACAGAAAATAAATGTGACACTCATTGTACAGTAGCGAGCGAACTCAAGTTTTTTGCCTATAGGAAAAGCTCTGTATATTAAGCCAAAAGTATAATATGTGCTATAGGATAATGGAGATTAAAAAAAATTTTTTTAGATTTATTTTTCCATATCTTTCTTATTTATTTTTCTTTGAATGAGGGTCAAAGTAGGTCCTTGCTTAAGTTTTAAAATTTTCGTAAGAAAAAAAATGCTAGGAAAATTGCGAGGTATTTGAGTGTTATTCCCGATATACTGGGCACGCCCAAGTTATTTTTATTTTTAATTTAAGAAACTTAAAACATACTAATGAATGAAGATTTATAAGTGGAGGAATTTAAAAATAAAAAACTAACAATTTTAAAGATACGATGTTTGTTCAAAGAGCTATAATAGGAATGTTATATCCTATTGTTTACAGATTTGTAACAATCAATAATGTTGGAAGAGTATTTGGTACAATATTAAATGGTTTAATGAGAATTCTTTTTACTACTTTAGTAAGATATTTCATTAATTTCATGAGATATACAATAACAGGATATCAAGCAGGAAATCTTCTTTTACCAAATAATATAATAGGTAATGCTGTTTTGGTAAATGGTTTAGTACCAACAAATTATAGAAGTAGAGTTGCTTTTGTTGCATTGATTTTAGGTCTATTAGGTAGAATAAGTTTTTTTTGTTTCAATGGGTTTAAGTATACCGGTTGCATTAGGAGTTATGTACTACACTATGAAGATTTATGGTTATAGTGTCACATATTTGGAAGGTATTTGGAATTTACTACCTACATTTATACAAAATTATTTTGTAAAATTATTCTCATAATTTAAACTATTTTGTAAATAATTCACACTACTTTTATAAAATTATTTTTAAAATTGTTTAAATTATTATAATATTACAAAATAACTTAAAAAATTTAAAAATAGAATAATAAAATTTAAATAAAATAAAACAAATAAAACTTAATGCTAAATTAAATACTATAGAGTAATGTTTTTAATAAAAAAATTCTCTTTTAGATTTAATTTAAAAATAAAAAATAAAATTAATATGAAAAATATTAAATATTAAATTCAATAATTAAATTTGAACCAAACCCTTATGGCTATCTTAAAAATTTAGATGAAATATTAGATAAAATTAGGGAATTAGATATAATTATAAAAGATATAAACAATAAAATTTGGGATTAAAAAATAAAGTATAGATTATGAAATAATAAAATAGAAAATTTAGATTCTAGTAATTATTTAGAAAAAGATAGATGAATAGATTTTATACTTTTAGCTAAAACATTTAATTAAAATAAAATAAATAAAATAAATCCTTTTACAATAGAAGAATTATTAGCTTCTAAAATAAGGATAGCTTTATTATTATTTTGACGGAAAGTTGTTTGAAAACATAGTTAAAATATTTTATTTAAATTACAATTAAATTTAACGTTTATCAATGAAAGTGTAGAAGAAGGTAATTTATTTTTTAATTTAAGTCAAGATGACAATTTATTAGATCAAATTCGATTTATAGGTTCAGTTAGAATTTATACAAATTAAAAATTTTATGAAGCTTTAACATATTTTCAATCTTCGTTATATTTGGTATTAGACAATTACTCTACTTTTTACATTAAGAGTATAATTTTAACTTAAAATGTTTGTCGGGATGATTCAATATTAAATAAAATAGAAATAAAACAAAATTTTAATTTAGTTAATTAAGGTCACATTAAAAATAATTTTACCAAAGCTAGATTAAAATTAAATGATAAAAATTTACCATTAACTACTGATCTGAGTCAATGAGGAGAAATTAATTTGATTAAAGGTAATTATCCTTATATTTTAGACGAAAAAGAGACTAGATTATTAATATTTAACGAAAATGATAATTTTAAAAATTATTTTAATTATATTGTTTCTATTAAAGGAATTGAATTTGAAGGAAAAAAGTGATTTTACTACTAAAGAAAGAGTTAGTGTAACAGATAAAAAATTTAAATTAATACTTTTAAATTTTATAAATATTATTAAAGATTTTTCTAATCCTTCTACTTTTGTAAGAATTATTAAAAATAGTCAGTATGTTTATGAAAATGGAATAAGAGAACTATCTAAAAAAAAAGATAGTTAAGTATTTTACTAATTTAAAATGTGTAATACTTTATCAAATAATTTTATAAAAATGGTTTTAGAAACTAAGTCCATAGAAGGAACATTAGTTCCTTATTGTGTATCCTTATTGGATGGAAAAAAAGCACATTCTTTTATATAACAGACTTTAATTCTTCCGATGAAATTATGAATGCATCCATTTTTTTTATAATTGTAAAGGAGTTTGGAATGACTTTATTTTTAATTTAGAAGGAGAAAACAAAAAAAAAATATACTTTTTGATCCTTTAAGCAAGTTTACCTCAATATATTTGAGAACAATATTAAAATTATTTTGACGTGATATAATTGAAAAAATAGATTCTAATGTAACTTTTTAAATTTCAATTAAGAATCCAGTTAAAACAATTGGATGAAAATAATAAAATTATTTAATAAACTCTTTTATTATTTAATAAAAGTACTTTTATTGTAAGATCATTAAGTAGTATTCAAGTTCAAACAAGGGATGATTTTACAAATTTATTTAAAAATTTTAATGCTGGATTATATCTCTTATCTGAAGATTATGAAAAACTTCATATTTCAAGTTTTATTTTATTTTATTTTATAATATTTGTCATGAAGATAGTAATTTAAAAAAGAGTATAACAAGTTTAAACACAGATAAAACTAGATGATCTAAAAAAAAGATTCACTAACATTGTTAAATTTAAAAATAAACTGTCTTCTACTCTAAAGAGAGTATAGCCAAAAAATCTTCCTAATACAACAAATTTATTTGAATGAGGAAACATAAGTATAATAAAAGGTGATTATCCTTATAAAAAAATAATAATGAAAACAAAATATTAGTTGAATCAAAAACTATAAATAAAAAAAGATTCTATAGTAGAAACACTAAATTATTATCTTGTTATAGCTAAAAAAATATTTGTAGACGGAAAATAAATTATAATACAAAAAGCTAGTGTCGTAGATTTATCATTAAAAAGAAAATAATTTAATTTTATAGATATTATTTATGATCAAACTAAACCAGACTCTTTTGTAAGAGTTTATAATAACAAACAAAATAGTTTATGAAAATGGGAAAATAGTTTATTCTCAAAAGAGAAAAGGAGCTAGTTATTTTAAAACTTTAAAAAAAGATAAAATTTTATCTGATAAATTTATAACTTTCCTGTCTTGCCTTTATTTGCCTGGCCTTGTGTTTCCTTTCCTATAGGCCAGGGCGCACGGCAGAAAAGGAAGGAAAGGATTGGATAATGATCCAAAGGAAAGAAAAGGCAGGAATTAGAAACAAAATTATATAAATGGAGTATTAATTTCTTATTGTGTTTCAATCTTTAATGGAAAAAAATTATATTCATTTTATATTTCCGACTATAATTCATCTGAAGAAAATGTTAAAAAAAATCAAATTTATTTATATTAAGGAGAAAATTTAATAAAAATAAAATATATTTACATAACTTTTCTTATTTTGACGGAATATTTTTATTAAAAATAATATATAATTTAGTAGAATATAGTATATAAAACCATTAATAAAAGATAGTAGAATTATAAACTTAAGAGTAAAGTATTTACTAGATAGTAATGATACTAAAAAAATAAAATCCAAAAAATATATGCTATAGCCAAAAAAATAAAAATAAAAAAATTAAAAATATGCTATAGCCAAATAAAAAAATTAAAAATATGCTATAGCCAAATAAAAAATTTTAAATTTTATTACTAAATTTTAAACTAATTGTTATGCTAAAAGATATTCACTATTGTAAATAAAAAAAATAATTATAATGTAATAATTATACAAGAAATAAAAATAATTATACAAAAAATAAAAAAATTATACAAAACATAAAAATAATTAAATTTTTTGTTTTTAAAATATTAAATTTAAAAAAAAAGGGGTTCTTATTGAAAATTTTTTCTTTAAACTTTATTATTTAGTAATTTTTTTTTAATTAATTACCGTCCTTGGAAGAAAGGAAACACTCCAATAAAATTTAAAGGAATTATAAACGAATCTTTATTTAATGGTTCATTGCAATGCAGCATTGCTGAAAAATAAAATATTTTTTTACATTTCTTAATAAAATACACCAAAATAAATGTTTTTCTTTAATAATATTGATAAGAGAAAATCTTTAAAGTTTTTATAATAATAAAAAGTTTGATTTAAAGACTTAAAGACTTAAAGACTTAAAGACTTAAGACTTAAAGACTAATAGACTAAAAGACTAGACAGGTAAAATAAATTTTATCTTAAGTAAATCTAGTTTACTTTGTCAAAGAAATTAAACTATTCTAAACTTTATTCTTAATATAATCTTTAAATTTAAATTTAAATTTAAATTTAAATTTAAATTTATTAGGCTTAGGATCTTTAGGAAAAGAAAGTTAAACATTAATTAAAACTTAGAATAAGCTTTTTATTTCTGGTGTTTCATACCAAGGTATATAAAAATTTTTTCAGATTTAGAATTTATATTATTAATCAAAGTAGTCTTGAAACCATTAAAAAAAAGAAAAGTGGAAGTGAATTAATAATTATTGGCTATCAACTCATTGAAAGAAGTCTGAAACAGAAACTCCTTCAATAACTATAGGCATAAACCCGTGATAAACTCCGCACAATTCTGAGCATTGACCATAAAATACACCTTCTCTTTCAATAAGAGCTGAGACCTGATTTAATCTACCAGGTGTACAATCAACTTTAATACCCAGAGAAGGAACACCAAAATTATGGATAACATCAGCCTAGTATAAATTTTAATATAAAATAAAATAATATTATAGTTGAAGTTTGTAAAGCATAGACGGTATAAAAATGGTTTAACCATAGAAACTAATTTAGGAAAGCTTTCTTGAAGAACTTAAAATCTAGGTTTATTCTAAGAGAAGCCTTGAACCGTAGTATTTATATCTTATTTAATTAAATATGAAAAATCAATCTCCTGAATTAATAATATTAAATTTTATATTAAATATTATATTTTATATTAAATATTAAAACTAGGACTATTTCTTAATCTAAAATTTATATAGATTTCTTAACTATAGTCTCTGAGGTTTAACAATTTTAAAAAAAAATTTGAGATCGAGATTAGTTGCGTTCTCAAAAGTTAATTGTTTACCTGCTAGTAATAAAATTAAATTAAAATTTTCTAGCATATAATAAGATTCTTAATTGTAAAAATATATTTTTTAATGAACAAAAATGTATTAATAGTTAAGGGCGAGATGTTTCACCTGTTACAATATATCTAACGTGTGTATCAACGGGCACAACCAATCTTTGATCAACATCAAGCAATCTAAGTTGACCTATTTCTAAGTCTGAGTCAGGAATCATATAACTATCGAAGTCTATAGCTTCACCGCTCTCAGTTAACATATCTGAATATTCATAAGATCAATACCATTGGTGCTAATATTATTTTTTTTTTAAATAATATTACCGACTGTACATTAAACAATATAAGTTATTATATCATCCACAAGTGACCCAGTCTGTTGCAATAAGTAAATAAAAATAATGTAATTACTTACTGACAGTCTTGTACTATATTCGATATTGAAAATTATAGTATTTTAACTGTTTTCACTCGCATCGCCAAAGGCTTAAACCTTTAAAAATCCTGTCGAACTTTTAGAAAAATAAAAATAAAAATATGCTATAGCCAAATAAAAATAAAAATATGCTATAGCCAAATAAAAATTAAAATTATTTCTCACGACTATTATATTTGTGTGTAGCTTGTAAAAACTTAAATAGTGTTATCAAATACCTAATTTATATAACATAGAAGAATGCATATAAGGTAGAAGTAGCTCTCTAATATCATTAATTGATTGTTTTTTAATATATATTGAATGTAGATTTTTATCACTTAACTTTTGAATTGTTGTTTTTAAATTGTATTTAGATTTTAATACTTCAGATAAAAGTTCTATTTCTTTATGTTGAAAACTATTAGTAGCTATTCTAATTCCATTATTGGCTCAACCACCTTCATCCATTATCAACACAGCTAAGGCTAATGGTGTGATATATTCAGCAATATTCAAGGGAATTATTTTTTTTCCATTCTTATAAAACATTTTATGTATTCAATTTAAACTAGTAAAGGTAAATGTGTTAAATTCAAAACCATAATATATAATTCCTGGTTTACTTTCAATAGTTCTAAAATACTGTCTGGCTGGTAAATTACTTGCATAACCTCTAGTATAAAAAAAATTATACAACCAAAATAAATATTCTTTATGTTTTATATTTTGTCTATAACATATTCTTATACCTTCTCCAGATCTTTTGTTTGCATAAGCATCACCTAACAATGAGCCTATAATTACAGATAAAACATCAAAATTATGAGGCCCTATTCTATTTTTAGACCTTATATTACTTATATGATAATATCTTTGTTTATTTTTTTTTAGGTTATAATTAAATAAACTCCTTGATTGAATAGAACCTAATATACTACTCATGTAAAATCTATTTTCCATTTGAATACTTTGATAACACATATTATTTTTTTTACCAATTAAATTGTTGGCTATCACTTTATTATATAATTTAAGGCCACCTAAAAAGAGACCTGTTACTTTAACTGTTAAAGCAGGGTCGATAACTTCATCTAAAGTATAAAGCAATTTAAATGATGGAAAAGCGATGGCAATAAGAACTAAAGCAGGACTAATAGTTCATATTAATTCTATTAATGTACCATGGTTTAAGTATTTATAGACTAATGTTGATTTATTAGAATTAAAATAACTTATTAATGACATTAAAACTCAGAATACTGAAACTAGTATCCAGATTAAATAAAACATGATTGAATCCGTCTTTATTAATACGATCTAATTATACTATTTAATATTTAAATCTTTTAATAAAGTAACTTTAATTTTTAGTTAATTTTAACCATTTACTAAACAGGTTTATAAACCTTAGCTAAAACTCTATTTTCGGTAATTTAAATAAGTATTATTTTTACATAATAACCTATTTTGTATTTAGAAATTTTGCCTATGGCTAGATGGAAACAAGCCTCTCCATCTGAAAACCCTGTTACATAAAGTGGATTTAACACTAAAGGGATTTTTATTATATTTCCGTATATTTATTTAATATTTATAATACTCTTTTATATCTGTCTTACAATGTAAAAAAAAAATTTTTTAACTTATGTAATTAGTAATTCATTAATAAAAAAAATAATTATAAATATTAAATCAAGTTCAATAATTAATAAACTCTTATTGAATACTCCACGTTTTACGGTATAAAAATTTAAATTGTAAGTTAATAATGATAACTATAATAAAAATTTATTATTATATTATAAACTTTTATCTTTAGAGTTATTAAATATTTAACTAAAAAACTGATTTCTCAGCGACTAGAGCACACCTTACAGATATTTCTAATCTGAAGAACCATCTGCTCGTTGCTCTTTTACAGTAGGCTAAAATTTTATTTATCACTACTAATTTAGATCCGCGATTGTCCATTTTAAATAAAACAAATTTTTTTATTATCTATCTCTAGTTATATTACCGTACCATTAGTGATTAGCTAAGCCAGAGTTTAAGTTTCCTTAAACTCCTTGGTTACTAGAGCTTTAGGAGTTCCCCGGAGTTTGGCTCTTAATACACGAAACAAAAATCATGTAAAGTAACTATACCCTCAAAACCGGGGCTAGCTCCATCTTGGAAACCTAATTGCCAAGGTGTAGGAGCATCTAATTGTAAATTATTGTTTAAAAATCCTAGGAATAGTCCTATGGAAACTGAACTAAATATAATTAAAATCATTTTTAATTTGTAAAATTATAGTACGCTATTTTAAGCGATAATTGATTTTTTATTTTATTTAAATATTTAATTAATTAAACTTACTATTTTTATGTCTGTAAAAATTTAATTTATATGGCTTATGTTTATGCTTTTTTTTTTAATTTATTTTTCTTCCTCTTCCTCTTCCTCTTAGTTTAATTAACCTAAAGGACAAGGACAAGGACGGTATACCACTTTGTCTATAAAATAAAGACTCACCCTTGTCTTTTCTCTTTACTTTCCTATAGTATAGACAGACCCTGGCCTATAGAAAAAAAAGACAAGTCAAGAGAAAAGGAAAGAATGTGGAGGATAAACCAACCACCATTTTATCAACAGTATCCACGGTATTCATCCGCAAAAGAACAAAAGCCTTCTTGCTTTTTATTTTTATTTTTATTTTTATTTTTTAATTTTTATTTTTTTAAATTTATTAATATCAGTAGGAAAATTTAAAAGAAATTAAAAAATAAATTAATAAGAATATTGAAAGCTAGGATATTATATTTAAATAAATACACATCAAACCTAAAATAAAACTTAAAAATTTTTAATGTTATAGCAAATTTTTTCTCTTTCCTTTACCTATTTTTTCATATTTAAGTAAAGAAAAAAAAAGATAGGATGCTATAGCACAGAAGGAAAATTCTACCCTTTTTTGTTATGAACAAAAAATATATTTTGATATAACTAGCTCTTTTATAAATATAAATATAAATATAAATGTAAATATATTTTGTATAAACTATAATTATACTGTCTTTGTTCTTATTCTTGTTCTTGTTCTTTAGATTAATTAAACTAAGTAATTAGAAAGAAAAAAAAAGAAAGAGGATGGTGGCAGTAACAAAAATTTATTCCTATTCTTAGAGAGGACGGTAAATTTTTATAATTTAATATCATAAATAACTATAAATAATTTATTAAAAAAAATTTGTCTCTGATCGCTATAGCCAAGAAAGGTTTTATTTAATTTAAATTTTAATAATAATATAAAGTTGTTAGGTTAAGCTATATCACCTAAAAAAAAACTGACAAATCTTTAATATAACCGGAATTCACCAAAATTAACCTGAAGAACCAGTCTTTTTTTTAATTAAAGGTAGAGTGGTATACCCAAAAATTGGGCTGGAAATAAGATAGTTTTTAAAGGATCGGAATTTAAAAAATAAAGAATATAAAGGGTTTTTATTGAAATAAAAATTAAATAAACGTATAGTCCCATATTTACCACCCATCTACTAATATATTGTATAAATTAATATAAAATTTTATTATTTATTCTTTCTGTGCTATAGCATCCTATTTATTTTTTAATAAGGCTTAAAAAAAGAAAGGATCAACCAGATTAGGTAAGGAATAAAAGCAAAAAGGTAGTGGAGTAAATTTTATTTTGTTAAAGAATCATATAAAAAGATTTATTAATAGACTCTAACTTTTTTTTATTTAAATTTAGTATTTTAAAATTTTATAAATTAATAGTTAATCTGTTGTATAGAATTATTTTAACAAATAGTAGCATATTTTATAAGCGTAAGGTAAAAAGTCAATAAAATAAAAAGAACTAATACAATAAAAGCCATTGTAATAGGTAGTAAATTAACCCAACAAAATGTAATAAGAAGGTCGAATCGGATACGAGGTAAAGTTGCTCTAAATCATACAATAAAAAAATACAACATTTAAAACCTATAAAATAAATTGTAAATTAATAATAGAATTATTAATAAATAATTAAGGCATAGAATAAGTATAAAATTTTACAAGTCGAATATTAAAAATAAAATTGAAATTTTAATTTGATCTTCAGGTTTAAACCTTTTAACCTTGTCTTCGGATTTAACCAAACTGGCAAACTAGACATAATTAAAGTATTTTAAGTAATATTGGGAATAGAAAAAATGTCAAAAGCAATTAAAATACTTGGAACAAAAATAATAAAGGCTATACACAAAGGTAACATACCAGTTCAACAAAAAGTAATTAATTGATCAAATCTTAAACGTGGAAGTGTTGCCCTAAATCATACAAATAAAAAACAAAATATGCAAGCTTTAATACCTAATATTATTGATTGAAAATTTATAACACTGTTATTTATAAATAGTTCTGGGCACGAGAAACCTCCTAAAAATAAAATAGGTGTTATACTACTAAATAATACAATACTACTATATTCGGCTAAAAAAAAGAAAACAAAAATTATAGAAGAATGCTCAACAAAGAAACCAGCAACTAATTCTGATTCCTTAAATTAGCCAAAGAAAGGCAATTTTTTTTAAAAATATTATTAATCTTTTTTATACAGTAACTAATAGTATAAAAAACATAAATTCATTAATTATTAATTTTAAAATAATATAATCCCTGGTAACATTTACCAGTTTTGATATATTTACTTATTGTACTTTATGACAATCTATAAATGCAGATAATTGAACGCTATTTTTAAAGGTTAAAATATATTGATTTTTATTATTATTATTATTATTATTATTATTATAAAGAGTTACAGGATTACTTAATCTTTTTTGTGCTATAGCATATTTTCAATTTGCTTATAATATATGTTTTTGACCGTACATAGTATTTTAAGAACCTGGCTTACTAATGAATCAATTAGTTTCTGAAGTATGATTTTTTCTATACATAGGGTGGTGGCTATAGCATATTTTTTATTTAAATAACGAGCTTTCATTTTAGCTTTAGCTTCTAATGTATGTTTATATCCACATAAAGAACAAGCGTCTGCACAGGCAAGAGAAAATTTATATAACATTTTAAAAGGATGGTATAGCCCAAAAAAGAAATAAACAGATTTTCTTTTACAGTAATTGTTGAGAATTAATAAGAACAAAATTAATAAACTACAAAAGAAAAATTATCTAAGCCATATTTTTTTAAGAACAGGCTCTTTGCAGTAATAAATTACTTTCTCTACAGTAATATGATCTAAAAACCTTCTATAATTATTAACTCCTGAACCTATGTAAACTTTACCTAATAATAAAATAATAAAACCATAAACTCCAGATTTATTATTTAATAATTTTCTATAAGATAAAAAAATTTGGATCGAATATGTAATTATTTTATTGTGAATACCGGCACAGGAAAAGAAGAAGCTAAATTTAAATTATTAAATAATGTACTTTGTTGTGTTGCTCAATAACCTTCAACCATATTTGTAGTTAAATTAAGATTAAAAACTATTGTTAATATGTTATAACACAAAAAATCAAATAAGAATTAAAACAAATCAAATTTAAAACATACAGCAAGTTTATAAAACGCAAAATTATATTGAATAAAAATTAAGGCATCAAGATTTCAATATTTTTTTTATTAATTTATATTTTTTTTTTTATTAATTTATATTTTTTATTAATTTATATTTTTTTTTATTAATTTATATTTTTATTATTAATTTATATTTTCTCTAAAAAATTTTAATAAATTTTCCTAAAACTAATTATTAATGTTTATATAATTCTCTTACTCCACATAAACTTATAAAATTCCTTTATTTATTTATTAATTTTATTTAAAATTTTTAAATAGGGTGCAGAGCAGGGAGTGTGTGTATAAAAATTTTCTAATTATTTTATAAAATAATAAATATAATTAATATAATTTTTGAATATATCTTGTTCTAGTTACAATTAAAAAAAAACTCTTAATTAAGAGTCAGTAATTAGAACTTTTTCATGTATTCGATGAATATATAATATATTTTATTTTTATTTTTTTAAAAAAAGAATAATTTACATATTGCTGATTAATCCTTAAGATTATTTATAAATTTTACTTTATGAAGTATATAAATAAAACGAATCTTTCCAGCATTTAGAAAAATTTTTAAAGAAACCGAATCTTTTTGTTTTAAATTTTAATTATAAAATCTTTTCCTTTTCTTAAAAGACGTGTGACAATTAGATTATTAATTAATTAATTCAGCTTCTTGTAAATCAAAAGGCACTCTAGAAGTTTCAGCTAAAATAGAAATAAAGAAAAGCATAAAAATAGGTGCTAAAGGTACTATAAATCATATTGATTGTTGACTTTCTATTATACTGGTATAATTAAAAGATCCTGTTAACATAATTATTATAATTACAGCTGAACTTAAAATCAGTTCATAAGATATCATGGCAGCAGTAGATCTTAAAGAACCTAGAAAAGCATATTTAGAGTTGGCACTTCAACCAGCAAATAAAACTCCGTATATTCCTAAAGAAGATAAAGTTAAAGTGTAAAGAACACCCATTGAAAAATCTGAAAGTGCTAAACCTTCACCAAATGGAATAACCGCCCAGCCTAATAAACTAAAAAATAAAGTTATAACAGGAGCCAAATAAAAAAGAACTTTATTTGATTGTGAAGGTATAACAGGTTCTTTTATTATTAATTTTAAGGCATCAGAAAATGGTTGAAGAACTCCGTAGTAACCTACAGTATTAGGTCCTACTCTTCTTTGCATAGCAGCTAACTGCTTCCTTTCAATTATGGTCATAAATGCAACTGCTAATAAAACTGGAACTATTACAACTAAAACTTCTGAAATTAAATATAAAATCTTTAACATGTTTTTTAATATTTTTAAATTATCTTTCTCAAAATAAATAGAAAGCCATTTATAATTTAAGTTTTTATTCTTTGTAATTTAAATTATAAAATAATTTGTTTTAATTACCAATAAAATTTATAATTTATATTTATTCAAATAAAACCTCTTTTTCTTTAAATTTTTAATAAATAAAAAAATTCTTAATTTGAACTGGATTAAAAAAAAACTCTTTTTGTTTTTACTTTAAGAATAAATATACACAAAAATTTTGTCTCTTTTCCCTAAGGACACTGCTATAGCATATTTCTTTTTCTTAAAAAATAAATTTCATATATTTTTTATTTTATTTTATTTTTATTAATGTAATTATAAATATTTAAAATTAAGATTTTTTTTTACTTATTTTATTTGCTTTCTTAAAATATTAAAAATAAGCAAGCAGCAGGGTGGTATACCACTAAATTAAAATTTTTATTATCCAAAATAAGTTCTTGTAGAATTCATACCTTCTAAAATTTTAATATAAGAAGATAATCCTTCTTTTTTTTTTTAATTGAGCTTTATTTTTTATTAAGTTTATTCCTTAAAAAAAAATCCGCATAATCTAAAGATTTAGCCCCTAATAACTGTGTATCTTTAAATTTAGAAATAAATGTATTAACATTATTAAGACTAAAATTTTTTAGATTTGATACTGATTCAGTACTGGAATAAACTTTTCCTATAGCCGAAATATAACCAAAGGCTTGCAATAAAGCTAAACTATTATTATGTTGTGTAATTAAGAGTCTAAATCTACAAATACCACCACCTTAATTATTATGTTGAACATATAATAAAAAAAAACATCTGCATACATAAAACCTGCTAATCAATTAATATTTAATAAAGTAAAATTTGGATTGTATATAGGTTTTGTATAGGAAAATAATTAGTAAAAGCATTTAATAAATAAATTTGATAAATAAATTTGATAATCCTTTAGGGCTGTGTGCTTTCAAAGCAATTAATTTTAATAAACCCGTTAATTTTAATAAACCCGTTAAATTTAGATGTTCTTTACATAGCTTTAAATTAATAACTTAACATCATATTTGAAAATGTACTAATTTATAACTTAATAAAGGGTAATTAATAAATTGTTTTTTAATATTTAAAAAATTTTGTAAACCTTAAAATATAATTCTAATATAACTATTGTCTTTGGAATAAACAAATTTTCCAATACCAAATTTTTCTTGTATTGAAACCAACATAGCATAATTAGCAAGATTATTAGCAGCTACTAAATTAAAACCTATTTATAAAGCCAAAGCCCAACCTACTGAATTACTTTAATTACTTTAATTACTTTAATTACTTTAATTACTTTAATTACTTTTATTACTTTAATTACTTTTATTACTTTAATTACTTTTATTACTTTAATTACTTTAATTACTTTTATTACTTTAATTTGAACTACACTAAAAGTAAATGAACCTTCACCATCAGTAAAACCTTAAACAAATCATAAAGAGAAAAGGGGTTTAATCTTGAAATTTTATATTTACACTGGAATTTGTAACTAATGTTATTTTAATTTTTGAATGAGGAAAAATTCTTAAATTTAATTAGTAAACTTTTTTTAATTTTAAATTTTAAAAAGACTAAAGAAAAAGATATTTTATTTATTTTTTTTAATTTTCTTCCTCTTAGTTTTATTAACCTAAAGGACAATAATTTCATGTTTAATAGGTTTATTTAAAATTTTAATATAAGATACTGCCTTTCTTTTAAAAAATAAAATCCAAATTTAGTTAAATGTTCTTTATTAGCCGTCATATTTAATGTAGTATCAAAAATATAAAAGCTATTTTTTTTAACTTTTAAATGGAAAATTTTTAAAGTGTTCAAAATTAATTGCTAAATCTTTAAGACCAGTTACTTAGTAATGAACACTAATTTTATCTATTCTCACTGTTCCAACACCAAAATTTTTTTTTAAGTTATTAAGAAAACTATTTCACTTTAAATGCATATGGAATGAAAAAAACAGGAGCAATATAATTTTTTTTTTAAATAGCTAATCTTTTTGTCTTAGAGAGAGAGAAACAACTTTAACTATTGGTTAACCTGTGACTAACCAAGGATGTAACTCTTTTTTTTTCTATTGTATTTTTTTTTCTATTGTATTTTTTTTTCTATTGTATTTTTTTTCCTATTGTATTTTTTTTTCTATTGTATTTTTAACTTTAAGTAAAGAGTGAAAAAATCTATTACCTTTCATTTTAAAAGGAAATTTAAAATTTTTTATCAATACAAACCTTGTATAATTTTTACAGATTGGTGGGTGGGAGCCGGTCGCCAGCCCAGGAACTTGATTTATTTTTATTGCTAATAATTTTCTTACTGTCTGTCTGCCTTATACTTTACTATGGTCTTTTAGACAAGAGTCTGTCTTATAGACTAAGAATAGAAAAGGATGGTAAGCCCAGAAAAGAAGAAAAACTAGAAAATTTATTTTGTTTAAGTCCGAGGATTAATTTTATTAACAAGAAGAACTATAGCAGCTACCATACCAAGTAATAATACTATACTTAATATTATTAAAGGTATTGCAAAATTAGTATATAAGCTAATTCCTAAACTTTCAATTTGTAATAAATTTGTTAATATATTTTCTGCACTTACAGCATCTTTTGTTGAGAAAATAGGATCAAGTACAAAATTATTAGAATCACCTAATAGAAAATTTAAACTTATTAAAGTCCTTAAAGCTGTAGAAAAAAGATTAACATCATTAATTGGTAAAACAATAAATAATCCATAAGCAAATAGTCCAGATATAGTTAAAATTAAAGGTAAACTTTGTGTATATTGGCTACCAGTTTCTAAGATATCTAATAAATCAATATTTAGTAACATAATTACAAATAAGAATAATACTGTAATAGCACCAATATATACTATTATATAACTTATTCCTATAAAATTTAAGCCTACAAATATTAAATAAATAGCAGCACTTAAGAATACTCCTATTAAGTATATTATAGCTAGGACAGGGTTAGTTGAAGTTATAACAGTTAAAGAACCAATAATAGAAAAAGTAATTAAAAAATCTAAAATAAAATTTGTAATATTCATTATATTGTGAAAAAGGAGAAAAATTAAATATTTTATTTTGATAAAATTCTATTCTTTCTTCAGGCTTTCCTTTTCTTAGTCTATTAGACAAAGCCAGGCCAGACAAAAATTTAAAGTACATAAGGCTGTACTCTGTTTTATTAAATTTAAACTTTAGTATAGTAATACTTAGTAGTTAAAAAAAATAATTTAGAGTTTTTATCAAAATTTAAAGTTCACTAAATTATTTTTGTTTAAAATCTAAAAATAAATTTATTAAGAACTTATTAGTCATTTTTTTAGAAAATTGACAAAAATTTTTAATTTGAAAATATGCTATAGCAGTGTCCTTTAGGGAAAAGAGACAATGTTATTTTATTTTATATTTAAAATTATTATATTTTAAGTTTGCGCTTGAGAACATAAATTTGTCTGTCTTCTATTATTTCCATTTCTATAGTCAAGGATTATGTGCCCAATCCTTTCCTTTTTATAGTAAAGGAAACCGATTGGATTATGTGCAAGGGCAGTAAAGGGTATGTGCCCAGGCAAGACATAATGCTATAACCAAGAATAGAAGAAAAATGTTTAATTAAAAATTTTTAAATAAGAAAAAGAGGACTAAGACCTAAGGGACTTGAACCCTTATCTAACCCATTATGAGCGAGGTGCATTAACCAATTATGCTAAAGTCTTTTTTCATTTATTTTTAGGAATTAATTAAAAAAAAAATAATATAAAATATTTATTTTTGTTTTATTTATAGCAGGAAATATTTTGTAGTCTTTTTATTATTCTAAAATTTAAAGATCTTTTTAACTTTGATTTTTACTTATAATAACACTTTTAATTGTTATTATATTTTTTAATTTTATTAACATTTTTAATTTTAATAACATTTTACTTTAAAAACACTTTTACTTTGATTTAATATAATTAAAAAAAATCTATTTTATGCCTGGTTATAAAAATTTTAAATTTAAAACCAAATTACTAATTAAAAAAAGTCTTAAAATAAAAAAAAATGTGCTATAGCCACTTGATTTTAATTTATTTTATTTTGTTTGTGCTATAGACTTTAGACTTTAGACTTTAGACTTTAGATTTTAGACTTTAGACTATAGACTATAGAATTCTGGTCTGGCCTATTCTTTACTTAGTCTTTTAGACAAGAGTCTGTCCTATAGACTAAGAACAGAAAAGGATGGTAAAGCCCAGAAAGAAGATATTTTAATTTTATATTAATTTTTTTTGATTCAACTACTATTATGTTAAAATATTAAATTAAATTTTTTCTACCCTTAGCGTATACTAATAATATAAATATAATTTAAATTTAAAATATAAATATTTATATTTAATATACAATCCTAATATTTAATATTTAATTTTTAATATTTAAATTTTTAATCAGAAATAATGGATTTTTTTTTTAAAAAACCTTTTATAATTGTAATATTGTAAAAATTTAAAAGACAAAGACAAATTACTTATAGCCTTATATAAATAATAATAATTTTATTTATTTTTTTAAATTGTTGGGCTCTAATGTAATCATAAACTGTGATATATTTGTAGATATCAAAATCTTGGCTATAGCACAATCTATACTTTTATTAAACATGTTTTATATTTCTAAGTCAGATAGATAATGTGATGTTAAAATTTTATTCAAATTTTTTGTCATTGATATATCTTAAATAATAAGAAGTTAATATTGGTTTATTTGTTAAATTTAGTTTAATTTTTATTAAATTTTAATTATAATTTAAATCTAGTAAGAGAAAGTTACCCTTTAAATTTTATTCTAATATTAAAATAAAATAAAAAAAATAAAAAATAATCTTTCCCTTTTTTATTTGCTATAGCCACCGACCAAACTATAAAAAAAGCATAATTTGATTATTGAATTACTTTCTTTTTGTTAATTTGCATATTTCTCTTTTTTTAGTTAAAGTTTAAATTTATTTTTATTGTTTATTAATAATTAGATTGAATTAAATTTTCGGGGTTTATCGGATTCGAACCGACATCTGCATAAATGACAATTATGTACTTTATCCTTTAAGTTAAAGCCCCCTTTTTATTATTATTATTAAAAAAAATAAATTTTGGGTATACCACTCTGATCGCTTTAGCCAAAATTTATTTTAGTCCAGTTTTTAAGTTTTTATTTCAAGAACTAGGTGATTCGAACACCTACTGATGATTTTGGAGATCACTATACTACCTTTATACGAAGTTCTTTTTTCTTAAAGATACAGAAGTACTAGATTTGGTATGTAAAGATGTAAAGTTGATAATTAAAAAGGTAGAGTTATAAAAAATTTTTTTTTTAATTAACATGGTGCAGTAAAAATTTTAAAAATTTTTAATAGAAAAACTTACTATTTTTTTTTTAATCATAGTGTTTTATATTTTTTTTTTTATATTTTTTTTTATATTTATTTTTTATATTTTTTTTTGGGGGTATACCACTCTGATCGCTACAGCATATTTTAATTTATATTTATACAATAGATATAAATTCTTTTCATATTTTATTTTATAAACGAGTATATAAAATTTTATTATTAAACGAGTATATTATTAGTTTTAGTTTTTAAGTTTTAATTTTTAGTTTTTACTTTTAGTTATTAGTTATTAGTTATTAGTTTTTAGTTTTTAGTTTTTAGTTTTTAGTTTTTAATCAATTATAACTATTTTTTTTTATATATTTTAAAGAATTGGAGATTAGAATAAAGTCAGTGGTATTTTGGTTTAAAAATAAAAAAAAGAAATACCCTTTATTCATAAAAAAAAAATAAAAATAGGTAAATTTAATTAAAATGCGACTAAATGGGTAAAATCAGAGATTCGAACTCTGGACTATGTCGCCACAAGACGTTATTTTACCAATTAAACTAATTCTACCTCTTTTAGAAAATAGTTTTCATATTCTTAAATATTTGTTCATATACATTCTGTCCTTTAGGAAGAAAAATAAATTAAATTAATATGCTGGTGCTTAAAAAGGATTAATTTAGGAAAATTTTATAACAAAATTTAAAATAAACCAAAATTTTTATATACAAATGATCTTTTAAGCTTATAAATTTTAATAAGGCTTCTTTTTTAAATCTTTTTTAAACCATAAAATTTTAAATCTTAATTTACTTTAAACAAAAAATAAAAATTTAATATAAATTTAATCTCCGTATTTTCAAATTTAATTCCTTAAAATAAAATTTATACGATTAATAGAAAATAACTCTTAAGAAAAAGGAGATATAATAGAATTAGAAAATACTTTTTTTTCTATAAATATAAAAAATTTTAAAATAATCCTTAAATATAATATAAATTACTATAATTAAATTTTCTGGTTTGAATTAAAATTCTAAATATATTTTGGTCTTTATATTCTTATATAAATTCATTGCTGAATCAGCACCTTAACTGCTGCACCACCATATATAATAGTTCTGGGACCGGCTCCCTTCTACGGCTGTACCTACTTTTTTAAATTTTCACCAAGCATAGTAAAATAGTTTTAAAAACATTGAAATCCTTAATTGCAATCGAAAATAAAATAAAAGCACCAAAAACTAAATTAGAAATTAAAATAGAAAATAAAATATAATAAAATATGTCATAAAAATAAATGTTTAAGTTAGAAAAAATCATATTAGTTAAAAAAAATGAATTGATATTTATATTTAAACAATTTAAACCTTTACTAAGGAAAACCTGTTACCATAAAATTTTAATTTAAAGGGATTGTTTTGAAAATTTAAATATTTTTGCATTTTATTAATATACATAAAACCAAAATGTGATAATAATATTTTAGATTATACTTAAGCTACTTAAGATAAGAATTTCTAAAATAAATTTAAACCTTTTAACTCTTAAATTATTATATTTTCAATATCAACACCGTTGTCGCTTAAATAATTTGCGAGACAAGTATTATTTCGCAGTGATTCGTCCATAAAATTATTAAATTCAGGTGTTCCTACTTTTACTTAAAGACACCTGCTTGTAAAGCTTTAAAAAAAATACCGCTTTGCATATCTTAAAAAAAATTTGTAAACTTATAATAAGGCTGATCTGAAGGATAATTTGCAAGTAGTTCATTGGAAAGTTCTTGTGCTTTAAAAACATGATTTAACTTAGTAGATCTCAATAATTCTGGAAATAAATCTTCAGTATTTGGTATTGAAGGAACATCACTCAATATTGTAGATATAGTATCTATTGGAGAATAAGAAACTGAAAGTATTGAAACTGCAGAAGAAATATTATTAATTGTTTGAGTCAGAGATAATAAAGATTCTGTTTCTACACCTACACCAACACCAACACCAACACCAACACCAACACCAACACCAACACCAACACCAACACCAACACCAACACCAACACCAACATCAACATACGAAGGAGATCAAAAGTAAGAAATTGAAAAATATAATGAAAAATTAAAAGCAAAGTAAGAAAATTTTTAGTGTTTTATTATTCTCTTTTGTTGTTAAAAAAAAATATGAATAACTTAAAGTGTTTATACTTTATAAGTCTAATTCTTTTAGTTTGAGTTTTAATTTTAACACCTTCAGCTCAATCTTTAAATTCTAAAACTTTTTATAAGTATTAAAGTATTAAAGGATAAGATTAAAAATTAGGTATAATTATATTATTTTTAATTTAAATTATTGGATTTTGAATGTTACTGCTAAAGATAAAGTTAGTTCGATCTACAAAATAAACTACCTATTTCTTTACCAGCTATATCCTTTAAATAAATTTTATGGGCTGGGCACCTAGCCATCCTCTTCTTTTTTAATTCTTGGCCTATCTTAAAGGACAAGAACAAGGACAAAATTTTTTAACAATCTAAAACATCAAGATGTAAATCTATTTTAAAAATAAAACTAAATTTTATTAGATAAATTTTTATTAGATGTTAAAAAAAACCTTTATTTAGATGAAAATTTTAAATTTTTAATATTTTTAATATTTTTAATATTTTTAATATTTTTAATATTTTTAATATTTTTAATATTTTTAATATTTTTAATATTTTTAATATTTTTAATATTTTTAATATTTTTAATATTTTTAATATTTTTAATATTTTTTTTTTAGAATTTAATGTACTATAAATTCTTAATTTGCTTACTTTTATTTAAAATTTTATTAATTTTGAGGCTGAACAAAGTAGAAACTTATAATTAAAGAACTATTATTCTTATCTAAATTTGTATTAATTCTGGATTTAATTGTTCAACTTAAAGTTAAAAAAAATTTTTTTATTTATTCTAATATTTTCTAATTTAAAATAAGGACTAAACCCTAAAAAAGCTATTCGATTAAATAAAAATTAGAATAAATTGAAGATAAAAATATACTACTAGCTCAAAAAGCACTTAAAATTGGCGATTGACTAAATAAACCAGATAAACTTAAAATTTCACCAACGAAATTAAGGCTTAATGGTGCTGAGGCATTAAATTTTAGAATTAAAAAGAAAATAGTAGCGAAGATAGGCAATTTAAATATCAACCCTCTATAATAATTTATTATTCTAGTAAGGTTACGAATATATCAAACACAACCAAAAATAAAAATAGACCGGTAAAATAAGACTTTAAAAAATTTTTTTTTAAATTTTAATATTAAAACAAAAAATTAATGATTATTTAATTAATTAGGATTTAAAAATTTTAAATTTAAATTTTAAAAAATTTTTAATAAAAAAAAGAATAAAAAATAATAAAAAAGAATAAAAAAATAATAAAAAATAAAACTGTTTTTATTCCCTCTTCTTCTTTGAAATTTTTAATAAACTTAGGATATATTAAATTTTATAATATTTAAATTTAAATATATCTCACTTTTTAAAGGATAAATAAAATTATCATTAACTTACAACTTTTATATAAAAAAAAAGGAATAATATTGTTTAAATTATTTTTCTTCCTAAAGGACACAAATGTAATAGGAAAATGCTACTTTATTAAAATTTAAATTTTTGTACGATGATCATTCATTCTTGAAGTAATAGTTCTTAATTTAACTATTCCATCTAGGGTTAAATGAGCCTTTTTATTATTTTTTCTAATATTTAAAAAAAAATCTGCATAGTCTAATACATTAGCACCTAATAATTGAATAAAAAAATATAATTTCCTAAATTTTTAGCATCTCTTCTATTCTTTCCCCAGGTTTTCCTATTCATAAGAAAAGGCTTTCCTTTACTGCCCTGCCCTTATATATAGTAAAGGTAAGGTCAGACAAGGCCTGGATCTTTAGGAAATGGGAGCCGGTCCCCAGACAGACAGACTCAATTTGATATAATAAAAACATTATATCTATTGTCTTTTTTAACTTTACCTTTTTTGTCTCTGATCGCTATAGCCCAGAAATCTTTTATTCTTTAATTTTTCTAAAACGATTATACTATCATTATGTTGAATAATCGAAATTAATACCTTATTTTAATTTATTTTAAAATTTAGATTTTTTATATTTAATAAAATAAAGAATTATTTACTGGTAGGTAGATCTAAATTATTTACATTATAAATTAAGTTTGATACGTCATAATGCAGAGAATCTAGTATTACATTAGGGAAAACTCCTAATAAAATTGTAACAAGAAGTAAAGGTAGTAAAACAGCAAACTCTGATCTATCTAAGTCTCCTAATGTAAGTTTACTATTAAAACTAACAGTTTCAGATTTTAAATAAGGACTTAGTCCTAAAAAGGCTATTCTATTAAATAAGAAAATAGAATATATTGCAGAAAGTGTAATTGAAGTAGCACCGAAAACACCTAAAACTGGTGATTGTGTGAATAAACCAGTTAAAGCTAAGAATTCACCAACGAAATTAAGGCTTAATGGTGCTGAGGCATTAAATAAAATACAAAGGAAGAAAATTATTGAAAACACTGGCATTTTAACCGTAAGTCCTCTATAGTAATTTATAATTCTTGTATGGTATCTGTTATAAAGTACACCACCTACTATAATAAATAGAGCAGGACTTATTAAACCGTGGGCTAAACTTAGTAATATTGCACCTTCTATACCCTGTACTGTATTAGAAAATAATCCTAATATCATTACAGCAACGTGAGCAATAGAACTGTAAGCAACTAAAGCTTTAGTATCAACCTGTCTTATAGTTACTAGTGATGAATAAATTAATGTAATTATTGCTAAAGATTGTATTATGTATACATTATTAGCTGTATAATCAGGGAAAAACCCTAATACTACTCGAATAAAACCGTATGTTGCAAATTTTAAAATTGTTCCAGCCAAAAGTATTGAACCAGCTAGAGGGCTTTCAGCATGGGCTCTGAATAGTCATAAATGGAAAGGATAAATTGGACTTTTTACACAAAATGCAAGCATTGCAGCAAACCATAAGCAAGCTTGTGCCTCAACACTTAACTCAAATAAACTAAGCATTAAGAAATCTGTTGTTCCGAAATTGTATCCTATTCACAAAATAGAAAGTAGGAAAGGAAGAGAACCTGATAAAGTATAAAGGAAAAGTAAAAATGATGCTCTTATTCTAGCTCTGCTTGCTCCTCAGTATCCTACAACCATAAATAAAGGTATTAAAACACTTTCAAAATAAATATAAAATAATAACAAATCTGTTACCAAAAAAAATGAAATCTGAAGAGTCTCTAATAATAAAAAAGAAAATACAAAATACTTTCTTTTAATTGTAATATCTCTTCAATTAGATAATAGACAAATGGGTGTAATAAAAGCGGTTAGTAAAATATAATATAAAGAAATACTATCTATATTTTCTAATTCATTTATTGAAGAAGAATTAAGTGTTCCAAATTGTATACTATTATCACTGTTAGGATAAATATTTACTAATTTTGACAAACTTTCTAATTCATTAGAGAAATTAGGCAAAATTAAAGAACTTTTACTCAAAATATAAATAGTTAAAAATAAAACAATTAATGAAGTACTTAATCCTATTTGTTTAATAATTGAATTATTTTTTTGTTGAATATTAATAGAAGAAAAGCTTGTTTTATTAGAATTAATGGAAGCTTCTTCATTTATATTAATAAATAAAAAAGAACCAATCAAAGGTAAAATTGTAATTAAAGTTATCATTTGTTAAGTTGTTTAAATCTGTGCCCTTTACTTTTTTTAAAAATTTTTTATTTTACTTTATTGGTCATTTGATAAAATTAAAATATATAATAAAATTAAAATATAAGCTTAAAATAATATTAAAATTTAACCAAAAAATATGCGCTATAGTCCAACAAAAAATTAAAAAAAAATTAAAAAAAAGGGGTTTTATAATTTAAAAATAAACATTAAATAAATGCTCCACCTTTTTATTAAATTCTGCTTCCCTTACTTTTTTGTAATAATATTAAAAAAGGGAAGATTAAAGATTTATTATTTTAATAACACAAGAATTTGTTTTAATAACAAAAGTACAATTTCTTATTTTTAAGTTTAGCTTAATTAAAACTTAGATAAAAAGTAAGAAATTTTATATCTAAATTATCAATTTTGTACTATACTCTATAGTGGAATACCACCCTTAGGGTGGGTGGTGGCTATAGCATTGAACCAACCAAACAGATAAATTTTGTTATATGATAATCCTTCTGGGCTATAGCACATTTTTTAGACCATTATTATTAAAATTTAAATATAGACTAATGTTATTTATAAATTTAAACCTTTTTATAGTGAATTTACTTTAAAAAACTAAAAAAAAAGGGGATTGAAAAATATTAAATATTTTTGTGTAAACTAATCTAAATTTATTAGTTAAATTTTAATATATTTACACATACCTCTAAACTACTTATAATTAAATTATAGTAATTTTATTATAAACCTGTAAACCTTAAAACATATACTTTATTTTTTAATCAACTTTATTTACATATAACAAATATCTATAACTTATAACTCATTCTTGTTAAAAAACATAATAAAATTTAACATAATAGAAAAAAGTATAGCCCGTTTTTTTTTTAACTTAAATTAATATTGACTTCAGTCTATTTTAAGTTTGAAAATAGGTATCTATTTACTTTTTAAATAATTTCTTATTTTTTAAAATGCTTTAACTTATAAATCAAACAATTTTTTAAGATATTAATTATACTTACTGTTTGTATAATTTTTTAAATTATAGTAATTTTGTATTACAGATTAAATAAAGTATTAAGTTAAAAAAAATATAAATAATATTAAGTATAAATTTAATATTAAGTTTTAAATTTAATATAAACTTAAATTTAAATTCATTTTATTTAAGTAAAGGTGTTAAAATTTAATTATGTAGTATTTAATAAAAATATAAGAAAAATAAATAAGAAAGATATTTATTTCCTAATTTATTTCCTAATTTTTTCCTAATTATTTCCTAATTATTTCCTATTTATATGGAAAAAATAGTTAAAAATTTGTTTATCTTCTTTTATTTAAACTTAATTTAAAAATTAAAATTAAAATTAAAATTAAAATTAAATTTTAATTTAAAATAAAGATAAAATAAATAAAAAGGGTTATAATTGAAATTTTGTAATACTTATTTAAAAAAAAAATTTTAAGATTATTAAAGGTGTTAATATTTGAAAAAATTTTTAAAAACTTAATTTACTTTAGCTGAAGTTTAAATTTGCAGAGGTTTTAATTTATTAATTATTTAAACTTATTATTTATTTTTTTAGCTAAAATTTTTTAATTTGATTCTGTTTGCACAGGTAAATCATTAAAGCTATGAAATGGGCTTGGAGTACCAATTACCCATTCTAAACTATTAGAATAATTTGATGTTTGTTTAAATTGATCTAAAGAAGTAAAGTAAGAAGGAACTTGCCAAGGATTACTATTAACTACTTTTCCATCTGCAAATAGATTATAAACAATATAAACAAATAACCCTGTAGCTACTACTGAAACAATTGAACCGTAACTAGAGATTGTATTTCATCCAGCAAATGAATCAGGGTAATCAGGAATTCTTCTAGGCATACCAGCTAAACCTAAAAAATGTTGAGGAAAGAATGTGATATTAACTCCTATGAACATAGTTCAGAAGTGTATTTTACCTCAAAGATCATTGTATGTTTTTCCAATGATTTTTGGAGCTCAGTAGTAGAAACCACCAAATAGTGCAAATACTGCTCCCATTGATAATACATAATGGAAATGGGCTACTACATAATAAGTCTTTGTAGTTTTTTTTCATACAGCTTAGGTTTCCCTAAGGATCGGACTATAACTTATCTACTCTTTTAACTAAATAAAATTTCGATTGCCACGTTTAGTCTCTACAGATCCTACTCATTATTTTATTTTAAAATAATTTTGGTTTCCACGGTATTATCATTATTTTTTTTTAAGTTTACTGCGTAATAAACTAATAAAGACTTCACCGTTAGCAAAATATAAAAATATTTTACCGAAAAAAATAGGTATGAGTTTTTTTCATGGTGGCAAGACCACACGACACTTATTTTAACTTAAATTTTGTATTGAATTTTTTTAATGATTCTGCTTTTTCTCCTAGCAGAGGATAATTATTAAAGTGATTTATTATATTTTTTAATGTTTCTTTTCTATAAATTTCTATTGAATAAAAATTACGACTTGGATTTCTAACTTCGTTTAAAGCTCCAAAAAATTGCTTAATTGCATATATTAAATAAAGGTCATCATTTTGGCCTATAGAAAAATAATCATTGTTATTCTTTCTAATTGAAAAACAACCTTCACTTTCTATAAAACCTGACAATCACGCTTTAAAATATTCAGGAATACCACTTTTTAAAGGATTTGAATTTATAATATAATCTTGATTATTATACTTATTATTTCTAGAAGCCAAATAATTATCTACTGAATTTTCTAATAAACATTTTTTTAAAAATTCAAGTTGACAGATTTTTTTTGAAGTGAGAAGAGGGTAAGAATAAAAATTTTTTATTATTTCTTGTATAGTTTCCTTTTTATTTACAACTCAAATAACATCTTTATTTCTTCCAGTTATTCTTACACTACCTCCAATGACTGTAGCAATTTTTACCAACATATTGTAGTTTGATGGTAGATTAGATAACTTTATTACAAGTCTAAATTGCAATGACTGTTTTCGTCAATGATTAACTTGAAAACTACCGTCACCTTCCATCAAACCTACCCAAAACATTTTAATATATTCTTCATCACTTATTTTATTATCTTTATTATCTTTATTATCTTTAGTTTCAATACTTATTGATGTTGTTAAACTTACCATATTATAGTTAACAATAAACAAAGTATCATGGAATGCAATATCCATTGATGCATTAGCTAATACAACTCCGGTTAACCCTCCTATAGTGAATAGGGCAATGAATCCTATTACATACAACATAGGAGTAGTATATCTTAGAGATCCACCGTAAGCTGTAGCTAACCAGCTAAATATTTTAATTCCTGTTGGAACTGCAATTACCATTGTTGCTGCAGTGAAATATGCTCTAGTATCAACATCAAGACCAACAGCATACATATGGTGAGATCATACTATAAATCCTAAAATACCAATTGAGAACATAGCATAGACCATACCGAGATACTTTGGATTAGCTATTAAAAAAAATTAAATATTTTTTTATAGTAAAATTAAAATTATTATTTATAAGGGTTAGTGTTTTAAATTTATTTATAAAAGAGGGTAAATATTACTTTAATTTAAAATTTTATTCCCAATTATTTCACTTAATTGTAAACTCATTCCAAGCCTTAGCTTGAGATGATCCCTCAGGTGCTAGATGAGCTTTATTATTTTTCAAATTAAAATAGTTATCAATAGCTAAAATTCTATTCTTTTTAGCTGACTCAGGTAAATTTAATTTAAAATATTTTAATAATTCTAAAACTTCTGACTTTTTATAAACTGTTCATTTAAAACTATTTTTTTGAGTATAAACTGACCCATTATGTTTTTCACATAAAATATCTAAAACTTCCCTCTCTTTTTGAGCAACAGAAATATAAAGTTGAGAAGATTTTAAATTAAAATACACACTACCGTCACTATCAAACATACCCGAGAATCAAGCATTATTGTAAGTTAAATTTTCAGGTCTAATTAAAGGTATATTGTACTTATTACATATTTTTTCTAATTGATTTAATTTGACAGGATTTCTTACCTCACCATTGATTATATTTATTAGATTTAAAATACCTTGTTTACTATGTAACCTAAATCGAACCCAGTTAACTCCAGGTTTTACCTCAATTTTCCCACCTATTTTATTTACAATTATTTCTAAACAAGCAATATCTCGATTTTCCATTACTATTTCTAAACTTGAATAACCTTTATTTGAGAGTTGAATACACCCGTCTCCATCAATTAAACCAGCTAACCATTGATTAAATTTATTATTACCTAAATCTTCAATTATATTTTCGGATAAAGAATGATTAAAACGTTTAATAAATTTTGTGTTAAAGGCTTTTCCTAGTACTAAGAAAGTAAAAATAAATTAGATGCTATAGATTTAACCTTATTTTTTTTAATTTTGTCTGTCTTTATCCAAAGTTAGACACATATTTAAAGATATATTTTTTTATTTAAAAGCTAAATTTGGACCTTCTCTTTATAAAAAAATTTTTATAGAAAACGTTAGGTCTCTGGAATAAATAAAACTTATCTATTTATTTATTTGCTGATATTAATTATTTAATTAGTTTTCAGCATATAGTTAAACTTCTTAAATTTTAAGGGCCATCTTGGTATATTAGATAACCAAAAATAGGTTTTCCAGAGAATGTTGAAATTATATGTGATACTATACCAAATCCAGGAATAATTAAAATATAAACTTCAGGGTGACCGAAGAATCAAAATAAATGTTGGTAAAGTACAGGATCACCACCTCCTGCAGGATCATAGAAACTAGTATTAAAGTTTCTATCACAGATAAGCATAGTAATAGCACCTGCTAGAACAGGCAATGCAAGTAATAATAAAATAGCTGTAACAAAGATTGCCCATGAAAATAAACTAATTTTGTGTAGATTTAAACCACCAGCTCTCATATTTAAAACAGTACTAATAAAATTAATAGCACCCAATAAACTAGATACACCAGATAAGTGTAATGAGAAAATAGCTAAATCAACAGAACCACCAGAATGAGATTGGATTCCAGCTAAAGGAGGATAAACTGTCCATCCTGTACCAGCCTAATTTTAATTTAATTATTAATTTTTATAGTTAAAACTCTAAGATATAGTTATAAAATTTTATTTTTTTTTTAGATTAAAAATATTAATAGTTAAATTTAATGACCATATCTTTATTATTTTTTTTTAAATTTTTAAAATAATATTAAGTGTTTGGTCGATGAAGAAAAAAATATTTTATTTTTCCTTGCTTGTTTGTAATTTAAAGTACTATTTAATTTTTAGTAATTATTATTTTTTTCTCAATCTTTTTTTTTATTTAAATTATTTTTTGCAATATTTTTAAAGAGTAGAAGGATTATTCTTGAAATTTTTTATAAAAATTTTATTTGGCTATAGCAAATAAAACTGTAAATATAATATAAAACTTTTAAGGGTTAAAGAAAAAGGAAAGAAAAAGGAAATTACAAAATTTAAAATAAATAAATTTATTAAACAGTTCAAGCATATAACTTGTTTTACCCAAGGCACTGGGTTTTTAAATTATTTAAAGTATATTTATCTTAAGATTAAAATTTATATTCAAGATTAAGACCTATTTTGTATTGCATAGAAGGAATAATATGATCTAAAGTTAATCATTGTAAATCTGGTAGTGATTCTTTTTATTTTTAAAAAATAATTCTTAGACCTTTTCCTTTGATTTCAGTTCTACAATTAAATTTAAACTTATTTTGTAAAATATCCATCAAAATTTTAGTATCTCTATGTAAAAAGTCATCAATACATAAACCTACGTAACCATCCCTTTTACTATAAACCCATCAGACATTATTAAAAAAAGCCAAAGATACAGGTGTAATAAAATCTATAATATTAGAAGGAATTATTTTTTTAGTTTTACCTTCTAAGTCAATATAAAAAAAATCTCTAAAAGTATTAAAACAAGGTAAAGACATGGTATTAAAAAAATGCATATTCTATATTCCCTGTTTCTTTATTTAAATTTTTAGAACCATATGGAAAAGTCGAACAATAAGGCGATAAATTACGAAAAACTAACCATAAAAATAAAATATTCTTAAAGCTCTGTCCAAATTGTAATCTTGAATTTAAAACACTTTAAGTACTTGAATGTTTACCTGTACTTCTGGATTTATTTTTTTTGAACATGTAAATCTCCTAGAGTTAAACCAATAATAACTTGAAAAGTATACGAGCCTTTTCAATTGTATATTTAGCACGTTCTTTATTAGTTAAACTAAATCTAAATAAAATCTTAGAAGCTATAAAAATTAATATACCTGTAAAATAAAATAAAATAATTTAAAAAATTAATATACCTTGCTCAACTAAGGCACTTAATAATAATAAGATTAATGAAGGTGGTAATAATCAAAATGAAATATTATTTAATCTAGGAAATGCCATGTCGGGAGCTCCTACCATTACAGGTACTAAATAATTACCAAATCCACCTACTAAAGCAGGCATAACCAAAAAGAAAATCATTAAAAATGCATGTGCTGTAATTATAACATTAAATAATTGGTGATCTCCTTGTAAGAATTGAACACCTGGTGCAGATAATTCAAGTCTTATAAGAACAGAGAAAGCAGTACCTAACATACCAGAAAATATGGCAAAAATTAGATAAAGTGTACCAATATCTTTCGCATTAGTAGAAAAAAGCCATCTACTCAATTTATAACTAAATTCTATTTTTATTTGTTAATTAACAAATAAAAATGTTACCTAAATATTAAAAATTTATTAATACGTTATCTCCTAACTAACTCCTTAAAATACCTCAAATAATTATGAAAAAGGGCTTACATATAAAAAAAAAATTGCACATTAAATAAAATATTTTATATATTTAATGTACTTTTTATGATTATTAAAAAAAATAAACGATATTATTAAAATTTAATAATCTTTAAAAAAAATTATAATTTTTTTTAACTTCATTAATTTAAATTTAAATTTTAAATATTAAATATTAAATAGAATGAATTATATAACTTAAAATTTATTAGTTTTTTATAACTAACAAGAACTAGGTGATTCGAACACCTACTGATGATTTTGAAGATCACTATACTACCTTTATACAAAGTTCTTTTTTTTTACTTTATATACTTTCTTTTTATTACCTTTAAATACTTTTTTTTAATTAAATTACAAACTTTTTTTATATAGTCTAAAGTCTAAAGTCTATAGTCTATAGTCTATAGTCTAAAGTCTAAAGTCTAAAGTCTAAAGAGGACAGACAGAAAAATGAAAAACAACAAAAGCAATAGATATAATATTACATTTACATAACACATATAATAATAATAAATTACTAATTTAAAAATAAAAAAAAAACCTTAACTTTATATTTTTTTATTTATGCCCTGAGACTGAATCGAACAGACGCTATTTTAATAAAATATTATCCCTACTTTTATAAAAATTTTTTTTAAACTTTTATTAAAACTTTTAATATGAGGAGCTTTAATTTTTTTCTTTGTCTTCTCCCTATTTTACAAAATTTTATTGTTATTTTAGTTTAAATAATAATACGTTAAAGTATAAAATTAAAACATATTTATTATAAGCTTCTAAAGTTAAATATTATAAATAGATATTACAATATCAGCCTTATTAATAATTAGATAAATAGTTTATAAATCAAATTTAGTTATTTTAGAATTCATACGAGAGGATAATATTTTTAAATTATTTAAACCCTCTTTAGTTAATCCTTCTTTTTTTTTATTTTTATTTTTTTTTAACCGGTATATTTATAATTTATTTTTATTTTTAATATCTTTAATGTGCTATAGCCCTTTAAAGCAGAGGTGATATTTATTTAAATTTTTTATTTTAAAGAGTAATCTCTAACTATATTCTAAGAAATATTATTTCTCTACTAAAATTTAATAAATGAGAGTTGGAGATTAAATAAAATTTTAAAATTTAAATTTAGACTAAAATAATAATTAATTAAATTATCTTTATTTAAAAAGTTTAAATATTATTTTATCCTCTGTTTATATATTTTTATACTTATTAATTATATATAATAATTAGTATGTTAAATAAAAATATTTGCCTCGGGACTGAATCGAACAGACATCCCTATGACTTCACAATAGTGCTTTGACCAACTAAGCTACCAAGGCGATTTAAAATTGTTTTTGTTTAAATCCTTAAATTTTATAATAGGAATAGGAATAGGAATAGCAATAGCAATAGCAAAAATAAAATTGTATTTTTATTTTAGTTTTAATTTTTTTGTATTTATTTAAATTTTTTGTATTTATTTAAATTATTTTTAAAAACAAACTTTATTAAACTTATTTATTTAAATTATTTATTTAAAAATTATTTAAGGATTTTGAATATTAAACTATAAAAATATTAAACTATAAAAATATTAAACTATAAAAATAATAAATAGTAGTGTAAATTTGATTTTTTTTTAACTATAATACTTATTTTTCTTAATATTTATGTTTTTTTTTATATAATAAAATTTTTATTTTATGATTAACATATAATAAAATAGCATTATATTATATATAATATTTAAATAAATTTTAACTACAATTTAGCATTCTTTTTTTCGTTTATGAATAACTATTTTTATATTTTTAATAATAAAAGACTATAAAAATAAAAATATAAAATAAAAATTGAGTATACTGCAGATTTAAAAAAAATTATTAAAGTGCTTCAACTAAATTTTACTTTAAAATTTTATATTAAAAATATATTAGTTTAAAAATCTAATCTTCTTTTAATATATATCATTTAAAATATAGATTTGTTATTTTTATAAAATATTTTTTTAATATTATAGTTAAAATTTATGGTGGGAAAACCACACAATAGAATTTGTAAATAAAATAAAATAAAATTTATTATTTATAAAAATATTAAATCCTGAAGACTAAAGTTAAATATTAAAAAAATATAAATAAAAAAGATTGAATGTGAATGTTAACTTTGTAAGAAAATTTAAACAATTTTTAATGATCATTAATTTCATAAAATAATATTTATAAGTGAAAATTAAGGTTGGGTTCGCCGTAAAACAGTGTACTGGTCCAGTAAAGGATAACCAAAAGATCTAATAATTTATAGTTGGATTTAACAAAAATTCCAGTAGGACTCCTTCACTTATTTCCTATTAAAATTATTTAATTAAGATAGGTTTTACTTAAAATAAGAGTTAAATTTAGTATGTAAAATAAAAAATATTCTCTTTTTAAATTAAAAAAAAATGTTTAAAACTAAACTAAAATATAATAAAATGAAAAAAATCATAAAATGAGTTCCATTAAAAAATAAAATTTAATTGATCAAAAACCTTTTGAAAATAATAAGTCAATTACTTTACAATACTATTTAGGCTGAATAAGAAGATTAGAAAAAAATAATATAGACATTTACTCAGGAAAATGAGATGCTTATGTTAAGTATAGAAAATCTTATGCAAAAGATTTAGTAAATTTAGATCCTTCTTTTATAAAGATAGAGATGTTTGTAACGATTTTATTTTATCTGTGGAAGATTTAGATAATCCTTTTGATCCTTTGTGTATGTATACAACTTTATATTTAAGAACTTTACTAAAATTATTTTGACGAGATATAGTTAATAATTTAGGCTCTAAACCTATAATTAAAATTCAATTAAGAATACTATTAAAAAAAAGATGATTATGACAAATTTAAAATTTTAATAAGGTCTTTAAGTAAAGTACAAATTATAATGAAGGATGATTATACCGAATTTTTTCAAATATTAAGAAGTGGTTTATATTTATTAAGTGAAGAGTATGAAAAATTTTACGTTTCTGGTTTGGTCTTATTTTATAGTATTAGTTAGGAAAATAGTATTCTTAAAAAGAGTATTCTTGTTTCAAATGAAAATAAATCTTTATGAGATAAAGTTAAAAAAATAAAATTTAAGAAAATTTTAAAATATTATAGTGTTGAATTTAGAGATTCTTATTTATTAATGACTTCCTCATTGGAAAAATTAGGTAAAACATTTTCTATTAACAAAGGTAAATATGAAAAGAAGTTACCTTTTCCTTACTCTTTTATAAATGAACCAGATATTAATTATAACTATAGGGGTTCACTTCCTGATATCAAATATTATAATAAAATTACTGATATAAAGTACAATAAATTACAGACTCAAAAGGTATGATGTTTAAAAAAAGAAACAATTAAATATTGTGAACAAGACTGTAAAACATTGTATTATGCTATAAAAGAGTTTAGTAAAGAAATATTTAAAGTGTTTAGAGTAGATATATCTCATACCCCAACAATATCTAGTTTGGCCTTTAGAATTTTTAGAACTAAATTTTAACTGAAAAAAATAATATTGCAGTTTTAAATAGATCAGTTTATAAATTTATTTAAAAATAAAAATAAAATTGTCTCTGATCGCTATAGCCAATAAATAAAATAAATTATTATCTTAAAAATAAAATATCGCTCTCGGCTTTTTCAATAGCCAGCCTATAGGAAAAAGATTGTTGATAAATTAAGAATAAAATACCTAAATTGTCTTGTCCTTGTTCTTGTTCTTTAAGAGGAGGATGGGTGGTTGGTTTGTGCTATAGCCACCACCCAGCCCAGAAAAATAAATATCACTCTGGTATACCACTCTGATCGCTATAGCCAATAAATAAGGCAATGCAGGTAATTTAAAATTAAAAAATAGTGTGCTATTTCTGGTATAAAAAAATTAGTTAAGATATTAAAATTTTTATAAAATTATTATAAATTAAGAACATGCTATAGCAAGAAAAAAAGGTTAATTTGAAAATTTATTAATGAGGATGAACTGTTAACTAATATTTTAAAATAGATATTAATTTTTTAAATTAAATATCAATTTAATTAGTAAAACTTATTATAAAATAAATAGAATTTATTTATGAGTAATTCTATTTTTTTTATATTTCTAGTAAATATCTTGAACACCTCTGGAATACCACATTATTATTATGTTATAACACAAGGCTCAAGGCTCAAGGCTCAAGGCTCAAGGCTCAAGGCTCAAGGCTCAAGGCTCAAGGCTCAAGGCTCAAGGCTCAAGGCTCAAGGCTCAAGGCTCAAGGCTATAGCGATCAGAGTGGTATACCCAAAATTTATGATAAATAAAAATTTAAATTTCTATAGTATAACACACTATTTTTTTTTATTCCCTGCCAATAGTAAACTATCTTTGCTTTAGGAATTCCCCAGAGTATATTTTAAAATTTAAAACATTTTTATTTAGCTATAGCATATTTTTATTTTTATTTTTATTTGGCTATAGCATATTTTTATTTTTATTTTTTCTAAAGACAATTTGAATCTAATTCAATAAGAAAAGTCTATAGATGAAGCTAACTCATAAATCATCATTTTATTTTGATAAACAAACATCAAGAGAATGATCTAAGTTAATGAACTTCTTATTACTGTTTATTTATTATAAATATAATTAAAGTTATCTCCTTTATTTTTCTATAAGTTTCTTATTTTTCTATAAATTTTTTTATTTTTATAGAATAAAATTTGTAAATCGGATTTCAAACTATTTTTAACCAAAACTTTTACTTTATTTTTATCTAATTTATATTTAACTTTATGATTATCTTAAATAGGTAGTAAATCTTGATGGAAATTTTCTTGTCTATATAATAAATTTTCCTTTTCAAATAAATTAATAAATTCTTCCTGTAATATTTCAACTAATTGTAAAAATTTATTTGGATGTTAAATAAAACAATCATTTCAATATTTGGATTTTGGAAGTTTATTAATTTATTATTTCTATCACTATATTAAATTTATAGCTTTCTTGATTGAACTTAAAGATTTTTTTTACTTTTAACATAACTTTGTATTCTGTGGCTATTCGTATTAAAATATTTAGCTGCTCTATTATAAAAGATAAATTTAAATTTATCACTTGTATTAATATTTTCTGCTATGAGAGTTCAAATTTGATTATCAAGCAATCTATGTTTAATTCTATTAACTTTTAATACATAATTTTCTATCTCTTTATCAGTTCTTAAACTATTCCAAATTTTAAGTGAGACACTTATTTTTAATTTTGTTTCTTCAGTATGTTTAACAAATTTATTTTTTGGCTATAGCGATCAGAGTGGTATACCCAAAAATTCTTTTAAAGTGAAACTAATTTTTTTTTAATTCTTCTTAAGGTTTATAAATTTTCTTACTCTCACTTAAGTTTTTGATATGTTCTAAAGATTTTGTTTACCTTACAAAGCTTCTCTTTAGGCTTTTCTATGATCTAAAGATATTATTTTACCTTTCTGGCTTAAACTAATTTTATTTTTATTTTACTTTTACTTTTACTTTTACTTTGACTTTGACTTTGACTATTACTAGTTCTAGTTTTAGTTCTAGTTCTAGTTCTAGTTCTAGTTCTAGTTCTAGTTCTAGTTCTAGTTCTAGTTCTAGTTCTTCTAAAGAAAAATTTTCCGTATGTTTAATTCCAAGCCGTGAACCTGCGATTTTAGCAATATTATATTCATTATTAAAATTATCTAAATAGTATTGCTCTCTTCCATGTATTATTTTGCGTGTTGGTTCACAATACTGGTTTCTAAAATTTCAAGTTTAAAATTTTCATCACCGTATTTCTCTCTTGGACATAAAGAAAAAGCTCTAGATATAAAAGAATTTTTCTTACTTTTTAGATGTGATCTACTATAGTAAGAATAAAAACGTTCTGTTAAATTCGCAGAACTTCCTATGTAATTAAAACCATTTATTTTGTTTACTCATCTATATACCCCTGCTTTTCCATTATTGTTTTTATAAATTTCTTTTTTTTAGGTCAAAACATTAGTATAAATTAAAATTGGATTAAAATTTTTATTTTTTTTAATTTTATAATTTTCTTTAGTTAAATGTGTACAATGGTTTTCTATTAATTGTTGAACTTCTTTTGGATCATAAGGAATAGAAGTTAAATGTTTTATCTTTTCTTAAATATTAATTAAAGATTCACTATACTTTGTATTTAAATTTTCTTTATCTTTAAATTCTGATTCTTTCATCTCAATTATTTTATTGTTTATTCTTGTAGAAGTATTAAATTTTCTTATACCTTTCAATTTTAGGTATACCACTGTGCTATAGCATTTTGATAATATTAATTTAATTTTAGCTTCTGGTATAACAGGTTTTGTTGGATTCATAATTTTATTTTTATCTAAATCTTGTTCTTTTTCTACAGTAGTTGATTCTAATAATTTAATTTTTTTTCTAATTTACATTTTAGAATTTGATCTATAAAAGATTTTAAAAATTTAGGTATTAAGTAATTTGAGTTTCAATTCATTTTTATTTTTTTATTTGTTTTTATATTTATTTTATATTTAGATAGGTGTTTTTTTATTTTTATATTACCAAACGTACCTAAGAAAGTAATAATTTTAATTTAACAAATGTTTAAATCTAATTAAATTAAATTTTATAATAACGGAATATTCCTTAATTTAAATTTTATTTTTTATTTTAATTGTTATTTGGCTATAGCACATTGTTATTATCTTGATTATCTAAAAACTTGGCACTCAATCCCATTAATCCTTTTTTTAACCTTGATCTTTATCAGATTCGAACTGATACGTAAAGCACGAAAAGCTTCAGTACTGCCTTTATACTAAAAGACCTTTATAATAAAATATTTTTATGTTCTTTTTTAATTTATAGACTTCTCTCTTTCAGACTCGAACTGAAATTATTAGATCCGCGATACTAGTGTTCTTACCCATTAAACTAAGAGAGTTTGAGACATTAAGAGGATTTGAACCTCTGATAAGAGTATTAACAGTACTATGCATTACCACTTTGCTATAATGTCAAATTAAAATAGTTAATATAAGTTTAAAATAATTAATGAATTTAAAAAATAATATTTATAGTTAAAATCATTAAAGTTATCTCCCTAGTTGGATTCGTGTAATATTTTTAGGTCTATAAATTATAAGTTTTATAAAATTATTAAAAAAAATGAAAAATAAAATGTTGTCTAATAATGTTGATTAATTTGTCTTTTAAAAAGATTTAAAATAAGAATATATTAAAATTTTTATAAAGTTCCAAGTGTGCTTTTATTTTATTTTATTTTAAATTATTACAGTAAGCAAAGTTTAAATGAAAACCCATAAGACTATAATTTTAGTTTAAATTTTTTTATTAACAGTAAAAGTTATTTAAATTTAAAAATGTTATAAAATTTAATTAAAATTGAGTTTAAAAATAAAAATCCTTTGATTTGACTGTAATAAATTTAAAATATAAAAAATATATAATTATAATAAATTTTATATAATTATAATAAAATTTAAATATCCAGCGTCACATGTGTTTTAAAGTTAAAGTAGTTGAAAATTTAATGAAGACTGAAAGTGTTAAAATTGAAAAATAGTTAAGATTTTAAAAGTGGTGTGTTTGGTAATTTTATGTTTTTTGTTCCAAATTGAATAAATATTTGTCCTCGGGAAAAGGGAATTAAGATTTTATTAAATATTTATTTAAAATTAGTTAAAATTTTGGAGTTATACAGTTCTCCTTTGGGGGGAATTAAAATTTTAAAATAAGATTATTAAAGTTTAGAGTACTCTATATTTTTCTTGGCTATAGCACAAATTGTAATTAAAATTTTTAATTAAATTGTAAATATTCTTTTTTTTAATTAAATTGTAAGTAGGGATTAATTTGAAAATTTTTTTATTTAATTATATAATAATAAATTATCCATAAACATAAATTTGGCAATAACACATACAAAATTATAAAATAAAATGAGTGCTATAGAAATTAATGGATAAGTTTAATACTTTTAATTTTTTTTATACGCCTACACCCACGCCTTCCTAAATTCCTAAAATTTTCTAAAATTATAAAAAATTTCCTAAAGAACAAGGACGATTTGGAATCTACTCCTTACTTTAAGCAACAATAAAGAAAAAAATTTAAATTAGTATTCTACCTGGAGAAGAATAATTTAATTAATTAAAAACTTATAAAATAAGAAATAAATAATAATACAAAAAGACTAATTATAATATTTATTACATAAGTTGTAATTAAACTATTATCTAATTTTGATAAATTATCACTTATTGAGCTTAAAAGTAAACTTATACCAAAAGGACCACAGAATTCAAAGACTCCTCGATCTAGTATTTGGCTTAAAATATATCCTAAATTTAGTCCTGATCTAATAATATATTTATTATAAATTACATCTAAAAGATATTTACCATTTAAGAAAATATATAAACTTCTACCAAATTTATTTTCAGTTAATTCAAATAAAAATAAAGAATAGTTATGATATAATATAATTGCAGATAATGCTCCTAAAATTGTTAAAATAGCTGGTAATAATTTTATTAAAATAGGCAGACTAAATTCGGCTTCAACTAAAGTAATATTATTAGGGTGTTGGAATAAACTTGCACCCATTAAATCAGAACCTAAACCTATATATAAATCACTGGCAAAATATCCAAAAAATATACTAAATAAAGATAAAAAAACTAGAGGAATTATAACATATATATCAGCTTCATGCACATTATTATAATTTTTTCTTGATGAATTAGGGTAACCTAAAAAGGTAAATGAAATTAATCTAAAAGAATAAAATGCTGTAAACATAGCTGTTATTGTTCCTAAAATTCAAGCTAAGTGACCTTTAAATTCATATTGAGCAAAAGCTAATTCTAGAATTAAATCTTTTGAATAAAATCCTGTTAACCAAGGTAACGCCATTAAACTTAATGAACCTATTAAAATAGCTGTATAGGTAAATGGTAAAAAATTAATTAAACCACCGTATCTTCTAAGATCTTGATTATCAGCCATTGAGTGTATTATACTTCCAGCCGAAAGGAATAATAAAGCTTTAAAGAACGCATGATTCATCAAGTGGAATAAAGCTACATTATATTGACTAAGACCGATTGCCATTACCATATCTTTAAAAAACCTTATTTAAATAAGAAAATTTTGTTCTACAATTTAAAAAAATTTTTGTTTTTGTGTTCAAAAACAATTTTGGTTGTATAAATTTTGTTATAAATAAAGTTTATAGGATTATATCATTAATATAAAATATATTAAATCACGTATAATCTCTGAGGTTAAATTTAATATAAATTTACTAGGTGCTCTTTATATTTTTCTATAGACCAAAGAAAATAGGCAAATAATTAACTATTGTTAAAAACATATAAAGAATAAGTTATTTTCTTATAGATAGAAAACAGGCCAAGCCAGGCCTAGCACTGAGCCTTGCATAATTTTTTTATTAATAACCTGCTGATTGACTAATTAATAAATTTTTTTAACTTATAAAAAAAAATAAGTAAACTTAAAATTTTAGTTTTTTTCAGCAAAAAGTGATTTTTATTAGGTCATATGGTTTTGAACCTTTATTTTAATATATTTTTTATATTTAATTAATATTTTATAATTAATATCTTCAAATTTAACATCTAAAGGTTTAAATTTTATCTATTCTATAACTAATATATTTAGATCTTTTAATTTTAAAGCTCATGCAGCAATACGTAAACCCTCAAATTTCTTAAATAATTTATTAGTTTAAATTTATTCTTTCCTGCCCTTTCCTAAAGATCCTGGCCTATTTTCTTTTCTTAGTCTATTAGACAAGATGGAAAACCTGAGGAAATAGGAAAGGCTGGGAGCCCAGACAAAAAATATAGGTTTTTCGAGATCTTAAAATATAGTTAATTCTTTCAGTTTCAGAGACTTTTCTACCTTTAAGAGTGTTACTAAATTTAGATTTAACCTTTTTCAGGTAGATTTTTTCCAAATCTTTATTGGTTAGTCTTGTAAGTGGCTGTAAATTTTTGTATATAATATGAAGGCAAAATTTTATTATACCAAAACTCCTCTTTTCAGATAAAATTGTTCTATTATCAGTAGTAGAAGAGTCTGCAAAATCTAATGTTTCTAATAGGTATAAATAAAATTAATTTATAGTATATTTATATATTGCTCCACAAATTGCCCTTTTTAATTTTATTTGCATTTACATAATTAGATGAAAAATATTTACTTAATATTAAATATAAATTCACGGATTTACCAACATAGGCTCTAAATTTAAGATTATTTACTAATAAATATATTCCAGGTATACCTTTATAAATTTAAATTTTAATAATAGTATACCTCTTTAACTGAAAACTACATATTTTTCCTTAAATTTTAATATAAAAATAAAATAATCTTTTTCTTTATCTTTATCTTTAATTACAATAATATCAATATTAATTATTTTTTAAAGGAAAAGAAGTACTATAAAAATTTAAATTATTTTTTTAAAATTTAAATTTATTGCTGATAGTTTCTAATTTGTTATTTTAATTAAAAAGAAGACATATTACAAATTAGTTAAAGAAAATTTAACTTGGAAGCCTTTTTTTAATTCTAGAATAAAAATAATGAGATGGTAAATTTATAATTTTGTTTCTTTCCTAATCATAAGAAAAGGCTTACCTTTACTTAGTCTATAAGACAAGGCCAGGATCTTTAGGCAAGTCTGCTAATTAAAAAAGGAAATTTTTTGGCTATAGCGATCAGAGTGGTATACCCAAAAAATAAAATAAAATAAAATAAAATAAAATAAAATAAAATAAAATAAAATAAAATAAAATAAAATAAAATAAATATAAAATTTATTAAAATAAAGGAATGGTCTAGATAATAACCTAATTGAGAAATTGTACTCATAGCAATGATTCTTTTAATATCATTTTGTAATAAACCTGTGGAAGCTGCAAAAAAGGATGTTAAAGACCCTATTATTGTTATTATAAATAAAGCTGTAGAGCTATATTCTAAAATAGGAGAAGATCTCAATAATAAATATAAACCTGCTGTAACAAGAGTAGCAGCGTGAATTAAAGATGATACAGGAGTTGGACCTTCCATTGAGCCAGGTAGTCAATTGTGTAAAAATATTTGAGAAGATTTAGCCATAGCACCCACTAATAAAAGTAAACTAATTATAGTTATAGATGTACTATTCATATAGGGAGCAATACTGAATATTGTATCGAAATCCAAAGTACCAAACATAAAAATCATAGCAAAAAACCCTAAACTTAAACACATATCACCTACTCTATTTTGAGTAAAGGCTAAGATAGCTGCTTTATTAGCGGCTAATCTAGTATATCAAAAATTGATTAATAAGAAGGATACAATTCCGATACCTTCCCACAATTAAAATTTTAAAGATTTTTTTATTTTATTTAATTTAATTTTATATGAAAATGAGTAATGAATATAAGGTAGAACTATTTTTTTTAAAATTATACTTTGCTGAAGAGGAATGTATATTACCCATTGACCTTCTTCTTTGGCATATATTCTGGGATTTAAATTAAATTTAAATTTAATTGCTTCTTGTAAAATAGTAATTTCATTGTAAGTGTAAGATCTGGTATGCAATATTGTTTGATTATTGGAATCTTTACTTCCATCATCGCAAATTAAAATTGCTAACGATCTAGGTGTTAATAATTCAGCTATATTTTTAGGTATTATCTTAATCCCATTTAAGTAGAATAATTCGTATTAATAATTTAAACAAGGTAAAGAATAAGTTTTTAAAGCAATACTAGAATAAATTTTATTTGTTCTAAGATCAGGTTTTCTAATATAAACTTTAGGGCCAGATCCAGTTAAATTATAAAAAATACTATATAAATACATAAGGTAGGTGGGTGGTGGCTATAGCACAAACCAGCCCAGCATGCGTAGGAAAAGTTTGATCAAATCTTAATTTTGTATTATGAGTAGATTTTTTTCTTTCTAGACTAGCATCACCTAAAATAGTACCTATAAGAATTTCTTTTGTATCTTATTTAAATAAATAAACTCTCTTTCAAGTTTAGACAATTTAAATTTATTACCAACACTTTTGTTTTGATTGAAACTATTCCTGAAATAATACTGTTAAAAATAATGAAACTATCAACATAGCAAACTAAAGTAGTATAAAAAGAGAAAAGCATAAAATAAATTTTAATTTAAATCCTTAATAAATAGAACTAAAATAACAAAAATAATTTAAAAAATATACGCTATCCCACAAATATAAAATATTTATATTTTTTATTAAAATCTTTAAATTATTTTATTGGACACTATCATCAAAATTTAATTAATATTTAAAATTTTGTATTATTTTTTGTCTCTGAGGTTACAAAACATTAAAAAATATTTTTATATACCTGCTGATTACTTTTTTTTTAAGTGTTCCAGCAAATGATAATATTCTAGTTTAGTTTTAAATAAAAACGTACTAGGGCCGGGTTCAACCAATGAACATAATTAGGTAGTTACCTCCTGTTACCAAAATAATCATAAAAAAGGTGAATAATGATAAATAAGAAAAGAATCTTTGATTATGGGGATCGTTTTTCATGTAAGACACAGAAAAAATATGAACAACTGTTGAAATATATAAAACAGGTATAAGCATACTTACTGTTAATTGATCAAACATAAACTCCCAAGAAACATTTAAAAGTTCAGAATTTATCCAACTAGTTAAGTATATTGTAACTGGGTTTGAACAAAGAGCTACTTCATAAAAAGCGAAAGTAGCTAAAATAGAAGTTAAAATTAGACAGAATATTGTTATAAAATGAGATCCAGTTATTCCTAATTTTCTACCTAAAAAACCAGAAAAAATAGAACCTAGTAAAGGTAATAATAATAAAGTTAAATACATTTTTATAGCTTATTCCATATATTTGGAATTTGTTAAGGAGATATGTCCATTTAATCGATAATAAGCAACTAAAATACTTAAACCAATAGCAGATTCGGCACCAGCTAAAGCTATAATGAATATTCCAAATATTTGACCAATACTGTCATCAAAATGTAAAGAATTTAGTAAAATTAAAATTGTAATTGATAATAACATAATTTCAATTGAAATTAACATAAGAATTATATTTTTTCTGTTTAAGATATAACCTATGAATCCTATAATAAATAAAGTTAAAGATCAGATCATTTTTTGAATAAATATAAATAAGACCAGACTGGTATATTAAATTTTAGTTATTTACCTTTTCTATGGGAAAAACCTTTTACGATATAATTACCTAATCTTAAATTTAAGGTTCAATTTTATTAAATTTAAAATTAAGTTCAATTTTATTAAATTTAAATTTTTTATAATTTAATAAAATTTTGTATTTTTCATATGTATTAAATAAATATTAAATTTTAGGAATAATTAACATTTTTAATTTACATATTTTTTTAGGAATAATTAACATTTTTAATTTACATATTTTTTTAGGAATAATTAACATTTTTAATTTACACATTAAAATACAAACGGAATAGGTGCGATTCGAACGCACAAGAGTACAATCTCAAACAATTAGCAATTGTTCTAACTTACCAATGTAAACTAATCCTTTGATTATTCTATTTAAATGAATAATAAAATTTTCTTATTCTTATTTATTTAATAAACTACTTTTTATTACAGAAAAAATATAATAAGTAAAAACATAATAAATAATATTATAAAAATAATTATTATAAAAATATCACAAAAGTCCCTCCAGATTTTTTTAACATTTATTTTTTAATTTATAATTTTTTAATTATTTAAAAATAAAAGAAAAATTTAAATTATAAGTCAATAAAATTTACAATATCTAATTAATAATATTATTAATTTTTTTTTATAATATTTAATTAAAGTTTTATTTATATAAGATAATATTCTATATTTTATTTTATAATAAATATAAAAAAATTTTATTGAATCTAAAAAAGATTGATTATTCTTCTTCTTCTTTTTTTTATTCTTATTATTCTTATTATTCTTATTATTCTTATTATTCTTATTATTATTTTATTATTCTTATTATTCTTATTAATCTTATTATTCTTATTATGATTCTGATTATTCTTCTTCTTTTATATTATTTTTTTATTTATTTAAAAAGTAGAGAATTAAACTGCAAAGGTTAAAATTTTAAATTACAAAGTATGAAACATAATAAAACTTAATATTTATATTTTTACACTTAATTAACCTTTATTTTTTTTTTATTTTAAATTTTTAAATTTACAATAAAAAGAGACTTTTAATCTATTTTTTAAATAAGAAATAATTTAAGGTTTAATAATTATTTTTTTTTCTTATTTACTTTAGAAAATTTTAATTAATAGTTTTATTATATTTTTTTATTTTTTTTTGGCTATAGCATATTTTTATTTAATATATTGTCCAGTGGAATAATTGTATTTAATTTAAAGTATTATGTGTATTTTATTTATGTTTTATTCTCCTTAAAATAGTGATATATTTTTTTATTATGATTTTATTTAATTGATTTAAAATTTTATTTCCAGTAACAATCTTTTTTTTTATTTTTAAAAAACATGTTTTTTTTATTTTTTTTTTTTATTTGTTTGATTTTCAATAAAAAAATACACCTTTTTAATAAGAGATAAATAATAATTGTTAATTTTATTTTATTTTATTTTTTTTATTGTGAATTTCAAAAATTTACGCCTCCTTAAAAATATAGTAAATTATAATTTACTATTTTAATCCTATGGTCTAATTGGAAAACCTATTTATCCCTCCAGAGAAAGACTAAGAGTGAGAGAAAAGGTAAAGAAACAAATTATGAAAAATTTAAAATTTTAAAATAAGCTGGTGTATTACAATAATATTAAAATAAAAATATATTAAAATTATATTGAAATTATAATGAAAGTGGAGTTTATTTAATAATAAAGTGTTATATTTTTCAGCAGCACCTTCCGGTACAGCTACCCTGCTATGACTTTTGAGATGTTATTTAAATGGCTTAAATCAACATTATTTGAGTTTTTACATATTTGTAATTAAAATTTTACTAAAAATTTTTTTTTTAATTAATATTATTAATAATATTCATTTTTAAAAAATTTAGCTAATTTTCTTAATTTAATTTAAATTAAATAGAAATAGCTAATATAAAATGTGCTTTTATTTTAAAAAAGTTAATAATAAATATTTAAATTTATAATATTAACCTTCCTATAATATACACGTCAAAATCTGCTATTTTCCACCAAAGTAAACTTCTTCCCAGCGACAGACAGTTAGTTCATTCCGAATTTTAATTTCACCGTTGCGTCTACTTATCAACGATTACTCGAAATTCCTTCTTCATGGTACCGAATTTCAGGCACCAATCCTTCAAATTGACTTCTTTTAAGTGATTAGCTCTTTTTTTTATTTTGCGTCACTTTGTAGAAGTCTTTGCAGCACATTTGTAGCCCAATTCATGTGGGTCATAAAGACTTGTCATAGCCTCCCGATATTGTAACTATATCAGAAACAACTTGTTAAGTAAAAATTAACAATGGAGATCGCGTTCGTTAAGTGGAATTAACCTCAGCCCTCACGATACGAACTGACGACAGCCATGCAGCACCTGTTTTTACTAAAAACTAATGAAAGTTTTTCTTAATTTAATAAATATTAAAATTAATTTAAAAAATAAAAATGCAAGAATTGGTAAGATTTTACGCGGACTATCGTATTAAACAACATGCTTCACTTCGTTTGCTTCGAAACCGACTAATTTTTTTGATTTCACTTTTGCAAGTGTACTCGCAAGGCGGAATGGTTAACGTTTTAACATCGTTACAAGTGTAAATTCGAACACTTACAACTACCACTCATCGTTTACAGTGATGAATACGAGGGTATCTAATCCTATTTTCTGTCATCACCTTCGTACCTCAACGTCAATCTTTCTTGGAAAATTGCCTTCGCCATTAGCCTTCAACAGATAGATTTACGTATATCATCCCTACTTACCGAATTCCACTTTCCTATATTAAGATTCTATCTTCAATTGCATCTTTCTATTTAAGGTTTAAACCTTTAATAATTTGAAAGAGAGAATTAAAATAAATTTATTTTATTTTTTTTTCCTTGAAGCTGTCTTCGTACTCTTTAAGCCTTATTAAGATGGCTAACGTTAGCGTCGCTGGCCTTACCGAGTCTTCTGGCACCAGGTTTGGACGACACTATAAGTAAATCAGTCATGGTCTTCTTTACTATATCTAAGAACTCAATCCTTGAATCCAGTTAGCTCGTTCACTCTATTTAGAGCATTGACAAATATTCTCAGCTGCTGGTTTAAATTCGACTAGGGATATTTCATTCCCCATGTGGCCATTTAATCTTTCGGATATGGCTATTGATTGTTGGCTTGGTAGGCTGTTACTCCACCAACTACCTAATCACATAAATTGAATCTATAAGCGGAAAATTTCCTTTTTTATTATTCTTGTTTTAAAAGAACTTAAAGGTATCTAATTTACTATTACTCACCTCTACACCCTATTAAAAATATTAATAGTGATTTGCATGCCTTAAAACTACTGGATAACGTTCAACCCGAACCAAAATTAAATTCATTCACTTAAACTTAGATAAAATTTAAACTGTCTTTAATTTAATAAACCAAAGAACAAAACAAAATATTTTTATTAAAAATATTAAATTTAAACATTTATTAATAAATATTTTTTATAATTTATCTTATTATATTCGTTTTAAAACGATTTTTTATAA
>Ga0307513_10000159_pt1 | contig 96640 bp, 105 predicted proteins | sample 15_EM_MG_FD_202174 | JGI IMG/M metagenome (GOLD analysis project Ga0307513, IMG submission 202174) | Populus trichocarpa ectomycorrhiza microbial communities from riparian zone in the Pacific Northwest, United States - 15_EM | ecosystem: Host-associated > Plants > Roots > Unclassified | place...
ACCGGATACAACCTCAAGGCCCTCACAACCAGATACCAAACCGGAGGCCTGAACACATGGACCACCCTCAGGATCATCAAAGGACTCATTATACCTCAACTCACGTACGGCATAGAGGTCTGGGATACCAAGGGACCGATAAGAGAGGCGCAAACGGTCCTCAACAACATAGTCCGCAAAGCCTTCGGGCTCGAAACAAAAACCCCACTGGCAGCCATATACACAGAACTCGGCATCCCACCGCTACTGCTATACGCCAAAAACAGACAAACTACACTGGCGCTCAGGGCAGAAACACAAGGAAGACACACCAACTGGTCCGAAAAATGGCTCAATGCATCGGGAGTCAAACAGAACATACTCACAGCCCTGGACTCGGAATCAGGAAAGAAGATGATCAAAGCGACCCTGTTAAGAGAATGGCAAAACTCAAACGAAAAGGAGTCAATAAGATACGAAGGACGCCCACGAACATCGTACAAACACCTCAAAGGCACAACACGGGAGGAGTTTAGGGATATCCTATACCTCCGGGCCACAGCAGCATGGCCATACCAAGACACCGATGGGAAACGAAGGCAATGCCCGTGCGACAGGGACATCATCACACCAGACCACCTGATGACCAGGTGTGGCGTTGTCAAAAACACAACAATACCACTCCATAGCGCCAAACGACAAAGGGAACTCATCGATTGGATGAAAACATGGCCAGAAAGCCTGAGGGATAGACCCACCAGACGATGGAACCCGAACGCAGGCGGCAACGCCCAGGTCCAAGGAGCGATGATCAACCTGCCAACTTCACAACCGACGGTAGGGCCAAGGGGGGGGAAGCCGAAAAGCCGCAAGCCCTGCGACATTTGCGGTTTCCTCATGCAAAGAGATAAAGTCGCCCAGGAGAAACACGCCAGAACCCACGAGCCCAAGGCACAGGGTAGAGGCAAAAAACGAGGAGTATAAAGCCCGGGATACCTGGGGCATAATGCAGGCGCGCTGGTATTTCTTTGAGTACAGGACCACTGGGCACGGAGGTGACGGGGTGGGTTTCTTTTGTATAAGTATTTCCTTAAGTACAGGACCACTGGGCATGGAGATGACGGGGTGGGTTTTCTTTGTATAAATATTTCTTTAAGTACAGGACCACTGGGCATAGAGATGACGGGGTGGGTTTCTTTTGTATAAGTATTTCCTTAAGTACAGGACCACTGGGCATGGAGATGACGGGGTGGGTTTCCTTTTAGTAGGAGTTTGATTATTTTTGGGGCGAAGAAGAGGGAGATGGGGGTAGTGGAGTTTCTTTTGTTTAAAGGCTAGGCGAGGGGATAGTGTGGTTGGCAACGGCGGAAGTGTTGGATTTCATTACATAAGGGGGCCCGAGGGCTGGGGGGAGTATCCCACGCCGTACTGCGATGGCCAATAGGCCGGTCAGATAGTAGAATGAAAATAAGGTTTATCCATCCATCCCATCCATCCATCATGCAGCAAAAGGTAGGCAGAAATAAATAAACAAGTAGCCTCCCTCAAACATGCATATTATAATACAAGGCATAGGGATAAAGTTTCCGAACAGTTAATTTAGGTTAACCCGAAAAATAAACCCTGCCCCGTTACGAAATCTTTATCCCTGGCACTTGTACTGTAAGACGGTAGTTTCCATAACACCGTAGGACAAAAACTATTATTATTATTATAGCTATGCCACGGTATGGTAATGTATATAACATTTAATAGCTAGGATGGGATAGGAATTTCTACCGGTTCATCTATCTCACACGGTACGGTACGTTACAATCCATGCCGCAACTGCATAATATAAATGCGGGACTGCGCCCGCCCCCCGCGCGCATCTATCCATCAAGTGCCATGCATCATCAGGCAGGTACGACGCAGCTTTCCCGGGACCCGTGCTTAAACGAGGGTGCCTGGTAAGTTGGTTGGTAGGTAAGGGTTGCTACGGTAGGTGTGGATGGGTGGATGGGTGGGTAGGGTTATGTTGTGGTATGTAGACGGGTATGTAGTGGATATCGGAAAGTGCAGGTTTTTGTTATGTGTGGGTGGGGGTGGGGTTGGATGAGGAGGAGGAGGAGGAGGAGGAGGGCTGGCAGGCTGGTTAATGCACTGGCCGCTGAAATGCGGTGAGTGATGGCCTTTGTGTGATATGTGCTGCGAGGTAAAAAGTGCAGTATCGTGTCAACTGTAAAAAAAAGTGCTGTTCTGGTGAACTGTATCATTGAACTTTTGGCATGGTATAGGATGGAGTGGGAGGTGTGGAGGGATTCGATTTGTGGTCTGATATGTGGAGTTTTCTGAGAGGGCGGATCGTGGGGTATGGTATACTATGTAGTCCTAGTCTAACCTTTCATTTTCCCTTTCTCCCGATAAAAGAGGTACTGGTGTGTAATGCACTGGTGCTGGCGGTCAAGTTCTCACTCATTCTCACGGGGGGTACGATTGATGTGGAGTGATTTCATGTCCGGCCCCATCCATCTTCCATACAACCTAAGGGCAGCCTGTTTGGATACAACGGTTCCGTTCCGTTCCCGCATAAGAATTACCCTTTTCCTTCCCGTTTCAGAATGGAAAGAGGGCCATTTTCACGGCGGGAACGACCGCCGAAACGGAACGGTCCCGCTTTTGCCAAACAGGCCCTAAAGAGGGAGGGAAACCCTCCCGGCTATATACCGTAACGATTTGTGCTTCAGTCGGGAGCCAGCCGGCGGGAAGAGCAGGAAGAAAGGGGCCAAGAAAGATGATGATATCCATCTCGCTATAGTGGTAGCCTAACAGATACCGATTGATCCAATTGCGGTGGATGCAGTATCCCTTTTGGAAAATATAAAAATCACAAACTATTTGCAAAATTGCCTCTCCCTTACGGCCAGTAATTCAGCTACACATTATAAGCACTGCCAGTGTTCATCGAGTAATCTTGGTATGGTATCATATTTGAGTACCCGCTGTTATTGTAAGGGTAGTGTGCGAGCGGATTCCACCATCGTCGTCACGAAAAATCACTCATATTCACCTCAACAAGCCTGTCGAAATTTCTGTACGAGAGATGCGGGCTTGAAGAGAAAGTAAAGATTGATTGGATGTGGGAACAGTACAGTTCACAGAAGGAGAATCAGAGTTTGTTCCGCTATCTATTATACATTGCTACTTGGGCACCAGGCGATGGTACTTATAACCCGTGGGAGGTATCTATGTAGAGTGCTAATGGTACGAGTTCCCACTATGCCCTACCAGGCATACTTCCGTCACATTGAAGCCATTTTCACAACAAAGCCATGCGTAAGACTGGAAACATATCGGCAAACGCCCACGACCACCCCAAGTATCGAAGGGGGAAGAGTGATGAAACGAAATGGAAGACATACTGGAACACTCTAAGTAGCCATTAGTGCCGACAGTCAATCTATCTATCCCGAAAACCCCTTCGCCAAATTACCCGCGGTGGCGAGGGACTGGCTTGTTGTTCCATTCAATGTGATAATGGTAACATTGTGCCAGACATAAATGCATATAGGAAAGAGGTTAATACACTTAGGAAGCAAGCCCAGGCACTTTGCAGAAGGGAGGTTGAATAAGCTGTGGGAATGGGTGAGATAGAGGGGGAAATTGTATTCAAGAATCCTTAGGGTGCAAACCCAGATATTCCTCGAAGGAGGCTGAATGCTGAATGAGACATAGTGAGATGTATACATTCGTGGACTCTCTATCGCTAGTAGCTGTAGGGGGGGGGGGGTGAAGTAGAGGGGAAACTTTCTCATAAAATGTCCGTGGGGTGGTGGTGATGAGTCAAGGAAGGAAAGGAGAGGAAGGGAGGAAGGAAGGAAGGAAGGAAGGAAGGAAGGAAAGGAGCGATTAGTGAATATGGCAGAGGGAGGAAGGCAATTAGAGTAGAACAAAATTAAGCACTGAGCTAGAGGCTCAAAAGACAAAGACACCTGCAATCAGACTATGGCAGGTACTGCTGGTTCAGCGGGAAGGCTTCATTCAATACCACCCAGTGATCGGCGAGTGTAGATTGGGGGGCATTCGCTGGTGATATATCGGCTAGACCACGGCCAGTTAGGATCCGCTGTACAAGTAGGACCAAAATCTTATCCTCACGCTCCCAGTATCTCAGATGTAGGGCGAGCCTGAAAAGCGGGCCCAGGCAAAAGAACTGTGTGTGCGTACTGCAATCAGGCGGCCGAGTTGAAGCCGGACACTTTGTATGGGAATTGTCACTACAAGAGTCTAGCTTCAACTCGGCGACGCCAAAAATGATGGTCGGTGTAAGAGTTTTCCACTGAGGATAGCCATATTCACAACCCTTCTAATTAGCAACTGGTTTAATAAAGCAATTTAGGCCAGGTCTTCGCCCATTTGTGCAACAATTCCCTAGATTTTACTTTCCAGCCCCTTAAAGAACTCTATGTCTGGAACTGGTCGAGGAATTGTCAAGGGAAGCTATCATAGTTGGTGCATTGATCTTGGGCACAATTTCTGACTATTTTGTGTGGGAAATGGCAAGGTCTAATGTTATTTTCAACTTGAACTTTACAATGTTACATGCGGGGGTGTCCAACAATTCGTTAACCTGCAATTGTTGGGAGAGAGATATTTGAAAGACTTTTGGACCAGGATCTCAATTTTGAAATTTCCTACAGCCCAGAATGTGAGCATGAAGTATGATAGCACGTTTTGGGTTGCTGCATGCCTCTGCTCACCATTTGTCACTAGCCTGTGCGAATCTGTCGAAACCCCTACGGGTTAGGGTTTTTCAAAGTCCCACTCGGGATCCTTGCCATTCTGCAGCCTAATACCACAATCGCCCCTCCAAGAAAGAGAGGGAAGGGAGGAAGCGGAAGAAACAACACCGGAATGACGAAAAAATACAAGCCCAAATTCCCGAAACCGACTCCGGACCCGCACTCTTACTTCAAAGAACCTCCTGCAAGCGCCGCAGAAGCTTCCTCCGGGGGTTCAAGCGTGAACTCAATCCTGGCAAGGCTCCGCTCCGAAGCTCCAGGTCCTGCCAAGCCCCCTCCGACAACACCTTCGGTCCCGCCAATCCTCCAAGAGATCCTCGAGAATGCGGCTCCGCCGCCTCCGCCCCCCGCGCGGAGAAACCTGGTTGGGGTTGGAGGAAGGATGAGGGGGAGGGTACCAGGTCCACCGCCGCCAGCTTCCTGGTTAGGTCCGGAGGCGCAAGATGACCGGGAGCCTGTTGAAGACATAGAGCAGCAAAGCGTAAGAGAAGGAGTTCTAGTCCGTGGAGTGCAACACCCGTTATCATACCTTCCGGGAATGACCCTCGTTGATGACCGCAGGCTCCTACACTACGCTCTCAAGGCTATGGCCCTGCGCTGGGAGGAGCACGTCCTGTGCGACCAGCATTGGCTACAGTACCTGCCACCGAACGTAAAGACCCTGCTTCTCTCCTATATCGCGACGTACACCCCTACCGGCGTGACGCTCACGGGTTTGAAAGTGCTGTTCACATCCCTTGACGAAGACATCACGACGTTGGAACTGTCGAGGAGCTTAAGCGCCGAACTGACGCTCCTGCAACTCACGCGCTTCCTCCGCCCGAACAAACGCTCCCAGGTGGAGGCCCCGGCATCTTGGGAGGACGAGATGGACGACAACAAGGAGGACACCGGCAAGGGGTACACAAGCTTATTCCCCAACCTGACGCATTTATCGCTCGCATATCCAGCCTCTCCGGCCCCGTTTTCTCAGCTGTTGACATTCACGGCGTCCGTTCCGCCGACCATCACTCACTTATCACTCGCCGGTTGGACTGAGCGCGCGCCGGACGGTATGAAGCGGCTCGCAAGAAATCTGCTCGGGCTAAAGTGGCTGGATGTGAGCAATTGCCATTCGGCATTGTACGAACAGTTGAAGGACGTGGAATGGTGTGGACCGTGGAGGAATGTGGAGACAGTCGTCGCGAGGCAGCAGGGGGGAATGCCAGCAGTTATTAAGGCTGCATCGTATGCGAAGGTGAGGGAGCTAAAGAAGGCTATTCGTGAAGTTAGGAACGAGAGGGGTGGAAAGTGGTGCAATGTCATTTTTGATGAGGATAGGGACGAGGAGAATGTCGCCCTTTGAAACTGTTGATGGGGTTTTTTCTTCTCTCTTTTGATTTTGCTTTTTTATCAGTTGCGGGCTACGGAATCATTTTCTTGGCGAACTTTATGGGAATTCGGTATATTGGATGAGTTTTCTACGAATTTATGGGGTTTGCTTGCATTTGTTTGGTTTGGCGATGCCCGGTTAGATATCTTGAAATTCTCCACTTTTTCATGCACTCGATGAACTCTAGTGGAGGTTTGATTGGTATATAGTTTCTTGTAGTTTAGAAGAATTGATAACTATTATAACTAGGCTAGGCGTTGATCCTGTTGTCCCTGAAGTTGGTAGCTGGGACCACACATCTGCTAGATTATACGCAGTAGAACACAAAATAACGGCAGATCGTTTTGTGGTTTCTATAGTACTTTTACGACTAGTTTTTTCCCCCTTTTCTCAAAAACTTTACATGCAGAGCTTTGGCCGTGGTATTTTATATAATTTTATAATCCGTAAACGTAATACCGTGAAAAAACATCGAAATTTCTCCAACACTTCATCAGAACAGAGATGGAAAACAAAACAAAACAGGAAAAGACCTCCCCTATTCACTATGGCAGGTATCTAAAAAGTAGACAATAATCACTAGATATCAGATAAACTCCGCGGGTCTTTTTTCTCACGACCGTCATGAACCGTCACTCGCTGGTTTAGGACTTGGATGCCTCTAGCTCCAACTCCAACTTTCGGATAATCTCGTCCTTTCTGCTGCTCTCCTCGTTCGATTTAGTGGCAACTTTGTCCTTGAGAGTGTCGAGCTCCTTAGTTAGCTCGGCAATATGTTCGTTTTGATTTGCGAGTTGCTCGTTTTGGTTTGCAAGTTGCTCGTTTTGGCTGGCAAGGGTTTTGGTCTGAATCTCTAGAAGTGAGGTGATGCGTGCCAATTGGTCAGCGATGCCAGGGTCAGTTGGGTGCTGAGGAGGTGGCGTAGCTTGTTTGGCCGGTTCCTGCTTAGCCTGAAGTGTCGGATTGGGTGGCTCTGGGGCCCTGTCGACAACCCTGGCCAATTCCTCGGTTAGTATGGGCTTGGGGGCCCTCTCCTCCGAAGGAATACGGGGAGGTACAGGCGTTTCCTTGACTGGGCTCACGGGGGTCTTCGAAGGCTCCGGGGCGGGCTTGGGGAGCGGTGTAGTGGTGATTTTAATGGGTGCAGACTCTACAACAGCTCTGGCAGCCACGGAGGGCGCCGGCTGGGTGAGTGGTGTCTTCAGTGCTTTTGGTGCTGCACTGGATTGCCCGTCGCCGCTATAGAGGGTTTCGAGGTCCATTGTTTGTTGTTCGGCGTTCTGACCGCCAAGCCAAGCATCCGCCGTAAGCACAGCCTCGCCATTGAAGCATGGAGGATAGATGTCGCTGTCTATAATTAGCCCTACTATCCGACGAATAATTTGGTATCACAATAATACCTTTGGAATGTCTCCGCCTGTAAGACAAGGTGTTAATAATTGTTATAATAGCCTACTTGGAGCGCCAAAACTTACACGACGTGGCACAATAAAGGCGATTGGCTCAATATATGTATCGTTGACTGTCTTGAAGGCCCGCATGATTTCATTCTCATGAAGCTAAGCGAATAAAGGTATGTTAGTACTACCTTATAATTAGGGGAGGTTAAATGGGCTTACAGCGACTCCTCTCTTTGGAAGGAATGCAACACCCCGCTGGGGATCACCACTCTTGTACTCCGACAAGAATATGAATTCGTCATTAGAGTACTCGAAGTAACGGATGTTACCGTCACTATCCAGCTATTAGCGGATCACCTCATCTAATCATTACTCGCTCTTACCCTTTGCCTGCCAAATAAAGGCACTTGGTTCCCTCGTCCCAAAACGGCATGCAGACGCCGGAGATAGTGTCCAACATCTCAAACCCGTTGAGTGGACTATTTTCGAGATTTCTCAAATCCCAAAGACCTAATTGCCTATCACTCATTTTGCTAAAACCAGTAGTGGCAATCTTATCACCCCCGACATCACCAGTCATCCAGACAGCTCTGCTGTTCTTGGCCCCGGTATGTCCCTGAACCTCATGAACCGCGGTTTCTTGCCGAGGATCCCAGACACGGAGCTTCTTGTCGCGGCAGGTAGTCACAAGCATGGATCCGTTTGTTGACCACGACATCGACTGAACAACCTCAGCGTGCTTAAGCGTAGAGTGGGAAGTCCCCGAAGAAATGTCCCAGAGCTTGACACTGTGATCCCCCGATGAAGTAGCGAGTATGTTCTCGGCAGTGTTATGGAAAAGCACATGTCCAACCTTCCTGCTATGGCCAGCTAGCTTAGAGACTGGATCGACATCGGTTGGCCCTTTATCGTCATCTGAATGTACAGAGAAGCCTTCCGGAACGGTCCAAATAAAGACCTTCCCATCGTCAGAGCCAGATGCAATGAGTGAATCGTTGAAAGGAGACCAATCGGTATCGAGAACTGGCGCCGTGTGGCCCCGAAAAAGGGGAATTTGTTCAGGGAGACGACCTCGATGGGAGAGCGGGATAACGGCAAAGGCTCCACCTCCGCCAGATTCCCAGTTGACAGAGAGATACTGAGGGTTGGCTTTGATGATGTTGGAATCCCAAGCATTCTTTGAAATATGACTACAAATCGATTCAAGGTCAGGATAGATTTTAGAGGAATGCCAAGCACACAAATTAAAGAGAGTATTTACAGATTATCGTAGCATTGCTCCTGTTGGCTGTTAGTTCACATTGCGGACATTTTGGTTGCGGGAATGTCGGGATGGGAGCATACCTTTCTCGTAGATCTTCCGTAAATATGGCCTGATGAGACCTACCGTTAGCCTCCACGCACGCTTTATTGCTTTGGAGGGGTAGAGCTCACGATATTTGGAGGATCTAACAAAACGACCAGCCATTGCGGGTATAAAAAAGCTAGAACCAATGGGAGAGATGGCGAGTGGTGTTAGTGAAGGTATGGAGGATGAAAATGTATGGAGCACGAGAGCAGTTTCTGGGGAAGGAAAAGGAGCGGGCTTTGAGGGGGTTTCGGGGTTCTCTTGGCAACCGCTCCGCCACGACGTGAGTTGAAAAAGTGTTCAAGCGAGCGCGTCACCCTTTGTCTCGCACCCCCGAAAATTGGAGGTTTTGAAACCTGTAATGGTTGATAGCTTGCCCGATAGCTGACTCGAGGTTAAGGGTACAGTAACACCTTTGTTGACAGTGTAGGATTAGGGTCCGAGACGGAGCAAGGCTGCTTTGTTTTTACTACAGGAAAATATCAGGAGAAAAATAAATTTCCCTGTTAGGAGAGTCCCCCCACAAGGGGCTGTTCTGCAAGTCTAAAACCCCGCGCCAGGAAGACGCCGGGGACATTTGCCCCCTTAACTTGGGATGGGGGACTCCCCAGAGGCGAGAAGGGGGGATCCCCAGCGCCTGACGAGTAAGAAACCTGACCCATGGGGATAAACGGTTATTCGAATGTCTGAACCAGACTTGCGGTGTGAATCATGCAGATGCGGGGCTGCCCCCGGATTGTCGAGGAGGCGGTAGCACAACATTTGCATCCGAAAATCTGGGTGAAATCAAGGTCAGGAACACAGCTTTTGAGTGCGAAGGAGTGGCCATTGGATTGTTTGTACAGTACGGTTCTGCACGGAATGGAAGCTCAAGTCCTCTTTCGTAAGCCCGGAAATAGTTATGATATTGCCCTACCAACTCAATGTCCGTGCTCATAGCTGCGAGTGTACTCGTGATTCGCGGTCAAGATAGGGTGCAGAGGGGAGCCAATCTTCTCTAGAGTTATTATGCCCTACCGGTAGTAGCTCTCTGGTGGGGAACCTGGTGGAGGTTATCGCAGTGCACACGATTGTGAACTCTGACAGGCCTAGGATACCTTCACAGGATTACGAATAGCTCTTTATGTCCTTGCATATAGGAATGAGAGTTCGGTTGGTAGACTCGCGGAAGGGCTACAACCTCGTTGAAGATGCCTTGTGCAATGATAGATGGTGTTCAATTATTGAATCAACATTAGATACCGGTACTGCACACCCCTCGAGCTGTCACAGACGCTGGCTACGCGCTCGGGTGTAGTATTCTGGGTTATTGAGTTCATAAAGTAACATCCAATGTTGAAGTTGATATCGAACGGCAGGTTTGATGAGATGGCGGGGAAGAGAATGAATATGTCGGGATCAGAGCCAGCTATAGCATTGGCTGCTTCAGCTTATAGAATCAATCACTACCAAACCACCTTCACTAGACTATGGAAAATAACACATCACTCCTGGCAGCGCACTCGTGTCGCTGGTGAGAGAGTTGGATTCACGGTATTCAGCTCACGGGCAGCTGCGGGGGCTGATGCAACTGGGCAAAGAGCTGATTTAAAATCCGGTAGACTGTTCAGACAACTTCACCCTAAGCTCGAGGGAATCCCTTTCCTCTGTGGCTAAACCAGGCACAAACCTCCCCAGGCTGAGACATAAAATCTAAGCCTTTCCGACTGCCTGCAGGTGGCGCATCGATTACTAGCGGTATGAACGACGGAGTGCTACTGTAAACACCAGTATTACACCGCAGGGTATTATATTATCAAAACGAAGCACATGCCAATTTACTATCCAAAGTTAGATTAACGTCAAGTTACATACAACACAGTAGTCTACATCTGGTTGCGTCGACGGAATTGATCAGTACTCAATCCTTCGACATGTGAAAGAATACTTTAAGCCCAAAAAAATATTTTCTACTCTTCTTTCTTTCATAGAGAGATCCGATTGCGCCCGTCCGACCAACCTCGGGCCGCAGGAAAAGAAAGAACCCCCACAGCCAAACCCAAGACATGACGTTAGCATCGTTCCCCACTAGCTTATACAAACATTCAACCCCCTCTGCCAGACCGGAGCTACGAGACAATGTTCAGAATCATGAAGTGCAACTGCACCCTGTTTCTATCCCTTCGTCTGTATTTGTCGCTTTTTAGTTCCCTAGAATAGGAATAGTTCAAGTGTCGCAACCGCGGGGATGTTTTCTACTGGTCAGGTCATAGCAAGAGCTCCATGGCCATACTACCTTTGGTAAAGATCTAGGGGTTAACATATGCCATTAACCACGCTAAAAAGCTGCGAAATCTGCACACAGATTAGGAGATGGCATAAGCCATAAGACACCTGACCTTCAAGAGCCTCCTTTGGAGTTCCTCGGCTCATCTAGAGAGGTGGCGCATAGACTTGTCCCTGAAAATGGAGAATGGATTTTACTAAAGAGTGGTGTTATTTTTTGGCGTGTGACTCAAAAGTAGGAGCTAAATAGTGCTTGCTCCCCTCTTTATGTCACTAAAAGTCGTATTCTGAGATCAACGTTTTTGGTCTTTTAGAACACCTTCCTTCTCTGTTCATTCTACCTGAGATCTCTGAAATCACTATTACGATTCCTTGATCTATTGTGCACATTGGGTTCGGGGCAAAGATGTCAGCGAAGAGCGGGAATGGGAACGGGAATGGGAAAAAGAAGCCAACGGCTGCAGTTCATTTAATAGGTATTATAACTACGGCACTTGAAGTACACGTGAATGCCACTGACAATCATGGACAGCCGGAGGAGGAGCAGGTCTCTGCGAAGCATTAGCATGTCACCCCCTAGGTGATTCTTTGTTCCTCAATCTTCCCAATCAGGCCGCCGGTTTCTGACGGTAAATCTCTACAGATACAATTAAGGTCCGTATGCAACTCTCCCGCCGAAACCGAGCACCGGGCGTAAAGCGCAAAGGCTTCTTCCTCGTCGGGAAAGAAATTGTCAAGCGTGAAACTCCGTTAGGTCTGTACAAAGGTCTTGGGGCGGTTGTGACGGGCATAGTACCGAAAATGGCTATCAGATTTTCTTCCTTCGAGTTCTACAAGAGTCTTGCAAAGGTCCACCCGGAAACAGGAAAGATTAGTGCAAAGGCTGTGTTCGTTTCTGGACTTGCGGCGGGAGCTACGGAGGCTGTTGCGGTTGTCACTCCAATGGAAGGCAGGTGATCTTAAGGTATCAATGGGTTTGGTCTGTGCTCATTCATTTTAGTGATCAAAATTCGATTGCAAGCTCAGCACCACTCCATGGCAGATCCATTAGACATACCAAAATACCGCAATGCAGCGCACGCGGCGTACACCGTCGTACGCGAAGAAGGGTTCAGAACGCTATACCGAGGGGTGACGTTAACAGCCCTGCGGCAATCGACCAACCAGGCAGTGAACTTTACTGCATATACCTATATGAAGCAATACGCCCTCAGTCTTCAACCAAGTATTTCTGAGCTCCCCAGCTACCAGCATCTGTTATTAGGGTTGGTATCTGGTGCAATGGGACCATTGTCCAATGCTCCGATTGACACAATTAGTTCGCACCTCCAGTTAGGCCCCCCCCTCACAGCGTGGCTAATACCTATTAGAAACACGACTCCAGCGCTCCGAAGCTCGGCCCGGGGAATCCGCGCTCAAGCGAATAACCTTCATTGCAAAAGACATGTTCAAACACGAAGGCTTTCGAGCATTTTACCAGGGTATCACACCGAGAATTATGAGAGTAGCACCCGGACAGGTAAATCCTCACCCTCCTACCCTCTATGTAGGAACGGATAAAAGACTAAAGGGGGGGGTCTAGGCGGTCACCTTTATGGTATATGAATTTATAAGAGGGCACATCGAGCGATTCCAGGTTTCGGGGGATAACGATAACCAATACAGAGAGTAGGTCGGAGCAAAATTGAGGGGGTTTAAGGCAGACTTTGAAAGCCAGTAATTTGAACTCTGGTGTTTGGGCAGTAGAGTAATTGGACCTCATTTAGATTAGCTCCAGGATTGTGCTGTTGTGCACTCGCCCCGCGTAACAGGTAACAATTGGCCGAGTGATAGTATATGAATAAAATGAACCAGCAAACCATGCCGCAAACTAGTTGCCCGCCAGCATCCTTTTTGACTACACTACAAATTAAACCCATTAACAGATCAAAATCCTCCTCCCTTCAAAAAAAGTATAAATTCCTGTATCCGAAACTTGCTCTCAAATTATCTTTTTACCACCAGCGCTCTAGTCTTCTTAGGACTCGCAGATACTGTATTTATTTCCACTCCTTCTCACAACCCCAGTTCCCCCCACCAACGCTGTCCAGCACCCCATCAGCCATGTCCTCCGGCCACGAGAATGCACATGGCCAGAAACCAAAGTAAGCCCACCAACATGCTGACTAGCTTCCCAGTGAACAAAATCATTGCCGATGACGAATGGCATAGTGAGGAGCAGATGAATTCTAACATACAGGTGCCTGAAAGAGAAATACATACAATTGACTAGAATGAAAGAAAAGTACAGATTGAGAATGAATGGAGAAAAAGTGCTTCCAAAATCAAAAGCATGTAAACAGCTAACCTATTTGTGTAAAGGCATTTAAAGTTTGTAAATTTATAACATGATAAGACTAAGGAGCTGTTTAGCATGAAAGTTTTGGAAAATTTGAGTTACTACAAATAATTTGTTTGTAATTCAGATCCACCAAATACTGGTCCTCCAATTACAATGGATGATTTGCATCAAAACCAATATTTGGACATTTCAACTGGTCATGCCAAACAGCCTCAACTAGTAAGTAGATTATAAAATACTTCACTATTATCTCTTGATATAATTCGACTAGAGGTAACTAAATGGTAAATTGGATTGTATTTTTAAAAAAGGATAAGAGTAAGAATGTGAATGTCTTTCTAATACCCATTCGATATTCTGGATAGCTATTTAAAAGCCAAGATTTTGTTGAGGTGAAGACTCGGTGACTATACAATTTAATAGATTAAGTATCATACTAGAGTTAGTACTAAGCCTTTAACACAAACTTAGAAAATAGAGCATAGCCTGCATAAAACATACAGTATCAAGCACATTGTTTGGAAAAATTTCCCAAGCTTAACATTGCTTCAAATTTTCAATCATAGGTGGCAAAAGTGTATATATATGCTTCTAGATACTCTTGTTGTTAGTAATTATAACCAAAATATCATATAAGAGATAAATTAAAATAAAGAGAGATAGAGTAAAATATTTACCAATTATTGTGGTAAACAAGCAATTGAAAATCTTTAAGCTCATTGGCTCAGAAAATATCATTCTGCTTCTAGATACTCTTGTTGTTAGTAATTATAACCAAAATATCATATAAGGGATATAAATTAAAATAAAGAGAGAGAGAGTAAAATATTTACCAATTATTATAGTAAACAAGCAATTGAAAGTCTTTAAGCTCATTGGCTCAGAAAATATCATTTTCTGAGAGAATATCAGAAAGAATATTAAAGTTTGAGGAATTGGAGTGTTAGGAAAATTGATCGAGGAGTTCAATCCCCCAACACTCCCACGGTGTATATAGATAATGGATGAGAAGATGCTTAGATATAAGCTCACTATAGTATCTGTTAGAAGTGAGGTACTATTGATAATAGTATACTGCTAGTGCTATATAATGTTGACTTGAATACCAAAATATATGATAGCAGAATATGATCAGGATGCTTGAGGAGTAGCTATTCCCAAATACATTTAATAAAAAATCCTAGATATCATAAAGTTAGAATAGTAAGCAGTCTTTTTTTAAAGGAAGACAAGACAAACTAGAATGTACTGTGGTGGAAGCTTCAATTATATTATTCATTGTCTAATAAATTGTTAGTCTTCTCTTCCAAGAATATAACTTGTTTCTTATACCTTTTAGCTTTTGTTAAATATCAGATCTGCTATAGACAGCACTAATGTGCTAGAACTGTAATAGGGCTCAGTTCGCTATATATTTCTTCAAGTTAGCAGTCTGAATACTATATTATATGTATGATTGGAACAATGTATAGCAAGAACTTGAAGTCAATATTTTTAGAAAGCAACTTACCAGTTGACACACGTTCTGCTGTACTATTGAAAGTAAACTTTCTCTTCCTTGATTTAGATCAAGATGGTAAATATATCTCAAAAAATCTATGTCAAATTATTGAGAATGAATCTCCATATCCTTGGTAGTGACATTAGTACTTAATAATTCTAGTATAGTTAGCTGTTAATCAATAACATCTAATATCCTGCTCTTTTTTTGATATATATCATAAATCAAAACTGTAAATATATCTCAAAAGAGACCTGTGTCAAATGATTGAGAATGTATCTCTATATCTTTGGTAGTGATCTTAATACTGGATATTTCCAGTATAGTTAGCTATTAATCAATAAACCTAATATCTATCTTTTTTTGACATATATGTCAAGACTGTAAATATGTCTTGGAGGGAACCTATCTCAAATTATAGGGAGATAATCTCCAGATCCCTGGAAGTCATATTAGTGCAGATTATTTCCAGTATAGTCAGGTGTTAATCAATAACACCTAACATCCTCCTCTTTTTTTCCCATATATTATAAGCAAATTAAATATAGGGCTTGGATCATCTTGCCCATGCAAGAACTTGATATACCTGTTATATTAGCAGTATAGTTAGCATACTACTAGTTATATATACTTAGTATTCAAGATATTTCTGAATGATACTTATAAGTATTTGGCTCTCTATTTTCAAGAGCATTTGATAAAGCTTTCAATATGAATTGAAAGTGGTAAAAGCTGTATAATTATAGTATCAGGTTAGCATACTATATCTTTTGACTAGTAGCATGAGAAGCATATTCAATTTTTGGAAGAGCAACTTACAGAATATACTGCATATAGAGTATAAGAAGAAGAAGAAGAAGAAGAAGAAGAATAAAAGAGAACAGAAGAATATAAAAGAATAAAAGAGAATAGTAGTATATAAAGAATAACAGAGAATAGGAGCCAATGAGGGGATGAAGATAAGGGGAGGGAATTATTGCAATACTAGCATTTGAGTAGTGATGCAAATCCCTGTATGTCCATCAACCTCAATTCATATGATAAATAATCATCCATTCAAGTCACCCCAGATAAACTGACCCAGAGGCCATAGTCTTCTGGGTCATGCTGCTCCCAGCTGTCATAGTAATTGTAGTGGTAGTCGTGGTGGTTATTGTGAAGGGAAGGAAAGATGGAGCGAGGAAGACCGCAGAAGAATCCCCTCTTATACTGATCTGTGCGTGCGCAGTCCTGGTTGTTTCCTCTTCAGGATACAGTAGGGCTATCTACTATGTTCCCGACACTATCTTGAGGGCCCCCTGGACCGGGAGGGTGAAGTTTAGGTCCTCAGACCCCTCCGGGTAACTCTAATAAACTAGCGTATATTCAAATCCAGGAGTCTACTCGAGTAGCAGGGAGCAAAATCTCTACCGTAAGAACTCTAATAATCGGACCATGTGCTAGGACGTTGGAGTTGCCTCTCTTAGTATGGTCTGGCGTTTTTTTCCTTTTTCCTCTGTCTCGGGCGGCAGATTTTTGGTGTGTTTTTCGCCCCTTTTCTAGAGGAGGAAATTTCGGACTACATAGCACATGGTCCGATTATTCGAGTTCTTACAGTAGTGAACGCTTGACCGAACGTTGGAAAGGAAAGGTGCCGTATGGAAGCACGAAAGCGCAGGAATTGGCATTATATACACTACATAGAGATTGATATATACAATAAGAAGAATCCGCCCACCACATAACCGCCATCCGGTATGACGAAAGTGGGTCCAACTTCCAAAGAATAGCGATATATTCACCTAACTACACGAACAGCAAACGGCCAGCAGGGCCGAATGGAAAAAGAAAGAAAAAGAAAAACTCCATCTACCGTCCGCCCCACTACCCAACCGCACATAACATAAAGAAAAAGAATAAAACTACACGTACGCCTCAGTAGCAACCACTAAAGAAAAAAAGAAAGACAAAATCTCCAAGTATTAGTTTTTTAGTTGTTTAGTTTATTTAATGTCTTTGTATCATTTACGCCGTTATGCAAGAATTGATAAAGGAAAAATGTGAAGGAAAGGAAAACGTGAAAATGAGATCTCACTTTAATGACGAGATAAGAGAAAAAGTAATTGGACGTTTCCAAAGAGGTGTCGAAAGCAATACGCAACCCAAACCCAGACAAATGGACCGAAAGGAAAGAAACAGAAATATGATCAGGTTAAGTTGAGTCATGTAAAGTGAAACGAGTGCATACCAGTGTAGGAAAGTAAGGGAAAAAAGGGAAAACCACCCGTGTCAGGCTATGTTCAGTCTATAGCTCATCCGGCTCTCTCATCTCAACGAGTATAGCTTCCTTAACCCACTCGTCTTGTTCAACCATGTCCAGTCTCCAACGCTTACTAGCTCTCTTGAGTAAACCCTCAACGATACGTTTCCCACCTTCGTACTCCGGATCATATCCTTGGGGTCTCTCGCTGCCATTAACGTCCACTACAATCCCAGAGTCGCCAGAGGAGTTGACATCCGCGGGTTTAGGCGCCAATTTCACCCACTTCCACTCGCAACGAGCGATTCTATGCGCGGTCTTACTGCGCATTTTCTGCTCAGAGGAGCCGGGTGGTGGATCAAAGGGGAGTCTGCCCTCCATCAGAGCGAACAGGAGGACACCTAGTGCCCATGCATCTGTCTGGCGACCATCGTATGCTTGGGCCATTATCAGCTCTGGACTTGCGTAGTCATCGCTTCCACAGCGGGTTGTTAGCAAGTAGTCGTTGCTGTTGAAATCTACCCTGCGGGACAACCCGACGTCTGTGAGTGTCGTGATTGGGAAAAGGGCATCATAGGGGGAGGAAGCTATATCCAGTAACTGGTCTTTGGTGTAGTTTATGAGAACATCTAGCACAGCATCAGCATGAGATCAGACGAAGCAAATCTGAATTTTGCCTCTCCATACTCTCCAGCTTAACATCACGATGCACTATCCCATTCTTGTGCAAATACCGAACAGCACCGACAATTTCTGCAAACATACGCCTAACCAATGGAGCCTCTAACGCAAAGCTGGAATCCGCGGCCAGATCAAACAAATCCCCTCCAGGGCAGTACGGTAGTATCAATAGTGCTCTCTTAGGCTCAATACTGTAAGCGCGAAGCCTCACCAAGGCCGGATGTTTGACGGACTTGAGAATGTCAAGTTCTCGTTTCAGTGAACTCTCAACTCTCTCCTTCGAGGCGCCTCCAGCAGCACCATGCTCGACAATCTTAACGGCCACAAGCTTCCTCGGGTCTAGCGGTAGGGGCTCTCGTCCAACCACCACCTCATCATCGTCCAAGCCATCGACCTCGTCCGGGATGTCCTCAGACGTCGCTAGAATTACCTTGCTAAAAGTTCCGTGGCCCAACAATCTGAGACCTCTCCATTTCCGCACCTTGTTATCAGGAACCGTCTTTGCCTCGAAGCTCTCTAGTTTGTGCTTCTTAATCAAGCGATTGTTTGTTTCGACAGCGTCGATTGCTGTATCGGTACTAGAAATCGAAGATAAGGAAGTCGCACTGCCGCTCATGGCGGGGCTTGACTCCGCGGACGAAACAGTCCATCTTCGAGGCTGGGCCAAAAAATCCTCCCGTCTCATGCGTGCTCCACCGCTCGCGTCTGCTTCGTGATTTGAATTGGCCTCATCGGTTCCACCAGTCAATGAAGGTCTAAAGAGATTCTGACTTCGAGAATAAGGTACTGAGAGGGAGCTGGTGTCGAAATCGTCTCTACTCCGAGTAGCACTATTGTTATTATAAGTGAATTCAGTCCCAGGGGGAGCAGGAGTGAAGCCCTGGTATAGTTTTCGTTGAGACTGGGCGGCAATAGCCGTTGAGAGTGATTCGCCCGTTGACGTAACCAGTGCTGACTCGGACCCATTGATACTCCGAGGTGGCGTTGGCCTTGTCTGCGAAGGCTTTCTCGAAATTGACCTGCTCCGATATTTATTCCAAGGGCCAGGCGAATCGCCGGTGACAATAGGAGATGGTAGTGGTGTCATCTTTGCGAGGACTTCCATAGCCGGGGAGTAAGCCGAGGTTGTGGAAGTCGGGGATAGCGAATCGACATAGGATGTTGACCGCGATGGCCCCGCCGAGGACCCGCCGGTATTGGAACGATGGCTAGCCACGGTTAAGTTTGAGGTCTGCAAACGCAGACCGGGGGGTATTGTGGGAGGAGGGGGACCGTGTCGAGATGGATTGTTGCGGAGCAGCGGGGGTTGTGCGGGGGGCTGCGGTTGAAGCACAGCAGCATCTCGCTGCTGGTCTCGACCTGGGATTGATAGCGTTGTCGAGGGAATGCAACCCGTCTTGGTAAGAGTGGGAGAGGGGGGAAGAGGGGTACAGGAGGAGGAGTTATTGGTAATTACGGTGGTGATCGTATTTGTAGAAGAGGAGAGAAGAGATGGCGGAGTAGGCGGAGGAGGAGGGACAAGGACGCGCTTCTGTTTCTGCTGCTGCTGCTGGCCCAGGTGCTGGCCAACGGCGGACATGGCGGGCGAGGAAGTGCAGGAACTTAACTTGCAGGTACAACCAGCTTCCAATTCTGTTAGAAATCACCAAGATCCGGATTGCCGGCTTCAACACAAGACAAACACAGAATGGAAAGCGGCGCAGCCGCAGTTACTTGAGAAAAGCTGTTATTAGAAAAAAAAGAGAATTATGCTCTGGCGTTTCACCTTTTTTATTTTTTGTTTTATTTTTGTTACCTTACCGGGAGTCGAGGGATGGGTTGGGGTGGGTGTAACGTGCAGGGCCACAGGTGCCGCAACCACGACTCGAGAGGTGAGATGCTGGTTGGTTGAATGGCAGAGGAGAGCAAGGCGGCCAAGGGTAGCAATTGTGTAAGAATGAGAGAGAGGTGAAGGTGGGGGTATGAATAAGAAAAGTAGGTAAGAGATATAGGGGGAAGGGATGTTTGGTAGAACAATGAGAGGGACAGGAGCGAGAGTAACTCGACGAGAGAAGGAGAAAAGAGGGTGGGAGTGTGTGTGTGGGAGAGAGAGAATACGAGACAAACAAATACAAATTATGATACGAGGGAAGATAGGGTACTCGAGTAGATAGACACGACATCGAGAGTATGGTAGGGCGGGTCCCAAAAGGGGGGTCACAGTGGCACTGAATGATATGATATCATACCGTACCTCTATCCCGAGAACTATTCCTCAGGGCAGAGTTGTGATACCAAGTTGTCACTATCGATCAACAGTATTAAGATTTGATTCAAGGCAAATCACCCTGAAACTCAACTCTCTATCTCACTACCGATACCGGTATTTTAACCTGACAGTGCATACTGTAACTTCCCTCACAAGTACCGGTGCACCACGGCTCCCATGTATGTAGGGACCCCGATGATCTCTGCAGCAAGTGTGATACGAGTACGATACCAAAGTTCACCAAATATTTGTACAGTATCATAATATACGGGATAAAATAACATCTAGCCGGAGGAGCACCTTTCAACACAACTTCAACCTCATCACCGGTCCCCACAAAACAACAATAGCACTTTCTTCCTTCCATCCTTCTTTCCTTCCATCCATCCTTCCATTCTTCCTTCCATCCTATTCAAAATTAATAGATTCCTCATTTTTTCCCCCCACCACCATACTCGAGAAGCTCCCCTCCACCACTACCGGTAACGTTTACCACTACAATAGTAACCGAGGCCTCACCAAAGCAGCCAATAGAAATGAAGTGCAATTAACCTATTTCAATCCAGCCCACCACACTCAGACCGGACAAATGACAGAAAAGTGATGCTATCATCCACCTGCGAATAACACCACTGTACCTCAATCCAACTGTTTCCGCAATTTTCCGCCTCAGGCTTACGAATGCGGTACGTAGCTTAATGTATTTTTATTTTCGCTTCTTTGCTAAGCCTTCTCCCTATGACTTAACAAGCCCTAACTTACGATGCGAACTCTGTACTCGAGTACCGTACACGCGTACACGACTGAAGGAAGAGCACCGCCTTAGACAAAGTTAATAATGCTATTGCCGGCACCCTCCTGTATCCGTATGAACACTTCCTCTATGCGCTCAAACCGACCCGGTTCAAACCGAGGTCACCTGAGCGGCTGCGAACGGTATAATGGCCGGTTGGGGACTGGGCTGAGCTTGAGCGCTTTGGGGGGGTGTGCAAAATAGCGCGGTTGGTATCATTGACACCGTTATGTTCTGTCCTGTTGGGGCGTATTGTGATCGGATGACTGTCGGCCGGGGGTAGGGGTTTCGTTGGTCTGAGTTATGGGATCACAGCACTTCTTGGCTTTTAATGTTGCGCGGTTATGAGGCAAGCACTGTACGAGTTCTGGTACAGCATCGTAAGTACTTTACTGGAATACAAGAATACTCGTACAGGCGCAATGTGCTAGGACGTTGCAATTGCCTCTCCTAGTCAGGCGCCGTGTATTTTTCCTTTTTTTGTCTCAACTGAGGGCTGAGTTTGTGATGGCTTCTTTGCTTCTATCCCAGTGGGGCACAGTGCTCTTGTATTCGAGTGCTTGAGGTACAGCACTGTGTGCGCGGTGTACCGGCAAAATAGGCTTGTCAAGGAGCCAAAAAAAAAAAGCAAAAAGAAATCACGAGAAATCAATTACTCTTGGATATGCCCGAGAATTTATCACTGTTCCTAGGACGGTTAGTTATGATATGTGATCTACAGAAACTCTACAAACTTTCTAGGAATCGGTGATACACCCGTGGCTAGCATCCGCAACTTGTCTATGATATCATAGATTAGAATCTCACGCTCTCTAAACCAGACCTACCATTGGAGAATTGGAGAGGGGGGAAAAGAAAAATAAACTCACTTGGCATATTTGTATAACGTTCCCTGGGTATACTTCAAGGGTTTAGGAGAGTACTGCTTCCTCCTATCGGCAAACTCCTGCTCGCTGACCTCCAAATCTAACAATCGCTTCTCGGCATCGATGACAATCTCATCACCATCCTTGACAAGAGCAATAGGACCACCCTCCTGCGCTTCGGGGACGATATGCCCGATCAGAAACCCGTGCGAACCTCCGGAGAAGCGACCGTCGGTAATAAGAGCGACATCCTGCCCTAAGCCAGCGCCCATGATGGCGGAAGAAGGCTTGAGCATTTCCACCATTCCGGGTGCTCCCTTGGGACCCTCATACCGGATTACCACAACCGTTTTTTCGCCCTTCCTGATCTCACCACGTTCAAGAGCGTGGATGAAGTGGTCCTCACCATCGTAGACCTTGGCCTTACCGCGGAAGTGAAGGCCCTCCTTTCCAGTGATCTTGCCTACTGAGCCTCCGGGCGCAAGACTGCCACGGAGGATCTGGATGTGGCCGGTCTTCTTGATTGGGTTTGACAGCGGGCGGATAATGTCTTGGTCTGGGGGGAAGTCTTGCGCATCCTTGAGATTTTCGGCAAGGGTTTTTCCAGTAACCGTGTTGATGGATCCATCGATTAGGCCTTCCTTGAGCAAGAACTTGAGTAGCGCTGGCGTCCCACCAATTTTATGGATGTCGGCCATTACGTGCTTGCCCGAGGGCTTCAAGTCCGCCAAGAAGGGGATCCTATCTGAGACGGACTGGAAGTCGTCGATTGTGAGCTTCACGCCTACAGAGTGGGCGATAGCGATCAGGTGGAGAACTGCGTTGGTAGACCCCCCGGTAATGTTGACCACAACCATGGCGTTCTCAAACGCAGCGCGAGTCATGATATCCCTCGGCACCATCTTAAGCTCAAGAAGATTCTTGATCGCCGCTCCGGCGTCAGCACATTCCTGAATCTTCTCTAGTGACTCAGCGGGGTTGGAAGATGATCCCGGAAGCGTCATTCCCATGGACTCGATAGCCGTTGCCATAGTGTTTGCCGTGTACATTCCCCCACAGGCGCCGGATCCGGGACACGCATTCCGGATGATATCGAAGCGGGTTTCCTCGTTAATCTCGCCTGTCAGGAATTGGCCATACGACTGGAAAGCGGAGACGATGTCGATTTCAGCGCCACCCTGACATTTGGAATGTCCGGGTTTGATGGTTCCCCCATAAACCATTAGGGATGGTCGATTGACTCTGCCCATGGCCATAATCACACCCGGCATGTTTTTATCACAGCCAGGAATTGAAATGTTTGCGTCGTACCATTGACCACCCATGACAGTCTAGGAAATAGTCAGTCGGATTCCAACATGTGATAGGCGAGACCTTACCTCGATTGAGTCAGCAATTAAATCTCGGGATTGTAAAGAGTATCTCATCCCACTAGTTCCCATAGAGATACCATCACTGTAGAAAAAAATGTTAGTACACCACATTTGTAAAGCCTTGCACCAGAGACATATCGCACCTAACGCCAATGGTATTGAATTGGTACCCGACCAACCCAGCCTTACGCACTCCCTCCAGAACCTTGAAGTTCAGGTCTAATAGATGCATATTACATGGATTCCCCGAATACCACACCTGCACACACACGTTAATCCTGATTTCTAACCCCGCACACCTGGAATTGGCCAAGCCCTACTGATGAAATCCCAACCTGTGCCTTACTCATATCGTGTGGCTTCAACCCAGTCGCATACACTTTGCTCCACACGAGAATCAGCAATTGCCACAAAAAAAAAGAGCACCCCAGAAAACGGGAACGAACGCATAGCCTGAGAAGCGCCCTGAGATTTTGGTTGAGTAACCGTCGCAGAGACTTTATTTAATTCACCGCCGTCATTGCGCCATGAAGCCGTCGACGACAACGGCCGAGAAAATTTGGACGGTTTCAGAAATGAAGAGCCTGAGAAAGGGCGAAACCGAAGTTGTGACAACATTGCGAATCCTCGATTCCCCGTCGGGGGGGCTGCTTTGAGGGTGAGGGTAATGGAGAATGGCCTTTCGGAGGTGAGAGTGCTTTCAATGGGAAAGGTTGAGGCACCTGCTGCTTGAAACTGGTGGTCGAGAGGGGAGGGAAAAGGGTCCCACAGAAGCTTATTTTCAATTTGTGTGATTGGTTGTCGCAGCCACAACTCTTGAACCTGGAACTAGGATTGGAAAATTTCTGTGATCCCATCGTACCGTAGTCTTGTATATTACTACTGCCCTGTTTGGTACGCCGGAGTTTGGACTTAAAATCCGGATTATTCCTTAACTCCAGACTTTGGGTCTTGTTGCCTTTGGTAGGTCATGACTTGGACTAACCTTTATTTTGTGGATCAGATTAGGGTTTCAAATCTGGACTTTCATGAAAAGCACAGTCACTCTTACCTAACTCTAAGGTCATTCTGTTCTGATATCAAATTTTTGTTTAGTCTTCTCAACCAGTCATTGGTGAGATTGACATCTGATGCACAAATAATTGCCAATGGGCTCGAATTCAAAGACCAAATCTCAGTCTAATCCTGGTGTATCAAATAAGGCCTTCAGTATTCCCGGGCTATCAGTACCTTGCTGCCCGGGAGGCCTAGGTTGAAATCTAAGCGCTGTTTCCGCCGACTTTTCACGCATAAGAAGCTAATGGACACTGTCACTTCCGAGTTATATATCTGCTAGCAAAATTACTCGCAAGTCATACTGGAGTATCAATGTCCATTAAATACTGCATTCGTAGGCTCATGCTTCAAATTTCCATGAGCTCCATAAAGTTTGGTATCATAAAATCCATGTAGTCATACTATACACCGATGCGATGTCTACGCGCCTTGAAACGAAGGAAGGAATATTTATCGAGAAGCAAGAAATAGAAGGAAAGGGGGAAAAGAGAAGTGACCAGGAGAACGCTATGATATCTATAAAACCAAACCCATAAACACAAAAACTCAGACCAGGCCTAAGCTCTTTTAGGCGAACCTAAGATCCCCGAATAAAGATGCTCGAACTTGAACCAAGGCGCCCAGTTCCAGCACAAATTCCTGCATCACATGTCAGCTAACAAGAATAAAAAAATTAACATGCATCGTTTACCTGAAGAACCATGATATTGGTCAGCAAGTGACTTAACGTAAAGTCTCCTCCGACTTTCACAAAATCCTCTATTGTCGGTGGTGTTTCTGTTCCCATAACGCTTCCATCTCTGCTGTCACCTTCAGGTGGAGGTGGCAGATGTAACATTGCCTGCCCTGGTTGCAGTACCTTGATCCTTCGCTGCGCGGTTTCTAACATGTGATGATTGAATGGACTTTCAGGGGATCTGGCTAAATCTGTTGATGGAGATATCCCACGTGCAGATGAAGGTGTAGACGTGATTGGTCTGGTAGGCATCAGTGAGTTAGGGGCTGGAGTCGAATGGCCTGAACCACCAGAAGGTTGCCAAGAGCGGGCAGTCGGTGTATGAGCACTGGAGGGCCTCATAAGATTCTTTGGAGAAATGGAATCTAGAACTGGATTTCGGATAGGGGGGGTAGGCTGCGGTAGCGGGCTGGATAGTAAAGCATCATTCAGTTCATCCGTAAACTGGAATGCGCGCTTCCTTTCTGACAGCTTATCGTCCAGATCTGGAATAACTCTTCGGTAGGCTTGGATCTGGCATACTAGACCCTCAATAGCTTGAAGAATCGGCGGTGTATCCGTCCATCTTGGTTGCCGGTTTGCCCGCTTTAGATCTTTCGCTCGCTTCTTCTCCTTGCGCCGATAGGTTAGCTCGTCACTACCCCCCATAATGCGAGTCAATTCATTCTCGGCGTCCTCAAGTTGGTCCCACTCTTCGTCATCCTCTTCATCATCGCTGTTGTCGAATTCATAGGAAGCCGGGTCAAATAATAGCCAACCTTCTGGTCTCATGAATGAGCAAGTCGCAAGATCCACAATCACAGCCGTGAGAGTCAGATTGGTCTCGACAGTGTTGGAGAAAAAGCTTTCCAGCAAATCTACAACACTTCTGAGTAGTGGATCGTTAGGGTGAATAGTGTGCGTATACATGTCCCTGATCTTTCGATTTTCGGGTTCTGGAGCATCTTCTGCTCCGCGTGTGAATGCAGAATTCTTTAATGCAAGCACTTCCTTTGAGCAAGGATGCGACTCCAACAAACCCAATACGTCCTTCAGATGCTCTCCATAGCTTTCAGAGACATCTCCGTCTTCCGAGATATCTCCCACTAGTGAGAAAAAGAATTCCATCTCTTTGTTGTGCGCACCCACCGTTCGTAATCGGGTGTCGCCCGGAACAGGGATCACTTTTAACAGAGTAGAGATTGAATACGGGTGGTGTTTTCTCAATATAGTCGAGATAAGTTTTAAGGTCGCAGATACCGTTTGTTGGGATTTGGATTTAAGACTGGTTAATACCAAGTCGACGAGGTTGAACAAGTCTGGCGAAGGCTTATCGTCCATCTCAGTAGCTTTATTCAAGAGATCAAGAGATTTCCTTCGCTTTGCAAGGGAAGGTGATGAGGGAGCGGATGCTGCTTTAGTCTCGTCCGGTAGAGCCATTAAGTAAGAAAGTATCAGATGAATAATGTCAGGATGCTCCAAGGTGTCGAGAACAACCCGGACATAAGTCAGAACTGCAACTGAAGATCCGCCGTCTAGATCCGACGATTCTAACAACGAGGGATACCTGCAATCAGATGTTAGTGTGGCTAAGCGAGACAATTGAGGACATTGAATGCACACACAGTAGCTGTTGTAGAAATAGCACTTGAAAATGGTCAAGCAATGTCTGCTTCACCTCGGCGGATCTACAATGCTCAAGCACGTCCTGCCAGAAAATTAGATATGATAGGAAAGTTTCTAGATGTGTCTGAAATCCTTCTGAAGATGAACTCTCAGCTCCAAAAGCTAAGGGACAAGAGGAATAATCCGAAAGAACCAGAATGGTGGGTGGGTCCGCCATGGGGTAATCAACTACTAGTTTTCTAGATTCCAGGTCAGCCGAATTCATTGGTAGGTACAAGTAGGAAGCACAACCTGCTGAGTTGACTGTATAGAGCACCCAACCCAGATGCCATCAGAGTCGCAAGATCACTTTCAACTATCCATTTCTCCAAGTCACCTGAAGAGGATGCGGCCTCAATGATATAAAGAAGGCCTGTCCTGGCGAAATCACCCACCCTCCCTTCGTGGTGGACGAAATCAATCAAAAGGTAGAACAGGGGGAAATCATCCTATGCAGCGCACTTGTTAGATTATGTAGAAATCCTAGTCTCATTCAAAACTTCTTCAACAACAACGAACCCATACCTTATTGGTAACTCCAGCAAACTTTTGTTGCGGGCCTAAGTTTTTATAATCTCTTCCTCCTTCCTCATCGGCCCGCGTGGTAAACCATGCAGGTAGGATATCCCGGCTCAACCTTATCTTCTGAGCAATGCTGAACAAAAGCTCTACATATTCTCCTTCAAACGACCTGTGGTTTTTCTGGCCAGTTCTTCGCAAGAACTCGATTAAACTTTGGGAGAAGTTTTCTTGGGCCAAAAATCCTTCATCCTCGTTATCTATCAAAGTCGAAAAGGCCGCTATGCATTCTTTGATAACGCCAGGAGAACCTGTTTGTCCAATTTTTGAAAGTGCAATGAACACCTGCTGCTCATAACAAAAGTTCATACACAAGGGAGAGGAGCTTTTCTCTTCCTCAACTAGAAGCTCATTGAGTCGTTTTATATGGCTACGTAGCTGGTCCTGCGATGATGGATCGAATTCACGGGAGTTGCGCCAGGAGTGCTATGGGGGCAGAGGCTATTGTTAATTTGCCTTGGACGTGCGGGTAGATTGCAGGGAATAGGGTCCGCCTACCAGTAATGACTGCCAGTGTCTCTTAAATTTAGCTAACCTCTGAGCGGGACTCACTGGCGGAGGCTGTTTATTGGCGGTGCTTGAACCAGAGCCTGAGCCTCCGATCAACCGATTCCACTGTAATGCTCAAATAGTCAGAAGTATTCCACTACCCATCGCGAGAGTTAAGGTATCTGCTGCGCAAGAAGGGGAAAAAATATCTATAGGGGATTTGGAAGACGCACAAAGTAGTCCATATGAAGATTCCGAATCCAATGAGACTCACTCGAGGTATGTTTGGCGGTTGTCGAAACGCTTCGTGGATTCTGGTTGACGGTTTGTGGAAAGCGCGGCCGCCCCAACAGACGCGAAGCTCCGTCTTGGATTAGTAATCCTCCGAGTGCTGCAAACATGATGATCTTCTTTCTCACCGGAAACTTGAGTTCTCCGAAACACTCTGTTAAACACCACAGATGAGTTGAAGATAGACCGAATAACTTCACCGCAGCCTTAAAGAACAAAGAGACTACGCAAATGTGTTGTGAATGTTCATTGATTCTAAGACGGTTGCCCGGTGGCAAATAAGACGGAGAGAATTAGAGGCCTAAGGTGCACCATTGCTGTGTCCTGACCGAGATTCTAACCCCCCCTTCTCTCACACGCAATTGTTTACCGCCACGTGTGTCGCACGAAAAAATGTAAACCGAGTTGCAGATTTTTGAGCAAACTTCCTGGGTGTGGTAGGTTCACGCAAACATCCCTCCCGAGTTTCCCCACATTTCTCTATCACGTCGTGAGATGAAACTAGTCGATATGCTCCATTACACCATGTGATTGATTGTTTTGATAGGAGCTCGGGAATGTAAATGTGGCTTGGTAGTTATATTTGTGAGGTTAAGAGACAATTCCCGGCGGCCTTTGATATTTGCCATTTCCAACATCGGCGCAAGGATGTGTAAATGGTATCTCCAGTTGGGGCGAGTCAATAATATTACCATTGAAGTATCATACCGGTATCGAGCCCTGTTCATGCTTTTGGTACCGGTGACTTCGTGTTTACAAGAGAACGGGAGCCAACCAAGGGAACTGTGCATTTCAAATAGGGGAAAGATAAAGGGGTCCAACCTACCGTATACTGGAGCAACTTACCATAGGCACCAGCAGACGCAAGACTATCTTATCGAACCCTAACCACATGATCCGATGGTTCGCAAATCAGACCTATCAAGGATGCTCTCTTAAAAGTCTTGGGGGCCGAATTCATGGCTTATCGATAAGCTTAATTGGACTGCGCGGTCGGATCACTTGGACGCGGGCCCCGAATCGGAAGCGAGCGGGAGCGTAATTGGCGAGTGTGGTATCGTACAGTGTTTGCACCTGTGTGATGCCGGTATCGTAACGGTTGTTTTCCTTCCGTCTCCATACCGGTGATGGCGCTGCACCGGTTGGCCTGGAGGAAACCTGTTTGGCATCGTACGATGAGTTGGATTCACTTGTACTTGAGCAGTGAGCACTGCCTTTGGATCTATTTTTATTCCTAAGTACGGTAGCCGAGTTTACTATGAGCGGCCAGCGTACTCGCCTGAGGCTAGGGGCTTCTTGGGAGGTCCTCCCGGATGCGAAATACGGGGCCACAAGCCAATAAGATAGATATTTAGTTAGCTGAATTAGGTAGTCGAAGAATATAAAAGGTTACAGCCACTCTGACAACCAAACTTGGATAGGAGGCTCTCTTGTGGTATGATAATTAATCAATATATCATACTGACTACAGTACCGTAGTACTGTGGTGAACTTGGTGAAATTTTGCAAGTGAGGAAATCTGCCGGTGACTTCTTCATACAGTAGGAAATTAACAAATCAGCATCTCTCCGAGTAGGGTGTCCGGATAGCTTGCGCTATCGGTTCGGTCCTCGCCTTACTAATAGTTGGCAGATTTAATTTGACAGCAAGTTACCCTCCTTCCATAACGCCAAGATTTCTCTGCCTTCAAGGAAAGAAAATATTTTTTAAAAGTTTTCTTGCTAAACACCACCTGCCAAGTCTTGCGCTTCGACAGATTCCGGCAATTGCAATGGGAAAGGGGCGTTCAAAGTACAAGCAAGGTCCTCCGGCCCCGCTCGATGAGTCCCTCGTCACAAGAAAGCGTAAACCCGAGGATATTCCTGTCGAATCCCCCGTCCGGTCTAAACGGAGGCGAGGCGGGGCAGCAAAAGGGAAGCCAGCTGACAAGAGAGGAGAATCAACTGCAAATAACAAGAAGGATTCGAAGCGGAAGAAGTCTGTTACGGCGCCTCCCCTAGCCCGGGAGGCAAGGAAGAAAGACCTTTTTAGCGATGGCTCTGATGATGGGACCGTGGATGATGAGTTTGATGGGGAATCTATAAATGAAGAGATGGAAGATGGACGCCCGTCACTGAAAGACGATTTTCTTGCTGGCGAATCGGGTTCGGATGTGTATGATTCTGGAGAAGAGCAGGCTGGACACATATTTTCAGAAGATGAAGATGAATCAGATGCGGAGGAAAGGCTCACAGCGGCAAACATTGAGGGTCTCTCGAGAAAGCTTGATGCACAACTTGCACATGAGGCCGCGGAAGCACAAGCGGAGTTAGAGGAATCTGCAATGCAAACCAACATCGCCGGTGAACCTAAGCCACATATTCTTGGAGATCCTAACGATGAGGATGACCAAGCCGCTCTCGCTGCCCCCGACGTTACTTTGCTCAGGACACGTATTACCGATACCGTACGAGTGTTGGAGGATTTTTCGAACTTGGCCGAAGAGGGGAGATCCAGAGCTGATTACACCGAGCAAATCTTGAAAGACATTTGCGCCTACTATGGCTATTCGGAGTTTTTGGCTGAGAAATTATTCCATCTGTTTTCTCCCCAAGAAGCCTTCTCATTCTTCGAGGCCAATGAGAAGGAACGTCCTCATGTCATCCGTACAAACACTCTTAAAACTGGACGTAGGGAGCTTGCACAAGCCTTGATAAACCGCGGTGTTACTCTCGAGCCTGTAGGAAAATGGTCTAAAGTAGGACTTCAGATTTTTGAATCTCAAGTTCCTCTTGGCGCTACACCGGAATACCTCGCCGGTCACTACATCCTCCAAGCTGCATCATCCTTCCTTCCAGTTATGGCTCTTGCGCCTCAGGAGAATGAGAGAATTCTAGATATGGCGGCTGCTCCCGGTGGCAAAACGACTTACATTTCGGCTTTGATGAAGAACACTGGATGTGTCTTTGCGAACGATTCAAACAGGGCTCGCACCAAGGGTCTAATTGGTAACATTCACCGCCTAGGAGTCAAGAACACCATTGTCTGCAACTACGATGCTAAGGAGTTTCCTAAGGTCATTGGTGGTTTCGACAGAGTTCTTCTTGATGCCCCCTGCTCGGGTACTGGCGTTATCTCTAAGGATCCTAGTGTTAAGACAAACAAGAACGCAAAGGATTTCATGTTACTCCCACACCTTCAGAAACAACTTCTTCTCTGTGCCATTGACTCCGTCGACCATTCTTCTTCTACTGGTGGATATCTTGTCTACTCCACTTGTTCAGTGACAGTTGAAGAAAATGAATCTGTTGTCGAATACGCCCTCCGGAAAAGACCTAACGTCAAGCTCGTCGAGACTGGCCTTACCTTTGGAAGAGAGGGATTCACTAGCTATCGTGGAAAGACCTTCAACGAGAAGATGAAGTGGACTAGGAGGTTCTACCCGCACATGTACAACGTCGATGGCTTTTTTGTAGCAAAATTCAAGAAGGTTGGACCCACCAAGGCGGCAGCAACCAGCGACAGGATCCCAGAGGGCGAGGTGGATGGGGTTGATAATGATGGTGTTCCTTTTGGGGGATTTGACGATGAGGCGGACAAGGAGCTTATAGAAAAAGCGACGAAAAGGCATCTCAAGAGGAAGGGGATTGACCCGAGAGCTGTGGTGGCTGATCATAGGGCGGGAAAGGCCACCGCTGTCGGGGGGGCTGGGGCGGCGAAAGAAGGGTCTACCGGCAAGGAGCAGGCGCCCAAGAAAAAGAAGGAAGCTCTGGGGAAGAGAGGAAAGCAGGCGGAGAAGGCCCCCGAGGAGAAGGAGGAAACCCCAGAAGAGACCGACAAGAAGCCCAACCCCGAGAAGCAGCTTGGACCTACAAAAAAATTAGGCCCCCCAAAAGGAGAGTCAAAGAGGCCAGCAAATGGAACCACTACTTCCTCCGTCTCCGCATCTTCAAAGAAAAGGCGATCATTTGGGAGGTTGGAAAAGCAGAAGAGATCTGGGAAGAAATAGTTCAGTTAGACTATATGGTTGGGAGAAGTTCTGGTTGTTTCATTTCTGGCTTGTTTTCTTGTACGGAATGCCTTATGCTGCAGTTTGTGTATACTAACTCGCTTTTTGTACCTCTGATCGTGGCTAAATGGAGGGAATAGTGTGGGATTCGGTGTTAATATTCAATTGTTCTCTGGGCCCGTGCGAACCTGGCCGTGCTTGGTTGCAGCGGGAATGATAGCAAGGAGTCTAGCCTTTGTGGGGATCTGTAGACGTGAAAGTTTGCGCTGCAGATTCAGTGCGCTCGGGTGTGCCCATGGAAATGGGAGAGGCGGCTGCCCAGATTTTGCCGTTACACAGTTCCGTGACAAACGTTATCTTCACTTGCCCTTTTTACACCAAAATTGGCCATTTTTGCAACCACGAAACAGTATCATATCCACCCCAACTAAGTATCTAAGGGCCCAAAGCACTAGAGGCATATCTTTACTTCACTAAACTGAAATTTCAACCGAATCGGACCTATTCTGTGTCATTGGTGGGCCGGAAAAAATTGCAGTTTTGTAATCAAGTGGCTTTTTCTGTGGGCTTCGATACAAATTCCAGGGCCTGCCATGGACAATTCGACAATTCGCTTTTTGTTTGTCTCCACAAGGGCCAATTCATAAGTAATTGCAGCCAAATTTACATGGACTGAATCACCAAGCTCCTAGCTACCCATAGGCGAAATTTGGTAATTATTGGTATTGAGGATCTTGTGCTGTGGGTTTCGTTGAGACTTGTGTTTTGACGGGTACTTCACCCAACCGACGATGACTTATGTCCAAGAACTATACACAAGCCGGCCCAACTGTGATACCCCCCCAACAACGGCATAATAAGTGAAAATTCAAGACAAAAACCTCAAACAGCCAGTCACAAGAAGTTTGCTGCACTTATAAGAAATGCCTCCAACCATTTTCAGTCTCATGGGACAGTGTGGGCGAAATTTCAAGGCAACTAGTCCAGATTTCTAATGTTTGTGTTATCGGTTTTCTTTCAATAGACTAACTTTATGGCTCGATCAAAGCAATATCTGAATTGTCATCCTTAGTTTCCAATTTCTCTGGACACACCAGCCAGAGCAGGAGAAAACTATAGGTCGATTGCGGGGGTTGCTTTGCATTCACTTTGGATCAGGCGGGTAGGGATCGCCGTGGTGTGGTGGGTGGGGGATATTGGTCTGGTCGTGAGTGAGCATGGCAGAGCGTTGCTCGTACGGGCCCGCTTTTTGATAATGTGTTTCTGGGGTGTTGGGGTAGGTGCAGGGGAAGTAACTCTGAACTTGATGCTCGAGCATAAGTTAATTCACAAGAACATAATTCTCTCAAGTTGGCGTCATCAATTATCACTCCTTCACAGAAGCCAGGGCCCCGAACAAACAGACAACACCCAATCACCATCAACCCCCCAATCCCAGTTGCCAATAAAAGGGGAAAAAACAGCTCCCTCTTCCTATGATATAATCGCCTTACAACCTCTCAAATAGGCGCAAAGCGACTTGGGCCCCATTATCCGCCATGCTGCAGGGTGCAGATTGTGGGCCTTTTGGAATGTAAGTTTTAAATGAGGGGCTCGGAGAAGAATGCACTCGAGTAGTAGCGGTCGAGCACGTTATACAGAAAGGAGTTGCTCATTACTGCTAATCTCTGCGCATGATTTCCAACGTACCCCCTCTTGGGGATTATTCAGGATGTATGCCCAGCCAGCAAAAAGTAGTAACTAGTTACACCAAAAAACTCCATCGGTAATTCGCGTTAAATTTTTTAACAAATCAGGCCCAAATCCAACATACCGAACCTCACACCTAGAGTCGTAGATCTCCCGATCGTTACGCCAGGGCGCGATCTCCCCGCTTCCCTCCCATTGGCACTTCACCCGCCGGAAACTCTAATCAGGCTGAATATGCCTCAGTCCCTAACCGTCCCGAACCCCACCTGATCGGTTTTGAGCAAGGAATTGGGCATTTAAAGGGCCAAAGAGCCAGGGAAATTGGAAAACTGTTCGACTTGGGGGATCTGCTGTCGTGTGCCTCAGCCGTGGGTGCTCATAGCGTCGAGGCGTTGTTTGTCCCAGACAAGAAGCATCCGGAAAGGGGGGAATTCGCGGGGTATATGGCAAAGAATCCGTGCGTATCACACACAAACTCACGACTCGCATTTTCGGAGACTTCTCTTTTTTTTTTATAAAAAAAAAAAGATACTTTATTCACTTCGGGTGGTCTTGGCTATCTAAGCACATCTACCCTATTTTCGGATACTTCTTGCCTGGGACAAGTACTGTACCATGCCGGAAGCCTATGAGACCGAAGAAAGGGTTAATGAGCTTAGACAGTCGGTAGAACCCGAAATGGAGAAAGTATTCAGAAAAAAAAGAAAAACAGAGTACGAGTACTAGTTACTCGTCCTAGGTAGGAAGTATCCGAAAATACGAGTTAGATACGCACCGACTTCTTGTGATATATTTTGCGAACGCATGTTTTCGGATGCTCCTTGCCTGGGACGGGTACTGAGCTCTATGCTAGTAACTCGCAATGTCCTGACGTTTGTGAACACAACCCGGAGCTGGGACGTTTTTATTATTATTACTTGATCACTGAAAGCGCCTTCCGGGCGAAGGCAAGGGAAGAGCACCCAGGAGCTTCATTCGATGTTTCTCCCAAGTCTTTTGGTCGCAGGTACTTGGAACTGCAAGAGTGATACCTTCAGAACCTGGGTGAAAAAGGTCAGCCTTGCACGGTGTCTGGACAGGATAGTGATTGACGACCGGTACGGCAGGTCGGCGCTGCACATTGCCTGTGAGGGGGGTCTGATTGATATTGTCCATCGCCTGCTTGATCATCCGGAGACCGATGTCAACAAACCTGATGCGGCCAGCAGGCTGCCACTACACTATGCGTGTGAGGGGGTTTCGCTCGAGATTGTGGACCAAACCTTTCGACACATAATAACACTCTGCCCGGCCTTAGCTAGTATAAGGGAGGGAAGGGATCCAGAGATTTTCAACATAGGTAGAGATTCTATACTATGGAAAGGGGACAAACCGGGGAAGGCTTTGATGAAGGAGTTTTTCCACACATGTTATGAAGAATTCGATAAACTTTCGGGTGAAGATGTGGGTTTTTCCTTTTACAAGAGATGCTGATTTAAGATTATAAATTGTTTTTTGGCCTGTGATGGGTTATGATGGATGAAGGTGATAAGATTATTATTGTTTATTTGTTTAAGTAGGCGGTGGAGAGGTTTCTTATGTTTTTGGGTTTTCTAGGCCATACTTTAGGGTGCTTGCCGGGATTTTCCGAACAAATTCAGGGATTTAACAAAAAAAAAAATCGCTCGAGATTGTTGGTCTCTTCCTTCAGCATCCGGAGACCGATGTCAACAAACCCGGTCGGTACGGCAGCTCGGCGCTGCACATTACCTGTCCTCTATCCTTAGAATACAATATCAATCAGACCCCCTCACAGGTAAGGTTCGGGACTATGGAAAGGGAATAAGAAGGGGATGAAGTTGTTAAGTGAATTTTCATCTTATGTGTTGAGATATAGGATAAACTTTCCGGTTAGGATAGGAGTTTTTCCTTTTACGAGAGGTGCCGAGTTGGCGTCATGATTTATGATTAAACTTTCAAGTTGATGCTTTGAGTGTATGTGATATTTTTATCGTTTATTTGTTTTTGAAAGAGGGTGCTTTCTTTTGTTTAAATGGGTTTTTAGGCCATAACTCAGGTTGTATGCCATGGATTTTCCTGTAGCTAGCTACGAGTAAACCGCGGATTTAACCAAAAAGAAAAACCGCTCACAGGTAAGGTGCGGCGCCGCCGACCTGCCGTACCGATCGGGTTTGTTGACATTGGTCTTCTGATGATCAAGCAGGCGACCGACAATATCAATCCGACCCGACTGACAGGCAATGTGCAGTGCCGACCAGCCCGTACTTATAATATTGAGCTGAAACACTTTGGGCAAAACCTATGATATGTGCAGCGCCTTTTTGTATACAAAACAGATCAACTCCGGTGCCACTCGTCCTAGGCAAGAAGCACACGAAAGCAGGAAGGGTATATTTTGAATGGGCGCTCGGGCATGGACAGATATTTTACCCTATGTTTCTCTAATGGCTGTTTTTAGGAACTCCTTGTCTCGGACGAGTATCGTACAGTACCATAAGCGTGTGATACAAATGTTCTCCTGCTGAGCGGGCGAGAAACTAATTATGAGGGTTCCTTCTCCTGCAGCCAGGCATATGGTTAACCTGCCTATTCGTTTGGAAGTTTTTCCTTTTAGAAGGGGATCAGGTCTGGGATCATGAAACTTTGTTTTACTTTGATTAGGTTACGATTGATAGGTTGATAGTTTTACCATTTCTATATTATTATCATAATATTATCGTAATATCTCATGCACCCACTCTGTTCAGCTCTTTTTTTCTTTCAGCATTGCTCTACGTATTAATAGACTGGGTCCCTTGTTTAGACGTTAGGTTTTGGTGGCTTGGAGGGCCCGGTTTGATTCCATTTGCACTGTATCCTGGCAGACATCGGGGAGCCAGATCGAGAGTGTGAACGTGCTACCAGTATAGTTGTAGTGTCAGTACTAGAGCAGTTTGCCAATTCGTGGCTAGTCTTAATGAAATACTTAGGAAACCTTCGGCATGACAAGATGTAAGTAAAGCTGCACTGCTATTTACGGTATCCTGGTGCTGATACTTATACTGACGCCCAAATGCTAACGAATTCACAGGCACCCGCGACTCTTCCTTGGTGAGGGTTTCTAGGTTACTTATTTTTGTGGAGATACTCCATCCGTCTCCTTGCTTTCTTTTTGTATAAATAACCTTCAGTTATCTTATTATTTTAATTTATTCATACCTTCATGTAAACACTGCAAAAGCCCACTGCGGTGGAAACACGTGCTCATCTGGTACAAAATCAAGAAGCCGCCTGTAGCAGTGTTTGTCCACGGAGGGTGGGTATGCACTAAGTTAGCTTCGCACACATATTAGGGGAATCCCATTCGGAATGGTGGGAGGGTGTCAGGCACTCACTTAGAGATCACAACAACGACACCCACAAACACTGCTTGACCCTGTCCCGAGAGGCCTTGTCGCGGTTGAATTCTCAGCTGGCCTGAAAGTCAGGAAACATGTCGGATATCGTCCCCCAGCCTGCAGCGTGCTGCATCAGAGCAATGTCTATGTGTCCTTGTATGGCATCTATAATACAAGAGAGATCTCACGTATTTGGGGGATCCACTTACCCCTTCTATAGAGCCAAGAAAGTGGATTCTGCCACATCTCCCCGCATACCCTTGCCCTCAATTACGACAAAACACGGGGTTCCGAAAGCAGCCGAGGCCTCACGACACAAACCGACTATCCAAGCACAGAGATGACTTGTGGAAGGCCCCCTAGATCGGCAATTCACTCTAGGGCCACCCGCGGGCGCGGGATCAGTCCTTCAACACGTTATGGCAAATAACGGGAAGGCCAACCCACTACGATTCAGAACTACTATTCTAGCTTGATGGTGTGCCTTGGAGAAGCGTTGGGGATATTACGGGACAGTGGGTGGTGTACGATCTCCTTGAAGAGGTTCGGACCTAGATTGTGGTGGTCAGGGGCGGCGGTTTGGTAAATCCTGGTCTCCCTCCTTCGAAGATATCTATGACAGGGATGATATGGCCATAGTTAGTGTATCTAGTACCGTATTTGGTCAAGGATGAACAATGGAAATAATATTGTTGGAAATTAATTACTCAAACTTCTTTAACATTCTCGCTCATGTTATAGTTCCTTTGTAAAATGGTAAGATCTCTAGACGAACGATTCAGAAAAAGGGCCGATGCGTTGCATATGGGAAATTGGCTTGTGCATAAGAGGCGTGAGCTGGTGACTCGTGTTCAGCCTGCATCTACGTCGGGGAGCTCTTCAATGATTTGTGGTATAGTGTCACAAGATGTCAATCGGCCTGTGCCAATGATCATTGCGGAGGGTGTTGGGGTGGATGAACGCTTACCTCTCCCTTCGCAGATGCCCGTACGCGGCCGACTCCAGTGACAGTCCCTAGTGGCTAGCGGAAGCCGTGGTCCCGAACTCAAGCTTTCTAAATACCCCTCTCTCCAAGCAATGGTCACATGCCTAGACCTGGCTCGGGTTGGCATACAGGTATGTGGCATGGAATGGCCGTCCAGGATTGGGTGGATTTAGTATCCCTAAATCGGCGGGCTAGGCCCGTATCATACGGCGTACTACCCCCCGCCAGCGATCCGAATATGAGACTGCAGGCAGTGTGGGTTAGATTAAGCATAACAATTTCCTCGTTATCTTTCCGCGTTCTGTGAGGGATTTGTTGAGGGGTTCTTGGCAAGGAAATGATTGGATGCAGGATGGCAGAAGGGTGCTTGTGTAACCTCAAATCTTGACCGCCCCACCCTTCTTCGGGTTCGGCCCCGTCTTTCTTCAGCTCAAGGCAGCCCACAAGCCCCTTTCGGGGCTTCTATTTATTGTGCCAGATCTGCCGGCTCAGCACCGCCATCAGTTTAGACAGAAAACCACAGACGAACCAACATTTCTACTCTCTTTAGCTTTAGTTTCATCAACAGTTGCAACACTATTACCCATTCGAACACCCATCATGCGGATGCTATCCCCGCCAGAACTCGAAAACAGGTACCATGATGTGCCCCCCGACCCACCCGACGGCGTGGCCGGCTCCTAGAAATCAAGGATTCGGATGATGGGGAAAGAGTAAGAAGGGATATAATGAGGCTGTCTTGCTTTGCCGGGGCAATCCCGGGGTGGGGAAGACATATCCCGGGTAAGAAAGGCAATCCTCTGGAAAGGACAAACGGATATCACTAACAGAAAGAAATATTAGCTCCTTGGTGCTTGACACCCCTCACCCCGCACGACAATGCTGGCGGAAACGATACCCCCTTCAGGGGGCTATATCACAATTTCTTCGCTCAGAAAGAGCAATCTACGACGAACTAGATCGGCGTTTCAGAGGTGGCGGTGAGCATATGGTGCAACTCCTCACCGGGAGGCCTCATGGAACCCTTCCGCCCAGATAAGGATGACATCAAGAGATATCTAGAGATGAGGCTGGACACGATGAGCCCAATGCAATGGACGATGATCTGCGGGTGGATATAAGGAGAAATAATTCCGGAAAAGATTCCTGAAATGTGCGTAGGAGGGACCTTATAGCACCTGAATCACATATTCGCTAACAAATGCTCTACAGATTTCTACTGACAGAGGGCGGGTGGTCTGGAGTGTGGATGGGGGGGCATAGGTAAAAGAGTAAACCAAGACTTGGGATGGAAGTGCTGATGTGGGTATTCAGTCCTGGGTTTGGGATATCTTGAGCGCCAATGAGCTATGTCACGGTTACGGGTAGAAATAAGGTCGACAGACCCGAATACTCAAAACCTTCCTGCAATAAAAAAAAAGTACTAGAAAGATCTCTAGAATTCATTTACTATCAAACCGTCCCTCCACCTTTTTGATCCTAATCCACAAGGGTATCTACCTCGTAATGTGATATTACCCTGAAACGTGCCTAAAAGGGATAAACTCTAGAAGACGTGCCGAAACTAGCTTAGCCGATGAGCTTAACCTTACGCCATTTCTTTGATGGACCTGAGAGAGAGAAAGAAACAGTCCTAGAGTTCGCTACTTTCCTCGCGCCGCCACAAGTAGTTTTTTGGCATCGTGACTCCTTATTCAGTTCACACGGCAGCTTTAACATCCAAAGTATGATACTAGCCACGGCGCAGACTGTGTTCTCACCTGGGCTGCAGACATGCTAGTGCTTGCTCTGAGGGTAGGCTGGTATGAGCCCGTACGGCATCTTAGACAGGACGCCCGCACAAACAGATACAGCAGGAGGATAGTCCGATGGGGCGAGCGATTTCCCACGACAACTGATCACCGACTCCCAGCCCACAGAGTGCCTCAGGCACCATGTGCCCCTTCTCACGAACCGCGCGACACCCTGCGGAGAGACTCCGAAACCTGAGAGGAACCTTCCCTAAGAACTTCCCTCTCCCCAGGTATCGAATTTAGGCGGGGGCATCGGTTCCCGGACATCTCAGCTACTGCGCCGGATAAGTTTCTCATGGAATGTTAAGGTGGGGAGAAGGGCTTATCCCGCCTGAGGGGCCTTTTTTTCTTTCCTCTCATACCTGTAATAAGGGTGAGGATAAGGGTGCGTTAGATAGCGCATGTATCACCGCTGACTCGAGAGCAAAACTCAATAAAAGCATTAACGAAGAATCTAACACGACACTGTACAGTGCTAGATGGACAGGCAACCTAGACAGCTCCAACTCTGCGCTATGCTATATATGCTGCGCTGAGCGAACCCGCAATTTAGCAAGCCTTGGAGAAGAGCCCGGATATAATTTCAACCAGAGAAGGCAACTTGCAGTTCCAATTATCCAGCGCTTGATAGTACGCACTGTGCGTAGAGAAGTCTTCAATCTAGACCCTAGCCTTGTATAGTATACTATCACATCCCAATCGATCTCTCGATAATGCCTGCGCGAGATGGGGCATCGGAGGAAATGAGATGGAACGAGAGCATCCACCATGCTTAACCGCTCCAAACCTCCCCCCCCAAAAAAAAGCTTTTGTAAAGATCCCCAACCCCCCCCCCCTCCCCCAACAAACACACCACCCATCAGCAGCGATATCCATGAGGGAGGTGAATGCCTGAACTCCCACATCACCGCCTTAAACCACAATGCGTCTGCCCGTTAGGCTAGCTGGCTGATCCATGCCAAGTACTGCCCAGCTGGATGCGCACCCGGACGTGGAGAATACGATACTAGAGCCGGTTAGAGATGCAATATGGTAGACTTCAAGCACCAGTCCCCACGAGTAATTCCAGGCAGCGCATAAATCGGAGGCTGTGATACTGAGGTAGGAGATATAGTAGACATTTTTGGCAGGAGCGCTTGTCCTAGGTAATAAGTACCCGGAGACAGGAATTTGCAAAATATATGGCACAAGATCCGTGGGTACATGAGCGCCCATACAAACCCACGACCCCGGTTTCTGGGTACAGTAGTTATCGCCTGGGACAAGTTGCTACGATATAATTCTACCACGGTGGCAGAGAAAAGAGTGAAAAGGAAAAGAAAGAAAAAAGAGGATGCCATGATCCGAGTACCATTCTAGTATTTCCGCAGGAGACAAAAGCAAAATTAAGACCACCATACCATACGCCAGAGGCCAGATACCGTATTTCCCAAACAACCCAGAGGAAGGAAAAGAGCAAAATGTTAAGTTATAAAGGTAGATCTAAGTCACTGATCTAGTCCTCCCACCTCCTTTGTCGCCAACTTCTGCAGTGCTTCCCCGACTTCCCTCGCATTCTGGTCTGTAGCCTCGTCGACAACCCCCAGTTCACCACCTAATTGTCCAAACATCCAGGCTTCCTTTAGAGAGCGGGTTAATGCTAGTAGGTCCTCCGCTGCACGGATCTGCGTTGTTCGTTAGTCTAAGTAACGGGAGGAAGGAAAGAGAGAAGAGGAGAAATACCATAGAAGAGGCATGGCACTCAATCTGGTACGCTTCTGCGGCCGTAACGGTGCGGTCTTTGCCGTCGGCCTGGGTTAATTGGTCAGTTGGTCGAGGAGAGGCCCGTGCAGTGGTCGAGGAGGAAGGAGGCGGGAGGGTAATACAGAAGCTAACTCAACGATGCTCTCGAAGCGTTTCAGAAGAATGTCAAGGTTATTGTTCACCCGGCCTTTCACAACCCTCCGCAACAGAATTAGTCACACGCGTTCAACGAACATAATCTAGGGACTACAACCTTGAAGCCCAGCCCTAACACCCTGAGTGGGATCACTCATGCTTTAGCTTTACGCGAGGCGATTATGTGTTCGGAAGTGGGATTCTGTCCGCTATGGATCCGAGGTAGGAGGAAGAGAGAGATGATAGAGAGGATAGAGATTGTGGGGACTCGACGTGGGCTTGGGCTCGGAGTACCGCAACTGAAGTGAATTAGGTAGATAAGAGGATTTCGTGGGACCACCGGTAGCTCATTCGCTTGAGGAACTATCCCTGCCAAGGATTGCAAACACGACTGGGGCTCAATCCACGATGGGCCAATTACCGTGATGCTGTACCGATGAGATTATAATAGTGTTTGTGTTCATGATGGGACCTGAAATCCGATAAGACGCTTCGTGAAGAGTGTGGGGCTACTGGGGGGATAACTTAATCAGGGTTTTCATGGGGGTGCTGAGATTATGGTTTAAATACCGGCAGGATTTAACTACAGCCATATCGAGTACCGGTATGGGTGCAGCCGCTTAGTTAGACTACTCGTAATGTCCTGATGTTTGTGAATACGACCACTATTGCATGGTGCCAAGGTCAGGGCAAAAAAGCTGAATTTTGGCGGTATGCAATAGCAGTTGTGTTCACAAACGTCAGGACCTTACGAGTAAAGGATTGTGAGATGGAGCTTCGACCCTATTTGCACACAGTCTCAATCTTAATCACCGGAGACTACGGGCTCTTTGCCTGCGCTGCTTGTACGGTGGTGTGAGGAGCAACACGCAGGTGGTCTATCTATCATTCAATCACCGGTATTGTAGAGCATATTATTCTCAGGACAATGAACTACAAATGAAAGCGGAGCCACCAATTCGCACCACCAAAAAAGCAAAGATATTTCCTTTTGGCCAGTCAAGAGGATGTTATTATGAGGCTAGGGGGGGGAATGAAAAAAGAACGCAATAAAAGGACACTAGCACAGCAGGTTCACTGCCTCCATCTATCGTACATATTTATTCTGTAAGACGTATACAGTCAGCTAGCGACCCCCGCCGGCAGTTATCAAGAAAATGGGAGTACAGGGTATAAAATACATACCATGAACCGTTTATGGAAGTCCGATCGCAAAAGGTCCTATACGTGGAGTTGGTATTAGTATAAAGTGGAGAACAACACATATCTCAATATATTGAAACATACATTAACAAATTCTTTCCTCTTATTCTTGTCGTCCGTGCCGCGAGCTTGGTTTTTGAAGATTACATCGTCATCCCACCTATTAATTTGTGTTTAGCGCCCGCGAAATGAAAAAAAGGATAATCAATTAAAAAGAAAAAAGAGAAAAAAACTCGGGCCCAACAAACCTTCGCTTTAGCTTGAAGTCTGTAGCCGAAGGATTGAGGAGTGGATTTCCACGAGCAATATCGTATTCTTTCTTCTCTTGCTCCTCGGCAGCTCGCTCGCGTTCCTACAGCAAATATTAGTTGAAATTTTCCATAGGAGAGGATTAGTTATGAGTCATTGTAGGGTAGCGTACCTCGCGCTCACGTTGCTCAGCCCTCTCTTTCTTGATTTTCTCCAGTTCCCGTAGCAATTCAGCAGTCTCATCTTCTTCGTCCTCATCGTCACTGGAATTCCACACACTCAGCACAATCCCCATAGGAGACGGGTTGTAGAAACAAACCTATCCTCTTCACTGCTATCACTATCACTCCCCCCATCCGAATCCGCATCAATGTCTCTCGACTCCTCAAGGATTCTCTGTCTCTTCGCTTCCAAGTTACCTTCCTCTGGTTCACCCCCGGCATCATCATCACTGTCCCCAGAGCTCCCAATAGCTCTCTTCTGCCCACTACCCTCTACCCTCTCAGGAGACTTAGCTCCGGTTGCCTCTGGTAGAGGAACTCCCTTTCCTTTCTTAGCAAAATGCGTTGCCTCTGCTTTCAAGAGCTCTGCGCGAAGATCTCGGACTTCGCTGTCTGCGTCACCGCCCTGACCAGGTTTTCGAACCTTTAGCTTTGTATGCGCTGGTAGGAGACGCTGGTGGTATGCTGGCCCCTTGGGAGCTTCTTTTCCGCGAGCGGGGTCGAAGGTTGGTCTGCAGTAGCAAACATTAGCCAATGTTCCTTCTCCTCATGCTCTATCCCTCCACTCCCAAAAAAAGACAATAAAAAACCGTACCTATGAGCTGTGGTCATTGTGAAAGATTTATCGTTTTAGTGCTTGGAAAGAAAGAAAGAAAGAAAATAGCCTGTAAGGTTGGGCGGAAGGGGGTTGTTGAAATGAGAAAGGTTGTCCTGGGAGAAGTTTCCTGGAGTTAAAAACTGATGCCCGAATTTGTGGCACCCTGAACCCACAAGCGAGTTTCCGCGCCACACCCTATCTTTTTCAGCCGCGTTTTGGAAAGTTTGCCAATAAGTAAACCGCCAGGACTTGCTCAAACTTATCCTCCATCCCCACCAACCGACCACAAACAAGCAAATTCACACTACCAACAACAAATCCCTCTGCTATCATACTCAAAATACGACGAAATGCCGAGGGAGCTAGATCCGACATTTAACGAAAGGAACTTCATTCTCGACGCGCTAAGCCAAAAGCTCCGAATCGACGGCCGGGACTTGGACGCCTTTAGAGAGCTGGAGCTTAACTTCGGAGATGATTATGGGCTCGCAGATGTGCGATTAGGAAAGACCCGGTATGCCCACCCGCCCAATTACTACCCCCCGCACCTGAACTTCAACGCTCAAGTGAATGAATAATGGGCTGCTAATATTGGCGCTATCCCCAGAGTCATTGCCCGTGTCTCCGCAGAAGTAGTAAAGCCCTTCACCGACCGTCCGTTCGAAGGAATCTTCACAATAACAACAGAACTAGGCCCCATGGCCTCCCCAGCTTTCGAAACCGGCCGGTAACAATAAACTTCCCCCTCCCTTCCTTCATTCCCCAATAACCCACTAATCCCGAACATAGTCAAACCGAACAAGAAGTCCTGCTCTCCCGCCTTATCGAAAAAGCCATTCGTCGGTCAAACGCGCTAGACACTGAATCCCTCTGCATCGTTGCTGGGCAGAAGTGCTGGCAGATCCGCGCAGACGTGCACTTCCTCTCCCACGACGGCGCTCTTGTCGACGCCTCATGCATAGCTGTGGTAGCCGCGCTCCAGCACTTCCGCCGCCCGGACGTCTCGGTCGAGGGTGAGAAGGTCACCATCCATACCATGACCGAGCGTGTCCCCGTGCCCCTGTCCATTCTACACGTTCCCATCTGCGTCACTTTCTCATTCTACCTCGACGGCGAGGTATGCCTTGTCGATACCACATTGCAGGAAGAGCAGCTAAGGCAGGGGGACATGACGATCACGCTCAATAAGTTCGGTGAGCTATGTCAGATTGCAAAAGCCGGCGGATTGGCCATCAATGCATTGAGCTTGCTCCGGTGCGCCAAGATCGCGCTGGTCAAGGTTGGGGAGATCGCCGCCATTGTACAGAGGAGATTGGAGGAGGATGCAGCCATCAGGGTGCGGAGGGATAATCTATTAGAGAGCAAGGCGGATAACGAGCGGGCTTGATTGGGCCCTTGGGCTTCAGATGCTCACAGCAGCGCTGGGCCGCTCTTCCCGCTGATATTGTGACTTTTTGACGCCTTGCAATGACTTGGTCGAGTGATTTTTGTGACTAGCTCCACGCTGGAGCCATGCGCGCTGACCGACCATATACGCTACCCCAAAAGTACAAGAGGGACCCAAATTATAAGAGGTATCGCTTTCGGCGTGTACTATCTAGAGCCTCATAAGGAATCCCTCTATCGCCCAATCAGCCAGGCACCTCTATCATATACCATCACTCGTCACTGCGGCCTCCGTGTGGGGTAGGCCCACCTTCCCATCCACTTCTGCGAATAGGCTACAACGATTTTACTAGGCTAATTATCTACTATGCCGAACATCCCCTCTCTCTCCAGAACCATACGACCACCAGTAAATATGTAAAATGAAAACCAGAGGAAAGAGAGGAAAAAAGAAAAAAGCAAACACGGAATTACCAGCCAATGGAGAAGAAAAAGCACGGTGATATCGAGCATGAGGGAGGGTGTATAAGAACCCAAATATGAAAAACCAATGTCTTCGGCAATGCATACACAATAAAATAATAGGATAAGAGAGGTGATAATCGAATGCACGCGCACGGTAGTAATCTAGCCAGCATTGTCGAACTAATAGCGAGTGGGTCTTCGGTATGCGAGAGGTGCCGGGAGGAAGAGAAATTGGGGGATGGCCCAACTGTTCGTTTATTCAACCTTGCCTTCGGTGACTTCCATCAGGTACTTTACGAAAGTCTTCTTGTGAACCTGAACGGTTGTTAGTAATATATCTGGTGAAGATACCGCGGATGCTTTCGGGATACATACCACTCCATCAAACTGGCCATCCCGTAATACGCACATATATCTCAACCCCAACTTGGCAAAACACTCATAAACCAACTCCATAGGCGAGTGCCTTTCTAGTGCAACGGGCGCAGGGTCGATGTACGGAGAAAAATATGTTGGGTCTCTTATGGAGTCGTCGTCGGATCCCCCGTCTGACCACTCACCCTTAGGCTCCATGCAACACAGCTCATCCTGCTCGGGGGATTGTAGATTGTCAAGAGCAAACTCTAGGTCCGGAGCAGGGATAAGGCCAACAAGGATGTTATTTCTAACAATTGGTAGCCCACCATCGAGTTCTCCGACGGCCTGCAGCATCTGTAGCTTTTCGCGAAGCTCGTCGGCAGGAACATAAATCGAATCTGTGATGTCTATCACTCGCTCCGGTCGTGGCCTCGGTGTGATGTCACTGAGCTGGGAAGAAAACACAGGCCGTATTTTCGTATCGAGATATGGGTAGGAATTTAAGGCAGTAAGAAGATCCTGGCAATTATTAGCGGAGTATATCTCCAATGGAATAGACGATTACAAACATAAATGCTTAGGGGTTCGATGGCGTCCGCAGTCCATTTTGATACAAGGACTGCTAACGAGAACGGCAAGACATGATCAAGACTGCCGGTCATTTCGAACAAAATGATAGCAAGTGTTACTGATAGCCTAGTAACCCCGCACATAACTGCACCTGCGCAAACCTGCATTTTGTTATTCCTCAGGATCAATAGTGGCACATATTAAGTGACCTACAAGAGCGTATACGCCTGGAGTTACACAGGCTGATGGAGCTCCGCCGACTGGGCAAGAAGCGAATATAGGTGAGTGCGGAAATTTACTGATCCAACATCAGCCATGTCCCAGTGCCAAAGTGGACGTAACCAACTTACTAAACTGCGTATTCCACAGCCAGGCCAACAGCGTGTCCCATAATACCACCAATAACCATGGTGGGTACATAAACTGCGAATTAATTAGCCTTTGTGCATAGATAACGCAAAAATATTGATCTACCTCCGGCGGGAACTTTGGTTCCGAAGGTAACAACCCTAGTCGGATTAGTACCAGACCCAATACCGGAGAAGGGAACATATCATACGTGAGGACACTTTTAATGGCTAAAGCAACCAAAAGGTATAATATAGTACTTGGTATTTCATCGGGCTTCGGGCAAAGTCCTGAGCGATTGGACGGGCTCCCGGAACAAGGGCTCGCAAGCTCAAAGAGGAGCTCACTGACTGCCAGTTTGACGTATCTGTTCCAGTAAGATATCAAGCCGGTGGCAAGAGCGACAAGACTAAGCTCCAGAACCGGGTGGGTCTTGATAAATTTGTTTCGTCGGAATGTAGTTGCCCAGAATTTACTAGCCTTAATGAAAAAGGCACCATAAACGCCGCCGCACATCCCTAAAAACACGAATACAAAGAGCTCAAATATATGCCAATCAGAAGTGTATCGAACCTCGAAGAGTACAATCTTATTTGTCCCATACGGATTCAGGAATTTCAACGACAAGGCAGCCACCTAAGGGTATGATATAAGTAATAATTCCGTAACCATGGGTGACAGGAATCCACTTACAATGCAACAGAAAAAGGTCCTGAACAGAGTCTTTGAGGGAAAATAGTAGCTTCAGACCGTCAGATGATTTACCGGTCACCCCACACCACATATGGGAACCTACCTAACTTCCTCAAGACTGAAAAGAACTCCGCCGATTGGGGCACCGAATGCAACTGCAACCCCACTCGCAGCACTAGCACTCAGAACCTCCCTGCGCTTGCCTTCTGAAGTGAGTACATTTACAACCATTGCTTTAAGGATCGGTACGAAGTACCATCGTTGTGGTTATACTTGGAGAATAGACGGCAGGCAATATTTCCCACGCAAGTGGCGATGTGAACATACGGCCTATAATACGTCAGTACACCTGTCCCAGTAGACCGCCCGAGTGAGATTGAGCCCACCCTTCCTTTCCTAAACTCAGGCCAGAAGAAACGCTTAAAATCAAGGCGAATAATTTAACCACAAGGGTTTTTAAGCCGAGATACCCCTTCACGAATTTTAATATAGAAACCGGCAGTTAAAGTTACTAGAGAGAGCATACGTGGAGAACGAATCCAGACAAAATCACTTTGACTTCTGCTACACCACTACCAGCAGCAGAATAGTAAACAGTCGGTGAGGAATTAGCGGCCTTCGCTTCAGCAGCGGAGCTCCCACCTGGAATTTGTGAGAGATCTTCGTCTACGGTCTGGATCTGCAGGGCCCCAGGGTAAACTGTGCGAGTAGTCATGGTAAGTAGCGATGAAGCAGTGGCTAGGACCACCGTCAACGTAACATATGCAATATAGTCAATGTGCTCAGTAGGTACTTCAGACTTGGTAATTGCTTGTGACCAAGTCCTCCACATAGGGCAGAACTCATTCGCTATCATATCATTAGTGAATTTCTCTCGTCATTCAGCATGATATACCGACTAGTGTCACTTAAACAGCACTTCTTTTTGCTGAAATACCACCCATCTGCGTAACACCAGATCTCAGTTCACACTTGCACAATAACCAGAGTAACGGCCGAACGGTCACGAGGACTCACTCGTGCAATATCCCTCTTTGTAATCGAACAAGACATTTTCCGTAACATCTACGAAAAAGGCTATGGAGGCTGTCACAAAGCCAATAATCGCAACCAAAATCCATCCTTGGGCGCCATCGAACCAAGCGTAGACTCTGCCCCGGAAATCCTTGCGAGCCCTCAGAGCCTTCACTCGATGGGCATCTTTTATCGAGTCATTGATCCAATCTATGCCAACCGTAAGTTTCCATGCACAATATCCTGATAGTCTGAACCAAATTCAGTCGCACACAAATGCTTCCGAGACATACCAGTCGAGGTGAACTATGAGCAGAAGGTTAGTAAGCGTCTTTCACTTGAGCTTCTACTGGCGGGATACCGACCTGATCATACCAAACACGATCCTCCAAAAGTGACTCATTATTCCTACTCTTGAGATCGTAGTTTGATAGGGCTCTGCTCAAACGCTGTGAGAATGACGGAACTCTGCTAGGACGACTAGCGATCGGAGAATGTGAGGAGTGATGTCGGGAAAGCCTGTGTCGAGGGGTTCCCGGAACTGTTTGATAGTCTCTCTGCTCCCCGGAGCCTGATCCCCCAAGTAAGCTGGACCGCTCGTCTTGCTCCATATCCCTATCCCTGGAAGAAGCAGAGAGTCTTCGGAGATGACTTCGACTTCTCCTCCCGGTTCTCACATCCCCCTCCGGGACTTGGCGTTGGCCAGACATACTTTTGCCGTCGTCGGCCATGATCCAAGCGGGGCGGTAGCAAAAACCTCACAGCAACAAAACAGCAAGGGCAATAAGGGGAGCAAAACCACTGTGAACAAGCCACGACTCGGATAGAATGATGGCGGGTTCGGTGAGAGGAGTGCGATAGGAAAAGATCAAAGAAAGGAAGGGAGTAAAGTTCGGCACGCGTGATAGTTATGGCAGATGAGTGGCATCTTGGGGGTGGGACGCGGGCCCGTCGTCATGAGGCGGAATCCCTGGTCGCACTCAGACATGGGGGCAGCACGGGTACTCGAGTAGGATGTGTTTGATTTTCGGAACGGAAGACTGCAGCCTCATGACAGCTCCTACCAGATTACGGCACCGGCAGAATTTGTCCACAAGAGTCCCAAACATCACGAACATTTAGATTTTGATAGTTTAAGAATACGCGTTCCCTTCGCCAGTCGCACAGCGTAACAACGCCTTTTTGTCCACTGGTAAAATTACCGGTGCTATGGCTACCCGTACTTGTACAGTTACTTGTTTCTCGGATAAAGTACTAAAAGATGAGACAAGGTTTTTTTCGCTGGCTGGGTAGTCTTGTGACAATGGCAGTATCTTCAGATGCTACACGTGTGGAGACAAGTGCAGGAGAGGAGAGTTGGAGGAGCTGGGGTAACCATAGGGGGGCTTCTGAGCGCTGCCATGTTATGAGAAACTCACACCGGCAGCCTAGCAAAGGACAGTCTACCCTGCAAGCCACCCCTTCCTCTTAGGCAACATAAATTTGGGAGCTCTGATGAAGTTTGGGAGCTCTGATGAAGTGCTTGTTGAGCCGCCAAAAAACTGGGGGTGCTGCATTAAATTTATGACATTGCACACACAATATCCTGTATGCCAAGACCCGAGTGAATTAATGTGGTGAAACTGAACAGTAGGTTACCCAACAGCTATGGGGAGGCAGGAGGAGGAGGGAGAGGAGGAGTGGGGAAGGTGGAAGGTGGAAGGTGGGAGAGAGGGAAGGAAGGGTCCACCTCTGCAATGCCTTACCGGTAATATCGGCAATAGTTATGACACTGACTCTCACCGCCAATTCTCGCACTACTTGTACTGTAAGGAATCTTTGCCCAAAGTCCGGCCCTTTGGGCGATCCAAAAAGCAAGTGGGGTAAAGGTTATTATAAGGGCAGAGCGCATTTTTGTTCTGCATGCCTTTCGGTCCCGACTACCGGTAGCGCAATTGCCGCAGGGCATTCCGCTGTCCTACCCTGATAAATAGAGGGGTCGCGCGGGTATGCTATCTGTGCTTCCAGATCGTCTCTGCCAATGCTAGCTGTGCTCTATTCCTCATGTCCATATCCACCCGTGCGAGTACACAAGGAAGATACCGGCACTTCAGAACAGGGTGTTACTAGTACCGTGCTGTGCGAGTATAATACCGGTACTCGAGTGCAATCCGGGTCTTCGGTTAATTTCGTTATGGGCAGCAATCCGTTCCAATTGCCGTATCGTATAATACAAGTGCTAGAATAGTACCGGTAGTGAAGTCTGTTTAGTATAATACGGTAGGCAAATGGACGTGGATTTTAAAACTTTCACCCTCGGTCAAATTATATTTCCAAATCCCCTGCAAGTTTGTGGCTGATTAAGCCCTCGTTTCTAGGGTATTTGTCACTGATAGGGTTCGGGATTTTGGCTGCCTGGCTTGCCTTCTATGATAATAATATTATGATACATCATACTATATAAAAGAGGCCGGAAGGAGAGTGTAAATAAACATCGTCTACGGTACCGCGCAACCAACTTTTCCCAGTATGGCGTTTGTGGATTACGACAAGATTGTCCTCTTTGGAGACTCGATCACTGAGTTATCATACGAGCAGACGAGGTAAGTTTCGGTGCACCCAGGAATGATATCAGACTCCGTGAAACTGACTCTGGGTTGTGTGGATCAGAGGATTTGTATTTGGTGCTGCTCTTACAGATAGTAAGTGCTGGTTTGATAACCGTCCAAAGCCCCCCCTTCCCCCACCCACCCGAGTTGAGCCGATTTTTCTAGTCTACAGGCGAAAGATCGAGGTGATTGGCAGAGGATTCGGGTTCGTTTGGCACCGCATACAAGTTGGATACCGGTACCGGTATCCGGATTGTTGCTCTCGGCTTTTGCTAAAACCTAGGCTACAATCCTCGGGATGCCGTATCGCGCAGCGGGTACAACACTCTTCATGCATTGGAAATTATCCCGAAGATCATTCCCCCGCCTAATACAACTTCCAGGATAAGACTCATCGTGCGTTTCCTCCATTTTTTGGTTGTAGTGCTTGACGCTATTCTCGAGACATTTTCTCACCATTGAGGATCAGACCGTCTTCTTTGGCGCAAATGATGCAACACTCCCCGATAATAGGCAACATGTCCCTCTTGATCAGTACTCTGAAACCTTGAAGAGAATCATAAACCATCCTCTACTGGTGGCCCATAACCCGAAAATTCTTCTCATTACCCCTCCCCCAATCTGCGAATACCGCACACAAGAACATGATCTTGAGAGAGGAATTGTAGGTGTACAGAGGTTAGCCGCTAATACGAAAAGGTATGCCGACGCTGCACTGGAGGTCGGGAAGGCTCTCGGTATCCCTACCGTAAATCTCTGGGAGGCTTTCATGCAGTATGCTGGGGGGTGGGAAGAGGGAAATCCACTCCCAGGATCAAAGGAGCTCCCGGAGAATGAGAAATTGGGAGAGCTTCTCAGGGATGGTAAGGGTTTCTACCCCATGACTTGGCAGAATAATGATGCAAGAGGCTGAGAGCAGCTCATCCCGTACCTGATTGACCTACTGGATTGGACTACCGGGAGGGTGGGGTGAACGGCAGTGGAATACCAAAGCTGACTGGACTCCCTAGGGCTTCACTTCGAGCCAAAAGGGTTGGTGCATCGCAATCCGGACTGCCCTCGCATTCGCAATATTGCGAGCACAATATGGTTCCCGCTAACACCTCGCTCAGGTACAAGATTTTGTACGACCTGGTTTTAGAGACCATTCGGGGAAACATTCCTGAACTCGACCCCGAGAACTTAGAATTCGTATTCCCGCGCCACGACAATGCTCCCAAATCCAATTTCTACACCTACGGCCAAGCCTGATGTGCAGTCGCTTCGCAGCCAATTAGCACCTACGGGAAGGATTCTAGACGGGATAGAGACCCGTATCGCTAGTACCAGCCTTAGTAGTGGTCAGTCGATTTTAGGATGAGCGGTCAGTCAAAGGAAGCTGTTATACAATACCACAAGATAACAAAATAGTCGCCATACCTTTGGCCTATTGTAGATGGAGGTGCACATTCAAGCATCTCACTCCAAATGAAATTTGCTATTGTGATCACTGGTACTGTACAGTGGATGCCCTACCTTACCGGTATTATTACTACCGTAGGATTTAGACGTGATTCCCAGTGCTGTTGGGCTAGGACGCATGGTGCTATATAATCTCAGACTTTAGATCTTTCCACTAGACTGGGCCGTGGATTTAGAATAATTCTACCGCGCTGCCCATTACAAGGCGCTCGGTTCTCACTGTAGAAGTCAAGATACTATTCTTCGATCCACGGTGCTGTGTAGTGGCGTTTTGTGACGAAGCCTTCATTAGTTTTCATGCTAACAATGCTCGCAATTCGACGACAATGAATTGTACAACTGGATCGGCAGGCAGTTCAGTGGCCCTCCGGTATGACTCGTGCAAGCAGGAGGGCTGCCAAGGCAGAATACAATCAGTACCTTCCCCAAAGCCGGTTTCGTATCCTACCGTATTTCATTCCAGGATCGGATTTGCGGCGGAGCGGTCCCGATATTTCACGCTTGGTCCGCACGCATCAGAGTGGCGGGCTTCTTAGCTGCTTGGGCGGGGGTAGCATATTATGAAGGAAGGTTAAAGTTGTGTTGCTGCACCATTTCCATTTGCTTAGGTTAGCTTGCCCTTTTTTCTGGCCACCCGCGTGAATGATTAAATCTCAAAGGAATTTGGAGGCGCAAGAGCCCCAACTCGCGCCCTTCATCCAACCCTCCCTTCAGACGAATTTTTGAGCTTCCTTCTCCTGACCGGCTGTACCTCCTACGTCCCTTGTACTGCGGCAGAAATTGCAAGCTAAATCCTTTCCCTGTGTCTGCTGTCAAAAACCCAGAAAGAAAAAAGAAAACAAGAAAGCAGCAGAGGAATTTCCCCCAGAAAGAACAGAAGCCCGAATTATCGCCGTCACCATCTGCAATCCTCCGTCTTATCGGCATCTCCCCACACCTTTGCTTCATAGTTATCTATTACCGGCGCCGTATCATCTCGTGCCCCTTACAAACGCCTTAGTACAGTATCCTTACGGCCCCTATATCTTTGGCTTTGGTCGGCATTGCTGTGCTTTACTTTGACACGCTCTTCCGGCCGTTTCACTCTTCCTGAGGTCACATTCAGGCATCCCAAACCAACCCATCGCTCTCTGTGGAAACAATCCCTTCTTCAAACAATTACCTGCGGTACACTAAAATTCGCTAAGGATCTTACCGAACTATCGTACAATCTCGCCTCTTTTCCGTCCAAAGGCTTGCTAGCACGTATATAATAGACCACAATATTACATCGCCGACTGGAGAAGAATATTGCTAGTAAGGAGGCCATTCGGGGGTGAGGTTGCCCTCTGGAACGGGTTGTGCATGTTCTCCTAGGGGATGGATACGTTCAATCATCCTCAGCACATGTGGGGGTTGCAAGAACTCCAAGACGAGATAAGATTGTTAAAAGCCTCCCAGTTCGAGCACACCGAGCGTCTCACCCAGCACTCCGAGAGACTCAATAGGCTGGAGCAACGCCAGGATGAATCGAGGATACGCTCCCTCTGGGGCACGCCATCTCCTTTCCCGCCAATGCTTAGTTCCAACTCGTTTGCACAACGTATGCTCACATTTCAGGGTTCCTTATCTGACCCCTCTATTCTTGACCCTCAAAGGTTTTAGCTTTGCCAAGCTGACATTCGGTTCTTTGATATGCAGAAACAAACAACCCTGAGCCACTAGAAGATTTCAGCGGTTTCGAAGAACATCAGCACAACTTATTGGCGGGACTACAGCTGGATGAAGTCGACGTGCCGAGGAGGGGTGCATCTAGGGCAAATAGTGTACGTTTTGACGACAGTGCTATTCAGAACCACTGGATTCATGATTCTCAAAGTTCGAATGACTATTTTGGTCATCGGAATAGTGGTAGTAGCTTAGGAGGTTTCCCCATGACTGAGAGATCTTCCTCCCATAAATCTGACCATAAATCTGATGGAAGGCAAAGCTCAATGCGTTCGTATGGCGATAACAGCTCCTTCTTCGAGGGTGAGATCAATGGTGGTGTGCCTTTCAATCCTCCACTTCAGAACCTCGAACTTCTTGATTGCGAGACTCGCCGATCTCCCGCCCCACCCTCTGGACCAGCACCAGCCATTATCCGTTGTTTGCCTGACCTTACTTCCTCCTCCACTCCGTTTCTATACGCTGTTGTTTGCACTGGTTCTGTCAAGTCTTTGATTGGTGTATCATTGATCACTCGGTTTGGGTTACAGGATCGGATCAATAAAGACGCGAGTGGCGAATACAAGATTAACCTATCCTTACACCTCCCCGATGCCACAATTCAACAGCCAACAAGGGGAGGCGGGCAACACAACCTCCCGTCACTCAACATTCGATTCAGCGTAATGCCCAATCGAAAAGGGGATTGTGGGGAAGGAGACGAAGTGGGAATTTTTCTAGGAAGTGACTTCATGTCGGATCACATGGGTGATGTGCTATTTTCTCAGAGTCAGCTGCTATTGCAAGTAGATGATGGGCGGAAAATGTTTGTTCCTTTTCATCGGCCGGAGACCCATGGGTGTTACTCGGACGTCTGTACAACACACATTGGTGATCAGCTCTCAGGGGACCTTCTGAGTCCTTTATTACAAACGGAAGGCCGCAAAGAACAGGACACCACTTTTATGAAACATAGTCGGTTCGACGAACCCGATGCACCCGGAATGGCTATAGATAATCTACAAAGATCTCATGTTCCTGTGTCATCACCGAAGCCCGTACGCGGGCGGAAGGCTTCCGTTATCAGCAGAACAACAATGACCTCCCCTGAATCTTCCTTAGAACCCGATGACACGCCAAGAAAGTATACTAGTGTTAGGAGGAACAGCATATACTCAGTTGGAAGTGGCATGGAGAAGAAAAGGAAAGAAGACCGGAAGGGGGAATATGGGGTCAGGCTTGATCTGGCTGATGATGTTGGGACATCTTCAAATGAAGAAGAGGATGGGAAGAGCTCGTATTACGCTGAGCGCAGGACTAGGAGTGATGGGGAAGGGGGAGGCTCGTGGAGTTCAAGTGCTGCCAAGTCTGGAGAAGCGGCAACTGGGAACACAAAGGAGGGAGGGCCAGTTTGGGATTCTTGGAGAAAAGTAACCATTCAAGGGAGAGATGACAGCGGGACAGGAACAGCCAAGACATCTCGGGCATCCTCCCGCGGAATGAAGGTTTTACGCACATCGAAATCGTCTTCCCTTTCTGAGGCAAGAGCCAACCATCAAACAGAAGATGGCTCCGGTGGAAACAGTTCGGCGGAGCTGGATACCCCTTCCGCCATTGGTCCCATGCCCCGTCCCCCAGGAGGGGGCTTTTCTAGGACTGATTCGTCTTTGAGTGCTGGGGCGAGTGGAAACTGGGATAAGACGATCAGCCGTCCTCAACGCAGGGTTAGCTCGGCGGAGGTGGGAAACTCTTTCCCTAAAGCAGGGTCGGTTCACCCTCCCAAGGCTAAGTCAACAAACGTGGTTGGAGGAGCTTCGGCTTTCCACTGGATGACTCCAAAGACATCTGCTCAGACCACAGCTGAATAGACAACAATAGAATGGCAACCGGCCTAAATTATCAGAATGGGCCAAGGTTTTCTTTTTTTTCTTTTTTTCTTTTTTTCTTTTTAAAGGGGAAAGTTTCTTTCTTAGAGCGGCTTCTTTTTCTCCAAATTTAAGAACTCCTAGTCTTTTTTTTCCCTTCATTTTTGCCTCAGATGGCTCCCGGGTTTTCTTCCCAATGTGCTCTTGAATTCATTCTTAGAAGGCCTTCATGGAAAATCACTTGCCGTATTTAGTTGTACTTTGCAGGGTTTTGCGGGTGGCTGGAAGGGTTATATCTGACTTGCTTTTTTTATCGTTTTTGTTGATATTTCCCAACGGTATTCATATCTGGAGAGGAGGAGGAACGAGGGTGAGGGTGGATGATTCGTCTGTGGTTTCTCGTGAGAGAGGAATCTAAGAGGGGCTCGGCGAAGAATGAATCAGAGCCAAATGATACATTAGATAATCACTTTCCATAATCCGGGCTTGTGCTTCCTAAGGGAATATTCAGAAGGCTATCTGTTTGCACACTGCCAGGACAAAACACCATAGGCCAATAATAAGAATTCACTACCAACCCACTCTGTAACCATTCACGACCATTACAAAAGCGACTGAAGCGCCAACGTCGTCGACTCCTTCGACTCCTTCACCAACCCCGCCATCCGCCGGAACCTATAGCACAACCGCATCAGCCAACATTCCTCCTTTCCACGAACACCCACACAAGCCACAATAACTCACTCAGAAATCTTGGCATCCCCCATAACCTCATACAGCCAACTCTCGCTGGTCGTGACCACTGCGCCCTCGCGCCGCATCCTCTCCAGCGCAACCGGCACCTCTTGCCGATTACAACTCGACACCCCATCCGCAATGACGTAAACCCGATGCCCGGCAGCCAACAAGTCGAGACAGGTCTGCAACACGCATATGTGGCTCTCTATCCCGACCAGCGCGACGGACTTCTTCCCACCGTCGCCCTCCCCGTCGAGGCGCGCGCGGAGTTCGGGCGTCATCATGCTGAAGAGGGACTTGTCCCCCAAGAATCTAGCGTCCGCCAGGAGCGGGTGGAGCTCTGGCACTATGGGACCGAGTTTTGAGGATAGTTGGGTTGTGGCGTATGTTGGGATTTGGAGGATTTGGCCTAATTTGGTTTTCTCCATAGGATTAGTAGGAATTGGGGGGGTGGAGGTGATGGGGGGGAGGGGGAGGGGGTAGATGGTTGAGGACGAACTGGCTTTTAGAAGTTTTTGGGCGGTTAGGACGCTGGGGTTTTGTTAGCTATTTAGTTGGATGGAGGGAGGGATGGAGGAAGGAGGGAGGGAGGGAGGAGGAACCATTTATCGAAGCCGTATATTGCTGTGCGGAATTTCTCTTGGAGGTCGCAGATACTTGTCGTGCGTCACAGCACAGGTATTAGATTATTGTATCTGAACTTCCCCCAGAATTGCTGGAGGGAGAGTGAGAGGTGGGGAATGGAGGGGGGGGGGGGTATACAAGAGTACTGGGTTAACTATCGTATCTCCAATCAGTTATCGTACTTCTTTCTACAGTGCACACTTGTATATATAGACGGTGGCTACGGTAAGTTGTACTTACTTATTCTCCCGGGTAGAGCCATTGTGTCGCTTCTAAGAAAATAAATGGGGTATATTATGATAGAAATGTATAAAGTTGCAATTGTGAGTGATACCCCGTTGGATTCTGGTGGATACGAGACTTGGAATGGAAAGTCTGGGGTTTGTTTGGGATGGGGAGCGGTTTATGGTCTAGAGCTCGGTAAAGTGCGGGAACTGGCTGGGACCTTGGGGTATGGATGGTCGGTTATCTATCCATCCATCCACGTGCGCTTACGCCATCAGAGCGGGTAAAGAGCACGCCAAGGGCCCAGAGCCAGTTATTCTTGAGCTCAAATGATTACGTAAATTGTAGTTGCATAACATCTCACTCGACGTAAACTGTAAAATTTAGAGGGAAAAAAAGGGGGGAATAGAACAGAATAGAATGGTATAATATAAAAGTTTAATCGAAGCGCCTCGTACAATACGAGTGAGTTGAGGCTTTACATTTCCACGATCCCATTCCACTCCCGATACGAAGCTCCCACTCAGACAAGCCCCCCAAGAACGTTCCCCCGCGCCGACACCCTCTCCAGAAACCTGAACTCCCCCCTATCCAGCATGTAGAAGTACCTCTCCACCAAGGAGTTGAGATCTGTCCTCCTCAGCAGAGTCTGCACGTCCGAGTGAACGAACTCCTTGGCGGATATCTTCCTCGCGGCCTCGCGCATGTCTTTGAGGGCGTACATCGCCTCGCGCTCGGTCCAGAAGCCCTGCCGTTCCTCGGGCGGAGGGACCTGGTGCAGTGGCGGATCGTAGTACTGGTGCATTTGCGTGCCGGACGCGCTCCACTTGGAGAAGACGGGGGCGCATGGGGCGTAGCAGACATCGAGACGGCCCACGAGGTGCCGCACGTGGGTTTTGCACCAGAGCGTGGCCAATTTGTTATTAGGGGGAGGGGCTGTGTTGCTTGTGTTTGTGTTGGTGCTATCTCCAGCGCTGGTTTCGCGCTTGGATAGTTTGGTGGCGGTTGGGTTTGCGGCCTTCGTACAGCTGTATGACATTGGTGTCCAGGAGTGTAGGATAATGAAGTCCCAGAGGAAGTCTATACATCTTTTATTTCCCTCCTCGCGTCTGGTTAGCGACCTACTCTGGCTCGTGAAAAAAAAAAAAAAAAAATGGGGGAAGGGGTGTCAAACTTGGTCACATCTTGCGGTGCCTGGAATCTCACGTTATCAAAGTGCCCTGGTCCTAACGTTGTGATAAACGTATTGACCCGGTCGAGACAGAAAGACCCGAATTCTTTGCTCCAGCAGTTCAGAAGCCAGATTATGCACGGGGTACATTCTTCGAAGCATCTACCCTCGAAGTAATGGAAGATGCGTTTCCGGAAGATTGACTCGCGATATTCGTCTTGGAAGTCATCAGGGTGGTACATATAGATTTCGCTGGGGGGCCCATCCGGGATTAGGTCCCCATCTGAGGTGAAGCGGGCTAAGGCGGAAGCTCTCGCAGCGGTTGGGGATAACCCGGGGAGGTTGAGTTCTGGGATTACGTCCATTGGTAGATGCGCTGGGGTGGATCGTTTTGAAAGGTGTTTGTTTGCTCATTCGCCTAACAGGCGAGTTGGTTGTGATGAGGGGAGTCCGCTTGGGGAAGAAGAGAAAGCTTAATAACGGAAAAAGAGGCTTCACATCTTTGAGGGTTCCGGTGCCTTCTATCCTCCAGTACCGCGACCCTAAGCTTCCTAGGAGCCAGGCGCGATTTTGGGCCCAAGGACCCAGCATGCCGCACTCCGAATGAATTTGCAAACCCCGTCCGTTTTTGTTTTTGTTGCAAAAACCTATAACCTCGCATCAGAAATTCTCTCTAGGTCTCCCCAGATAGTTTTCACAGTGGGTCACTCGATGGAACATAATATATCACTCGACGTTCCTTCCTCTCTTGCTGGATCGAAAATATAGTATCATAGCCAGAAAGGGAGAATAAGAGCAAGCATCGAAATAGAGAAATAGCATAGCGTAGAAAAGAGAGGAAATACTTAAACATAATAACCATAATCATCATGGTATAGGTCAAGAAGGCACCTGTACTCCAACGCGCAGCCCTGAGGCCTGAGAATTACAGAGCGCGCATCTCTAAGGTCTAGAAGTTTAACACCATAACCTAGGTTCCACGGTAGCTCCCTCGGTATCCAGCTCTTGCTTTCACCTATGACCCCTCGTCTATCCCTACGTTCTTCCCTTCCTTCCCTCCACACCACACACCATCCTCCATTCACCCCAAACACAAGCACCTCAAACTCGCGATTCCCTCATAATTCTTTCACCCTGCCCCTTTATCGAATCTCCTCGTTCGAATGGATAATAATTCTGTCAAAAGGGGAGCTCTTTCTCAAACAAGCATGCCATCCTTTCCCACTGACCCGGACTACGTCCCTTGCAACAAATTTGACCCTCGCTACCCTTGGGATCCTATGATACCTTCGGACGAAGAAATGGAGGCCGACGCAAAAATGGAACAAGATATGATTCTGGCTAGAAAACCTCGTGAGAAGCTTGTAAGCGTCCTAGGAGAAAAAGGCGCATCACCCCCCGTCCTTAAAAGAGAAATAGTGAGACCAGTGGCGCCCGCGAGACCCAGAGGGTTATCAATGAAGTTGGCCCCGGCGATAGGTCCTGGTGGTGAGAGATCTAGTAGCAGCGGTACTGGGGGGTTTTCAGCATCAGCTTTGGGAGGTCGGTCTGTCCCTGATGTTCGGGGGAGAGATAGATATATCCCCTCTCCGGTTTCGATTCCTGGTATTGGCTCTGTATCTGCGCCTAGTATGCCTGCGCGTTTGCCTCCGTTGCCTAGTTGTCCGCTAGGGGCTTCTGCAGTTGCTTCGCCTGCGCATATACCGCCTCCTATGAGTAATCCTGCTCCTCCGAGAACACCAGATCTGACTCCTGAGATAGTTAGTCAAATTCCACTTATCGCTAAACTCCTAGTTGAAGGGCACAAACTAGTCGATTCAGGTCCAGTCCCAGTACTGGAGGGAAAGTATATATCCACCGCAGACATTCCCCGCACAAGTACACCCCCGCCAGTCGCCCCCACAGCCCCCACTCCTATCCGTGGGCCTTCTGGGGATGTTGGCAAGCCTGTGTGCGCTCCCTTGACTGCTTTGCCCCCCCAAGTGCTACCCAACCCTACCTGTGGCCAAGCGGCGGGCCCAACCCTCTCCTTCCCTGGCCGCCCCCCTTCACAGGCTGACGAACACGCACACGTCTCTAATGCAAATTCCCTCTCCAAACCAACACATGGCCGAGAACCCAACCCACCAATTTCCAGTGCAGCAGCAGACCACCAATTGGCTGAGCAGCGGGAGGATGGGCACCGCAATCGAGAGCCGAGTCAGCCGGGCCGGCATCGCCCTGAGTGGGCTGGTGTGACAATAGAAGCGGCGCGTGCTACCAAGGGTCTCCTACATCCTCAAGCGGCGGCTATAAACTCTCCTCACCAGCACCCGCCACTAGCGGTCGATAGTGGTAGTCCTAGAAGAGCGTTGGGGGCGGAATCTAGCGGGGGTTCTCCAGTTACAAGGTCAAGATCTAGGGATGGTGCTTCGGGGTTGATACTGCTTGCTGATGCGCGCCCACAGCAGCATAGGCCTAACTCTCTTCTGGAGGCACACTTTCCGGGAGATAGCAGTGCTCAGTATTGCAAAGAGGTTCGAGTGGCGGCTCTTTCTGATCCCCCCGGGATCCCTTCCGAGCCGAGGCAGCAGCAATCGGACAATAGGGTTGAGGGGCAGGCCCCAGACCGGCGAGCTACCCCGCCTCGAGCAAGGAGTGCTAGTCCCGTTGCTCTTCCTGCTGCTCCCCGTTCCTGGAACCCGGGGAGTGAGCCCAATAGTCTGAGAGTAGTGTACCCGCACCGCCATCACCCCGGGGGAGATACGCAGGAGGCATCAGGCAAGGCTACTCCTACTAGGCCCATCACCACTAGCGATAGCCAATCCACAGGCGCCCGTGCTTCACCTGGTGGCACCCAAATTGGGCGTGACGAGTGGGGCTGCCCGTTAGTCTCACTCGCTCCTGCTGCTGCTTATCGTGCTCAACCTCTGCCCGATTCCGTGCGCTCAACCTCTGGCTCACCACCATATAGCCCACCACCTGGGATGCCTGCCACACCCTCGGCCAAATCTGCTACACCCGATCGCCGCTCCCGCATGCCCTCCGAGACCCCATCCTACGAACCTCCGGAGACTTTCGTCAGAAGCGATCAGAGCACACCAAGCTACCACCCACCCAGCGAGGGCTACGGCCATGCATCCCCTAGCCCACCTCCGCAACCATCGGGGCCGAACCAGAATAATCGTCAACCTATGCAGCCTCCGTCTCGTCCTGATCAGAGCGGACCTGCCCCCGCTAGGAGCGCACCGGCTTCGGACTCTGGTGGGATGAGGGTTAGGGGAATTGCGTCCGGAATCGAAGCAAGGGCTCAGGCTCAGGCTCAGGCTCAGGCTCAGGCTCAGGCTCAAACTAGCGTTCGGGCACAAACTCCGAATTATCGTGGGCTCGAGCAAAGGATAGGCGAAGTTGCGGATAATGCTGTGGCCAGGTTAGCGGCGTCGAGAGCCCGTTCCAGGAGACCGAGGACAAGTAGGTTCACCACCAAGGGACGTGCCCCCCGTGCTCGTCGGCACTAACTGCAGGTTAATACCTGGGTTTTGCCCTGCTCGGCTTTCTCTTCCCTTACCTTGTCATTTCTTGTCATCCAAGCATGCACGTCGACGACGGGCTCGACTATCTCCCCACACGCTGAATGGACTGGCGAGACATGTTAAAAAAATCACTCAAGTAAAGTTAGATAAACCAGAGGCCCTCATGTTCAGGGGCGGTGCGTAATACTAAGATATCGCATCTACCCACCCCAGAGTAAATGCATCAATTCAATTCTATTAAAACCAACTCAATTTGCCAAAGTAGTCATTCTCCACACTTTTCCTCTTTCCCTTCCCACCCTAGTCCTTTCAGGAATTGTGGCATAGTATTTGCGAAGCCGGGCTTCCGATATCGCTTAGTAGCTTAGTAGAAAATGTACCTAGCTTGACTGTTGCCTAGCCAATATGTCAGCTCCGGTCTCTAGAACTTACTCGTAGCATTACACAAACCGTAGTCGGTTTCGGATTGGGTATGCTCCTCTTTTCTTCTGATCTCTTTCTTCTCCCATATCATGATAGATTAGTGGACTGGAGGACCTAGACTTTCCCCCCCCTTTTCTTCCTTGAGAAGAGGGTTGTGTGAGGGGTAGGGTGGGTGGACAGTAAGGTGAGATTGCCCCTTTGTGTGTGCGGGATAGGAAGGATTGGGTGTTTATATATGCTCTACGTACGCCCGGTACCATGTTAGCGTCTCCCGGCAATACCAAGGAGTTATTATAATAATATTATGAAATACTATCCTTACTCAAGGAAGCCACAGAACAACCAACCAACCGCCAAAGGATCCACGCCGCAAGCAAACTCACAATGTCTACCGAAAAAAAAGAAATCGTTGTCTTAGGGTATATGTCTCTCCCAATTAAACCATACGGTAGCAGGGAATACGATAGAATTCCAAAAGCTAAAAATTGGTAGTGCTGGGGTAATCGGGTTACAAACCGCCCTGACCTTACTTGAGTCTGGATACTCGGTGACCATCATTGCAAAGTATTGGCCCGGGGATGACCATATCGAGTACACTTCCCCCAGGTATGCTATACCTTTTTTTTTTGGAATTGCAGTGCACAGGTTTTCATTTGCTAACCAGTAATGCGTGTGAAGAGCTGGAGCCGTAAGACCCCGCCTACAAAAGGATGGGCGGAGATATCAATATTAATGTGATGCATACACAGCACTGGAGAACCCACGCTGGGCCCGACGACCTCCAAGGCCAGCGCTTTGACAAAGAGACCTACGAGCACTGGCTTGAGCTCGTAAAGCAAGAAGACGCAGGACTTGTCGTAATCCCACCCCCCCACTACCTTATATACTTCTCCCACTAACTGCCCCAGCTAATCCCCTCAGCATACATCTGGGACCACCCGACCCCCGAAACCGCCAACTCTGGCGCGTCAATCTGGTGGTCAAGTCTAGTTCCTGCCTTTACCCCATTGACCCACCCGCATCCGCTCCTCCCGGTGATCGCGCACTTCGGCATAAGCTACAAGTCCTTCTGTCTGAGCCCTCAAAAGTACCTCGCATATCTACTCTCCCGCAGCGCCGACCATGGCGTGAAAACACACACGCACGAAGTTGACAGCCTGACTGAGGTCTTCGAGTATGTCCCTGATGCAGCCGGTGTTGTTAACTGTACCGGCCTGGGGGCAATAGACCTCGTTGACCCGGTTGAAGCAGAGAAGCTATTCCCAACGAGGGGTCAGACAATACTTGTCCGGGGAGAGGTGGAAATGGCAAGATCGAGGATCGGAGAGGGGTATATTGCGTACGTCATCAGACGGCCGGGGGAGGGGACGATATTGGGGGGGTGCAAGGACGATAATGACTGGAATGCTGAAGTTGATGAGGAGTTGTCAAAGAAGATTGTGGAGAGGTGTAAGATTTTGGCTCCAGAGCTACTGGTTGGTGGAGAGTTTGAGGTTATTTCTGAACAGGTTGGAAGGAGGCCGAGTAGGAAGGGAGGGCCCAGGATCGAGGTTGAGTGGAAGGAGGTGGAGGGGAATAGGAGGTTTATATGTCATCACTATGGACATTCTGGTGCTGGGTATGTATTCCCGAAATGATAAACATAATCACAGACTGACACTCGCGCTTCAGGTATCAAAACTCAGTAGGCTCAGCAAGGGAAGCGGTGGCGTTGATCCAAAAGGAGTTGGAAAAGCAGCAATGATCAAGATGGGCGAGTGCAGTCAAGCAAGTTACCAACGCTCATAAACCTGATCGAACAGTTCTAATAAAACCTATACAATCCCTAAGTGACCTGGGCCGGTTCCCCCTCATAGCAATCTTGTTTCTATGTGGAATCCAGCCCTATCCAAGTTCTTGTAAAACTCTGGAGTAGCAACGGTAGCGGCCGTGAGCATACCGCAGCCCAATTTCTTCGCCTCGATATCCTCGCCAAACAGGATACTCATAGCGATTTGTACCATTAAGGTTCCAGTGCATGTGTATGGGTCCTTTTCATATGTAAGCCTCAAAAAAACCTTTTTGGGGTTTTCACTATCGTCGTCCGCCTCCGCTACTCCCCGGTACTCTATTCTGTACTTGGCCATTTGTCTGAAACCCCAATTAGCGCGCAAAACACATCATATAAGCGAATTTGAATACGCAGGGCAACACGGGAACATACTCAGTTGTAGGGCCCTGTCCGGGTTGAATATATTTTCGAGCAAGCCACCTGTATCACATCATTAGTAACCGCTCCCCAGGTCTGCGCAGACTGGTAAGGCCATACCTGAAGGGGGCAAAGATCGGGAGTACTGTGATCGAGCACGTTATCAAGAACCAGAACACCGCAGAAATCCAGTTGTTCGCTCGGCGGTATTCCATGAAATTAAAATTCTCCCCATAGTATTGTCCCCTGTCAAATGTTCCCCAACTCCGATATACATAGACGGTATCTGGAACAGCTTGAATCCATTTTGTAAGAATCCCCAATTCAGGGTGTCTACGCATTGGCCACGCAAACGGCAGATCATAACCCCTGACAGGCGAGAGGGCATAAGTTCTAGTCGCGTGGACAACTTCTTGCAGAGTAGAGTGTTCCAGAAGGGACATCCCAGACTATAACCCGAAAGTTAGAGCCCGAGTAGTTAACACAGAGAGCCACAATTTACCTCCAAAGTTCCGCCGCTCATTCCTGCTCTATGAGAAGTTAGCTTCAAATCTCAAAACAACGAGGAGGGTGGCATACTTGAGTTCGTGCAAACAAAATGTTACATCTCCAACCGGGCAATTGTAATTGTCTCGCATGATCTTGACTAGAGTATGGGCAGCCAAGTCGGCGGGGGCAGATTCCATCCCGCACTGCGGAATCATCTATTTTTCCAATGAGCAAACCTACTCTTCCCCAAGAAAGCTCGCAAAAAAAAAACACCACAAACAGGTTTTCACTCACAATAGCACCATTGACCTTCGCCGTCTTGTGATACTTATCCACAATTTCCTTCACCCAAGTAATCTCTCCAGTAGAGTCGACATAATGCGTCCCATTAACCGCACAGGCTTCCACAACTGCAGTCCCATACCGAATAAAGGGTCCAACAGTAGAAATCAGGCACCGGGTAGCTTTGGCCATCTTGTCGAGGGCATCTTCGTCAAGGTCAGCAATGAAAATTCCTGTATCAACCAAGACCATATTAGCGAATAGACCAATCGAGCCAATTAAGTGAGCTGTGGCGTACCAACGGGAACACGATCCGGAAACCTCCTATTGAAGTCAGTGGCCAACAGCTCAAGTTTGTGAGGGGAACGGCCCGCGATAGCCCATTTCAGACTCGAGGGAGTGTGCTGGAGGACTTGCTCGGCGGTGAGTTTGCCGGTATAACCTGAAGCGCCGAAGACGATGAGGTCATATTTTCTCTGAGCATGTGGGAGAGCCATTGAGCTGTTTTTTTTCCTTCCTTCTTTTTCTTCTTCTCTACTCGAGTATAGAGTGTTTCTATGATCGAGATAATAAAAAGGGAGAAGGGAGGAGAAGGAAAGCAGAGCGAAGACTCAAGAGAAGGAGAGGTGGGGGCAGGCGCCTCGAAAAGAAGGAATATGCGCCGTATGATAGTATCCGTGATAGAGAGCAGCTCTTCAGGAGAAGGAGATCATAAAGCTATGTACCGCACTGTACAATATCATATCAAACGTAGAATAGCACAGGAGATTCGTGTCGTCAAGTGAGGCTTTCCGCTCTTATTGGGAGCATGAAAGTGATGGGGAAGGGGAGGGGAGAAACCCGTCAACCTAAATCCCCCATTTTCCCTGCCCACTCGCATTAAAACGATACAACGGATCATGTAAATTACTGTACGAGCGCCAACATCCACAACACAGTACTGGTGGCAGTGGCAGCAGCAGTAGATAGAGCTGTACCGGTATAATACCGGTATCATAGGTTAAAGGGGAGCTTCAATTCTTGACAGAATTCACCCCAAACACCGGTAACCTCCACCACGGAAGTACGAGTAAATTCCCACCAGCTCCTGTCCCTTGGCGAACCATCACAACTTACCCTAAATAGGTCTAGACTCCCCGTACTGAGATCTTCAAATCTTCCATCCTTACTGTCTTTATTTTTCATCGCTCTCCTCCCTCCCCCGCCGCTCTCCACCACTCCAGCAAGGACCAACAAACTTCAACAACTCTCCAATGGCCCCAGTAACAAGAGCCCGTCGAAGAAGAGACTCAATCCCTCTCGTCCCGGTCCTTGACAACCCCAGTAGTTCCCATCCAGCCTCGGAACTCCCACAGCCCCAACGGGAGGACCTAACGACACCTGCCACCACGCCCCCCAAGCCGAGGAAGCAAAGGCTCGCAGAAGCCACAGAAAAGCACATCGATAGCACCAGAAACTTATCACCACCCCCACTGCTAGAGAACACACCAACCAATTCCACTGCGGCAGATTCCGAATTTGATTCTGACTCCGACGGCGAAGCGCCAGAAGCAGTATCACTAGACGCCGGTCGGGAAACTGCCAAAAGGGCCCAAGATGAAGCAAAGCGGGCTGCGCAAGCGTAACCCCCCCCCCCTTCCCCCTCCAACCCAACACGCGAACGCGAACCACGACTAACTAACGATGGAAATAGCCAGGCAGATGCCGTCCGAAAAAAGCGAAAAGCCCGCGATGCAAAGTTGAAAGAACAAAAGGAAGAAGCCAACGAGCGGAAGAAGAAGCGGCGCAAGGTTAATCCCGAGGACGAGAAAGAGGTAGATAACGCCAAGGCATTAACCATCGCCGGGAAACCCACGGAACCACTCACGCACGAAGCAGATGAGGCGAATCCATCCCCACCTCCTCCTCCTCCGGCAGAGCAACAACTCACAAAACTAGACCTCCCAACACTCCTCCCGGAAACACTCCTAGCACAAGTGGCCGCAGCGAAGCGCCGTCACCACCGGGAGCCAGACTCACACCCTGACCCCAAATCCGAACAAAAGAAGCAGGTCACCAACACCGGAATCGGCGGCCGCAACGCAGAACGCAATCGCAGAAAAAAACAGCGACAGAAGCTAAATAGAACGCTCAAAAAGGGCCCCGTTAGTGTCAAAGTGCTCAAGGACGATACAAAGTCTAGGAAGATACTGCCACCACCTGCGGCTAAGATTGTCGGTAGTATTAAGGATTCTTGGTTGTTTGGGAAGAAGGCTGGGGGGGCCATGAGGAGGGATGTAATTACAGGGTTTGTGAGGAAGTAGAGGAAGTGGTGGGGCTAATTCGATTAACAGATAGAAAAGTTTTTACTTGCTTGTGTCCATTATGGGATATAGTGTATGTGATGTTTGTGACCCAGATGTTTTGGAGGTGCAGTGGGTCATCGGAAATCACTCATCGGCTACCATGGTGAAGGAAACTAGACCAACCCTTTGTATACTAAATACGAGAAGTCTATAAAACATCATAAAAGGTTGACACAAGCAATCCTATAAAATTTGATCCAAACCACAATATATACCCCCCACCCCCCAACTAATCCAATCCAAAACTTTTACAAAAATCTAAAAGGGAAAAAAGAAAAGAAAAGAAAAGAATGAAACTCTTGCAATCATACAATTTCCAATCTACTCCCGTGTGATAAATATGTTTAGGACAAATAGACAAAACGCCTAGTGATGGTGATGATGCCCAATCTGCGTTACTAAGGGTAATAACATGCCCACCACGGCGGCAAGCGTGTCTTTCATGGTGGGCTTTTGCCCGCCATTGCCTGACTCGAGTTCGGACTGGCCTTGCATGGTGTGCATGGCGACATACCTGCCGAGTGTATTTCGAATTAGTCCAACAGGTCATGGCGAGATCGGAAAAAATGGTAGGGAGAGGGAACGTACAAGAAGGTTCCCCCACTAAATAGTAACAACACCCCCGTCCACCATTGCATTCCCTCACCACTACCTTCGCCCAGCAATCCGAGCAAGATCCAAGTGACGATCGCACCCACTGGCGCTGCCATCGAGAATATAATAAGATGAGCCCTCGCCTGCCTCTTTCCCAATCCCGCTCTCAGAAGGACAGCGCTAAGTCCGAACGCCGCGGGGGCTTTGTGCAGCATAATAGCGAGAAACACAATCGCTTCCAGCGCAGTGTTGGAGCTCGTCGATGAGGCACCCAAGGCAATCCCATCGGCCGCAGCATGGATGACGAGGCCGAGGGTCGTGGACGAAGTTTTGGAATACGGATGTGAGGGGGAAGGGCTGTCTAATGGGGGCGAAGAAGCGGATAGGGAACGAAGGTTGTCGATTTCGATGTGGTAAGGCTGCGCACTGTGCTTGTGCGCTTGGTGCGGGAGGACGTCGATTAGGTACATTAGGATGAAGCCAGAGATTAGTGATAAGCCGACCCACTTGTGCGCGGTTTCAGTGGTGGTAGAGTGTTCATGCTCATGCTCATGCTCGGGCTCGGGCTCTGAGTGGGAGGATTCGGGCTTGTGCTCGGCGTCATGGCTGTGGCTGGTGGTAGTGTGGGTTTTAGTATCGGAGGCTTCTATGGCTTCGGCATCCCGGGAGTAGAGATGGTGGGGGTGACGGGGGAGGCTCGCTGTATACTCGGACCAGGGAGCAGCAGGAACAGTAGCAGCACGTCCGCGCAACATTGGACCAGGCGGGGAAGACATTGTTGATGGCGGAATGGCCTTAGCACTATATATGGTTTCTATACCCTCCGGTATGATGACTATGAGACTTGTACCTACGAGAACGCCCATCCCTACAGTCGAGATCAAACGTAGTTGAGAGGGAGAGAGGGACACCGCCAACGGGAGCATGCCGGCTCCGAAGGAGCTGTTTCACTTGTTAGCGTTCGCTTGGCAGCATATGACGGATAGGAGGAGGGGGAGGTACGTTATGGCCATCACGATGCTGAAAAGCAGAAGGGTGAAGAGGCCTTCTGGCATCTTGGAGGTGCGAGGGTGATAATAGTTATCACGGATTAAGATAATGCAGGATAGGATACCGGCACTGTAGATACAATTTTGTACCTTAGAGAAAAAGAGAAAGGTTTAGAGAGCGACAATGGTTGGCTGGTTGTTTAACGATCTAGTTTTTTTTTGATGTCATCAAGTTCGTCAGTCGTGAGGAGAGAGATGATGTCTTTTGGTTTAAGAGATGTTGTGAGGTGATGATGATAGTTAGGACCAAAAAGAGACCAAGCACCCGATGAGATTGGAAGGCAATACGGTAGGTACAGTACTGTACTACAGCTGCAAATAAAACTCTTGGCCTCAGGGGATTCTCAGGATGCTTCAATTAACGCGTCTGAGAATCCTAGTATGTGTTTTGCAGTTTGTCAGGCCTTTTTTACACCAACGAGACAAGTAAAAGGAAACATTTCCATCCTATGATTCTTTCACAAATAGGATCAGCCATATCGATATTGGTTCGCAGAGCAGAGTCTCATCTCATCGTTCTGTGGATCTGCTACAGGTACGGGTTCAAGTAACGATACAATCTGCCAAGACTAGGTCACCCATACGAAACGCGACTTCCTGCTCAACCCTTCATCATCCCTCCGTCTATCTCCCCACCTACCACCATAATCATCATAGTTCCCTCCCAAACATACAGCCCCTTCCATTCATCTCTTTCCCGACGAAACTAAATCAAACCGAGAGGGGGAAAACAATCACTATGGAGGAAGAATGGTCCGCCGACGCGAACGAAGCTGTAGAGTTATCGCTCATCTCGACTACTAGCGGAAAACCAATAGCCACCTTCCACCCGCAGTTCACCTATGGGATCTTCGGAGACTCAGAAAACATATTCGGTTACAAGGATCCAAACTTGCAAATTTCCTTTGCAGCAAACGACATGAAGTGTTGCCTGGATATTTCCTATGAAGACATGATGGAGCCACAAGGCTCTGTGCAGGCGGAGGATCTAGAGACGATTATTGGGGAGTTTCTTCCCAGCGGTATGGCTTTATTCCAGTTACTATGGCGCGGGGAAGGTAGAGGGGTGAAGGGAGGGGAAAAGGAAGAAAGGACTAATATTTCACCCCAGATTGCGAGAAGGACCTCAAAGAATTCCAGACGAAAATCGTTGAACGTGACGATACAAAATGGAGCCCACCTGGGGATAAGATCTCAGAATACACCCTTAAGGGGAAGACTTACGAGATCTGGCGCTCTACGATTGACGATGCATACTGTAGAGATATTCTCAAGAATATCCAAATCCTCATCACTTTTTACATCGAAGGGGGAACAGCGATCGACCTTGAAGACGAAGAATGGACCAACAAACGCTGGGAAGTATTCTTCTTGTAAGCTCCCTCTCTTCCCCCGCCTCCCTATTGTCCACACTAACAGCCCCCACCAGATACGAGAAATCTGCAACTAATCGCACCTTCATCGGCTACTGCACCTGTTACCGCTACTACCTCTACAACCCCAAATCGCCCGATACCAGCCGCCTCCGGATAAGCCAATTCCTTATACTCCCACCATTCCAACACCAAGGCCACGGCAAGAACCTATACAACAACCTAATCACACACTTTCTCACTATACCCTCAATCCAAGAAATAACCGTCGAAGACCCCAGCGAGGCCTTCCAAAATCTGCGCGATATCCAAGATTTCCACCGCCTAACCCCAGCCCTCACGCAATCAAACCTGACCCCACAGTCATTCTCCAATAAGTCCTTCCCCGGTGCTGATATCCGCTCCCGGGCGAAGCTGCCCGTGCGCCAGTTCGCACGCGTGTGCGAGATGTTCATGCTCCAAGGGATTGAAAAGGGCGACGAAAAGAGCATGAAGGCCTTCCGCTTACTAGTCAAGGCGAGGATATACAGGCAGAACAAGGATGTGCTCGCACAGTTAGATCGTCTAGAGAGGATTGATAAACTTCACGATACATATTTGCATGTTGAGGATGAGTATAAAGGGTTGTTGATCGCTGCTAAGACTGCCCCTGTCGAAGAGGAGGAGGTGGAGGAGATAGAAATGGAGAAGAAACGCTCTGCTAATGGTGATGGAGGGAGGGCTGCTAAGAGAACTAGGGTTTCGGGGTAGAATTATTGTATTATCAGCGTATTGGAAATGTTTCTTTGTAGTTTTAGCCATTTTTTCCTACCGCAGTCCATCCCTCCATTACCCATTCCTTTTTCATCTTCTCCCCCCTCCTTAGTAGCTAATTTTCTCCATGGGAGGAGGGTAGTGAGCAACCGGCGGTATTCCTATATCTCTTTTCTTTGTACGTTTATGGTGCACGGTTACGGTAGAAAAATTAAAGGCTATCATACAGCGAGTGATATAGTATGATTGGCAGGCTCTCTAGGGATCTAGGCGCAAAACCCTTGTTGCAAAAGTTCGTACCAAGTGCTTATATTTGGAACAGCGGTATCATAAACGGTACCTCGCTCCGAGAATAAGATAGATCGTAAGAGGTAGCCCCCAGAAGACATGATACGACACATCTTCGACTAGAAAGCGAGCCCAGAGGTTACCGAAGGCCAACCTTAGCCTCCGGCGCCGTACTATATACACAAGAATGATAAATGGGACCAAGCCGGGGGCCGTAAACCAAGTAAATATGGAAAGAAGCCATAAATCCCATATACTGTAAGCAGTCACTTTTCACGCAACGGCGCAGTCTAGGTATTTACGAACGCACTAAGTTACGAGATATAGACCGATACAGTATCCAACGAGTGTAGGAAGGATCAAGGGCTAAACTGTCACTTGTAACGCCCAGCTTGAAAAGTTCCAGTGCAATACTATGGATAGTTTAGTGCACCCGTCACATTGATAACCACCATTACAAGCCTAAGTCAAGGATGGGATAGTTCCGGCAACTCCCGTTGCACCGCCGAATGTGCGAAAATAAAATCTATATTATTATGATGCCCTGCAACTTTGGGCAAGCATCACAGGTGTGGAAACCGGAGTTGCGGAGGGTTGTGATCGTGGGGTTGGGGTGGGTGCGTGTATCATACCGGTATCATATTATTCGTGGTGTTAGTGGTAGGGGTGGTCATGCTTAGGTCTGAGGATGTGGTGACGGCGGGAATGGGTCTTGGGATATGGTGTGGCGGTACAATAGTCCATCAACTAGCCAACCTCTGTTGGATATCCGCCCCTTTGCGAGGAATATTACCCCCCGCTTCTGCATGCCGGGGGTGTGATACGATTGGCCTTCGTGGGCGTTTATTGGGCATAACCTTATAAAACAAACCCGAGTTCGAATTAACAAAATATATGGCATGGGAGATACTTCCTGAATTACATATGATATAAAGCGCAAATGGGGAAGAGGGGGGAAAAAAAGGCCAATAGTTAAAATTGCTATCGCTCTACCCTTCTCTATTAGACTACCATACAAATTCTAACCACCAGTACCATACACAAAGCAACCCTCTTCCAGACCAAGAAGCAAAAGCAACCTTGATATACTGTGCCATCAACCCAGCACTACCCAAAACGCCCAGAATAAAAGCAAAAAAAAATACATAGCAATAGGCACTGGTGTGAGGTACACTGTTATGAACAATGACAACGGCTATCAAACATTGACAATCAAAAAGCTCGCCAAGCTTCCTGTCGCGAGACCGGCCACCAAGCACATTACTAGTCTGTTGTTAGTAGTGTCGCCAATAAAGAGCGCTACGAGGAAGAAAAGGGGGAAGGAAATACCCATAAAACCGCCACTAGCCTCTTTCTCGTCATCATCAACCCATCCAGGTGTTGACATCATAACATTACTCCCAACCCATCCGTTCGACATTCCGAACGTGAACTGGACGAGCCAGTAGAAGAGATCGCTCGAGATCACGGCTCCGTGGCCCTTGATGTTGCACATCGCGTACAAAGGGATGTATACCAGCCGAGCTATGGAGACCAATGCGAGAAGCTTCGGTCTGTCACAAGTGAACCTCCGCCATCCACAGACTACTCGTCCAGATAAATCACCCAAGTTCCAGAGCATGAACCCGATAGGGATGAATACGTCCGGTTTGAACATCCTAGGAGACGAATCCTCTGGGCGGACTGAAAGAATTACTTGGGTGTAGACTGGGAATATCATCGTTACGAGGAAACACAGCCATACCGCAAAGGAAAGGAATCTGAGTTTCTTCAGAAGGACCCAGAGGGATACTTGGGTGTGGATTGCTGGAGCGAGATCTTCTGAATCAATGACTTCGGACCCGGATTTATGCGGGGAGATGCGGTGACGGGAAAGTAATAGTAGGAACAGAAGCAGGGAAGAACCCGAAACGAATGTTGCTGTAAGGAAGTATATAAATGCGGACTTGGGCGATGCCGTGCTCCCCTGGGTACCCGGTGACTGAGGGACCGCTAAAACCGATACGATTTCTAGACGCATTTAGTGTGCGCCTAGGCACGTATTGTAGGCTATGGGCTAGAATTCACATACGGGCTATTGCAGGAAGAACACCGGCGACTCCTTGGCCACTATAATATTAAACCTAGAATCAGCCATTAACTTCACACCGGTGCGTTTATAGGGTAACAAACGTCATGATTGCTTGGGTATATATTCCCCCGAACTTGTTGACAAACGCAAATATTCCGTTCTGACACATACCTGAGCTCCAGCTCGCGCAGAGCACACAGGCCAACAGAACCGTGATGTACGCCTCCGGGCCAACTCGAAACATAACCGCCGATAAAGCCAGCACCGTAAATACAACGCAGTTGAGTACTAGCGAGGCACATATTCTCCAGGGGTAGTTTGCAGATTTTTGGCGATACGAGAGGTACACCACAGATCCCAAGTTTGTTATTGTGCTTACCACCAGTATGAGTGACTGGAAATTATTCAGGAGAAACTCGTTCTGTGCTTTCGGGTTAGCCAGCTGTACGGCCCGGCACTTGAGCCACAAAAGCTCTCACCTCAGCGAACCGGCGCTGGAAATATGTAGCGCATGCCATAAACATGTTCCAACTCCACAACCTGTAGTTTATAAGCTTCTGTTTATCCAAACTTCCTCCCCCATGAAAGGGGTTCTACATAGCTACCCCCAGGGACAAGAAGATAAAATACTCAAACCGAGAGACGCGCTGTGCCTTCGGCGAGCCCACATCCTCCCGTTCATCCTGGTCCTCCAAAGGTTCGTAGGTCGGTTTCCACCATTCTCTGAGTCTCTCCATGATGTATGATCGCGATGAATGGGAGTTGGGCACTACCCCCAACTCTGAGAAAGCGAACTGAGTTGAAGGGGAATGATGAGAGGAGGGTGGGGAGGGAGATCTGGGAGGTGAACGAAGCGTGAAGCCCGTCCTACCGTCCGGGGTCATAAGGTCAGTCATGGGCGTTGGATTTGGGCTGTTTCGTTGCCAGGCAGCCAGAGGCTCGCCGGACTAGCGGCCCAGATAGCGATCTACCAGAACCAGGGGGCGGAAGGCCCCGATTATGCTTATCATGCTCGCAGATTCTCATGCATTACTATTTCCCTTGCCTAAGCAATCACCTCTCTGTCTTCTTACTCCAACCAGGACTTGTAGAATAATAATCACTCGTCCTGCACAATAGAACAAGAACAGCAGCCCCCGCTCCCCGCCGCGTCTGCGAACAGAAATGAGCGCAGAAGCTGCAGGAAACGACCGTAACGGTCATAATTCGGGAGCTCCATCGCCAAGGCCGGCTCGGGAGGCAGAATGCGCCGTCCGATCTGGGAGCCGCCCCTACAATGTCGAAGCGTTTTTAAAAAAGGCTGCTATCGCACACTACGGTACCAAAAATTAACCCTTTTGCTTAGACTCGGGAGGTAGCAATAGCAGTCTTTTTTTTTCTTTTTTTTCTTTTAATAGAAAACAAAACCCCCCTCTTCGACATTGCGAGTACTGGCACGCCAGCCAAATCACTCTTACACCAAATATTGTGGCCGACCGGTACAGTATGTACTATGCACTGCCGGTCTCATACCGTACCAGTACTCGAGTACAGATACAACCGGTGCAAAGGGGCCTGGCAGACTCGCATAGACAACCTTCGTGACGGTAGGGCGGAATATGATATCGGACATCATACTTTAACTTATCAGCAGGGTGCCACAATTAGGCACAGTGCCGGTATCATACGGACAGATGAAACATGGAAACTGATCCCTCGAGTGCACCATCCCTCTGTACTTTTTCGAGAACTCGAGCTATCACGCGAGTGCGGTGCTGGGCACTTGAAATCAACCAAAAGGCAACACAAGAATAATTCCTCAAAAATCCCAACCACACCCACATCTTTAGGGGATGGTTTTGATTGGAGACACTCCTCTCTAGTTTTATGTTTTTCGTTTTTCAATGAGAGCAACATTCGTGGGGATATCAAAATCCCAAACTACCCACGTGTGGTCATCTTAGGGGCTATTTAGACAGTCCCCCCCTCGTATAATGCAGATGCATACCAAATGATTTATGGCCGTGAATGTTGGCTTCAAGTGTCCTATACCATACCGGTAACAGCGTTGTTAACCCATGCTGTGCAAAGAATACCGGCAGGAGTTGAGGGTACTTAACCTGCAGTTAACATGGTCACAAAGTATCACTCGGATCCTTTATATTTTCTAGCCTTTGGTTGTGTGCGGTATTTCCCGCAGCCATCTGGTTGCTGGCTGGGGTGCGGCAGATTTGCATGTTTTAACTCCGAATTTAGACGATTCGAAAGTGTCAGGATGGGGATCCAAAATAAATAGGTTTCTTAAGCTTTCAGCTCGCACCCGACCATCACTGCTTGCACAGTGGGAATTTCGTGTTCTGCAGAAGCACAGTAGTAATGCAGTAAAGAGAAACTTTAAATAAGCATAAAATTCTAAGTCTGCTGTCGGACCCCAAAATAGTACTTGGTATAATACTCTTATATTTATCAGTTCCGACACCAGTATTCTCGTGGAGCAGTTGCATGATTCACTTGCACTGATTTCAGCGGTCACCTGGCTGACCCGTCGCCCTGACAACTGTCCTACACGAAATCACGTGATAAACACAAACCAACCTAGAAGCCTAGCAACACATATTTCTGGGCCTGTCGACCCGACAACATCTCTTCCTCTGTCCCTTTCCACTGGTAATATACTCCACGGCCTAAGAAACCAGCACATTGCGGAAGACGTGGCTGGGATTCGCAATGTATTCCGACGCCAATTCTCGAAAAGCTGCGCCCAAGCAGAAGAAAACTTACGGAAAAGGAGTCAAGTCCCATCTCTCTGGATGGTTTGGCCGAGATTTGTGGAGTGCGGTTGAGCCTACTGTGGCTTCTAAGAAGAAGAGTGGGGATAAGAAGGTAACTATTGAAGACGACGAGTTAGCGGAAAAACAGCTTGTCAATGAACAGAAACGAAGGTTGTCTTCTGATACAGACAAGAGTGTGGATGGAGGTGTTTTACTGAAGACCCCTGTTGCTCTCGTGCGGGAGGTGCCTTATACGGAGGCAGTCGCCCTCGACGAGGTGGAGGGAGTGAAGGTGTCGGAGAAAGAAGGGGATTTTACAGACTTGGAAGCAGAAATCGACGGGATCTTGGAGAGCATGGGGAAACTTGATGTCCAGACATCCCATGATCAGACTACAACGACGACGGCAACAATTGACCTTACTGACGATACTGCGGAATTGGATCCTGAAACTAAAAGCACACATTCCATTTCTTCCGTTCAATTCAAGGAAAACTCGGATAAAGAGAACGAAGAACCACAATCGACACCACCCTTGTCTCCCGTTCACAACAGCGTGCGCAACTCCCGCAGGAGGCCGCCTGCATCATCAGATAATACACCCCGGGAAGCTCTGCGCGAGCGATCAGTATCGCCTGATGGGTCTACGGTTCTTGAATCACCAGCGAGGAAAAACGGAGTTCGAAAGAGGGGTGCTCGGAGGTCGGTCATATCTATGCAATCGCCCGTTCCGTCGCCGCTTAGGAGGGAGGGGGAGAAGATTCCTCAAGGTGGTGAAAACGAGGGTGATATGGAGAATCCAATTACTGTGTGGGAAGACGAAGGTATGGGGTTGATTCAGGTTGGACCGTTGGTAAATCTGCTTGGACGTAAGGCCTCCAAAGTAGAACTACTTGAACTCTCGGGTTCCGGGGATGAGGGCGAAGAAAGAGAAAACGCAGCAGCAAGCACGGCACAACCAGTCCATTCTAGATCGAGTGGAGAGGAGCTCTCAATGGTATCGGACGGGGAGAATAAGGGATTACCTGTTATTGATCCGGAGGAGGTTTGTTCAGCAGGGGTATCAGAGGAGCCTCACGAAGAGGAGCCTGCCCCATCTGCTGGACCACTATCGGCAGAACAACTTTTACGTCTCTGCACAAACCCCTCAGTTCTTGATTTTGAAGAATATATCAATTCTCTTGCTGAGACCTCTTCAATCCGAAAACTAGGCGAGGCTTCCTACAGTGAAGTATTCCTTCAGTTGATTCCCGGGTCATTATCTACAACGGTCCTCAAGATTATCCCTTTCGGTGGCCTAGACCAGTGCGAACTTGAGAGCATTATCCAAGAGGTCCGAATCACAAAAGCTATGGGCGATATTGAAGGCTTCATTGGCTTTCGTGGCGCTTTTGTCGTTCAAGGTTATTTCCCTCAACTCCTCATGGATGAGTGGGATATATATGACGAAGAGCGTGGCTCCGAGAATGAGAGGCCAGATTTCTATGCAGAGGACCAACATTTTGCTATCATATGCTTAGAAAATGGAGGCACTGATCTGGAGCATTTCCCTTTAGAGGGGTGGGAGGAAGCGTGGGAGGTCTTCTGGCAGGTGACGCTAGCGCTTGCTAGGGGAGAGAAAGAGAGAGACTTTGAGGTATGTCTGGAGCCTACTTTTATATCGAGGTGTGGCTGAGACTTTGACTAGCATCGCGATCTACATTATGGAAATATTGTAATTCGGAGAGTATCTGATGATGATGATTCCGCAGAACTCTTGGGAAAGCTTTCACTTCGGGATTCGGACTCTGAACAACCTGAAGAAGAACTTACCAAGGCGAAACAATGCGGTACCAAACTCGATGTAGCTTTAATCGATTACACGCTCTCTCGTGCAGTCTGTGGTAGCCGCGAAGACAAAGATGTCAGCGTCGAATTCGCCCCTTTAGATGACAATGCCCTCTTTACAGGCAAAGGTGATGATATATTGACGCACTCCTTCTATCTCCAAAGCCCCGTTATCACTAACATAGCGATTTACATCCAGGCGACTATCAGTTCGACATCTACCGCTTTATGCGTAACCACCTTCGCACTGGCCTTGTAGACCCCTCCGAGGAATGGATAGACTGGAACGTTTACACCCCAAAAACCAACACATATTGGCTCCACTACCTAACAAACATCCTCCTGAACAGGAAGCAAATCCCGCGGCCCGCCGCACGGGGGAGGAACGCCGCTACAGGGGAACAGAAGAGGTGCTATAAGAACTTGGAAGCAGCCGCAAAAATACTCGACCCACGTAAGCGCAAGTTTGGAAAGGACCAGGCTGATTGTGGGAGCGCAATGGAGTTTGTCGAGTGGGCTGTTAAGGAGGGGATTTCTGAAAAAGGTATTTAGTCAGTTCCGCTGACTTGGTTTGACGATTTGCGAGGTCGTGTTTGCATGTTGTGGGAATAAGGATAGGGCTGTGCTTGAATGGATGAATGGATGGATGGATGGAATGGACTGGCGCCTGGGGTCTATGCGAGTTTATAAATGTATTGCCTTTTATTTCCCTTGTTTTCTTCTTTGATTCTGGGCTTGTGTGGGCTTTGCGTATATCGTTTTCCTTGAGGTGACTATGGGAGGGGTCGGCATGTGCTAGGCTGGGCGATGGGAGGGAAAAAACTGGGTACGAATAGATTAGGTTGAGGTGGAACAAACACCATTTCTTCTTTTCTTCTGTATATTGGAGATTTGGAATTGCATTTTGTGGGATGCTATTCGGCTTATAATAATCTGCTGTCAGCAGTTGACTCGAGATGTTTGTTGGTGGGCTTTGGAGTGCAGTGGTGAGCTGTCTTACGCAGAGGGTGGGATGGTTGTGGTGCGCTCATGTGCTGTCACTCGTGCATTGATTGGGATATTATTGGGAAAGCCATAGGTTCAATGATTTTTTCCTTCGTGACGCCCAATTTGGGAGTCACGCGCAGTGCCCTGGACGGTTATAGTGCTGTAATTAGTAACCCCCTCCAGATCCTGGGTTGCTCACAGCCAAACCTACCTTTCTTCTCCGCTGATATTCTAGTTGACTGCCCTACATGAAGGAGCTTTGTCGTTAGGTGTTGGTTGTAGGTGTTTACAATTTCTCTCCTCTTGGGGGTGCATCTGCTCCAGTGATGAGTTCAATATTTGACAATTACCTTTAGCATCGGACGGGAAACTCGAAATATGACTGCTGGCACATGGGATAAGCATTCGCCCCCCCAGCGATATTGGGCGAAATTGTGATACCTGGCTGGTATAGCGATTGAAGTGTTGCCCCCCCCCCCGTGGAATTAGCAGGGGCCCTGGAGCTCAATTCCCCTCACCGTGAGTGATTATTTAACAATCCATCCAGTAGGAGAGGGGAACTATGAAAGCCTGCTCTGAAGGGGGACTGGGAGACTGAGGGCCTTAGCCTTCTTCGATAAGGCTGTAGCGCAAATTAGACCTGGTACTGCACGTGGCGGTATGGTATAATCCGGCTCTAGACCATACCGCTGAGATCTTCGCTCGGAGGGGTGGGTAGGAGAAGAAAAGGGGAGAAGGGGAGGGGAGTTAGTAAAAAAAAAAAAGAGGCATTTTTCCTTCTCTGATTTGTTTGTACTGTAGTCGCAACTAGGGTTTCTTAATGCTATACAGATTCTCTTGCAAGGAGACTGCTGAGCCAATCCGTGCAGGGGCTATTTATCATAAAATTGTACTATTAGGAGTGGTGATATGTTTATAAAATCCTTTCTTGAAGATATATCTTTGCTCCTGACACCGACCCACGTGGACCCCCCCTCGCTCACTGGCGCGGGAACAGCAGGCGTCAGTCCTATACCTACCCTTCCCCTCCCCCGCATCTGACGGAACCTTCTACAGCCTACATCTTGGCAACACGCAAACCCTTCGAGCTCTTCCTGTGCGAGTAGCTAAATGGGGCATCCTCCTTGGTGTATTGATGCTCTTGTTGCCCACGCTTCTTTGAATAGGGGAGGGTGCGGGCAGTAAACTGTGATTGAAAATTTGTAAATTTTCCTGTTCTTTGAAGTAATATCTCTTCCGCGTGCGGGCCTAGGTCTGGGGACTCTACGCGGCTTTGGGTTCCTCGTCTGAGGGAGAGCAGGTATTGCTGAAATGATGTTTGAATTTTTGTATAATTTAGCACAGTCGATAGGGGTGGGGTAAAACCAATGAGTATTTCCTGGTCTTCCCTTGAGAAGGCTGTTCTCTGTAAACTAGTGGATAGAAGCTTTATTGAGTACCAGCGCTGAATTAAGCATTTTTTTTTGGACAAAATATCTTATGCTCGTCCGGTACGGTTTTGCTTTTTACCTGCTTGGCTCCTAATATTGTATAGCAAACTGTGTTCAGTGATCGCTGGCTTTTATTTTCTGCTTCCTGGTAATTGGGATTGTATTCTTCATGGCGTGTCTTAGAGTAGATGTGTTTTTGAATTGAGTAGGAAGTCCTCGAGATATCTATAATGCTGTGGCAGTGTTAAGATGCGTTGTAGGGTACCGTAGCCTATGGCGGTCTGGAATCGAGTGATAATATGCCAATTGCTCTAAACTGAGGGAGAGGCAAAATATATTGTAGAAAGAAAAGGGTTATTCTAGAGAGTAACGCCTTCCTCAGCGTTTATGACAACACTAGATGGGGCGATTTTTGAAAACTTTCTTGCCATTGTGTGCAGAAGTAATAGGTGATATATCATTCCTCCACTTTGTTTAGGGTATTTTGGGTTGTAAGGGGTAAGAAGAAGAAGAAGAAGAAGAAGAAGAAGAAGAAGAAGAAGAAGAAGAAGAAGAAGGGGGGTTTAGTAGCACTAGGACTATGGATATGGACAGCTACTGCTAGTGTTTCCAGGCGTCCAGTTTGTCCGTCTTAGGCTTAGGGCGGGGAAGACGCCTGTCCTATAGTTCGTCCTAACCTCTGCCCGGGACGCACACTAGGGCCCTATAGGTGTCTCACTATGAAATACCTATAGATGATAGGCTGGCCATCTAAATGACGACCGTCTTTATGAAAGATAGATGCCTTGCCCTGGCGTCCTTACCTTCCTGCTCTGGACCCTCTGGACTATAATCCCGCTGGGACTCTGTAGGGCGCCCGGGGCGTCTGGGAACACTGGCTCCGGTAATATTGCGGGTCTTAATGCGTAATGTGTAATATCCGGTCACGAGGGAGTCGTGGCTGTAGGTTCTACTTTGTTGGAACTTGGAGGTGCCATAGCTCTTGGGCCTCTATACGGGCTATATTAGGGGTGTGGGTTAAATTGTCCTGGGAGAAGGGTGTCTGGCAGGGGGTATTTTAGTTTTGAATAGGATTTGAGTGATTCCTGGGCATATGGTGCAGCTGCGGAAGTGGAAGAGGATTTTGGGTTCTGAAATTGGTCTGGACCCTCCTGACATCGCACCACCAAGGGATCTGTGAAGAGTATGTTTAGGCCAGGGTTTGATCTATTATGCTCGTGGGTTGTAGTGGGGTTCCAGTTTAGGTGCTTTAAACACTGACCATAAGTAATTCTGGAGTGGGTGTGTCCTCTTTTTTTTGTATATTATAGGAGTAAGGCAGAGAGCTAAGGGGATCGTGAGTCGGCTATCATGGTTTCTCGTAGCTATCGAGATGTGCTCTGATTTTAGATAATTACTCTATAGCCTCGTCGCCTAAGGCGGACACGGCCTCGCCAGCTAGCCACACACTTAAGAATATACCGAATTTGAGATCCAAGAAGGATAATTCTCCACAATCCACAAGAATCCATGTCCTAATGAAAGTGTTAGGAGTCTTCTCTTTCAAAAATCAGATAGACTGGCTAGAGCAATCAGTATTTCTTCCTCGGCAGCAGCTTGTTTGGTGGAAAGCCTACCGGGAGTGGTGCTTTGATGTCTCCCAGTGCTTCATCAGTGTACCTCACGCAAGATGTTTTGTGTTAGGAAAATGGCAGAGGATGTATATGTTTTTCTCTTTCAGCTTCTATAAACATGCAATGGGTTGCAATTGGGACACCATGTTCTCTCCGATGGGCCAATGACAGAAACAGACCATCTGAGAGGGCTATGCACCCACGCCTGCCGCTAGTGATACCGTGCGAGCTTCGGAAGAGCGCCTGTGCATTTGCAGTGAGTGGTCTAGGATGGGAGTAAGGTAGGGTTGGACTGGAACTGTTTGGGGTCATAGTTCCGAAGGCCTCAGCCGGCCGATGAAAAATAGTATGGATGTATTCTCTATGGATACGCTTACAAGAACATATCGGTTGGGTGTTTCATAACTAAGTTGCGACTGCTGTTTTGGGGGTTAGTGCTGTCTCGTTACCAAATCTGAATATAAGCAACGGAGGATAGGCCTCCGACATTGGGAGTGGGAAAATTCTCCTACCTCTCCATGTCCAGCTTCACTATGACTATCCTGAGCAGTTAGGGACCGCCCTGCAACATTCGATTACGATGAGTTCCTATGTGACTTCCAAACGTAGCCTCAAGATGCAAGTTTGGGCGTCTCTAGAGTTTGTAATGTAGAATTTTCTATATGATTCCAGGGAGCCGGAGAATACAGACTAGTCTAGCTGCTAGCCGGATATAAGCCCAGGCATTGTAGGCTGGGGCGGCTTAAGTCTGAGGGCTGTAATCGGACTCTGGGCTTAACTTATCTCCGCCTGCTGCAGATTGGTCAGGCACTGCGAGAGATGTCGTTTCGAGCCTACGGCGACCTGAGCTTAGGGATAGGAGTGGGTAGGACATTGTGTGGTGCTTGCACAAGTGGGTTGCTCCGGGAAGCTTGGAAAGAAAATCCATTAGAATAGGTATCACGGGCTAGGGATGCGAACTTGCCACTACGCTGAATAACTTTGATGGGTGTTATGTGTGCATCGCGTCTAAATTTATCCTCTGATGCTGCCGGCGGCTCTGGCGCCAGCCGAATGCCTTAGACACGGAAGGGGATTTCTAAAGTCCTCTGGTAACTTAGTGGTTACTTCATCGAACCTCGTTTTATCATAAAGTTTGTTAATACACGGGGGGGGGTGTGTGGATGTAACTTCGCGGTACTGTTTGCTGTGCAGGAGATATTCACCTATCAGAGCTAGCCAAGCATTCCTAAAAGAATTATGCTGAGTGTTACCTGAGGCTTCTAAACCTCATCCCCCTCCCCATCCTCAATCCCTTATCATCATCTCCACCACGGCATTCAGGCATACAAACATCTTACCCCACTTCATCGTTTTTCATCAGTTCGAGTTTTCTCCAATATCGCAAGACAATCGGAAAGAAATAACGAGTCAATATAGAATCAAATTAACACAACCACTTGTCCCTCGCTTCAGCCCTCGGTTTTAACTTGTTTCCCCGCTTTCCCCGCTTCTCTCTCTTTTTCCTCTCAATTTGCTTCTCGCTTCCTTGGTCACCCAAATCCAAACGTTCCATATCATTATTTAAAGTAGCGATTGTCAGAACATGAGCAATAGCACTAGCACCAGTACATATCCCGAAGATGGCTCCGCTTCTTTGACTACCGAAGGCCCCGGTGAACACCGAGGGGGGGTGGAGTTGCCGGCAAATCCAAGCCGGAGAGTTGTGGACCCCAATCTGGCAGATGAGAGTCGCCGAACCCCACTTTCTTGGGCTGCTCAAGGTGGTCATGAGGATGTGGTCAAGCTACTTTTGGCTCGGAAAGATGTCGATGCCGACTTGGCGGAGTTTCGTGGTCGGACACCGCTCTCTTGGGCTGCTGAGTCCGGTCGAGAGGGTGTTGTGAAGTTGCTCCTTGAGCGGGAGGAGGTCGATCCCAATACCGTCGACACCCCGTATTTACTCGCACCAATCGCTCGAGCTGCTGAGTACGCGCACCAGGGAGTAGTTAAGCTTCTCCTGGGCCGAAAGGATATCCAACCTGACCTTGCCGACCGCCATGGTCGGACGGCACTTTCATTGGCTGCTGAATTCGGCTGTGAAGATGCTGTAACGAACTTGCTAGCTCGAGATGATGTTGATCCTAACTCACCCGACTCCGACTACCAGCAGGTACCACTTATGTGGGCTGCCAAGAAAGGTCACGAGGGTATAGTGAAACTACTTCTCAGCCAGAAGGCCGTCAACCCAGACCTAACCAACACCCATGGCCGGACCCCATTATCTTTCGCCGCTGCAGAAGGCCACGAGGGAATAACGAGAATGCTTCTAGATAGGCCTGACGTCAATCCCGATCTCGTAGACGGCATACACGGCCGAACACCCTTGTCCTGGGCTGCCTGGGGTGGAAATGAGGCAGTAGTGAAACTTTTACTCGACCGTAAGGAGGTCAATATCAACTGGGTTGACAGTGAACTTGGTCATACTCCAGTCGGGATAGCTGCGTATTATGGGAGAGAAGAGGTTGTTAGGATGCTCCTTGAGCGGAAAGACATTGACCCTGACGTGCCGGATCGATACGGCCAAACGCCACTCTCGGGGGCGGTCTACAAAGGCCGTGAAGAAGTGGTAAAGCTTCTACTCGCTCATAAAGGTGTTAACCCAATGAGGCCAGACAACCGCGGCCGAACACCGCTCTATTTTGCTGCGGATATGGGGCGTGAATCATTAGTAAAGCTCTTGCTAAGCAGGTCGGATGTCAATCCCAACCAACCAGCAGAGGACGGTCAGACACCGCTCTGTGGAGCTTGCACGGGCGGGTACCACCGGGTGGTGGAGCTGCTACTAGCTCGAAAGGATGTTAACCCCAACACTGTCGACATTCGTGGACGAACTGCTCTCTCCTACGCCACGAACTACGGCCATGAGGAAATAATAAAGCTTTTACTGAACCGGGTCGATGTTAACTCCAACCCAATGCAGAGGGGCGATAGAGCACCCATCATCATGGCCACCGTCAACAGGCACGGGAAAATAGTAAAATTGGTACAACGCCGATTCATCCGCCATTAGCCTCGTGGGGCACTACTCCGGAATTTTGTCTTCAGCCCACAATTATTTGTGATGCTTTCTCAGATAGTCCGACCCCCGAATTTTCGAGTACAAGTTTTGTCTCTATTATCTGCTGGTCTTTACTCTATGTTTCCTCGTCCTACTTTTGTGTTTGTTTTGACATTCGTTAACTCTGGGTGGCATATATTGAATCACGTACTGAGGGATAGGGAGATATCGAGTCCGCTGTCTTGGGGCTCTCTTGCTAGTTTTTTTCCCTTTTCCATTAGTTCTGCTTTCAGTTTTGCTTCTACTTCTGGATTATTTCTTTGCGCTATCTGAAGGGATTATGTGTGGTATGGCTGAGAGTTTGGTCAATGATGATTATGATTTCTTTATTTTCGCATGGCTCTAGGAACTGAGAGCAATGCAATATCTGAGGATCCACACCACTACGATCATACGCAAGGTAGATACCCCGGTGACCATTGTGGTGTAAACAATGGCTATTATAGGCCTCTGCTACTAAAGCTTTCTGTGCGAGCAACTTCTACGGTAACGTTGATGACAATAACATGTTCCTACTCCTTGCTAAACATACTCCTGCGAGAGCTGTTAGAGAGGTTACATGCTATGGGACTTGCTGAAGTGCCAGTAACGTCAAACGTGCGCGGATGGCATCCTGAAGGGACAGGGACGTCATAAAATTCAGCAAAAGCTCAATCGCTAACTTTTAGGGTACTAAACAGCGATGCTTCCCGGGGCCGCAGATTGAAGTCTCACGTCCCCGGTGTAAAGGTTGATTGGATCGGCGGTGGCGCTTTCTAGAAGCTTTAAGGGAGGGGGTTTTTTACCAGTATTTTGCATGGGGGCGAGGGGTGGGACCAAAAAAAGAGGCTCAGAGTTTCGCGGATTATTAAGTTAAGTGATTAGTTATGGATTGGCAAACATGGTGTGTTGGGATGTGAGAGGTTTTGAAAGTTCTAGTTTTTAAATCCAATTGTCCACTTCATAATAGTTATTGGTCTAGCCCAAGCTGGCACAATAACCAAACCTTTTGTTACCGATATCTGCCCTCGGTGCTGTTTCTGCAATACGCACGCTACTACCGGTAGGTACAGTATATATCAACTGGAGGTGTGGTTTCTTTTGTTTCCTGAAGGGTCTGTTTGACTGTGCCCGCATCCGACCTAGGCACCGGCAGCAGGAGGCCCTGGGGGTGTCAGGAGGGTGTTAAACAAGAGTGTGAACTACCGGACATCCAGAGCCTTAGGATTCTGGTTACATGAAATAGCAGTCGATTTTAGAAACAAACGTCACGGCATTGTGACAGCCGCTGAACCGCGCACGAAACTTGATGCATGGGATCATGGTATCATATCAAAAAGTGATGCAAGATGCCGTTAGGGTTTGCCCTTTTGCAAAATGTGAAATGAAAAAAGAAAATTGATGGGGTGCGTCTGGTAGGCTTCAAAGGGGTGTTCAGCCGGCTGATAAAGGCGTTGATTATCGACTTGAGGTGGTACAAGTATACTACTAAAGCCCTGTTTGGCGCACTGCAGGCTCAAAAGAAAAATGCTGCTTCTCTCTCAAATCCCTGTTTTGCGAAACCTCCTTCTGATGAACGAGAATGACGCGGGGGTAAATAATATTATAATACCCGCATAGCAGTCACCTTGCTGATCACTTGAGAGAAAACAAAGAAATCCATTAGGAGGCCTAAAAAAAAGTGCATTATTGGAATATCTCATTTGCCGCGAAAGCACCGTAAAAAATCAGGAGACTCTGCTTCTATGGTGTGCCAAACAGGACCTAAAATTAGAGGTCTTGCACCCAGGATTTGCACTACTCAGCACGAGTGTAAAATGGGAGTCCATATAGACCCATCATACCCTCGATTTCCCAACCAGGCAAGTGTTCGACATTTCATATGGGCCTGGGATGCCTCAGTGGTTTGGAAAATGGGGTGACTATATCCGTTCCTAAACCGAGATCAAACTGACAGGGGGATGATCCTTTTTTCTTCTTTTCCTTTTTTACCCTCTTCCCATCAATGGGCTCCGTTCTGTGTATGCGGGGTGCCGTTATACAGGTCATTAACAGGAGGAGGAGGGGGGGGAGAGGAGAAACGACCTTACGGTAAGAACTCGAATAATTGAACTTCCGGCTAAGACGTCCAAAATTCCCTTTCTTGGATGGGGGTGGTGAAATCGCTGCAAAAGACGACCTCCCCAACCCCAGCCTAGGATAAAGAATAATAATAGAAAAGTGCTAGACCTTACCAGCAAAGGAAACTTCAATACCCTAGAGCGAGGTTCGATTATTCGAGTTCTTGCAGTAATCATTCACAAGCTGCTTGGGTTTTGAGGAATCTTCATGAAACATCACTCTGCAGGGTGGAGTGCCGTCTGTTGGAATATGGTTTCTTTCTCCTCTCAAATGCTTTCTCTAAGTCTTTTTAATTGTTCCCAAGTCTTGTCCGGGTTTGGCCTTCTTTATACTCTCTTTATTCCTTTTGTTCTTATATGCTTTCTTTGAATGCTTTTGTTCTTTGTTGCGGAAGTTTGGTGGAAGCGGAAGCATGGTAAAGCGGAACCAAGCCACTTTACTATATAGCTTGTCTGTATCTTTCCTATCATTCTAGGAGTTGTCAGTGGTAATCTATGCTCTTGATTGTCGGCTATCATTACTTCTCAGTTGAAACGATTGCGCATTGCTACACCGTCCCCCCCTCATCCATCCTCACTGGTTCGGAGGTTAGAAATCTTGGGGTAGAATTGGCAAGTTTCGTCAGTTTCTCTAGTATGATACCGTAAATTCCAAAGGCATTATTATACTTACGAAGGCAGGGACTCTTATAAGCAAGAGATACCAGTACCATACAAATACCGTAAGAACTTGAATGATTGGATCCCGTGCCGGGTAGCCCAAAACTTCCCGCTCTGGGAAAGAGGCGAAGGACGCTCCGGGAAACCTACTCTCCGGGACTGAGAGAGTATCTGTGTCTTAAATGCGATATTTAAGGTTATTGTTTTCCGTGCCCTTCCCGGCAAACACGAAGTAGTGATTTGGGGTCGTGAAGGTCAGTTAAAATCTACAGTACTTGGGTACTTGTACCGCATGAACTCGGATAATCGGAACCATATGTTAGGACGTTGGAGTTGCCTCTCCTGGTGGTGCTTTTTCCATTTTTATTTAAAATCCATTGTCAAGGAGTCTGCTACTACCCGTGATTATTTCTCTATTCTCTTTTTAGTGGATATCTCGGGAACTATGAATAATCATTCATCTGTTGTTGCCGCAAGTGTTACAACATGGGCTTCGCTGCGCTGTGCCCAACTTGGCCGTGAAGTGAAAGAGCTCGGATGAGTGCCGATAGTATCACCCACTATTGGTATTCCGCTGCAATGGAATTCTGAAGAGGCGAGTCCAAGCTATCGCTGGGACACCCGCAGAGGCAAGAGGTAAGTTACCCGATAACAAGGGATTCACAAAACACCATCGGAATGGCGCCAAAACGAACTGAGGCGAAACTAAGGCTGCCGAACCAACAGGAAGGCACGAAGAACGCCAAGTAACCACAGTTCAAACATAGAGAGCGACGATTGGACAGGTTCAAGAAAATCATCACTAGCGCTGCGGAACATAATGCCTTAGGATAGAGAGCCTTGTTAGGAATGCTTCCTGTATTTTATACGAAATTTGAATATAGCGCCATTCCGACTTTCATGAGATTCTCCGATAAGATGGCAGAATTCCGTGTTTATCTCGGCGCCCACCCATCCACGATCCCCGCCATCGGGTGCTTCTTGCCTACGGTATTCATGCTCACAGCCGGGCCCTCTGGCCGTTAGCACCCTCATATCCTCAGGAAGGGGTAGGGCCTTCCAAATACATATGATACAATTCCCTCAGCACACTTCCGCCATCAATACCTGTAAAAAGACGATTAAACAAGAAAATACCCATTTGACTCACAAGTACTAGTAGCCCACTGTCCATACAGCCGAAGGTTAAAAAACTCACTGACGAAAATCCCACCCCACATTCCTGCTTACATAATTACGCCGTCAAAACATACCAGGTAGGTTTCAGGGCATAGGGCTTAACCCTAGCTTTTTTCGCGACGCCCCCCCATCGTTACCTCCTCAACGTCAACCACCTCGCGAGAAGGTAACAAAGGGGATAACAATATGAAGAAGAAAAAAGAGTGGGCAGAATCAATAAAGATGCTCCTATAGCAGATAAACCAGGTTCACGTCATGCAATCTCAGGTCTTCTCCGTTGAGTCTATAGGATCATTGTCGGTTAAGGAATAGCTGGTTGAGCGATGGATGTTTGGCGATAGTGACCGGTGCAACCAAGGCAGGTTATGTTAGGCCTGCTGTGCTGACATAACCCATCCCTTGTTTAGGTAAGCAAGCCCCCAACGGACCATGGGTATTGTACGAGTATTATAAACTTCAAGACACAAGTCTCCATTGGGAGCCAGGCAGCCAGCTCCCGACATCCGTTATGTTCTCCTTTAGCCTGTCTCGGTGGTTCTCTCTCTTGCGGCGACTTGCACCTTGCTGATGGGCGCCCGCCGACCCTTTGGAACCACTGTTAAATAGTGTTGAGAAAGCGTTAGAGCTGGAAGATTTTCCGGCCTGAGATATCAATTGCACTTGCAACAGCGCAGACATATAGCCTTCTATTATTATTTTTCTTTTTTACGTTTTGAGGCACACATATTACTTCGTAGAGGTCATAATTGGGGCTTGGCTTCAGGCCGACTATGGCTTGTTCGACCTTCAAGAATGATACTTGGAATGTTACTGAGAGGTACTTTGCCGGGTCCGTTTCTTCCATCGTGCGGGTCCTTGCAGTGCGCTGTTCCTGTCAAGCGAGAGCGCGGGGGAAGCCCTGCGAACGGAACAAAATAAACCTTTATATCAAAGCAGCCTATTCGAATAAACCTAGTGTTTAATGGAAGGTGAATCAAGTGGAAATCCATAAAGGCGGTCTTTCAGGATACCCTGTGCGGGTACCGACTTTAGGTACTTCATGGGAATGATATTTTGGTAATGGGGATATAGAGAAATTATAATACTTTTTGACGCCGAGCGCGAATGCAAAGAGAAGATATGAGTAAGCATCTACGTTGAAGAGAGGCAGATGGAATATAGCAAGAGGTGCGCGCATGCCAGGGGATAGTTCTACAAAACTCCGAAAATCAAAACCATATATATGTACAACGTGAAAAGGGTGCCCCAACCCCATTTCTACCATTCCAGCCCACTGATCTTCTTTTCCGTCGGACTTCCACCCCCATTCAACACCTCGGTGGGCTTAGTGGCCTTCCGTCCCTTGTTATTAGTCTTTTTATCCATTTCCTTGAAGGGGTCTTCCGACTCTTCCTTCTTGACCTTCCACCTCTCGGTCCCCAGCAAAGCGTCCAACTCCGCAACGCTCGGCAGCTTCAAGTAAACCCACCCGTCACTTCTCTCCTCCACTTCAAACGTTGCAATACTAACTTCTTCGTCATTCGCACACCCACCGGGAGCATTGCCCTCAAGTGTGAAGTTCCTCTTATGATACGGGCAACTAACCCACATTTTCTTCTTCTCCTTGCCCTCTTCCGTGCCGTCGTCCGGGTCTTCGCCTATAAGGCCATCCGAGAGAACGAAGGCCCGTTTGTGAGGACACATCTGCTGTGTGGCGTAGTATTTGCCCCTCACTTTGAAGATGGCGAGCTGGGTGTCGCCGCGCTTGACTGCAGCAGATACGGGTGTTGAGGAGGTTGCGTTGGAGAAGTAAGAGGCTTCGATAATGGGTTGCCAGGCGAGATTTGACCAACGGTGGTTTCTGAAATCGTATTTTACACTTGCTTTGGGCCAGTATGTTGGCCTAGATTGGGAGCGCTCATTGATAATTTCTATGGTCTCGCTGGCCTCCGAGGTATTTGCGAATTGTTGGAATTGTCTAGGAGCATTGGGTTAGCATTTCTTGATTAGACATTAGGGTAAGGGCGGGTGCATACTTTCGCCGTTCTTCGTCTTTGACGACTTCCGTCCATTCGCAGAAGTAGGTCTTCACCAAGTCTTGCATCTCATTTTCGAGCTGGTCGCAGATCCCGAGCTTGTCGTCCAGGATTACTTCCTTTAGGTATTTGATTCCTCCCGGGAGATTTTCCATCCAACGGGCTGTTCGCTGGAGTCTATCTGCAGTACGAATGTAGAACATTAGGTAGCGGTCTAGAACCGGGATAACTCTTTCAACAGGGCAATCCTTGATTAAGAGTTCTGAGTGACGAGGTTTGGAGCCCCCATTTCCGGCAACAAAGATGTTGTATCCCGTCTCAGTGGCAATAAGACCAAAGCTAGCGTCGGAGGTTAGCATAGGGCAGATGTTTTGAGGGCGTTGAGGAAGCTACTCTTTGTTCTGGGCTTCTGCACACTCCCGAATACATCCCGAAACACCAGATTTGATTTTATGTGGTGCGCGGATACTTTTATACCGCTCTTCCAGCCTGATTGCCATACCAACACTGTCGCCGACACCAAATCGGCACCACGTGGTCCCTACACAGCTCTAGGATAACATTATCAGCAAGTCCTGAGAATTGAAGTAAGTGCAGAACAAACCTTGATCGTTCTCAAACTCTTAGCGTAAGCGTGTCCACTCTCCATCCCCGCCTCTACAAGCTCCGTCCAGATAGCTACCAAATCTTGCTTTCGCGCGCCAAACATATCAATTCTCTGCCCACCAGTGATCTTACAATATAAATTGTATTTCTTTGCTATTGTACCGATAGCGATCAGTTTATCGGGTGTAATTTCCCCACCCGGCACTCTGGGAATAACCGAGAAAGTCCCGTTTCGCTGAATGTTTGCAAGGAACTTATCGTTCGTCTCTTGGAGCATGTGCATGGGTTTATCCATTACGTGCTGGTTGAAAAGAGAAGCGAATATAGACGCCATAGTCGGTTTGCATACCTCGCAGCCAAGTGATTCGGGGTCTTTACCGCACTCACGCATGACTTCGGGGAAGGTTTTTATTTCCTGTGAATGTCAGCGGGTCCTCGGACAGTACTTGAGAAAACCAACCTTCACTTTAATGATATTAAAAAGGTCAACACGGGAGTAGGAGAAGTGTGGGCAAACTGTGGAGGGTTAGCGGTGGCATAGTGAGGGAGAACGAGTGGCCTACGATGATTTGAGACCTCGGCTCCCATGGCCTTCATCTCTGCATTGAAAATTGACTGCACGAGCGGCATGCAGCCAGCACATCCAGTGCCAGCTTTTGTGCAAGACTTGACTTCTCCCAAGCTCTTGCAGCTGCCGTCTTTGACCGCTTTGCTAATATCTCCTTTCGTCACATTGTGGCATGAGCAAATCTGGGTATCGTCGTCCCTGACATCACGTTAGCAAGCCCCCGGCAGAATTAACTGAGGAAAGAGAAACTTACAGGTCATCTGGGTTCTCCTCCCCCTCGGCTTTTGCTCCCAAGATTAATTGCGAAGGCGGAATTTCCAACGCTTTCTTGGACTTGACCATTCCTACAAGTTTGATATAGTCTGCCGTATCCCCAATAATCATTCCGCCGAGTAGATATTTTCCATCTGATGTAAAGATGTATTTTTTATAAACAGCTTGAAAGGGATCTCTGTAACTGAGAGCTTTGACCTCTCTTCCTCTCCTCTCCTGGCTTGGAGAGCGACCAGGTAATTCTTTGGGTCCATCTCGGTCAGCGAAGAAGTCACCGAAGGAAGCGACGTTGACACCAAGCAATTTCAGCTTGGTTGAAAGATCGGGGCGTCTGAAAGCTTTTTGTGTCTCCGAATGGCCATGCAGAGCAGATCTACAGAGGTTGAATGCAAGGACATCGGCCATCTCGACACCGGGAGCAATTAGCCCAAAGGTTTGGTTTTCCCATGAAGCACATTCTCCAATCGCATAAATTCCGGGGACGGTTGTTTCGACACTATTGACCACTCACAGTAAGAACAAGCTCATTTGAGAAATTAAGACCCAAATCGTAGGATATACTCTTTATTGATAATAAAACCCCCGCGACTAGCGGTTTTGATCCCGGCACTATCAGCGAGCTCATCTCTAGGTTTGATACCAATCTGTGTAAGGGTTAGCATTGATTGTCACCGGGTGAGCATAAGAGAACTTACAGCAAAGCAAATACAGGTGGTGTCCATGGTCTCTCCATCCTCAAACGTGACACTCTCGGTTTGGTTATTCTCGTCAGAATTGATTGTCTTAATCTTTCGGCAACTCAATACGTCAAGCCCTAGTTCTGTAACCTTCTCAAGCACTAATCTTCCCGCGTCTTGATCCAGCTGCCTTGACAAAAGCCAAGGGTTTTTATCAATCAGTTTGACAGATCCAAACTGCTCGAGGTCCATCATCGCCTTCGCCGCCTCAAGGCCAAGTAATCCGCCACCTACTACACAGCCGGTTGATCCCTTTACCATAGCAGAGAATGATATCAACTTCTCCAAATCATCGATATTCCGGTAAACAAAGACTCCCTTGCTATCATGTCCAGGTGTATTTGACGGGACGACCGCGTCCGAGCCAGTTGCTAAGATGAGGATATCGTAGCTTACATCATAGCCGGCGGATGTTGTTATTGATTTCGATACAGGATCGATGGATGTGACTCTGGTGTTGATTTTGTGGTTTAGAACACCCGGTTGTGATTCGTACTAATATTTCGGTTAGTCCACTTCCTTGGCCACGGTGGAGTAGCGTCCGCCAGTGTCTTGTACATACCCATTCCTTTGGATTCAAGTAAAGATCCTCAACCTTTCGGTGTTCGAAAAATGAAGTCAATCCCACACGGTTGTATGCCACATGAGACTCCTCACCAATAACCACGATCTCGTACTGTTTGTTTTCGGCATCAAGCTTTAGGATCTTTTCACTAACACAAAGGATTAGCTAGCGACCAAATCATTTATTAGGAAGAAAGCATACATGAATGCAACTGCTACCATCCCCAGGCCAACAACCACTATTCGTTTTCTTTGGGGCACTGACGAAGCTGCGCCCTTCGCATCATCTGTCATACCGTTCGTTGTTTCATTGGTTCCACCCGGCACAGTGGGACTATCCCCGTTGGCAATTGAAGGTCCGCTGTCCATCTCTACCGGTACCACTATTGTGTCTTCGCTCTCGGTACTCAGAGGAACCTCTATTGCTACTGGCAACTTTGTGGGGCTAGATGTGTATCTCAGAAACGCGAGGATAACAAGAAAGAGAAGGTCAAGAAAATAATCCATAGTAGCACTTTATCAATAAGTCAAGTTTGCCACAACTGATAACAACCTTTCCCTCGGTCCGTGCGATAACGGGAGGGCTAGAAAAGGATAAGAATAATCATGTAGTTGGGAGGATATCAGAACTAGAGGCCCCACCAGGGGTCGATTCCTAGATATTTCCTGCCCATGCTAGATCCATTGCCGCCAATTAAAACCACTTTGTTTGTCAAAGGAGATATTTTCCATTACTACTGTACTACCTGGGCAAAAAAAAATGCCTAGAAGCGCCCGATGAACCCTGCGTATAGAAAATCCTAAATCCCGCGACAGTGACGGATTCTCAAACTGAAAGATATTATATTGTGCAAGCAGATATTAACCCAGCTGTTTTTCAAATACGGATAATATAACCGCGGAACCATTCCTCATATTACTCTTTATTAGTGATATTATATACGGTAAACTACGGAGGAGAGACTCCCCCGTCGGGCACGGAAAATCCTGGTAGCGCAACAAAATTAAGGGATCTCCCGGGCACAGGGAGCGATAGCCATGTTGTTGGAGCTAGCCCTAGCTGGAACAGACCAATCAGGGTGCTGCCGGCGGAGCTGCTGGGCCCTGTGTAGACGGAGAAAGACCCCGCGGAAACTCTAGCCAAGAAATGGCCGATAGCAGAGTTGTGATAGCAACAGGCCGTTGATAACGGAAAAACCCCAAAAGCGCCCCCTCAAAGGCACATCCGATGCGTCCGCAAGGTCAGTTATTAAAAATAAACTGATGCGAAGATCGTGCCAGTGGTTAGTGGTTAGTTGGAAAAAAAGTTCTTGCGATAAGTGCCAGTAGGTGTTTGTGGCTTAGTTGAGAACCGTCTAGCCCGCTGAATTCTCGATACGAGGTTCTCGCCAAGCTCACTAGTTAAGGCGCCAGTGCAGCGTTGTTCGCACTTGGAACGTGTTGTGTGTAGCATTCCGGTGACTGTTGTTTGGGGGTCTCGAAGGGGACAAGTCACTAACCGTGCCAAGGTTCCCACCCCTCCGAACAACGCTAGGCGCCCTTCGAAGAAGGTGGCACTCCAAAGGAGTGCCAATCGGCTCAACAATAGAATCGGCTCAACGATAGATTTATCATATATAATGAGAAATGCATCCGACAAGCCACCAATTTTATCACTTCAAATTTGATAAAATTTGAGATTCTGATCTCAATCCTTCGTCACTATCATCTG
>Ga0307513_10000160_pt1 | contig 96544 bp, 103 predicted proteins | sample 15_EM_MG_FD_202174 | JGI IMG/M metagenome (GOLD analysis project Ga0307513, IMG submission 202174) | Populus trichocarpa ectomycorrhiza microbial communities from riparian zone in the Pacific Northwest, United States - 15_EM | ecosystem: Host-associated > Plants > Roots > Unclassified | place...
CTTGGAAAGGGGCAGCTAGTAAGAGTAACAATGTCGTGAACGTGTGCGTAAGGCCACGTCGTGTCAATGGAGAAGAGGGAAAGGAAACTAGAAATGTTCTACAGTAAAAGTCCATTTTCCATCCTTCATATCGAACGACTCGAACTTCGTATCCTTCATCCCCTTCAACCTCTTGAGGTGTTTGACCATCTGAGGGTGATTTTCGTCTTTGATCGGTTCCCGGGTAGCCTTGTCAACGGGCCAGCACCCATCCAATTCCACCCTTGCTCGGACATTCAGTCCTGATCCGGGAGGGGGTTTGTCGACGTTATCCAGATCGGGGTAGACGCTGCACTCCATGTCCTCAAACCTCACGAGGTCTCCAAATAGTTGCTTGACGCTTCCCGACCCAGTGAGGTCGACGGGATCTAGGAACGTGATTTTACCGTACCCAACCCGACCAACGAAGAGCTTCTCGATGGCGATCAATTCATTGTGGCCCCAAGAGGAAAGGGTATCCATGGGAGGTTCAGACCAATACTCCCCTTCCTTGAGTTCGCCGGATTGCTCGTCGGTCACGTCCGTAGTGCTTTGAGCAGTGAAACGATTTGGAGTTCGGGCTAGAGTGCGGGAGGGAGGATTGATGATAGGTGTGATGGGGATGTTACGGGTAGCGCCGAGAGGTCCGCTGACTGCCTCCTTCTCGCGAGCCGCGACGCTCAGTGCAGGGTTGAAGGCGACATCAGCAGACCTGGGAACCCAGTCGAAGAGGTCAACCTTCTTGTCCATAACGAGCTTCTTGATACTGTCCCGGTTCCCACTACCGAAAGAAGTGCTAGAGAAAGCGTCTGTGGTGAGACTGCCACGCTGGGTAGAACTTTTGTTCAGACTCAAAGCGTTTGACTTGCTCGAAGAGAACGAGAGACTGGAGCCCAAATTATTCGTAGAAGCACCCAGATAAGTCGAAGAGGTAAAACCACGTCCGGCTCCTCGAATCTTCGAGTTCACAGGCGCAGTTCCTCTAGAGACCACAGGGATAGATGAGCGGGTCGGAACGTCGACAAAGAACTCGGCTTTCTTCTTCGCAAGTGAGGCGTCCAATAGGTTGACCTGGGGACCAGAAGGGAGCAGAGAGAAGATAGGGATGTTCGTGTTTACTGGTTGATCGATCGTTGCGGTGAGGGCGCCTTGAGTGGTGCTGTTAGTGGTATTCACACCAAACATAGAAGGGGTCTGGTTTGTGCTTCCAAACAGGGTAGAACCACCGAAGGTGGAAGGCTGGGTGCCAGTACCGTTGGTCGTTGCGGGTTTTCCAAACAAGTTCCCTCCGAATCCGGTGGTGGTCTGCTGGTTCTGCGCTTGTCCTAGGGTGCCACCCCCAAACAATGTTCCGGTCTGGGCAGGGATCGTAGAAGTAGTAGTAGATCCGAAGAGTCCAGAGCCTGGTGTGGCAGTCTTCTGGCCGAAAAGACCGCCGCCCAGTGGATTTTGCTGAGCGGGTTGGTTCTGTTGCGTGGCTCCGAATAGTCCTGCCGTCTGCCCCCCAAACAGACCACCGGTCTGTTGCTGTTGTTGTTGTTGTTGCGGCTGAGTATTACCGAAGACTTGGAAATGATGAGATACGGCCAGGTGAGGTGCTGATGTACTCACGCCCTGCGGTTTGTTGCGGCTGCTGCTGTTGACCGAATAGGCCCGTACCGGTGGTTCCTGTCGCGGTATTGCCAAAAAGTCCAGTCGTCGGTTGAGCTGGCTGTTGCTGTTGGGGTTGTTGGCCAAATATTCCCGTTCCAGTTCCGGTAGTGGTGGAACCGAACGTCCCTGGAGTAGATTGTCCAAAGATCGGCTTATTTGTGTCTAAGAAAAAACAGGGTTAGGTCAAGAGGGGTGCCACGTTTTCGAACTCACTGGTACCGAACCCCCCAGTGCCAAATGCGCCAGTTTGAGGTTGTTGGGGAGTAGTACCAAAGCCAGTGGTAGTCTGGGGCTGCGTCTGACCAAAGGTTCCGGTGCCGGGACCAAAAGCACCAGCACCAGTGGTTGTGGTACCTTCGAAGTGTTAGCGACAAAAGTAAGATTGGAACGAAGTACCCGTACCGAATGTGCCAGTGGCGGGCTTTTGACCGAACGCAGAACCGCCTGTGTTGAAGAGGCCACCAGGTTGCTGCGGCTGCGGCTGTGTACCGAATCCGCCAGTGCCAAAGCCGGTCGATTGCTGTGGCTGAGTTTGACCAAACGCACCAAATCCGGCCCCGGTCTGCTGCTGCTGCTGCTGCTGCTGTGGTTGCTGTTGTGGTTGCTGTTGCTGTGGTTGTTGCGGCGGTTGCTGCTGTTGACCAAATGCACCAAACCCTGTTCCGGTGGTGGTTCCAGTGGATCCAAAAGTGCCAGTGCCACCAGCGAAGGTGGATTGAGTGGGTTGTGTTGTAGTTTGGGTCTGACCAAACAAGCCCCCCGCTGCTGCAGGTTGTGTTGTCGAGCCAAACGCACCAGTACCAAATCCTCCGGTGGTGGTGGCCGCCTTACGATTCTGTTGGTAGTCTTGCAACCTGAGTTCCTACGGAGGGCCAAGAGCGTGCGTGAGTGATGAGAGCGGCGGTGGCTTTCCAAGGGACGAAGAAGGAACCGACGACTCGCAATCCTAGGGAAAGATTAGACTTACTTCAAAGGAATACCCACGATAAGCTGGCATACAAGTTATGCTCTGATACGCCAAGGTGAGGTTTGAATTGGTGGCATCCTTTTCGTTGAACGCGGAATAAGGTGGGTTGGATGTCCCTGTCGTAACATTCCCAGTGCCATCGAATTGTCCGGCTGGGGGGTGGGGGGTCAAAACGCATTTGGGGAATCCGGAGAATGTGCTCACTTGTTCCGAACGCGGGCTTGTTACCGAACATACCGGTGTTTCCAAACGCTCCTGTATTGCTTGTACTTGGCTGGCCAAATGCACCCGTGGTGGTAGTGCCAGTCGTGGATCCAAACCCAGTTGAACCAAAGGCTCCGGTGGTGCCGAAACCAGTGGTAGGTTTTGGGGCACCGAACACGCTCGCAGTGTTTGACGGTGTTTGACCAAATGCTCCACCTGATGAGATGAGGATGAGTTTGAAGTCGATTGATGCACGAGATCTTGAGTCCACTCACCCGTCGTGCTGAAACCAGTCGTCTGTGTGGTGCTAGGATTTGTACCAAAGCCACCGAACATAGGATTGGCGGCAGGCTGTTGTTGGGGTTGTTGCTGCTGTGGCTGCTGTTGACCAAACGCTCCTGTAGTCTGGCCAAACGCTGTCCGGTCCAAGTAAAAAATGAAGAGAATAAACGCGCGATACGCGAAATTACGCACCTCCGGTCTGACCAAATCCCCCCGGCTGGCCAAAGGCTGATCCGCTAGGCTGACCTTGCTGTTGAGCTGCCCAGTTTGAACCGAACATGATGAGCAATCGCGAGAATCTGGTGGTCCAGGACGCGGGTTAGTGTCAAGTATTTGAGGCAGCGTCTCTTGTCGTTGAGTGTGGCTGACTCGGTTCGGAGTTTCAAATATTTTCCGACTCCGCGACCATCACTTTCGAGGTTTTCTGGATTTCGATCACTTTTGATTTCTTTTTAATGCCGAGCACCTTTGAGACGTTAAAGAGGGAGAGGTTGTTCAGACACCCTCCACAAAATGGCGCATCGGTCCCTATCCTAAACGAGTTCGTCATCCCCCATCTCGAATCTTTCAACGCCCTCTTCGACGATTCTGGATTACCCCTTGGTGATGGGGACGGTAAAGGACTGCTATCTCTCGCTTTGAAAGATGTTGGCGAACGCGTAGTTTTTAGTGGAACTGGCGTTTCTGGCGAGGAGGGTGGTGAGAAAGCCTGGGGTACTCGTATGCGCAGTGAGTTTGTTGCATGTATCCAGATATACCGTACACTGAATGGAACGGGTGCCAGTTTGGATCGAGCAGGCCACGATAGCTCGGCCAATGGTTTCAGACAAGGATAAAACAGCAAAGGAACGTAGGGTGTTTCCTTCAGAGGTCCGTCACATATGTCGGCTGAGGGATACATCCAAACCTAATCGGTATCCTTGCAGGCGCGGGAACGGTTGACCTCATACAGAGGGCGAATGTCCGTCAAAATTTGCTGGCAAATAGAAAACCATGGTGAAGTTGTCCGCTCAACTATGCGGGACTGTGGTCTAGTCCCGATCATGGTTCGGGTACGTACCAAGTTCCGGTCATCTTGTAACATATCTCACATACCTCCAGTCCGTCCGGTGCAATCTCCGCTCCATGTCATCTGCTGAACTCGTGGCTCACCACGAGGAGCCCGAGGAGTTTGGTGGTTATTTCATCATCAACGGAAACGAACGTCTCATTCGCTACCTGATCCTACCCCGGAGAAATCTGGTTATTGCCCTTTCCCGACCGTCATTTACCGGTCGAGGTCCTTCATACACTCCCTCAGCCGTACAAATCCGTTGTGTCCGGCCCGACCAAACGAGCGTGACAAACACACTTCATTACCTCTCCAACGGTAGCGCCATGCTTCGGTTCAGCTGGCGGAAACAGGAATACGTTATCCCGATCATGCTGATCCTGAAAGCGCTTACCGGAGCCTCGGATAAGGAGATCTTTGAGGGTATCATGATGCAAGACTACGACAACACGTTCTTGACGGATCGTGTGGAGCTCTTGCTCCGCAGCTACAAGATGTACAATCTTTATACTGGTGACCAGTGTCTCGAATACCTCGGCGACAAGTTCCGTGTGGTCCTGGGTCTTCCAGAAGATTGGAATAATAAAGTTGTCGGAGTTTGGCTCATTCAGAAGTTGGTCCTCGTTCATATTGAATCGGCCCGAGAGAAATTCAAGATGTTACTGTATGATCCATTTTTCTTCGCGGATACTTCTCAAGCTAATACCTACCAGCTTTATGCTCCGCAAATTGTACGCCTTGGTCTCTAAGGAATGCTGCGTTGATAATCCGGATTCTCCTCAGAACCAGGAGGCCCTGCTTCCAGGTTCACTATACGGTATGATCATAAAGGAGCGTCTGGAAGAGGCTCTGAACCAAATTCGAACCCAAATAACTGCCGACGTTCAGAAAGGACAAGCGGATTTCCTCGACAGTGAGTGACTGGGTCCTTCTCCCCTGTTATGAAAGCCGATCAAACACCTTGCAGATCGGTACTTCAACAAGGTTCTGAGTCGAGTGAACTTCGACATTGGTTCAAAAATGGCAAACTTCCTCGCTACGGGAAACTTGGTTTCTCCGACAGGTTTGGACCTGCAACAAGCCTCCGGATTTACCATCGTCGCGGAGAAGTTGAACTGGCAGCGATACATCAGCCACTTCCGATCAATACACCGAGGCGCTTTCTTTGCCGAGCTCAAGACAACCACTGTTCGAAAGCTTCTGCCTGAAGCATGGGGTCAGTTAGAATCTTGCACTTCTATATCGTCACCTCACGCCTTCTCTTAGGATTCCTCTGTCCCGTCCACACTCCCGACGGTTCTCCTTGCGGTTTGTTAAACCACCTGAGCAGGACCTGTCGAATCGTTACCTCCCCCCTTTCCGTCTCCCACATTCCGCAGTTACTTGTATCCCACGGTATGACACAGGCATTCACTTCCGAAATCGATGGTCGCAAGAACCTCTGTGTCCAACTGGATGGCAAGGTCATCGGCTGGGCACCCCCGTCACTGGCTAAGCAACTCGCGATGAACCTGCGGATATGGAAGACTGAGGGTCTCCACAATGTATCGCTTGACCTGGAGATTGGGATGGTTCTACCATCTCGTGGTGGACAATACCCTGGTCTATACCTCTTTTCAACACGAGCGAGGATGATGCGACCCGTGAAATACCTGGTGAATAACCGAGACGACCAAGTCGGCTCATTCGAGCAGGTGTACATGGATATTGCATGTACACCGGCGGAGATTGAGGCAGGGGTCTCAACTCACGTGGAGCATGCACCAACAAATTTCCTGTCGATTCTTGCCAACCTAACGCCGTTCTCCGATTTCAACCAGGTGCTGTATTTTGACATCATGATTATTAGCACAAGGACTGATTATCCCCTTTCAGAGCCCACGAAACATTTACCAATGTCAGGTACGAGTTTCTCTGTCCCACTGTGTTGAAACGGCTGATCCTTTCTGACAGATGGGTAAACAATCGATGGGAACTCCATCAACAGCGCTCCAACATCGGACGGACAACAAGCTATACAGGTTACAAACTGGCCAATCACCTGTCGTACGGCCGGCGCTACATAACACATATGGCATGGATTCCTTCCCAAACGGAACGAATGCAATCGTGGCTGTCATATCATACACTGGATACGATATGGAGGACGCCATGATTCTGAACAAATCAGCACATGAGCGTGGGTTTGGCTATGGGTCAGTTTATAAGTCATACCCGATCGACCTTGCCGATGTGAAGGGTGCACTGAAGGGTTCTACCCCAACGCTTCACTTCGGCATTGGCACGGACATCCGAATGAGGAGAGATGACTCTCAACACCCAGCTGCCGAAACGATCGACAGGGATGGTCTTCCTTTCGTTGGCGTGCGTATCACGCCTGGCGGTCTCATCGCCGCCTATATCGATGATACCACCGGTAGAACCCGGTTTGTCAAATATAAGGGAGACGAAGTTGCATACGTTGACACCGTGAGGCTGTTAGGTTAGTCTCCCCACCACTCGATGGTATTACCCCTATGCTAATGGTTCTTCACCAGGAAGCGATGCTGGCGACTCTGAACTGCAAAAGGTCCATATCACCCTTCGTATTGCCCGCTCTCCGGTTATAGGTGACAAGTTCTCATCGCGGCACGGCCAGAAGGGTGTTTGTTCTCAGAAGTGGCCGGCGGTGGATATGCCGTTTACGGAGAGCGGGATGCAGCCGGATGTGATCATTAACCCTCACGCGTTCCCGAGTCGAATGACGATTGGAATGTTAGTAGAGAGTATGGCGGGGAAGGCTGGTGCAATGCACGGCCTCGCGCAAGATGCTACACCCTTCCAGTAAGATTGCGGCGCTGGCTCCTTGATCTTCGGTGCCATGATCGTTTGGTTTCAGGTTTACCGAAGATGACACGGCGATCGACTACTTTGGCGAACAACTCAAGGCTGCAGGGTACAACTATTATGGCAATGAGCCAATGTACTCAGGGATCACCGGCCAAGAGTTCGCTGCGGATATCTATATCGGAGTCGTCTACTACCAGCGTCTACGACATATGGTCTTGGACAAATTCCAAGTCCGGACGACGGGTCCGATCGACCCACTGACCCGACAGCCTGTTAAGGTTCGTACTTTGATTGTAGACACGAAAAACTTCCGCTTACATGGATAAACTAAATTGCGCGTTTTCTCGGTCATCCACGGACAGGGGCGAAAGCGGGCGGGTGGTATCCGATTTGGGGAGATGGAAAGAGATGCGCTTATCGCCCACGGGACCTCTTTTCTGCTTCAGGATCGGCTGATGAACTGTTCGGATTACTCAACCGCGTGGGTCTGCAGAACGTGTGGGAGCATGATCTCTCTTGGGTACGACAATCTCGGCCTCGGATCAACCATACTTGGAGCGGAGAGCGTAGCAAAGCCGACAGGTCCAGGCGGGGAGTACTGCCGAGTCTGTCGTGCAGCGGCAGAAGAAGAGGATCAAATCGCTCGACAATCTCTCGCCAACGGAACAAACGATAAGGTCGCTGTGGCCGGTGACGTTCGAGTCTCGATCCCCTCCACCAACTTCCTTGGATCGATGTCGAAAGGCGGCGACCTAGATGTGGTCGCGGTACCATATGTGTTCCGGTATTTATGCGCAGAGCTGGCAGCAATGGGGATAGCGGTCTCCGTCGCAGTAGAGTAGAATAGAGACGGAGGGGGTTCGTACTTGCGAAATCTCAGAACGCGTTTATTCTGAATGTTACAAGTAGAAAAAAAGGCGCACACATCCTGAATTAATGTCACCGAAATTGAAAAGAGAGACACGTAGACTATCACAGAGAGTCAAGGTAGGGTGTAATGTTCCTAGAAAGCCGATGGGAAGGTATATAAGAAGGGGGCGAGGAAACGAGAGGCGATAGAGGGGCAACATAGTATGGGAGCCACGAACACACGAAAATATATACACAACAGATAGAACATATAGGTTGGATGAGTGGAAACGAAGGCAAGGGGTGGAATAACTTCAACGAATAAAAAGGGGAGGAGAGAGGGATGGAAGATCAAGCAACAGCAAGTGGGCGGCTAGTAGGAGGAAGTGGGGGGTTAATACGAGCAAGCATCGAGAGAGTGTGATGAATAGGGGAATCGACATCTTCGTCATAAGTGTCCGCGTCGCTGGTTCCTGCCTCGGACTCATCAGCGTGGCCAACCTCTGATGGCTGGACGCTGTGAGTGGCAGTCGAGGGGCCACTTGAGCCACCTCCGAGCAATGTTTCAATGACGGAACTTTCCAGATCAACATCGCTCGGATCGGTGGAGGAGATGGGAGAAGGGTAGGGATCCATGTCAGTACTTCGATCAATGGGGAATCCAACCCGCGCGAGGAACATGTCTACAAGCACTCTGCATTCATCAGCAGTAGTCGCCGTGGACATCAACTGGCGTAAGCTTTGCGCATGGGTAGCGTTCAAAGATAATTCGATATATTGAGAAGGAGGAGATGGTGGAGATGATGGTCGAATTATCACAGGGGGTGGTGCGGGAGCGACCGCCTCGACTTCGACATTTATTGACGGCGCGGGTGCTGGCCGTCGGAACATGATTTGATCATCGCTCGCGATAGTATCACCGCTTTCACGAGTTCGAAGTTCCGGCTCTGGCGATGAGGAGGGAGGGGATGAGGACTTGTGAATACCGTTTACCCCGTTTGGTCGTCCGCCCCCGTTGGTGAGGGGAGATGGGGGAGGGTGTTCGTCGGTCACAGTCCGGGAGATAGGAGTGGACGGTGGGCCAAGTCCGGATATATCCAATTCGGGGTCAAGAGGTGGAACTTTCTTTCGGACGGATGTCTTCCTCTGCATTGGCCGCGGGGGGTCTTGATTGACCGACGGAGGAGAGCTGGGGGGAGTAATTTGTTGTGTCAAAGTCTGCAAGTGCAGCCGCGGAGGGGGCGTAGCAACGATGACAGCCGGCAGCTGTTTGACGGGAGTCTGGGGGGGATTTGTGATACCTCTTGTGGCCTGTAACGGGATGTGGCTGACGCTACCTTTCCTGAGCCTCGCCCCCTCCTCCCGTAGTCTCTCACTGCTCGAGCTTCCGGTGAGCCTCGACATCATCCGTTGGAACCGCCCTGTGGACTTCAGGGACGACACAGTCGGGGATGGCGGAGGAAGAGGGGGTGCGAAGTCTACCGGAGGGCCCGCATCCAGGAAGTCGATCAATTCACGAGCACTCTTAGAGATTTTAAGAGGCCTTGGGCTCCTGAAGCTGGACGGTGCGCGGGACTCCGACTTTTCGTCATCTGAGCCATTCATGATGTCATCCGGGTCCATGTCGCTAAGGTCGCGTTGGATTTTTCGGATGCGGTTGGGCTTGTCAGAGAGTTCCAATGGGCTTGGACCGACAACTGAGCGTTTTTGGGAGATCGGGATGGACGATTTAGCGGAGAGCGAAGAATTCTTGCGGGCGAGAACTGAGGGGGCTCCCGTTTGGAGCTGGGAGGTTGATATAGCGCGGGTTCGGCCAGTCATGTCAGGCTGGGAAGCATCCGCTCGCTTAGCGGGCAGAACCCTTCCGCTAGTTGGAGAAACCAGGGTGGGGGACGGCTCTTCATCATCCTCAGCAATGGCGTCGACTGGTCTGGGTAGTGGCGGCCGGTTACCAATGGACCTCTTTTCTGGGCGCGACAGCTCGTCATTCCCACGCTTTTTCGACGTCTTACGGCCCACGCGGCGATTTTTCTCCTCCTTATACACCTAAAGCCGATATCAGAAGCGTTATTGCGAAGGGGAAAGGGGAACAGACCTCCATAGTCTTCAGTCTATCGGGGGTCAGAGACACCTTCATTGTCGCTCCAGACCGCATGAGCTCGTCGAATTCGTCGTTGAGCATACGTTCCTAGAAAACGTAAATGAAGTGCATGAATGAGCGCCTCCACATATTGAGTGATTAGTCCAAGAAAACACACCTCAAGTTCCACGGAACTATTGTTCAGGCTCTCTGAGTAAGCACTGGCGGCCGATTCGGCGCGTTTGTGGATTGAGTTAGGGTGATCCACAGACGTCCTTGACCCCATGCGATAGTCGACAGGGGAACCGGGGGTTGCCTTCACATCGCCAATTGAACCGCGGCCGCGAGATTGTCCCGAGGCGCTGTTCAAAGAAGTTTCCGAGTGTTGAGTGGAAATTGTCAGTTTCTCGGCCGTGGCCTTGCTAAACGATTTGCTTCGGCGGGGGTGGCTGGTTTTAATTAGGTTATCGATCTGGTCATATACTGAAGTTTTGAATCAGACGGAGTTCCGAGAGGAGTAGTGTCAGTGGGCCACTATACCTCTCATGGCTTTGAAGGTGCCATACAAGGTCACATCTTCACACATCGCAACGAAAAGGTCGTTCGGGGTTGCGGACGTCCGGCCACTATCACGCGAAACAACGCGGCTGACGTTTGACAGTATATGTCTAATAAACCCAACGTAAGCGACGGGATCCTTTCTCAGAAACGAAACGGGGCGTACTCGCAAACGTGTTCCAAAACCGCGGTCAAGTACAAGGCTGCGGGGGCTACCAACGCGGCTGGAGGTGGGACGAGGTGACCGGCTTCACGCATGCGCGTACTGAGTCTCGACTCGGCAATGCCTTCCTCGTCAGAATCGTTGAGCGTTGAATATGCTTCACATTTGAGCCGCAGAAGCTACCAGACAGAGAAGAGAAACGGGGCGTTAGCGGAAATAGTGCAAAGAAACACCTGAGCGTCTGGATACCTCGTAAGACCACTGGAGTGGGAAGTCCAGCGCGTCGTTCGCTCCGGCATTGGGATGCGAAGTTGGGCTGGTACGCTCCCAGTATGCCTTGAGCTCGACCTCTGCCTCCAACAACGCCGCTTTGCCTAGACTGGTCGGCAAGATCTTGAGGACTCCTGCCTTCATACGATCGGTAACCAACGAACGAGCGGTGCTGAGGATGTTCCATAGAAACTCGTCGAGGAATGTGTTGATAGAGCGCAGGGCTTCAGGCTTGAGTTGAATGGGGCGGATGTCGGAGAGAATTACGTCGCTTGAGCGTGAGGAGAGATACTGGGGGCCTGGAGAAGCAGGGTTAGCATTGACCCTCGCCCCTGACGGATGGTGGGTGGACGCAGGGGGTTGAGGAACACACCAGAATCATCAGGACCGAGGACCATGTCGAAGAAAAGAGTGCAAGAGGGAGGGTATAGCGGGTGGGCGGGAAGAGGGAGGACGGGGGTATTGGGAGAGGGTCACCCAAGAACAAATATCGGCTACAATGCTGACCCAGTGCCAATTTCGGCTGAACTGTCTATTAATGATCCCGAGCTTACTCTTTCATTCACGCAAAGAGGCAACTACGGCAGAATTGGTCAAAAAACATCCATTGCATGCTGAAACAACTCGACCCAACCAGACACAAAGAAAGACACGCAAGGCCAAACGAGAAACAAAGTATGGCCACTCCCGCCTGTTCTCGGAACAAACCAATTCCGTTCCAAGCAAGGCTCCCATGCCCCGCCTTTCGCTCCCCGAAGTGTCATGTGTTGGCCGGCTTCAACAACAGCTCGTCCTCCGACGACCTCGGCTCCAGTCCGAGGCTGATCACATCTTCCTCGGCAGGGGCGTCGGTTCGGGCCACCCCATCCCCTCCATCAATCCCCCCGAACTCCGATCGTTCCCTCCGAGTATCCTGCGCCACGCCAGGACGGTCGTTGTTATCACAGAGTTTTAGCATCCCATGACGACAATATAGGGACACCGCCTCCGATGGGATATCTGCAAACCCTGTGTTCCCATCATCCGTAGATGAAAGGAACCCGAACCGTTCCTCGTTCACCATGTCCTCGATTTCTGACACCATCGATTTCTGTTTCCCCGTATCGAACCGGCGTGAGCTGCGCAGTCTCCTCGAAGGATCAGGTCTCTTGGAAGTTCCACTTATATTCCGAGCGACCTGACAACAAGAAATCACCGCAGGGCATGTCACATCACATCAGGATCAACGCAGCATCTCATCAAGAACGAAGCTCACCCAACGTCCAATTTGACCGTGGCGATCAACAGATATCGGGACAGGTGCCACCGATGCCGGGAAGATGCTCCATGAAGGAACTTGCTCCGGAAGTGCGTCCAATGCTTGTGCCGGGTGCGGGACTGGGTTTGTGGACGGCAGCAGATCGCTGTTCTCGTGCATGTCTTTCGTGTGGTCGAGTAGTTCCCCCGCATCACGGAACTCTTCCCCGCAATCTTCAATACCGTATCGGATTATGAGATGTTCTATTAAAGGGGAGGCAGCCGCACCTTCGTATGGACAATGTAAAACTTTTTGGGCGTGATGCGCACAGTGCCGATCAAGTTTCACACGCGTCCTATAGGACCTTGTGCACTTCTTCCACTGACATTCCAGGTTATCAGATGTGCGCTGATTAACGTTCAACTGTCTGTCATTATGGGCAGATATGACGCGCACGAACCTCGGTCTCGTCCGCGTGGATCTTCAAGTGCCTGACCAAGTTGTCCACAGAGTTGAGGGTAGCCTTGCATCCCAACCACAAACAACGCGTCGGTCGCAATCTAGAAAATGTCAAGTCGACAACAGCTTGAAGTTCAGGGTCTAGGAAATGAATGGGACGTCAGGAATCCAGCCCGCCAATTTGACACCCCGTACAAACCTTCTTCGTCTTCCTCATGAACGGGCGCTCTTTCTTTGCCCTTGTTCTGACGTGCATAGTCAGGGAGAGGCGGGAGCTCAACAAATGGCTGTTCCCTCTGCAGCGTAGACTCGATGTCCTCGGGGCTGATCGGCTCTTGTTCCTCAGTACGATCCTTCGTCTCCACGGCTACAAGAATATTGTCCTCATCCAGAGACAATTCAGAGAAACTTTGAGAAATCGCACCACCCGCTCCCATTCCCCCATCCACTTCCATGGGCCCAATAGTGGGGGTTGCGACTTGTGCCGCAGGCTCTTCATCGTCGCTTATTTCGATGATCTCGGCATCGGGCGGGGGTCCGCTTCGCCTCGGTGACGATGGGGGAATTGAAGTGGGAGCACGATCCACAGCGGACATTTCCTCCATGTCTGGAGCCGATTCATGAACCACCGGAGAGGGGGCGGAATCTTGCGGAAGATTTGAGCTGGGGGAAGTTGGTGGCTGGGGTGCCAGAGAGTCCTCGTGTGGCTGGGTATCCATGTCGACGTCCTGTTCGGTAGCATCAATGTCATGAGAAGTTGTTTGTGGGTCCGGATCTGGGTATTCGAGCAACGGCGGTTCGCTAGTCGGAGTTGCTGGAGGGTGGCTCATGTGCAAATCGGATGACGCAACCTGGTCGGGAATAGAGAGAATCTCTAGAGGTAAAGGCGGGTCACCATGGTTCGGTAATAATGGGGGTTCGATGACCGCAGGTTCGGTAGCGGGTTGTACTGGAGTGGCCTCCATCTCTGCCTCCGCCTTCTTCCTTTCTTCGTGCTCGTAGCTGGTAGGAACTGCAGGGGCAGAACCAGATGGCTTCCCGAGTTGCTTCAAAATATCCTTCGCCAGCCTAGACCGATCTGCTTCTCTTGGGAGGCGAACCTTGACGGGGGGCCGCTCTGGGAGGGCTGAAGTTGACGCCTCTGGTTGGTAATATGGCATCCATACAGAGGGTTGTGGCTGATGTACCTTCCCTTGTATTTGGTTGGGAACGACGCTGGAGACGTAGTACCTCGGGGCCAGAGCAAGCTGATTATAAGACACCGGCTGGTACGCTCTGCGAGGAGCGCTACTCGGAACGGTGGTGGTATGGGGATTTGTGGTAGTGGAGTAGGGAGGGTTCGCGGGTATGATATTAGAAGAAGACGATGGTTGGGTGGACACATAGGATGCAGTTCCGGTGGCCTGGGTCCATGAAACTCCAGCGGGTGCTAGGTGGCGCGACTGCGTCATTTGTACCTGTGGAAGGGTATCGGATGCCCCGGATTGCATAACCACGTCATCTTCCGGTGGTTGTGCCCCCACACTGGAGTCCTGCCTCGCGGTTGAGGACGTGACATTCGATGCAGGTTCAGCCAATGCCCCAGAAAGGGAACTCGAGGGATGACCTGCAGTTCGTGGTTCAGTTAACGCTGGGATGTTGGGGATCGGTCGCTTGAGTTGTCGGAGCAGATTTTCAAAGATGGAAGGGAGGCGATCTATGGAGAAATGTTTCTAGGAAGGACTAGGTCAGAAATTTTTGAGTCAATAATGCGCATCAACACACCGAAAAGATCTCCAAAGTCCTCCGAACCCACACATCGGGAGCTTTCGGCGGTTCCTTCAAACGTGCGCTGACATACGCGACCGAAATAATGTCGGCGGCTCTCCTCAGGTCAATCTCAAAAATATAAACTCAGCATGCGCCGACTTGACAGGAGGCGAGTGGTACCTTCGCCTCTGACAGTTCACGGGCGTATGCTGTCAGAAGATTCCGGAGGACTTCCTCGGATGGCGGGGAATGCGGAGCATCATCGGCCTGAGAATGTGGTTGGAGACCTCAAAGCTAAGTAGATTCGTTTGATGACTTACGAGATTTGTGGCAACACTAATCTTTGGGAGTTGAGGTGGCTGGTCCGGTTGTGCTGGTTGAAACTGAGATTGGGGTGCTGGCTGATATTGTGGTATTTCTTGAGATTGCGACACTGGTTCAGCCTGGGGCTGGGGTTGCGCATCGTGTGTTTGGGACCTCGCAGCCTGTCGCGCCTTCCTTTGTTCCGCTAGTCCGGTAAGAACGGCGTTCAAGAGTGCCTTCGGGTCCGGACCTCCGACTTGCTTTCAAATACGAATAACAACCAACTCTCAGTCACGTCTGATGAATCCAGTCGAAAATTTTACTTCACCTTGAGTGCATCACCCCAGGCTCGGATCTGGTGATTCGGCGTTGGCTTCCCGTTGATGTAGTCCAAGATCTGAGCAATAGCCCTCGTTTGGACCTCTTCCTTATGTTTCTGTGCTGATTTAGCTCGGGAGCGGAATGAAAGACCATCGGGAACCTCACTTGTAAAGTCCCAAGAATGTGCTTCACAAGGTCGTACGATGCAGTAGTCTGACGTTGTCCGGTACTTGGTTGCGGCTCAGAGACATTGTGAACAGGAACAGGGTGCGATGAAGCGGAGGAAGACGTTGACGTGGTCGGATGCGAGGGTGCTTGCTGATGTATGGGTTGATAGACAGCTGGAATTCGATCAACGACGGCTCACTAGAATAGGATATTTGCGACATACGGGGAGGTGGGGGTTGATGAAGAGGTGCAGAATGGATAGGGACGGCCGGAGGGGGGGCATGATAATTCTGCCACCTTGACGGTTGACCACCATGGAGCTTTCCAAACACCTCAAGTCAGCTCATGTCCGAAAAAGGTTCAAATGACCCACATCATGCGGAATGAATGTCGTCGTCTGGACTGGAACGCTGCCGTAGTTGACTGACTGTCCGTATGAGAAATTGGTATTCTGCGGAGATTCGGACTGGGGGGAGTGTTGATTCCGATGGTTGGAACTGCTGTCGTTCCGTTGGAATGTCGAATGTGATCCCGATCTTGAAGCCCTCTCCGAAGCCAGTGACGGAACCTCTTCAATCCTTGCTGACGTCGGATAACCGTGTTGCTGTACACTGGGCAGAGGCATGGGGGAATGTTGCCAAGTAGTAGCTTGAGGCTGTTGTGCAATGAACGGCTGCCTTCGTGACCCATGGCTTCAACGAAAGCTGAGCGGGGACTATAGGCCATCTTGGACTCACTGTGGGACGTTTCCTGCCCTGAGTTGTGCCGCAAGCATCCTGCCTCAGCCAATACCTGATGAGCGAAGAAGGCTCGTGCTCGATGTCCTGACCGAACTCACTCAGCTTCACGCCCTTCACGAATCCGTCTTTGTAACTCCTGCTCTGTATAGGAGAACGCTTGGAATCCGGCTTCATTTTGTGCCTCCATCTGGTCCATGTATATCCTGGCGTTCTGAATCATCTGCCTTGTCCTCTCATAATTTTCTGCGGTGGAGAACGGGTGAGCCGGGGGCTGGGGGCTGGGGCGCGATGACGATGCTTACGGGGGTCAATCAACGCCAAAAGGTTAGGGTTGGGATTTGGAGGGTCCATTACACAGGGTGACGCGCTCTTGGCACGTGTACCGGCGAGGTAGGACTCTCGATTTGAGGAGTGCGAGCGGCACAGATGAGGGACGGAGGAAGGTCGCGTATCATATTGCGGCCGACTTCCCGATATGGAGAGGTCGCGTCAGGAACTCGTGTATTTGTCAAAGAGCACATCGAGTTGAAAACGGTAACAACCGAGTCGTAGGATATGATTTTAGTGGGGGAAGAAAGGTAAGAATACAGTACAGGCATTCGTAATATTCAGAAACTTTACCAACGGAGAAGGAAGCAACGTGAACCAAACGAATAAAGACATAAAGAACGCCAGAGGCGTAAGACGGGTAGGGAAGCAATGCAAGGATATGTGGGACAAAGCCAAGGAAGGGACCTACATTGTATGCAAAAAGTGGGGAGTTCGTAGAAACCGAAACGAGGAACAGGTGACGCAAGAGGGGGTGAGAAAAGTATATGAGGAGGCAATTACGAAGAGGATTCGGTTAGAAATGAAGCAAAAGGGGAGAATAAGAAACAATGGACGTGATGTGTTATGTATATGTGTGTCGGAATTGGGGATGTATTACTGACGATGGCAATGGGTTCGGATGATGAATGCAGAAAGACAAAAGTGTCCGACGAGCGATGAGGAATACGATGAGAATACGTTAGGAAAAGTGGAGGCGAGAGATGTGCGTTCATACTGGATACAAGTGAAAGGCCAACCACAAAATAAAAAGGTGAGGCACGAGATGCCTCAACTCTACGCACTGTGAACCGTGGGAGTCAAGGCGTGCGAGAAACGATCATCGGGTCCCAGAGGCTCGGATATCTGCTGGTGGGTGGATGCCGTCGCGAGGCGGAAGGGGACGAACGAGTCCAGCCCAAATTGGGATTGAATGGACCTCGGGTACGAGGAGTGGGTGGGGATTTGAGCAACAGCCGTTGAGTAGTGGCTTGCAGAGTTGGAAAAACGGGGAGCTGGTGGATGGGTATATGGATAGCTCTGGAGTGATTCTCTCCGGCCGAGCGGTCCGCCATTGAGTTCGGCTTGTCGGGCCATACTGGACTCTGGGGGGTAGTATTGAGCACTGATCTGCACGGAGCCGAGGTCTTTAAGTGCCTGCTGTTGCTGTTGCATGCCATTCGCTGTTGCACTTGTTGGAGTGCGAACGCCAAGGGGATTCTTACTGTAGGAGAGGCGAATCCCTCCCCCTTTCACGAGGCCGTTCAGCGTATTTCCCTGTAGCTCATGGAGCGCCTTGGTTGCATGACGTACGTCCTCAAACTGGATCAAATATTAGACACATGAGCGTTGAAGGTAGAGGTAAGGTGTGCATACCTCGACAAAACACATCGGTCCGTTATTCTTCTGACGGAAGCACAATTTGCGGAAACCTGGATGACGGCCGAACAATTCACGTAACTCATCTTCCAAATAGCTCGGAGAGTATCCCACAGGCGGAGGGGAACTGGGGAGGTTGCCAACGTATAGAGTGTTGATGGGTGGATTCTGGTCACCTGGGTTACCCCTAGTCGTGGTAGTGACGTTACTTGGCATTACTCCTACGGAGGTCGGTGAGGATGAGTTTGGAGATCCAACGGACATGGATCCCATATCCTTAGCAAGATCATTCTCCACCGTCCCGTTCCCATCATCGCTGGAGGTCTTGGATGAGGGCAGGGAAGAAGATGTGGAGGAAAGGGGTTGACTAGAGTCCAAGGATGGGGGAGAATAGGGTCGGGATCTAAGACCAAATGGGGGTTGTTGGGGCAGGACGAATGTACCGGAAGGGGGCGAAAGGGGGTCACCGTAGTGGACACCAGAAGAACCGTCAGACTCGACGCTGTGCGCCGACGAGGGAAGACCGGTGGACTTTGGGGGAGAAGCTTGAGGTGAAGTCAGGTGAGCAGAAAAATCAGGAAGGGCCACCCGTATGGGCAACCTTCTGTTGACCTCCTTTGCGGTCATTCCCCAAACGTTGGTACCGAGCGACCCAACAGAGTCGTGAGAGGAGCCTGGAAGACCTCCGTTGATCGTCGAAAGATTTTGCGTGGGGGACCTGGAGACCTGAGCCGGGACCGAATGGAACGCATCATAGGCAGCAGATCTGATCTGCGATGGGTCGCTCTCCTGGCGTCGTCTCAACCTCTCTCGTTCATCTTCATCAGCACGACCCCTTGCACCACGGACAGGAACCATCGTACGATCCATATCTTCGCTGTCCGTGTGGTCACCGAATCGGTCCCGCCTGGATCCAAGGCCCATCGCTCCAATAGCGCCTAGCTCCCGGTCACGAGTAGTGAGTGGCTCAGAAGGGTGGATGCCAGTCGGAGAGGTCAAGGAATCGACGATGCCACCAGCAGAGCCAGAGGTCATTATCGGAGGGAGATTCGTGTTGACGGCGACCGGACCACGTTTGGTGTGCAGGTTCTTCTTGGCCATTTCGGCCTTGAGGACGGCATTCTTCTCAGCATCCACGCGCTTTCCCTGAAGGATATCCCGGGCTTCAAGGGCCTCTTGGCGGGTGCGGAACTTTGCAAATCCGATTATTTGTTTCCGGGGAGGTTGAGAGACGGAGGATGGGGGGAAATGAGAGTCCTCTGTGGGCCAGGACGAAGGGATGCCATCACGAGTATTCTCGGAGAGGCTGGCGAGATTGTACTGATCGCTGAAACTCTGCGGATAGCTACCACTACGAACACCAGCCGCATTGGGAGCATTGTATGAAGTGGATTCCTTGTTGGGGATCTTCAGGGTAGCCGCCTCGAAGCCGGAAGAGAATGTGAACATATTTTGGAATTCGCGCTCCTGTGGTGACATTAGAAAGAGATGACAACATAGGTAAAGAATGTAACATACCTGCATATCATCTGGGAATCCGACAACAAAAATGGTTGATATCTCTTCCACTTGAGTAGGATTTGTTACGGTCCCGCTAACGGAGTGCATAGGAACGGTGGTGGAGGTGGAGGGCAAGTGAGGGCCGTAGGGCGTCTGTGATTGCATGTGCGCCAACCCATTCAAATACGAAGCTTGAGGGTACTGCTGGGATAGGGATAGGGGGGAGAGCATGCCCGACGAATGGAGAACGGACCCAGAGCCCGAGTCGTTTATAGCCCCGTCGCCATTCAGGAACGACTGTTTGACGCGGTGGTCATCAGATAAGCCGGAATGAATACCACCGAACATATCAAAGTGGGATTGGGGGTGATGTGGGTCAACCTGCTGCGATGACGACAAGAACAGGTCCGGGTTTGCAGCCGTAAATGGTGACGCGTAGTTGTTGACGGGTACTGAAGATGTGTGGCGGGACTCGCCGTTGAAAAAGCCGAAAGGAATGGTACGATCGGAGGCGAAGCTATTCGTCTTTGCGAGTTGCTTCCGAGAGTTGGATTCGACCGAGGCGAAGTCGGTTGGCAAATGTGAGGTGTTGTTGTACACGGAATGATGGGCAGAAGTTGGTAGGGAATGGAGAAACGGGTCCTTTATGTGAGGAGATTGTTCGTTATTTTGAAGCATACTGGGAGAGTCAGGGCGAGTATTGAGAGGCATGTTGAGGTGGAAGGGAACTGTTGGGGACCCCTTGGATGATGAGATTGAGCGAGGTCCTACTGCTTCTGAGTCAGACGAGGAGACTGGTTCTGCGTCCGCCTGAGCGTCCAAGCTGTCGAGGAGGGATCGATTGATGAAGTCCTCGTCTGCACGAGAACGGGTGGAGGAAGAGAGAGTGGGATCCAGGGTGGGCAATAAGGGTATTTGTACGGGGAAAACGATGGATTGAACAGACCGAGGGATCAGAACATCAACAGGCTGGATACTGTGAGGGAATGAATGACGAGGAGCGGTGGGGAGGGATCGGACGACGCACAAGATGCAAGGCTACAAGGATCGAATGACACGAAGGTTGACAACAGGGGATGCGCGCGATACGTGTGGCAGTTGGCAAAGAGAGGGAGTGCAGCGACGCCGGCGATGTGGGGGACGATGGTGCGCAACGTCGAGGACGATGAGCAGACAAGGTTCGGCGCTGTGGCTGACGATCGAAGACAGAGATGATGGATGGAGAAGAGCGAAACGCGAGTTTACCCATTCTAGGTTCGCACGGAATATTCCCACGCACTGATCCCACAGGACCCCGGAACCCCGTTGTCGTCACAGAGGTGGCATTGCGCGCTGTGGACGGCCGCTAGACCGCACAAAGGAGCCGTGCACGCGTCGAAGAAAGGCAAGGTGGCCCGACGGAGGAAAACACGCAAAAAAATCTGCCGTGAATCCGGGCAATCCCAGTGGCCAGGAGTTACGGGGTCCGACGTAACCCTATGCTGGGAGTTACAGGGTCCATTGTCTGGCCAGATGGGGAGGGGAAAGCGAATGGGACAACGGAGACTGAGGAGAGGCAAGAATCGGGAAAGACGGCGATGGTGGTTGGTCGTCAGCCACTGTCCGGGGCGTCCACCACGATCGTGCGATAGAGATCGGGGGCCGAGTAAGCCAGAGCAGATGCATCCACAGCACTGATGGACAGACGAGACAGACTGGGAGAGGGGGTGGTCGTGGTCGCTGTTATCGTTGGGAATGAGGAGGACAGGAAGGGAGAAGAGCGTGTGGCGACTCAATTCACCACCCGGTCATCTGTGTGGTCCACGACCCTTTCACGGTGATTGCGTCGAAATATTCTTTTTTAATCTCGCTGCACAATGAACCGAACACTCCCCCTTCACCGGCTTAATACTCGTACAACATGCCTGCTACCAACGTACACACGTCGCGATGTAACTAACGAACCAAGACAATAGGCAGAGTCTGCGAGGAAAGGGGGGTCCGGTCAGGTTCGGTCCGCAGCAAGGCCCAGTGGGAAACTGACCATCCTAACTGGATCCTCACGTTCATCCAAACGAGCACGGAGAGCAGCGCAGAGATCACCAGAACCCATAGCACTGCCCCGACGAATCTCTCCTTCGCTCTCCTCTTCGCAGCCTGTACGGAGTGCACCGATCGCGGGTCATAGTAAGGAAGAGTGCTTTGTTGCTGGCCTATCGGCGTCGGTCCGTACCCATGCGCATGGGGGACACTGGAAATTCCAGGCTGCACAACAAGTGGGTGGGTGAGAGCCGACTCGGCATACGAGGGGGGTGGTTGTGGTGAGGGTTGCCTGTGACCCTGGCCCTTGGCAATGGAAGGGTCGATAACGATTGCCATTGGTCTTGCAGAAGCGTGGAATGTCCCTTCCTCGATCCGGGATCGGCAATGACCGAATTTCACCTTCAACCCCGCATCGGGGGCGTCAGAAGCCTCAAATGTCCCATCCTCCTAGGTAATAACATGGCAGAAGGTCGCGTACGTGGGTACGGGGTTGAGACTTCCCGGAAACAAAATTCCTCAAGACCTTTGGTTACAGCGGTTCCGGAAAACCTTGTCCCTCTCACGATTTTTTTTTTCCTTACGATCGATCGGTGCGTAGTTAGCCGACGGCAGAACCTGCCATGTTGCGACGTCTCGGTAGCAGAATGCACCGTGCTTCCTTCCTCGCAACCATGATCTTTCAAAAGATCACACAAGAGTGACCAATTACGGAAAGTCTTCGAGGACGAGGGTTTGTAGTTTTCTCGCATGCACATATGTATGGGTCTGATGAGGTGGCAGGCTGTATTCTAAAATTTATTCCACCATACTCACCAGACCTCAATCCAATTGAGGAGAGTTTCAGCGCAGGTGAGGAAAGAAAAAATGAGCAGGGACAGGTGCTGAATGTGTTGCAGTGAAAAGCTGGATTCGACGAGAATATCGCCGCTTGACTGACTCGGAACACCCTGTTGCGGACCTTTATGAGGCATGCAGTGTCGTGACAGCGGCAAAGGCACGGGAGTGGTTCCGTCATTCCGGTTATTGTTGACCCCATGTTACACAAAATCAATGCATTAGTATAGGGATGAGGCACTACTGAAAATATAGCGAGCACTGCAGGAGATAGAATAACGTGCACGAGGGTGGAATAGCGACAGAATAACGAGTGTGGGGACAGAGCAAGAAGACATCGGTTGCATTGTCATGCGCATGTCATGGCTCAAGTCAAGCGGCCGCGTATCACTTTCGCTTACACACCGATCGATCGTAAGGAAAAAAAAATCGTGTGAGGGACAAGGTTTTCCGGAACCACTGTAAATGATATTGGGGCCGGATATGTATGACTTTTGTCACAATCCCCACCGGAGAGGAATCCCTGGAACCCCAGGGAGTGGGAGCGGCCCCCTAAGCATCCGCGAGAGACAATGTAAAATATCAGCACGTAAGTTACAACTATAGTCGAAAGGTAGCGTAGTAACTGGCAATCCCGCGAGCCAACTCAAGCCTCAGCACGACCCCTCCCCTTCTCAAGGAATCCGTGTATCAACTCTATCAAGTTACCCTCGTCCGCTTCTTGCGGTAACCACTCCCCATTGTATACACACAACACCTTCATCCGAGTGTGATATTCCAGGTTGGGGAGGAGCTTAGGCGTGATAAGGAAATACTGGCCAACATCCGAATTGCAGGTGACGTCCACGAGTTGGTTGTGAACGAGCCGTTCTGCCCGAGCATCCATTCCTTGGTTGATCTCGTCAACAAGTGAGAACGGTGACCGAGCTTGCTCCATCAGACTCATGAGATATAGAATCGTGGTCAAGGAACGTTCCTGCCGGTTGTCGTTAGTACTTTAGCAGATCAATACACCAAACCACGACGTACTCCTCCAGACTGGCGTTGGCCTGTCAACAATTGGAGCTTCTCATTGTCACGGAACTTGACGAGAATATCAATTGCCCATTGCGCATAGTCTTCGTGGGGAGATATCTGAATCTCTCCGGCACAGCCGATTCCTAATGAGCATCCATAAGCAAGAAAAATAATGGCACTGGGAGGACGATCATACGATCGAAGGCGGCAGAGAACTTGGCACCGATGCTAGAAACGAGGGACTTGAGCGCAGGCTCCCATGAATTCTGTACGGTCTGTCAGGTTTCTCGTCGAGCTTGTCCGAAGGGAAGAGTAGTACCCTGGCTGTATCAATCGAACTCTTGATCTTTTCAGCCCTCGCCTCTTCGTCAGAAAGTTCCTGAGTCAATTGCTCGATCTAGTAAAGCGGTGAGTGAGCTGCCGATGAACCGATAGCGTAACACACGGACCTGTGCTTGACGTTGCTGATACTGCTCAATGACGTTCCGGTTGGTCGCGAGGTTCATCTCTAGCTCATTCTCCACCTGTTCCAGTTCGCCTTTCACCTCATCCGCGGGCATTTCGTCCAGTTTCCCCTCCTGATGAGCACGCGTGAGTAAAAGAGAGGGTCACCTGGAGGACCTCACGCACATTTTGAAGGGTTTGGAACAACCCTTGGACCTCCTCGGTAGCAGCCTCCAGCTTGTCCCTACTCTCCGTCAGTTTCTCCTTGGAGACCAGCTTGGCTGACTGGAACTTGTGATTCGCTTCATTGAAAGCCGCTAACGCTTCGTTGATCTCAGCCATCATGTCCTCGGACTTAATGTCCAGGTATTCCGAGTCCGATTCAACTTGACATGCTTCCAGACCGGTCTTGACCATCTCTTGTTGCTCGATCTCGAGGCGTCGTGCGATTTTCTGCAAAGGAACGAATTCAATAATCTCCAAAGGTTAGGGAAGATAAACGCGCGTACCACAACCTCTCTCATTACAATCATTCGATCGTTGATTGTCTTCTCAATCTCCTTCCCGAAATTCGTCTTCTGATCTTCCACCGACGGCGCATTGAGTTTTGCGTTCAGTTCGTTCTCCAAATTGGCTGATCCTGTCGTGAGTAACCGCGTTGTGAAGTAATCAAGACAATCCTCACAAATTCTGACAGGGATGGCCGCTCTCCTTCGCTGCTCCTTCACAACGTTCTCCTTCCTCTCTTGGAGACCACGCTAACGGAAGGTCAGTGTCGGTTGTTTCGGCGAGCAAAACAGCACGCACAAGTTGCCTTCCCACCGAAACCTCGTCAGCCCTAAGCTCGCTCTCCCTCTCCCTGTACTTCGAAAGCGCTTCCTTTGCGACCTGAAGCTGGACCTGAGCTTCCTGGACCTTGTTCTGGATGCCCTCCCTTTCGGACGGATCGACTGAAAGGTATCATGAGAACCCCAGACGTCGAAAGTGCGGTCAAGCCCACCATTAGCTCTACCCAACCACCGTGCATTGCCGTAGTCTCGAGTCGTACTCTGTACGAGACGCTTTCCGTATTTTGATCGACTGAGGTTGTAGACGACATTGCCCGTGATGAAATTCCCTCCACCTTTCTCCCCGATGGTTTTCATGCTTTCATTGACGTTCACGCCTCTCTCGTTCAGCGCGATTGGCTAGAGAAACCTGAGCGTCACTTCAGTTAGGGATGCAAAGAGGCAGACTCACAGTGCGGTGCAGTCCGTTGACTTGTAAGAACCACTTCAGTTCCTCGGCGCATTCGACGTAATCTAGTGCATATCCATCAAATCCGTGCGCTTTCAGCTAGAAACACTTTGATCAGAAACCGGGCACCCTGTGTTAACTTCATGAGTTACCTCCGTTGGATCTATCGGCTGGGGTGAGGGTTGTGCCTTCGGCCTGAACCAACCTATGATCCTCCCCCTCCGACCCAGGGCTTCTGTAGTATCAGCGACGAGCTTCATCAAGAGTCTATAGTCCTCGTCGCATTGAGCAACGAACGTCTACGATGTTTCTCGGTGAGTGGGCGGGTTTTCTGTGAGCGAAATTGGGGTACCTTCATGTTGTCGTGGCTGATTAGGGTGTCGACTGCATTTATGTACCGTTGATCCTTGATGCTGATCGATAAACAAGGCGGCTCTAAAATTGGGAATCGGAACCGCCGCTGGTTTTCTCTCAGCCAGACAACGGTGTCTGCACAATCCTGATCCATACGTCTCAAGTTCTGAAGTTTGACGTGCGCCTCATTGTCGAGTCGCTGAAGTCTTTCCCCTGGGTTAGTGAAGCTTGATTAATCGATTGGGGCACGGCGTACTCTTGTTGATAACCATCGTATTGGCGCCGGACAGCGGCTTCGGCGTCGTGGTCTTGTCGCCTCTGATAATCTAAATCAGAGAGCTCAGCTTTGAGTTTATCATGTTTCCTTCGCGCGTTATGCTGCAGAGGTTATCAGCGACCGACCCCTTTACGGTTTGAATTGGGCGTACCAGCTCAGCGTCGAGTTTCTCCTGATCCTCGGTCTCGAGAGGCGATTCCAGAACCTCCTTGAGTTTACTAATCTGCTTCTCAAGTTCTTGGACACGCCTCTGTCGTTCCTTCTCTGCCTTTCTGAGGTCGACAAGTTTATTAAAGATGGCTTCTTGCCGATTGCACTGAGAATATTCAGTCCATGAGCCGTAGTAAGGGTAAAGAAAGCATACAATATTTTCGTCGTCCGTCTGTCGTTTGCGCAAAGTGCTCAAAGTTTCCCGAATAGAATCTTTCATCCTCTTCCTTGTAGTTTCCAAGGTTTTAGTACGGTTGGTGAGCTCGCTAGGAACGAGAGGTCAGGGAAGTTATCGTTTAAAATACGAGGATTCTTCATACTCTTTCAGTTGCAACATGGGTTGGTGCTTCTTCTTCAAGATTTTCATCTTGTCGTGGTGCCGGGCACGCTCATCCTTCGTGTTGCGATATTCCACCATCGCAGTCTTGTACTCCACGAAAGGCAAGATGACATCCAAAAGGTTTTTCTACGGCTGGATTAATTCGAGGTCAAGAGGACGGAGACAACAGAAGTGGCTACCTTATTCTCCAGCGCTTGACGTTCTTCAAACCGTTTAACCTCCTTCTCCAGGGTGGCATTACGACTTTTCAGCGTGACAAGCTTTTCCTTATCACCAGTGATCCTCTACGAAGCGTGAGACGAGAGGCTAGAGCCAAGCTACTCACATACCACTTCCAGATCTTTCAGCTCTTGACCGGATCTGATCAGGGCATCGTGCCATGTCGTGAGGTTCTCATTGCCAGCAGCACGCTGCGTTTCTTTCAGAAGGTTCTGTGGGGTCATGCGAGCAAATTCCGCGACGCGGTCCTGAGGAAGGAAAGTACTAATCCAGGGTGAGTTGAGAAGCTGGACGAAAATAAGTCTCAGCCACCTACCAGAGGTTCCCGACTTGGATGTTCAATTGTGCGATAGTAGCGTTGACGTCCTTTCCAACAGCACTCTTTCCGTTAATGGTGAACGATGAGGTTCTGGAGCCCTCAGTAAGTTCACGCCTGATGACTATGTTCGACTTCCCAGGGCGACCTTTCAATTCGATCTCGATGTACCCGCTCTTTTTGGTTTGTTTCACGAACGAATTCAGATCTTGACGACCGAGAAGCTGGATAATAAATGGTGTTGGCAAAAGTATCTGGTACCTGTGAAGAAACTCACACTGGGAGGAAAGTTAAGTCCAAGGCAAATAGCGCAGGCAATGCTACTCTTTCCCGTTCCATTGGGACCAATGACCATGTTCAGGTGAGGACCGGGACGGAATTCAACAAAGTCATATGTGACAAAGTTCTTGAGCTGGACGCGCACAATAGATCCCGTCACATATCTTTGAGGATGATTAGATACCGCTTTGCCACTTGGATAACTCAAACATCTATTCACCCATCTTTGTCTCGGACTAGAGTCACAGGACGTGAAGATCCATCAGCCTCATCCTTCACTTGATGCGAATCACCGCCAGTATTGGCACGGGCCCGCTTTCTGCCCTTCGGTGACTCTTCCACCTCCTCTTCAGAACTGGGGGCGCCATCCATTTGGGTGAGATTTCGAGGGTTCTGTGACACATTTGTGGCCCTCCGATGCTTTCTGATAGCAGGAGAATGCTGGTCCTCCTCTTCGGAGTCTGAGGGTTGGACTCGGCGCGGCATTGAATGGTGACGATGATCACCGCGCGAGGGACGCGTCCAGGGATTAACACGGCACACGTGACGTTTCAGGAGCGGATCAAGTTTAGGGCAGGTCAACTCGCACCTCGCACTCACACCCGGTTGTCTCAGCCACCGCTATGCCTGGCGAACCATCCAAACGGTCGAACATTATCGATGTGTGAGTTCTTATCGACCCCCCGTTGTGGCGAAAGTAGGCTAATACAACCTAGGACCTACCAGGAGCTTCACCTAATCTTGACTGGTGAGAGAGAGGGTCTCTCAAGAGACCAAGTCACCGCGATCATCGAGCCACGCGTCCCTCAACTCAAGAACATCACGGAACCGTTTGGGAAACCCTCAGACGCGTCTAAGAAGTCTCTGGACTCTGGTTCGGTCACCCTTGCAGACGGTACTAGATGGCCTGTCGACGAGATCGACAAGGCGGCTGCGATCGCCCTGAGCGACCATTTCCAGATCGACCAAATTCATGCCCTCGTCCTATTCCGCGCATTTATCTACAACGAAGGTCTCCCGAATGAAGCATTGGCGAATGAAACAGGATCCTTCACTGAGCAACTCATAAAAGTCATCACCCCCTTCTACCTCTCCGAACGGCTCTCCATCCTCCGGGTTCTCATCCCCTTATTCCGCGCCAACGAATCCGAACTCGACCACGCTTACGACTACGCCACGATTTTTCTACCCAAGATCTCTCCGGATGGTGACCGTACCTTCATCAAGCATGTTGTATCCGAATACCAACGAAAAACACAAGCAGCCCTACCCAGTCACACAAACGGGGACCCTCGCGCCAGCTCGCTTTGGGCAAAGCACTGCTGCACGGAGCAGATAATTTTACTTGAGATCATGTTCTGGACGATGTGGAGTCGAGTAACCTGTGACGGTCCCATCGTCATGCGTATCTTCGAAACAGCGTACGAAACAAGGTTAGGGTCGGAACAAGCAAACTCCTCTTATCTCCTTGATGAGGAAGGCCAGCAACTACAACAAGACGCCACTGCATTGTGGATTCTCCTGACGTTAGAGGTGCTGGAACTGGAGAGGATGGGGGACAGCCTCGATATCACGCTTAGTCCCAACGAAACCTCCATCTATGTTGCCTATCCGGAAGCTCTCCAGAGAATACATGAGCTTGTTATGTCGCAAGGAGACCGACAATTCGGTTGCACATATCTTGCTTGGGCGTTCGTGCTGTCACGCCTGCAAGCGGCTGCCAACGAGTTAGGAGGACCACCGGAAAACTATCGAACCTTCTTTCAAACGGTTGCCCAAACCGCGGGTCTACGGGACAAAACCCCACTTCCCCTTCCTCAGCTCATGGTACAACGGTGCTTCGACTCCGATGCGAATGTCGTCGAGCTCTTCCATTCACTATTGACGGAATCACCGCTATTTGTTACGGGACTACACTTGCGACGGGGGTCAGCTCTCACGGAGTCGAATGCTGTTGCGTTTAGGTCGGTAATGAAAGGTTCGTCTCCAGCTACCTATTTTAGTTTCTTTTCTCACTCCTTGTAGGGCTCCTCATGTCCTTGGTCGACCTGATACCCGTGGAGATGATACCAGGATTCGACACACTGGTCGAAGTTTGGATCGCACTATTCGGCAGGGCCGAACCAGCATCCATCGAGGGCATATGCCAGCAATTTTGGGAACACGATTCGTCTGAGGGAATCACCCGTCGCGCCATCTTCGATGTTGCCAGAACCCGCTTTCCAATACAGCCCCGGCACCTCCTTCGTTTGGTCCGTTCGATGAGCGCTGCGGGTTTCCTCGACACCGACCCCCTCTCCGCATCTGCCCTCCCACCAGAAGGACGTCTCTCGGGCGACTTGCGCAGGGATTGTGCTTCCCGTGTTTTCCGGTATCTAGATAACCTCAACTCATACACTCAGCTCATACCAACTTCGCTCTGCTCTGGACCTCATGCCATCGTTGACCGTTTCTCCGAGCGAGACAACTCATCTTATGGTGTCTCTTACACAAACCTTCGCCCCATAAAACTTCCAGGCGGCTCCATACTTCCTGCACGCTCCATAGGTCGGGCCATCAGCGGTGATACGACGGAGTTTGTGGTGGTCATTTGGGACCACTCGCATTCAGGCTGGAAGTTGATTTTGGAACTGCTTACGGATTACACAAATCGTCGCTGCAACCATTACGGGATCGGGGGCTCATTTTCTACCCGCAAGCATCCGTCATCCCAAATGACCACGATGGGGCTCCAGGAGATTGGTCTCGAGCAGAATGTAACTTCAGACGAGCTGGTTGTGCTCGACATTCTTGACCTTCTCCGGAGTATCCTGATAGACAACCCTCCCCTCGCCAAGGTGTTGCTGGAATCACTCGAATCCGGAGAAACGGTCGTCTCGCATACAAACAACGATCCACCACCCGACCTCGTACAGCTGACGACCATGATTCTGGAGGAAGCGTTGTCGAGGTCGGGTAGCGCCCGGTCCCAGACCAGAATTCAACTCATTGCATCATCGCTGAGTGTCCTGGCAAGCCTACTTTCCATACGGGAGTATTCTCTACGAGTCTGGTTGTACCTCCGGTCTTCCTCCTCCCTTTTCAGCTCGGACCGTGCAGTCGGCCTCGTGTCATCAGTTCTCGCCTCAGAACGGGCCGTGGGACACTACACGATGACCCTCTCGATGCTCCACCTCGTACAGCAGCTCTACAACGAGGCATCATCCGCCGTACTCGTCGACGATACTAAGGTCATACAACTCAAGGAGGACGTTCTGTTGAGGGCCACCAGGTTTGTTCATGGACAAATTTGGGTGGAACATACAGGCTGGAAGTATGCTCAAGTCGGAGATCGATTCGAGATTGGACGGCGCGTCACAACATTTTACTCTACAGTTCTTACCCACTCCCCTCCTACCTTGAAGGATCGACCTTTCCCGTCGCTCAGCCAAGCCGTCGTCGAGGCATTCCTCACAAAAGCTTCTATGTCGACGATTCACCCCCTCATCTCTTCCGTTACAACCGCTGGAACGTTGTTTAAAACCTTCCATTCCGCTCGTCGCGTCGGAGAGGTTCGCAGGGTTATGCGTCTGCTCGAGTCTCACCTCAGCCTGATGCGCTTGCTCCTGAACTGCAAGGAACCATCCTCTCCCGCTTACCTCCTTGAGCAAGCACTCTGTGGAAGAATCACTGGCGGCACCTCATCCAATGGTTCGGGACGCATGAGGTCGGACCCCATCGATGTGTTGGCGTCCTACGTCACCTCAACGAAGCTCGGTCACATTGTTCCTGCAGCGGCGATGAAGGTCCTATACTCACTATGCACCTCCTTATCCCTCTCCGAACCCTCTCCTCCTATGCTCATCGGGCACCTCTCCAACCCTGAGGCTACGGTTAACTCCTTGGTACGAATCGTCCAAAATCCATATGAAGACCTCGATCTTCGTATTTCCGTCTGGAACTTCATTTCGCTGGCAGTGGACACCGAACCTGCATTAGCTGGTTTACTTGTCACGGGAAAGTTCAAGACCCCATCCGCCAAGGGGAAGGAAAAAGAAGATTCGGTTTCCTCAAAAACCCTCAGCGCCATCGAGATTGCGACCGCGACTACGGAGCAATGGAAAGACCTGTGGGACGCAAATCCACGAGTCCTTGCGTGTATCCTCCGTTTCCTGGATATAACTTGGCAGCACGGATTCGAGCACAAGGCCACGCTGAGCGCCCTGCGCAGCAACACCCAGTTTTGGAACAGACTTGTCTGTTGTGCGAAGGAAGAGCTTGGTCCTATCCCGGATTCCGTCACCCAGTCCTATGTTGTCGGAGATGATGGGGAGCCCAGGTCAGACCTCCACGATGCTGTCTCTATCCATGCCTGCCGCACGATGGCTAAATCCCATGCCTTGCGCATCATTGCATTGGATATGGAACACTTCGGCAAAGGTTCTGATGACAAAACCGCCGGGAAACCTCAGAGCTATCTTGCGATTGAGCCCGTTTTCAAGGTGGAGGAGGAATTAAATGACTATATCCTCGAAGCTGCAGCAACGCCATACCAGCCCCAACTCTTCGACGATCTGACGGAAACCGCTCGTTCAACAGTTCCCTCTCTTGTCCTCGACCACCTCCGCATCCAGATCCCAGATAGTGAGCGGGAATTCGGAGATAATTTCACGTTCTCGCGAGAGCTCCTCCGATCACGACTACAGCTCGAAGAAGAGGATGTCCAGACCATGGATTTCAAGCTCACTTCGATGAACCTCAATCTCTCCCTTACTTACGCACAATCGGCCCTCACATCCTCCTGGCGTTATCTCCTACTCCAGATCGTCCCTTTCCTGCGTGCGGCTTCGAGCATCCGGCCGCATGTACTTTCTCTCATCGCTTCAATATCCGAGGCAATTGCGTTAGAGAAGCGATCCGGAGAGATGATGGCCACTATTTACGAAGAGCGTTTGAGCCTTCTCCTTGCTTTGTTGGAACTGGCTTGGTTCTCGTCGGATGACACCAAGGCGGAAATCCAGTCCTTCATCTCACTCGTCGGCAACGTTCGTGGCATTATCCTCAGCGCAACACAGCCGCCCGCCAAATCGTTCCTCGGACATCTTGCCACCCCTTTCCACCGCACTCTCCTCCAGATCATGTACTTCTGCGCTCGCCACTCGAGATCGCTATACCGACGTAGGAAAGCGCTCTCTGCAGAGCAACGGCTCGACGTTGGTGCTTTCCTCGACTCATCGTTGAATCTCGTCATCGACGCCCTCCGGGTGTGTTTCGAGTCTGCGTTCACGCGTTTCGATCTGGACTTGGACCAGGACCTGGAGTTCCTCGTTGCTGTCTTTGAGCAGTGTACACGACTAGACGTGAACCTTTCCCCGACAACGTGGTTGGCCAAATGCCAAGAGACCAACGTAATCGGGGCGAGCCTACGGCTATTCACTCGGACAGATCTTGTCGGACTGTCCGATCTCCCCCTCCTCCGGGCCAGAAGACAACCGTTGTATGCGGCACACATCCTCACTTTCCACATGGCGCTTGCCAGCATTCCCTCCGCCGCTGAACGACTGGCGAGCGAGGGAGTGTCGTTGGCGTACGGAGAAAATACCATCAGCAATGCCATCCGGTCTGGTTCGATCGATGTTACCATCCCTGAACTCCCAGGAGACAGAAGTCCTGCTCACAAGGCATATTGTTCGATGTTGGCCGTCGTCTCTGGTGTCACTTCAGCTTTGGGACGACAGACCCATTTCGACAACGAAGTCAGCGGTTTCGTGCAGCTGTACGGGGACCAGCTTTCGCGTGCTTTGTCGTGGAGTATCGGTGACCCGTTGACCCTGCCTTACCTCGAGGAGCTGGAACAGGTTGTGAATCTCTTTGCTGCGATTGCCAGGAATCTACCGCTGATGACGCGGCCGGGCGAGAACGTGACGAGGGTCCTCAGGGTATTCACGACTCACGCATTAACCCTACTCCAACACCTCAACTATGCTCTGACGCACCCAAATCATCTCGCTAGTCTCCTTGAGCCCGTCACTGCAGCAGAGAGAGAACTTATCGAGAAGGACAGGAAATCTTCCTTCCAGTCAAGTTCCGAGATCATCGACCCCATGAAACGTCCATTCCTCACGCGTCTCATTCACCGGTTGTTCAAACTCACGAACGGGATCATCGGGGCATTGGCGGATATTAGTGGGGCGGAAAGGGTGTTGATCGGTGAACAACAAGACTGGCTGCTGCATGAAGCTCTCGTGGTTCCTGTGAGTATATTCATTCCCTTTGCGCTGAGCAATGCTGACGCTTACCCTGCCCACCCAGCATTCGAAAGTGGTAGTTGGCGAACCAGCCTCGTTGGGAACCTTATTTGAGCTCGGAAACTGCACGTTGGACATCCTGCGTCTTCTGATCGACCGCCCACCAGGTCAGACGATCACTCCTGCGGCCGCCAAAGCCACTACAGGGTACGAAAAACCCCTAGACGTCCAAGAAGCTGTTTCAGCCACAAAGCAGACATTGGAGACTGTCTTGACATACGCAGTAACCCAAATGGCGATGTGGCTGTCGAAGCCAGAATTCGATGCCAAGTCGGGAGGTGTTGGAATTGCGGATATGGATACGGACGAGCCTCTGCCAGAACAGAAGAGTTTGGAGAGCCTGAGCGGGAAGGAGCGGAGAGGTCAGAGGAGGGCAACGGTGTCGATGGCGGACCGGTTAAGGAGAGGCATGACGGGAGAGATGGCGACGGATTTGCAAACATTGTTGGAGAAAACGAAACCAGTTATGGAGAAGGCCCAAAAATTGGTGGGAGGAGATGATGTCGATATTATGGACATTCTTTCACATTTCCTGAAGGAGCACGTCCTTGCATCGTGATTTCTGTAGCTAGATATGATAGTGATATTATTATCTTGTAAATATAGTAATCCCCGGTCTGCATCCACTAGCCGTCCTCTTCATCATCTTCATCACCGCCTACCAACTCCGACTCCTGTTCAGGATCGTCATCTAGATCTAAGATCCGGTCTCGTCGAACAAGTCGTTCGATATGCTCATGTACGAAGACTCCTGCACGCCGTAAAGAGTTACCAACGCGGAGCCCTTAAGCGAGTGCTTACCCAGAGCGACCAACGCTGATCCATCGAACATCTTGTACATGTCTTTGACAAGATCCGCTCCCTGCCGCCCTTTCTGTTTTGACGTCTGCGGCGTTGTGGAGGACGCGGGGGCGGTGTTCATGCACCCACTGCTGTCAGACCCCTCGCCAGAGATCGGGTCCACCGTTGACTGAGAACTGGACCTGCTTCCTGGACCACTGCTAACTTTCGCCTTCTTCTTTCGACGAGCGATCCTCGAAGCATCAATGAGCTGGCCCTTTTCAGAGTAGTATTTCGCGGCGAAGTGGTGGAGGCATTTCAGTAAATCCTGATCCGCCTAAGTGTCAGATGGGCACAAACGTGAGGGGACCACTACCGACTCACAGACGAGGGGAGCAGTGGGTCATCGGAAGACGGGGTGGTTTCAATCCCATACTCACCGCCGGGAATGAAATCAAAGTCCTGATAGAATTGGGTCCGCCTGACCGTCCGTGTGTCTTTTTTTTGGCGTTTGTGCTTTCTACCCTCTCTCCCGGACTCATCCTCGACCTCCCCTGCGCAAGAATCGGTGGAGCTAGACTGGCTTTCAGTCGGCTGATATTCGTCGGTTCCAATATTGAATTCCTCCTGAGATTCCGTCCCGTCGTCTGATACGGCTGCCCGTTTGCGTTTCTTCACGTTCCCGGTCCCTCCGGCGTTGATGGCGATGCGGTTGCCTCGAAGATCCTCGGCCGCGTATCTTGACTCTCGAGCAGTGACCCTGGTGCCGTCAGGGTGAACGCGGAGTGCAGCTCGATCGTGAACAGTCGTAACCCTCTTTTGAGAACCGCTAGCCATGGCGCATGACGGTGGTATGGACTGAAGCGCTGATCGAGCAAGTTCAGCGGGTCCGCGTCATTTACTTGACGCGACGTACAGGATGATCCTCCGTCACGCTTTGCAAAGACCGCGCATGAGTGTAGAACGAACAATGTGGGTGTATACTCTTGTACATGATGCTCCGGGAGGTAGGCTTACGGTAATACTGATCTGGTCCATGATGAGCGATAACTTAACTGTCCTTGTCAACCCCGTCAACTGGCATAGTAACCCTTCTTATATTCACTCTGCCGCTGCCCGATCCAGCCACCATAGAGGGACTGGATACCCGCCGTGGGGGCGGGGCCAGTTGGAAGCCCGGAGACAACATATCTGATGAGCGGCGATGGATTCCTGGAGATGGAGGGAGGTCGTTCAGAGCCCTCATATATGGCGACGGCGGTCCATCGGGATGGATGGATGGCGACTTGGGAGGTGCGATTATTCCCTCTGAAGAATTTCGGTTCGCTGCTGCTCGCATGCGCGGAAGGCGATCCAGGGGCAATGCATCAACGAAGGTTTTGAAGAGAGAACTCCGAGGATGGGGGTGATGTATTTTCGATGGGCTGGATGGGGTATTTGGCACACCAGCGAGACCTGTGAAATCCCCGACATTCAATATCAATAGCCGTGTTTCCAACGCAACGCGAAACCCACTTACCACTCGCGGTGGGAAGGGTATTTTCCCCCGCACTCAGGCTCAGGAACAAGAATAGGGGAGCAAGCCAAACACACACGGCGAAAAATGTCGCGATGTCTGAGAACCCTGGGATGGCTGAGTTTGGTCCACGATACATCCGACCTCTAGCACTCCGAGCCTGCGAGGTGAGTCTTGAAAAGTAAAAGAACCACATAAAGTGGTCTGCAACTACCAGGAGGCAGGATGAAATAAAAGTGAGCGATGACAACGAGACTAGGGGCCAAGCCGGGGTGAAGTTTTGGAGATACACGATGTGACAGATGATTGAGAAGACCAGGTGGGCGAGAGGTAGCGAATCGAAGAAGTACAGCAGAACATGGATAGCTATGACGGCCTGCGGAGGGTGAACCAAGTGCGGAATCCTGCAAGCAGTGAACTCACATATATGCCTCGTTGACCCCAAGCCTTTGCCGCCTTTGAATGCTCCTCTATCAGCTCTGATATCCAGAGGAGCCCACTTGCTGTGGCACGTGTCGATCAGCTTTCAGTTGTGTATGGTGATTGGAAGGCTCCCACCGAGAGAAAGAATGACAAAAGCCAGCGCCGCCAGCATCGCGACATAACTGATGAAGGAATGAGTCGCGGATTTTGAGCAAGAGTGCTGCAGACGGACCTGAGGCTGTGGAGGAGACCCATGAGGGTTGTAGTACAAGTTGTACGTGGAAGTGTGCGATCACGTTCTGGCGATCCGTTTCGTCACCTCCGCGTTCTCTTGGCTGCGCCCGCACGCGTACAATGCACCTCTACCTGGGAGACAACCCCCGGGCTCTCTACCTTACAACTAGTCAACACGATGAAAAGCTTGGGCGACCGCAGCGAGTGCTGGTCTTCCGAGTCGCCCCTTCCAATCCCTCCCAGGCGGTCGTAGAGTTCCTGCACAAAGATCAGGTAGATCTTTCGTCTGCCACCCTCATAACGAAGAGGGTCATCAAGGGATGCATGGGTCTTATCGGTGTCGGCGGAGGTGAGCCAGGCATTCTAGCGACCAATCCGGTAACTTCTGACTTGCGTTTCTTGCGAACGAAGACATCTTTGTCGCAGTAATCACTTCCGCCACAGAGGTCGGGAACACTCGTCCCTCAGCAAACACTCCAGAATTAGTCGCTCGGATCCATGAAGTCTGTTTCTACAGTCTCACATCTCCTGTCTGGGACGACTTTTCCAGCTCCGAGCCAGCCTGGAACTACTCGGACCCCGATAGCATTAACCACTACACACAGAGTCCAAGTGCTGGAGTCCTTGAACATCCTTGTCTTCCCTTGACGAAGATACTTTCCTCTGGCAGTTTCTACTTCGCCCTCGAACCCCAGTGGGATCTTTCCACCCGATTTTCAGAGCGGCTCCCCCCTCCAGGTAGCATGGAGAAAGGTCACGCCCACGATATTGCAAATTTCGATGAACGGTTCATCTGGAATGAATACATCGTCCGCAGTCTCTTGGACTTCAGAGATCGATTAGACCCCCAAGAAAGGGAGGATCTGGATCGTTGCCAGTTCATTGTTGGCCTATTTCCACACCTCCCCCAGCGATATATTCATGTCCTTCTCCCCAGGTCCTGGCTATCCAGGGTTACGTCGGAATTTTTACCATGGCACTCTCGGCGCCTCCCACGAACGGCGCACCTATTATCGCCACTCTTTCACTGATATCTCGCCTGGGTTGGAAGCGCGCTGGTACACGTTTTAACACCCGTGGTATAGATGATGACGGGAATACAGCCAACTTCGTCGAGGTACGCCGCTCGTCCGTTCGTGGCGTACCGGATCTTATCGTTTATCCAGACCGAAACAATATTCTCAACGGATCAAAATTGTTTCAGTTACGTCCAAGTGCGCGGGAGCGTCCCTCGTCGGTGTTCTCATTATTTCTGCCTTATTTTGAGGATATAACCGTTTTCCTAGTGTTCTGGGAGCAGCAGGGTCTACAAACATTTGGACAACGAGTTCAAATCACCAGGCCAAATGCCTCACAACCAGCTTTCGAACGTCATTTCGCGCAGATCATCGATGAGTACGGCTCAGTCCATGCAATCAACCTCCTCGGAACCAAGGACGCGGAGGCAACTCTCACGCACGCCTACGCAAGGCATTTACAGGTCGCGAAGTCTATATGGGGTTCAGATATCGGGATAACCCACTTTGATTTCCATAATGCCGTTCGGTTAGGTGGTCATGAGAGTGTCATTCGAGATCTGAAGTAAGGTTTCACCTCCAAGCGTGAACTCGAACATTGAAGGACACCCACAGACGCATGGACGTTATTTCCGAAAACATCGAGCGGTTCGGATTCACGATGTGCGATATAGCTTCAAATGAGATTGTGATTGGCCAAAAGGGTGTTTTCAGAACCAATTGTCTAGACTGGCGAGTACTTTCCTCGTTTTATCCGGACGTTTCATAAATCGTATCTCAGTCTAGATCGAACAAACTTTATTCAAGATATCATCTCTAGGACATCCCTTGAACAGTATCTGCTTCTGCTACGACGCGAGTGGATACATTCTGGAAGTTTATGGTCATATCATCGCGAGCTATGGGCGGAAAATGGAGACGCACTATCGAAAATCTACGCCGGCACTGGGGCGCTGAACACCAGCTTTACCAGGAGTGGAAAGCGGACATTGGCCGGTAGGGACCAATCGTGATATCCGTGTACTTCAGCTGCCAGTTGACAAGGGTCATGAAGGTGTTCTCTCTGACGCGACGAAAAGTGTATCAAGAGCGTACATCAACAACTTCCAGGACAAGAGCAAGCAGATTGCAATCGATATGTTCCTGGCACGTTGACATTCCCGCCTTACCTCCCCCATACTGACACCCACGCCTAGGGGAATCTCAGCGACCAACAACCCGTCACAATATTTGACCCAATTCACGACACAGTGCGAGTGGCCTTAGAACAGAGGTACCCTCTTAGCGATCGGGTCAGTTTTGGTTGTGCTCACCGGGTTATAGACGAACCGAATACTCCACATCAAAGCACTGTACGATATTTACGGGTACCTGGAATCTCAACGGCAGGGTAGGAGTTTCCCCGTTGGGATGAGTTCTCCCATCTTACGACTGAGACTCGTCAGCCGCCATCCACGGAGTCACTGATGCCTTGGTTATTCCCACGTCCTGGTACGCTTCACGTCATCAGCTGTCACCTGGTCATTAATGAAGGTGATCTATAGATATGGAGTTTGTGCCATTTTGACTTCGTTGATATACGTTTGAATTGACGAGGCCCAGACCGGACGTATTTGTTCTGGGATTCCAGGAGATCGTCCCTCTCACTGCGCAACAGATAGTTCAAACTGACCCTGAGAAGAGGTTCGTGTCCGAGCGATCTACCTCTATTCTTATTCAGCTTCTGTCATGATAGACGAGTATGGGAGACGAGGCTTATGGATGTATTCGACCACCGAGGGAACAAAACATGTGACTACGTGCTACTTAGAAGCGAACAGGTGAAATCGTTCCTTCTGGTTACTTTTGCGCGGGGATTAATTGTCCTTACAGCTTGTTGGAACCGCCTTGATGATTTTTGTCAAGTCAGACTTAACCTCTGTCATACGGAACGTGGAAGCAACCACCCGGAAGGTGCGCCTGGTGCTGGGAGTGTTGATTCATCGCATCAATCCACGTTTGTTACCCCTAGACGGGGATGCGAGGGATGTCTGGGAACAAAGGAGCCGTCGCCATCCGCCTCCAGTATCATGACACAAATTTCTGCTTCATAACGGCCCACCTCGCAGCTGGACATTCGAACGTGGAAGAACGGAATTCTGACTACCACACGATCGTAAATCAACTCCATTTCCAGAAGGGCAAGAATATCGGAAGCCACCAGTAAGTCGCTTCCCTTCCCTATCCTACGTATTGAGTAATTGGTATGCCGTAAGGAATGTGATCTGGTTGGCAGACACCAACTACCGAATAGATCTTGAGAACGACGTAGTTCGTTCGTTGGCGCAACGTGACGAGTATGATGCACTCCTTGCTGCGGACCAGGTTTGAATCCAGTCATTCGGAAACGAGCGACCCTGACTCTTCCTCAGCTGAAGCAAGTTATGGACGCCGGTATCGCATTTCCCGGATACCAAGAAGGGCCTATTCTATTCCGCCCCACTTACCGATACGACCTTGGTGTCGATACTTATGATACAAGCGAGAAGATGCGCATTCCGGCTTGGACAGGTGGGTTGTAGCGTGCCCAATATCTTATAAAATAACGTCAACGCAAACCTACCGATTCAGATCGTATCCTCTACCAGGGATCCATGGATCTCGCTGTATACAATCGGGCTGAGCTCAAAAGCTCTGACCACCGACCTGTATTTGCGCTATTCAGAACAGTGGTGTGGATTGTGGATCGAACCAAGCGGGACGCGTTGGCGAGGTTGCTCTTAGAGAACGTGACGTCGACTTCTGCTGGTGAGAAGTTGGATGAGAAACTGGCGGCTTTGACCTTGCACCCGTCGACTAATGACTGTGCGTCGTTCGAGTCCATCCTGGGGTTCTACGATCTGATAAACTATCCAGTGCCGCCACCCAGCACAGAAGATAATGCGTGGTGGGACCGTCCAGGTCCGTGTTACTACTCTTGTCAATCGATTTCTCATTTACCGATTTCTCCAAATAGATCATCCGAATGGTGTCTTCATCGTTACGGAAGCGGAAGAGGCGCGGTATCGGTCGGCAAACCCATTCGACTCACCGACGGATTCTCCGTTGTCATCTTCCCCTTCATTATCCGATGAAGAGCTGTACACCGCGGCTCTGCAGGACCCGCTAACTCCCGCCCAAGTGACCGTACCCACCATCGTGAAGAAACCTCCTCCGTTACCTTCCCGAGCGACCAAGCCTTCATAGGGTCGTTTGGACGTTCAGTCGTGCGACCTGTACGACATTTTTTGTACTCAATTGATGACTTGGACGACATGTCACTTTGTGCGGCTGACCGCCACCACTTGATAGACGCGTGTCGGTCTACCCCCGTTCGACTGTTGAAACATCTGTCCACCGCCTGTAGTAATTTTTTCGAGGTTCATCATACAAGCACATTTCTTCATCTCCCCCCGCACAATCGTCGGTGACTCTCTTGGCAAGTGCTCAAGCGGGCAGACGGTATTCGGCCGCCAGCTTCTCCTTAATGGCGCATCAACTTCTCAAGGGATTCAATTGTGACCCGCTGCGCGTATGTAAATCCCCCACGTTCCTGCCAAGAAATTAAATCACGATTAATTCCGCTGACAGGCCGGCACCCCTGAGGATATAGTGCTGCGATGCCCTGAACTCTTGTTCGTGAGTGTTGAGAAAGATGTTGCTTTCCTGAAGGCACTCTTTCTTCCTGTGGTATAAAACCCAAGAGACGCAGTCTTTTCTCTCCAGCGTATCCCGAGATGAAGCTCACGTATTTTTTGACTTCGGCTGCCGTCTCTGCAGTTTCCGTGGTCAGTCAGACTGCGTGCAGTACCCCTGGGGCGTTCACTAGTTATACGGACTTGGTGTTGAAGGCTTTTTATTCCGGGAATCCCACCCCAGTTCCCATCTACGTCAAGAACGTGCTCACCGTGCCTCACGTCGGGTACGACATTCTATCCGTGAGTCCATCTGAAATGTCTCTATTTGTTGTAGAAGGAAAGTGACCGGAATGTAGGCCTGCACGAGCACGCCTTGCTCTACGTCCAAGACGTACATGACCATGGTCAGCGGGAAGCTTAGGCCTTGGGTCCCCGGAAACACGTTCCTGCAGACCGTTTCTTTGCCCGTGGTTGATGGAGCTTCCCCTCCGTTCATTGCGCAGAACCCTCTCCCTCCTGGGTCTGCTTCGTATTGTGGCGTGGTGAGTCGCTTTGATTCAGTATTCATGTTGAGGATATGCGTCTTCTAACCAGAAAACCAAACTTGCGTAGCCGAACCCAACGCCCGGGGCTCAACCGCTCCTCGCCGTAAACGGATACACCGATAGGTGGTCGATCTGCCAGAATACGACTGCAAGTGGCAGGACGGACTTGGTGTACAACGCTGCCGCCAACCCGTGCCCAACATGTTTGTCCAATTGTAACGATGTAACTGTAGAGATCTATGGCTACCCTTAAGCACTGGTAGATGATTGGGAAGTAGCTACGAAAAAAGTACTTATAAAATAAAAGTTCAACCGGTTTGTCACGTGCATCACGGGCCGGGAAGTGCGTGCGGTGTGGCGTAGACGGAAAGCGACTGTGACCGTCAGTGTCAGCCTCTGCACTGCATCCGACCCTTCCCCCTGCGTCCACCACCCCGCTCTCCGCTTAATAACTCGCAACCGTCTCGCAGTATGCTGATCAAAGTCAAGGTACGCACCTCGACGCTCCGCACCCCTGATCTCTCTGTTATCAACGGGTGCTGGTGCTCGGGGAAGAATCCCAAAAGACACCACGTTCTGATCCCCGTTTATCCACGTAGACCCTTACTGGCAAAGAAGTACGTGTTATCTGATGTACATCTGGGCGGCCGGTCGCATCTTTCATTTGTGCGATACGTCCACGATGGATAAACGGGGACTGATTTTCTGGTCTTGCGATTCCCGTTTCAAAGATTGAGCTGGATATCGATCCAGATGACAAGGTACGTGGATTCACGTATTAGTCACGTATTCGGCGACATCATGAACCCTTTTCTGCCCCTCCCCGGTATCCAGATCACTAGGATCAAGGAGAAAGTCGAGGAGCAATCGGGTGTTCCTCCACAGCAGCAGAGATTGATTTTTAGCGGCAGGCAAATGTGTGTATACACGATGGGGTGTGTGGCGCGGAGCTGACTGTCGACTGTTATAGGCCAGACGACAAGACAGCACGCGAACTCAACATCTCCGCAGGATCCGTTCTGCATCTGGTTCTCGCACTTCGTGGGGGGACGCTCTAGCGACCCTAGTTTCTCGACTGCACGCGACGGGGATGTAGAAGATACGACTGGAGTACTATATTTCGCATTACAAGTCACCTCATGAAGAATGTTATCTCCAAGTTCCGGTATTCAGTCCGAAGGTATATCTGAACTCTCGGTCGGCCCCACGGTATCAGCCCCGGGTAACAACCAACGGAAAGTTACGCTCAGCCTGAGTTGTCTGTCCAGCCAGCTCGTCTCCTCCCCCTGTTCGAACCCGTCCTGTACGAGGTCCAAACGGCGCGAGGGTATCCCGTGTGTCCACTTGTACCTTGCGTCTCCCACAAACGCGACGACACTTCGTGGAGGGAGATACAGGTTGGTATATCGGGGGTCCTGGTCCGATTGCGGACCGCGATGTTGAGTGTGATCGGGCTTTCGAAACCTCATGACGCAGCCGCTGATAAAGCTGACACCTACGATGCCATCGTCGTAGCGGTCGAGCAAATCAATGTGATCAGATATGCCCTCTCCTGGGTGATAAAGGTTGATTATCGCCTGTCGAGATCTCCTGGCCGTTGGCTCGGGTCCACCCAGTGTATTAATGGCATCCTCGGGGACTTGTGACGATTCTGAAGAGAAGAGAATGTTCCACGTCGTGAGGTCCAGAGCTGGCGGGGCCAACGCTTCTGAGACGTAAGTGAGGAGGGTGGTGAGACAAGGGAGCCAAGCGGGTGCGGTGGACCGAGTTGGCGGCGCAGGCTGGGGCACACCGTCTGTGCGACTGAAGAGCATGATCTGGTTGATGTCGTTGAAGGAGGAGGATTCTAGGAACGAGTCGAGATCCAATTGTCGGCCGCGGTTGCTGGGCGGATGGGCGAGGAACCAGGCCGCTAAACAATCCACGACCACCTGATGCTCGAGATCGGGGGGAACGCTGATCGTTGGCCAGTGGAAGAAGAGACCGGGCACGTAGTTGGGCGACCCGGGGCGCGGTGGTGAACGCCGTGCAGGGTCCTGCCTCCACACAGTTGAGTCGTCGTCGCCGGTCTCTCCCATCGGTTCGTCGAAGAGAGAGTCGAGGTCGTCTCCCTCTCCATCGCCGGCGTCGCTGTGCGCCTCATCCCCGCCCGAGTCGCCCAGAACGGGGTGCATTGCCTTTTCGAGAGTTCCCGTCGGGCGTGGATTGTTTCCGGATTGTTCTCACAGGTGCTCGTCGCCAGGACGCGGAGGTATATCTGCGCGGGTGGATACGACGGGGACAATGGGACAATAACACGGCGTCCTGATCACAGGCCCGGTCTGATAATCGTCATTTCATTTCTGCAGCCCACCCGAGGACAACACGAGGCCCGTGGTTAGACGTTAGAGACTAGAGTCCTTAGGGAAAGAGAGAAAAAAAGCTGAGCGTAACGTTCCGTCACCGTGCTGAAACGGGAACCACACGTCTCTTCCTCACTCCTCCTCCTCGTCCGCTCCCTGAGCTGTGACCCGCGGTGCTGGGGCCGCAGTCAAAGGACGCCTCTTACGTATCGGACCGAGTTGCCTGGCAGAGGGCGTCGTCGGGCTATGACCCCATTGTTCGGAAATGATTTCGCCTTGAGGCTTGATACCTTTATTGGGTACAAATCTAAACCGTCCTCGTTGTACCAACACGCTTTCGTCTTTGATCTCAACCCTCTCTCCTTCCCTCCCTCGCCGTTTTTCGTCCACCGGCGACGAACACGTTGATTTCGCGAGGATAACAGGTGACGCCTCTTTCACTAAAACCGTCTTTTCCGTCCACCCAGATCCCCATCTCACCTTCGTCCTAATGCCCGCACAGCTCTCCCAGCGCACAGTGAAGAAAATCACTCTCAGTCCTTCCCTCGGTAAAAGTCCCCCTTCTCAAGGTACGTCCACTGCCCGAGATCGCCCCAGTCCTCCGGGAACTTTGATCCAAAAAGTCCAAGTCCCCCCAACAAGAGCGAAAGCCTCCACCATCCTCCTTCCTTTCACCTCGCAGAGTTCTCATTCTTGTCCCCCCGCTCTCCGCAGGTCATAGCGGTTCTCCTAGAGAATCCACTCCATCACCCTCATTATCGGTCAGGGAGAAGCATAGGCTCCAACTCGCCATGATTCAGCAGAGTTACAACCAGCAGCAACCCGCCCGTCAGCCTCCAAGCCCCACCTCATCCACCGGATCTCGCCAATCTCGCAGGTCCCCTCAGCCGTCACGAATTTCCCCCACAACGCTGACAACCAAGATGACCACATCATCCCCCCACGATGGTCGAGATCGTGAGCGTGTTGAAGCTCTCCCGGATCGTCGTCCTAGCCCAGGCCTTCATACGATGAGCCAACCTAATATCCACCACCAGATGCCACCCCCTCCACAGCATTCACTCACTCAGCCGAATATCCACGCTCCCGCTCATTATCCTCCCCATCGACCCATCCCCCGTGGTCCACCTCCCCAGTTCCTCACTCAGCAGTTTCCGCCGGTCGAGGATGGATACCAGACGAACGAGGAAAACTGGAATCTGGCAGATGAAATCATTGCTGACATGGAACGTGCTGATCAAAGCCAATTATCCAGCCCAGGTGGTAAGCATGGCGTGGCGTACGCCGGCGGCGCCCAGTCTGGCCCCATTTCCCCTCCAAAAGACATCCCCATACAAAGACTCGTCAGGAACAACCCGGAGAGAGTGAGCCCCAAGGAATTCATCGAGAATGCACAGACCGGCGCCAATACCAGAAAACCCCGAGATCGTACCTCTCAGTCCTCAATTCCCTCAATTCCCTCGAGCGGCTCCCCGCATTCCCGAACGCCAGAACACCGCCGATCCCCCTCTTACCCATTGAGGAATGATTCTCCGCAACCGTATTCCCATTATGACTATTCCCAGGGTCGTGTTCCCACCCCTTCCGGCCTACGAAAAGTCGAGACGATCTCGCCTCCCTCTAATTCGACCAAGTTATCCAATTCCACACCCCCCTTACAGTCCGTGAAAGCCAAAAGCCCGGACAGGTCCCTCCCATTACAAGAAGAGCCAGAGGACCACCATGATGATTATGACCTCCTTCAACACAATTCCCCTACCCCTTCTTCGGACGTTTACCCTGAAGGCAGACCTGGTTATGATTTGGGGGCTCGGGGAGGGCGCAATAGCGCCGGCCGAAGAATCGAGGATGATGACTCTGCTACGCTCAACGAAGACTTGAGCGATGAGGATGACGACCACGTCGCCAAGCCTGGACAACGGGATGAGTCCTCTTCCTCCGGTTTCACGCCGCGCTCTCCCTCGGTCGCACTACCCGACCCGAACCAGCGGTCTGATTACCATCAGGCGACGCTCAGGTCCCGTCCACGAGGCGGTGTCACTGATCAACTTAACATGCGTGGATTCGAGCAGATCTTTGACCAGGCCGCCGACAGCAAACAGAGGGCAGCCCCAAACCCAGCGGCTGCTACTACAGCGTCTACGACCACCGCCAACCCTCCCCGCATTCCCCCCATCGCGCCACCCCAAACCAAGGACGACAAGTCGGCCTCCCAACAGACCCAAGACAATCAAGGTTACCCTGGGACAGCACGTCAAAACCAGACTCAGATCCCCCAGAGACCTCAAGTCGCTACGCAACCGTTCTATCCTCCTCACCTGTATCCAGAAGATTTCTATGATCCCACTGCTGCCTATCTTCAAACCTACCTTCAGTCACCTGGTAATCGTCCTCAAGCCCCCATTCCGCCCACTCCTCACAGTCAGACCACAGCTCCTTCACCTTCCCCATATATACATTTAGCCGCCGGAGGGCATGACCTCGAGCCACACAGGAGCGTCGGCTCACCCTACCCCCACCCGTTCTCCCACGTTCGTAGGAACGCCTACACTGCTGCGAGGACGCCTTCTATCGCTTATGATCCTAACGATCCTAATGTAATTCGAGAACAGATGGCATTGCAGATGCACATTTACGCACTCAACAATGCTGCTGCTTCGTCGGCGGATTCCAGCTTTTCGCCTTCTTCTACTCCATTCCCTGCGCCCGGTTATAACCCGTGGGCATTTGTGCCGACTATGCGTGGGTTCCCTGGATTGGGTTTGAGTATGGGCCGAGGGGGGGACTCGACGATGAGTTTGAGAAGCAGCCCGAGCCATGAGCCCGTTCAGCTCCCGCTCCCTCCTGCGATGGCCAAAGGCCCACAGAGTAGGCTGAGGAAGAGAGAGAGGTCGGTGAATCTCAAGGCTGTCCAGGAGAGGTTGATGAATGGGGGCAGGTCTGCGAGGAGCAAGCTCGTCCCTCCCAGGGTTGATTCGACACAACCCAGAGACACGAGTCCAGAGATGTCGGATGCTGGCGAGGAGACCGCCGGGGAAGAGGTCCACACACACGTTGAGGGCGATGCGGATAAGTGGGATGTCAATGGTGTGAATGGAGTTGGCAAGGAAGTCGAGGTGAAGGACGTGACGGATGCAGTGCAGGAGATCGTCGGAGATGACGATGGCGATTGGATCGATGAGGACGAGGAGGACGACGACGGTAACGATTTGTTAGACCTCCTCTACCATCCTTCTTACGTGAGGGATGACAACAAGAGGAGGAGGCGTTGGGAAAACAAATGGGAAGCTCTCGCTGAAGCGGTATGTTTCATTTTGTAGTTTTGCGGATCTAGGAACGATTTTGATCACTCCTGCAGTTCCACGCACTTGATAGACAAACTGATACGACCATGGTCCTCGTCGCTTCCCCGCCACACACTCGAAAACTCTACTCCCTCATGTCAAGGTCGATCCGAAGGGACTCTGCTCTCCTCAACGGTGATCCTGTTTCGAACATTCGAAGGTCGTTCAGGGAGGTGGCCATTCAGCGGCGAGTGTCTCGGGTTAGCCACGGAATGTCCCTCGTCGATCGACTTGGTCTTCGTTCTAGGTCTGGCTCGATCTCTGTGGACAGCATGGGGCATTCGGACGTTGGATCTTCGGAGAGTCGTGAGGACGACTTGAGGAGGGCTTTGGATGCTGCTCTCGGAAGCCTCGATGCACTCGGTAACATATACGAAGAGAGAGAAAACAGGTGGAGGGAAGAGATGAAGAGATTGAACGATGACAGGAGTCGAGTCGAGTTACTCTTGTCCCAGACCTTTGGTAAATTCTCTGGTGTGGGTGTGGGAGTGGGTAGTGGGAGCGGAGAATCAACGGTCAACGGACAGAACGAGAATTTGATTTTAGTGTAAGGTGGTCTGTTGGGCTTTTGCACGCGTCTAGCGCATTGGCAGGTCGTTGGGACGATATAAGATCTACGGTAGTGTATACTTGTAACAGACCGTGCTAGGTAGAATACTATGCTCCTCATTTTTGTTTCCTTCACCTGCACGCTCAGGCGCGGATCGGAAACAAGCGGCACGTGGCGCCTGTTGAACTTTGTCGACGATCACACCACGCTTTGAACGCGTTTCGGCCCAATTTTCGACATGGGGAATGGCACCTCGAAATACTCTTCACGACACTACGACTATCGTCCATTTACTGGACCTGTGATTCCCCCTCCGTCCCAAATGACCCATGCGAACTCCTACGCCTCTGGGTCCACTCCCCTATCTTACGACATCCCACGTAGAAAAAGGAGGAGATGGTACCAGTTTGGTCCGGGAAGAGACCGCCACAGAGGTCAGGACGTTTGGTATAGTGCCTACGTCAGTCCTAGGGGACAACAACCCCCCACTCCGAACCCATATGGTACGTTTTTTTTTCTCTCCATTCCGTTTTGACAACTAAAAGCTTATCTCTATATCATGTATGCGGTCCGGGTCGGCGAACTATCCGATATAGCGGCCTACCAGAGACCTCCCGAGCACCAGCGAGGTCCCTCGATGCCAGTGCCGGTAACGATGCAATACGGGAGCCTTCACATTCCAGAAGGGTACATGCCTCCCTCGGTTAATCCACCCGTTATTCCGCAGCATCTAATCTCGCCCAGAGCTGATTCGGAGTACTGGAAGAGAGGGACACCTTCGCACCACTACCGCCACCCTTCTCAGGATCACTATCGGAGACCTAGCCAGTCACGTCCACCCGTTCAGCCGGTCAATCCTCCCGTTATGCCTCAACCTTTTACTGAACCTACAACGAGCACTTCGTTTTCTCCGCTCAATTCTCCGCCATTTAAGCCGTTCCAACCACTTCCGGAAATCACGCGGACTAGGCCTCCGACGCCTCCACCGAAACTGGATCTCGCGCCGTACAGGGAGCCATTGTCGTCCCTTTCCCATCCTACACCGGGTAGCAGGACCAAGGCCCTCGAGATCATTCAGAATAAGGAAAAGACGGACATACACCGAGCCTATGAGGAGTGGAAGAAGCAGGACGAGGAACGGGAGAGAAAGATCAAGGAGAAGAGGGAGGAGAGGGAGAAAATGATTAATGGTGCGAGCACGATAAGAGCTCCCACCATGCAAACGGTCACAGCCCTTGTTGTCGACCCGACCGCCGTTGATGAACCACCCCCGCCCCCAAAGAAGGAAAAGAAGTCTTTATGGAAGAGGTTGTTTAGACCTGGCAAGTCGGACCACAGCCGTCAGCGATCAGCCTCGAAACAGCCCGCACAGGCGAACGGCCCCGTCATCATTCCCATCCCTCCGCAACAGATTTTACCTTCAGTGCCTGGGGTCGTGGTGCCTCTACACGTGCCTAACCAACCACAATCCCAATCCCAGTCGCAATCGCAATCCCAGTCCCAGTCTCAGTCGCAATCCCAGTCACAATCCCAATCTTCGTCTTCGCCTACGCTTCGGAGCCCTGGGTACCCCATGCAGTCGACACCAGGTCAAGCTGTTATCCCTGGGATGACATACAGTGGGCGCGTGATACCCGGAGCCGTTGGGCCTCAGGTGGTTATGCCGTCACCATACGCCCAACAGGTACAAAGATCTACAACACCTGATATTACACCACGCCCCACCGCAGCCTTTTTCTCGATTCCGGCTTATGTCTCTACGTGAGTCTCCCTTTTCCCGATCTCGCCATGCTAAACGTTAAAGTCTAACGTGATATCGTCACCAGTTGAGGAAATAGCCTCGTTTGACCCTGAAAATGCTATGACATACCGTACGTGGTATAACGACAAGCCGGGATCGTGGCTCGGAATCGTCCGAGTTAAACGACCCTCTCGGCTACTTTGAGGATGACGAGTATACGAAGACGAAGATACGCTAATTGTACATTATACAGAACATCACGACCGTCATGGAAGATGACCTCGATGACCACTCTGATGCGTCCTACCCTTTTATCCCTTTCCTCATCTTACTTTGTAGTTCTGGTTTATCCTGCCCTCTGGTCTCGGTTTCGCTTGCTCTACCTTGCGCTTTCCACAGGCTTCCACGCTATCCTCTATTCCCTATTCCCTATTCTCTATATATCTCACGGTAATTTCGTCACGGTTCCCAAGGGCCTCTCACATGCCATGTTGCAGTCCTGGTCTCATATTGTTACCCTATCCTCCTGCGATACCTTCTTCCGTCCCGTTTCGCGTACTGCTGTGATTTACTTAGGCTTTTCCCTTTGTGTCTTTTATCTTGTGACTACCCGCTCTCCTCTCGCTCTCTGCGATACATCTTCAAAATATACGTGCACATTTTTTCCGGTCCACGTCGGTAACCGCGTATGATGCCGACTTGCGAATTGAAAATTTGAAAAACACCCAACTTTTCCACGATTGTGTCCGGTTCCCCTCCCTCACCGAGGGACTGTCATCTTTCAAGAACCCCCCTGGGCTCAATGACCCGGCTATGTCTGAGATCTTAACGATTAAATCCTTAGGCTTGAACCAAAAGAACGACAACACCTACCGAGCGGCCGGACAGTCATCCACTCGGTACCACATAAGAACGTAGTTGCTCAAGCTCAGGGTTAAATGCAATTCCGACGGTCATGGGGTTCACAAGCGTCAAGGATTCTCGTCATTCAGTGGAGTGACCGCATGCACTCCCGTGTTGGGTCTTAAACTATAGAGTACTAGGACATTGTATTGACCGAACGTTGACGGCATTGATAATTGATAAAGTCGACCCTACATAAGAAAAATCCCGAGTCAAACTATCCACGACTAAGGTTGGCGTGGTCCCATGGTACGTTCTCTTGACGTTGTGGGCCTGGTTCCTGGATTCAAACTTCAAGCTTCAAGGACGGCCGGCGTGAATTGCTCGGCAGCAGGACACACGACACTGGGATTCATCATATTCAACGGTCGATCAGACTTTTCCTCCGTGGTCACATGTGATGGTGTGGTGGATCTGCGCCCGCAAGGTTTTGGGAGCAACCTGTTATACAAACAAACTAGGAGCAAAATCATCATGGTCTATATTGTGAGGACAAAATCCGACATCTGCCCGTGGGATCGAGTAATGAGAAAGAGAACAAGGAACCAAGATCTTTACGACCGATATCACCATCTTAGGTCATCTTAAAACGAAACCCTCCTACATGAGGTTGGATAACAAGAATCCGAACGCGAAGAAGCCTAACAGACCCGAAATCTGCATCAGGCCCAAAGCACCACCGCTCTGACCGGTGGGGCTAGGCCCACCGCTGCTCGTGGAGCTGGGTATGGTGGTGATGTTCACGCACTGAACATTAGGCGAAATTGTGAAGGTGGAGGAGAGGGTCAAGTCCATGCACTACAAAATACATGAGGATGATGAACCAAATTAAGGAAATCAAGGGGCGCAAGATTTGTCTTGCCTGGTAGAGTTGGCCATCAGACCCATCCTGAACGAATTGAAGGGTAACGTTGGATCCATCGCCGACTCCTGAAAGTCCCAGGGCACCAATGTTAATGGGGACACATCCCTGGGTACCCTGCCCTTCGTAGTAGGGAACAGCAAGTTGGTCGCTACCGCTAGAGGTGTGGAAGTCATCAAACGAATCAGGGTTTGCAACAGTAGAGATCTGGATTCCAACTGTGAAACGAGGATGAGCTACAGAACGGGAGCGCGCGGGTGTCATGGACTAACTGGTCCAGTGCGGGTGACCAGTGGTAAAAAGGACGAAGGCGTTGCCAAGGGGGAAGGGCACACGGGCTCCGGTGCTATTGTATCCACCTAAGTACAAAGTGAACGTCAGGGGAATCGAAACCAGATGGGTCATGGCAAAGGTTCACCAACCGCAAAACAAGATCTGGTCTCTGGATACGTTCGGACCCCTCAGCGCAGGGTAAACAATACTGACGTGGGCATTAATGGCAGAGATCATGGCCAAAATTCCGGCCAAAACTTGAGTGGTGTAAAGACGCATTTTTTGTGGAAGGGGCGTGGAAGTCGGAGAGTCCAAGAGGATGAGAGAGGGAGCAAGACAAGGCCGACAGGAAATCCCGGGGTAAGAGGCCAACATCGAGCGAAAGACTTTAAGCCGTTGCAGAAAAAACTTTTTCCCCTTAGTTTGCTCCTGTTTGTCTTGTTCACCACCGGCGAACAGGGTGACTAGCTCTCACCTTTGAATACCCACACGTCCAGACAAGAATTGAAAACTCCCCCCTCTCGTTCCTGTATCATACCGTTAACAGCAACTTTTTCCCATGTTGCTCGAGATCGGACAGCGGCGTTTGTGGAAGTGTAAAAACATGCAGGACAGATGGGCCTAGAAAGTTTCGGCACGATCGATTAGGTTTAGAACCCAGTGCCACCCGGTCCCACGATTGGAGCTCGGGAACGATGCCAAGCCGACGAGGCGGATGTCCCTACAGCGGGATAATGCGAGAATGGGGCGGGTAGGGATATCTTTGCGACTCGTTGAGCATCTGACTTCTCCACCCCCCGAAAAGCTGACGGTCGTGAGAGCCATCCCACGGACTACGGACCGGCCAAAGTGCGGGCTAGGCTCGACGATAATTCGGCCCTAGTCATAATCGAAGATCTGACGTGAACGTCGCCTGTGGTTGACGACAGGGGGACACGATATGCAATTTCCCAGCGTGCCGCGTTCCTTGGCGAGGACGGTGCACGTAAAACGACCCAGGGGAATGATAGTTGGGGCGGCAACGCCAAGAGATGGCGGCAAGAGACAGGGAGAGGATCGCCGAACCACCTCGTCGCTCAGGACGCCGCCATGAGGGGGACATCTCGTCCTGGGGTTAATTTACGTTTATGCTGTCGGGCCCAACGTATCTAGATGTGTGAGTGAGCGCAGGGGTTGCTCTGCGGGCAGGTAGGGCGATGTTTCCTCGGGACGGTCGCGAGTTGCGTAGGGGAGAGTTCACTGAAGATAGCGAAACCTGCGAGACAAGTTACAAGAGAACCGCGCTCTCACTTTCACAGTTTCGCTATCTGCAGCCCAAGAATGGAATATCCAGAAGTTGCGGTGGGTGGGAGAGACGGGGAACGAGCGGGGCATTTCGACGGCGAGGGATGTCTGAGACGGCGTGAGCCAGCCGCAGGTGGAGGGTAAAGGCAAGTGAGAGTTGACAAACAAGGCAACTCGGGGGAATGAGGCATTTTCGCGTGACAGTTTGAGCCTTTTCTGGGCCAATCGGATTTTGCCGAGGGAAGGCTAAAACGATCCGCCCTGCTCATGGGGATATCGAGAATATTGTAGGGTCAAAAGGGACACTTGAGCAGGGCACAGAAGTGGTACAGTGTATTAAAATGACTTGGTATCGTATCTACTTCCCAGCACTTGGGAAAGTTGAAATGTGCGTCGCATAGTATATGTACAGCAAAACGGAATGTCCTTTCGTCATAAGAAATCGAAAGAGAAGCGAACACTCGAAGTAGTGGTCTACAGTACTCTAAGCTATGCTCCTGGCGATAGGCTTGAAAGTGGTTCTGAATGTTGGAGAGGCAGAAGGGGTATTCTCCGTCGCAGGAGAGGAGAAGGTAGCCGAGTTCGTACCCTTGACGCTTGCACTGCGCGGCTGATGGTTGGACTGACGCGATTCGAACAGTTGCAAGTGGTTACGGAAACTCTTCGACGGTTCGAAAAACGGAAGCACTGGACGTTAGCATCAGTATTATTCCACTACCGACAACGAATCAATCCAAACGAACCTGTGTGGAGAATATTGGCAGAGGCTTTGGCAGAAATATGTTGGGAGAACATGACTATCAGACAATGGAGGGTGAGCGGATTCTTCATAAAGGACGAGACGACTGGATAACTCACGGTATGCACAAACAATTACGCTGGCTCTAGATTCAGAGGAACAATATACAAGCACGCGACCACCATTCCGGATAGCGGTGTGCAGGAAATCGCAGATACGACGGAGCACAACCATCAATGCGTCCATATTGTTGTCGTCGGGTATGTCAAAATAGCGGTGTGAAGGAAAATTTTCTTTTGCAGTCTGTAAGACAGAGGAGGAAGCTGAAACGACATGGGATACGCCCATGTCATGGAGGAGCCACTGGGTCTCTTCTAGGTCTCCGGTAAAATCGCTATTGGACATGGTGATAAGGATCGCGGTCCGGCGAGGGGTATTATCACAAACCTGCTCATCATCAGCTGATCGGGGATCACAGTGGTGGTGTCGCCTATTATATTGAGGAACCGGTTAACATCCTGGGCCTGCCTGCGTTTCCACGTGCGGTATGCGGAGTTGCATGGGGTGGGGTTAAAGTTACACGCGGCGAACGTGTACAATTGCTTCAAGAACCCGTAATTAGGGTGGATCTGCGGTCTCCCTATTTGGCAAGGGCAGATTCAGTATGAGGCCGAGACGGGATCGAGGCCAGATGGACTCACTATCCCTGAGGTACCCGATGGCCCTGGAGACGGACAGCTTACGGGTTCTCATTACTGAGTGAAGATGAAGGTACTGAGACGAAGGGATAGAGGGATGGACGGGGTGGCTTACGATATGCACAAATAACGGTGGCACTACGGGAAATTCCCATGACACAATGGACCAGGACCCTCCCACCGACATCAATGGCATCTTGGATGAAGCGGCACGCAATGGGTAAATGGACTAGCAGATTCTCAAACTCGGAGTCTTGTACTGGTATACAGAGGTGGTTGTTGTCCTCGGGCCCGGCTGGATGTTCTGGACACACAGAAAGGACGTGTGTTATTCCCAGTCCGGACCTATGCGAGGAAGATAACGCCGCCTGCAAACTGTGGCGTATTAGGGTAGCTCGAGAGAGCGGCAACGGACATACCTTCCGATGTAGAGTCTGCCGTCGATGACGGGGTTGACATCGTTTATGGGGGGGATGGTCATGGGCTCTAGGGTGCAAGAGGGGTATACCTAGGAGATGGTGGAAGGAGGAAGAGTCCAAAGACGGCGGCGACGATTCATGAACACCGCGATACGGCAACCGAGTCGGAAAACGGAGGATCCCAATCATTCCGCTGATTGCCGAGTCACGTGCGCTAGATTCTCTTTTGATGGATTGGATTGGCTCCACCGGACGTCGCGCGGTCTGTTTCAGGAATGACGCGACGTCCGACCGAGAGACCCTCCCTGCATTCTTCAACACGAAGGATTCTCCGCTGCAGACTCTCCCTGATGTTCTCTGCTCGGTCTCCTGGAGTGTTCAGGGTGTCCAGCATCTTATCTCCTGCCGTAACCTGGTTTCCGTAACCTCAGGCGCTGGTGGGGCCTCATGATTGCCCTGAACTGCATCCATCACGGCACATCAGGCCCAAAGGGCCATAATGCCGGTGGGGGCCCGCCTCGTGCCCGAACCACGTCGGATGTTCGGCGCAACACCGGCGGGTATCCTCGAGTCTCGACAAGTCGACTGCTTGCTGGGGTGTTTGGCGCCCCAACCATTGGTCGTCTGCCTGCTGCTTTCTGGCTCGTTGCTTCGAATTCTTCATTGAAACATCTGGTTTGAACTGAAACCGCCACTTGAACAAACTACTCCGTCGGACTCGGAAAAGGAACTGGTTCACAGAACGACGGATGCTGGGTTCTTCGAGAGTCTCGCCAACTTGTCCCCCAGAATCACACTTTAAAAGCGCACCATGGGCTGTTCGAAACCCAGTTCGCGGTTACTCCCCTTTCCTCACACACCCCTGTCTGTTCTTTACCACCTGCGGGCGACCCCCTCCACCCACACAACACCGTGTCGACTATAGCGAGCGAGCTCATGAACACCATCTCGACCCTCTCGGACCTCGGGCCCTTTCTCTGCGATCTCTTCATCTCTTTCGTTCTCTTCGCCCCACTTTACTTCTTGCTGAGCGCGATATACCAACTTCGACTTTCTCCCCTCAGCTCCATACCAGGCCCCTGGTATGCCGCAATATCCGATTTCTGGCTTTTTTCACATGCGGTTCGCCTCCAACAATGTAAAACCATCCACTCTCTTTTTGCCCGATACGGTCCCGTCGTTCGCATCGGGCCCAACAAGGTCGCCTTCTGCGATCTCTCTGTCACCAAGAACGTATACGTTGCCCAGAAGTTTGACAAGAGCGACTACTACAAGAGCCTGTTAACGTTCGTCTTCTTGACGAACTTGGAACTTGGGTGACCCAGTTGACGACTTTCAAATAGGAACAACAACGATCACGCGTGCGCGAATCTGCCTCCGGTCTCTTGACTTGACAACAATGGTCTGATATTCACGTTTCAGGATGACCACCCTCCCTCATTCGCAGCATTTACTCCGCAAGAAGGGCTATGTCCCTCATTACGTACCAGCGCACATCGGTCTTTTCCAACCCGAGGTGCATGATTCTACCTGTGAATTGGTTGAGGTATGGACCGACATCTCCGATCCTGGCCCCCCCCCCCCCCCACCGACCACGTTCCCTAGATGCTCGAGCTTGCGGGCGGAAAGAGGTCGTTTGAGTGCCTCGATCTGTTCCGCCACCTCATGGTCGATATCATGTCGATGACAATCTACGGTTTCCAACACGGTGCCTTGAAGAATCTCTCTTTAGGGATCGAAGACCCTCTTTCTATGGCCGTGTACGACTTCCCGAAACGCGGTATCATTGTACGCTTCTTTCGACCGCTCCGAAATGTCCGCGGTCCTCGCTGACCCCCTCTACAGCGCAGCGTTGTTCCCGTTTGGGCTTGGGATCTCATCTGCAAGATCCCAAGCAAGCGGTGGAAACAACTATGCGATTCCGACAAAATCATGGCCGAGGTATCCCCATACCCTGCTACATTCGTCAATGCAGTTGTTAACCCCTGTCGCAGTTTGTTAGCGCAAAACTCTACGAGTTGCGTAGCCACATAACCGCCGGCAAGATTCAGGACGACGACGAACGGATGTCATTGTTACAGCGACTCCTCAAGTACCGTCCCAATCCCGCTTCCCAGGAATGTATGTCAGATCAAGACATCATTTCAGAGGGCATGGGTCACACGTGCGTTTGATGATTCGCTTCTAGCACCCACCCTAATACCATAATCCTAGGGTCGCTGGCGTGGACACGACCTCCATCACTCTGGCTTACGCCCTTTGGGAAGTCAGTCGTCGTCCAGACATTCAACAGCGCCTTCATGCCGAATTGGACCAGGCGATGCCCAACTCTCGCTCCATCCCTGATATTTCCGCTCTACACAAGCTACCATTTCTCACGGCAGTAGTAAAAGAAGGTTCGTCCTTTTGGCTTCATCCTACGCGCCGAGCCTGATGAACCTCGACAGCCTTGCGAGTTTATGGAGCTGCACCCAGCCTTCTCGAACGTGTGATACCAACATCCACCAACACGGTGAATGACAACTTCGACCTCTTGGGTTATGGATTGCCCCCTGGCACGGTAGTCGGTACTCAGTCTTGGTCCTCTCATCGCGACAGTGCCGTCTTCCCTTCCCCGGACACGTTCCTACCTGATCGCTGGCTTGAAACTCATACCGACCCCTCTCAACTGTCCCTGATGCACCAACACTTGATGCCGTTTGGGGCTGGCGGCCGGCTCTGTGGCGGGCAAAACCTTGCCCACCTTGTGATCCGTGTTGCCATTGCCGCTGTTGTCCGCAACTTTTACGTCCTCTCGCCTCCTGAGACCAGCGACGCCTCCATGAGCACCAAGGACGCTTTTGTGGGTTGGCCGAATGTTAATCGAAAAATTATCTTACCGGACTTCTAGGTCATTTTCCCAGCGTCTATGCGCTGCGATCTCAAGTTCGTTCCTCGCCAGAACTGAACCGCGCTACCACACCCCTTCAAAAGTTCTTGTGATGTTCTCGAATACACTACTCGAAGTCTAATAATTACTATCTTCTTGAAAGTAAGTAGAAGCAAATACCTGGCAGCAGAATCAGGACTGAGACTCCTCCCAAGGCTCCGCGTGAAACCCCTTGGAAGTCGAAGCATTTCTTGTCTATATTATTTTGTGGCCCGTAATTACTCCCGTGGAAGGAGTTGGACCATTTGTTGTTACACTACAATAGTTGCGCAAATAATACTTGTTCTGCCCGTACGGCTATGAGGTTCGTTGCGGAAGCGAACAGCTAGCGCTGGTACGGGGGCTTCCACGACGCGTGCTCTCCATGACGCAACGGCACCCTTTTCATACGCGCGACCAAACCCTTTGTCTTTGAATGTCCCTTTACACTGCTCCTGGCGGGCCAACTTGACACAACCACGCTCCGAAACCACTGGTCTAGGCTTTCCTATAATCTCAAGGGTGCATGTCCTTCGTCCATCGCCGACCCCCAGTTTCAAGTTCACGTCCACCCTACCGCTCAGCGTCACCGTGCAGCCTAATCTACATCGACCACAATGTTGTTTGGGCTATACTTCAAGTGCTTTACCGCATTCTTCATGGCTTTACTCGTGTCCGAGCGGATTCCCGTTATCAAGACGATCGACCCCGGTTCCTCTGGTGAAGCCTCTCAGCTGGTTTCAGCCTTGAACGAATTCGCGAACGGGGCGAAAGAGATTGCGGTAGAGATGGTAACCCGACCCTCAGATTCCCTCTATGCGAACGAAAGCAATCAGTGCCCGACAGTCCCCGCGCTTTCACTACCCCCACAAGCGTCACCACCTCTGGAACCACCGCCTCCATCGCCCCCGGAATCGATGCAGCCTCCAGAGGCCACTTCTTTGACAAATTCCACTTCGCGCTTTTGGAGAGTAGATGGGTCGAAGATCATCCTGGAGTTGGACCTGGAGATGTTCCCGGGATTCCACGCGACGCGGAAGGTTGTTGCGTGGGTGGCCCAGTTGTTTGGGCAGCCGTATTGGTTGCATGCTCTCGTACCCGCTGCGCTTGGTTTCTTTGGAGGTTTGGGATACGGTTTCGCGGGTTGGTGTAGGTGGTGTCTGTCGAGAAGAGATGCCCCTCAGACAGTGGAAAAGGTTGTGGTTCCCAAAAAAACGGAACGAAGAGCTCCGGCTAGTGTGTGGTGTGAGTGTTCTCTCCGGACCTTTCTGTTTCCAGGGTTCTGGTTTGCTGATTGTGTGGGGCAGTTGAATCCCGGCTCGACCAATCTTATATGATGCCTTTGAACTTTCAACGCCTTCCTGACCCGCGTCGTTGGAGGGTTTCCGTGCCGATTGCAGCCACCAAGTCTGAACAGGCGGAGGAGACCAATGCAACGATAGACAGGATAGCTAAGAAAGGTGTGAAGAGTTCCCCTCGAATCCTTTGTTCTTTCACTAACCACCCCGTAGAGGAAGACGCAGATCCCCTGATGGTTCCTTCGTCATTATCCGACCCGTCCTGGTATCCCCCTAGGTCCCCACTTTCACCGACGCAATTTGGCGACGAAGGATTTGACTTGTCGTCCTACGACGGGTTTCAACCTAAGCCGAAGCGCTTTCATCCAGATGATCTACCCGATACGCTCCTAGGCTCATTTCCTCTCGTCGCTTCTCCGCCACGCCCACGGAAGCCTAGCCTTCCTCAGATTTCGGACCCTTGGAGTAATTACATCCCGGAGGATCGAGTGGACCTCTCTTGATCCTCCCTCCCCTTTCTATTCTGACACTATTCATCATCATACATGGCATTTACGGAATCGTGTTCCTAGAGGATATCTGTTTTGCGTTTCTTTTCTCTTCGATTTCTTATATGTGGGCGGCGGTACGACTAGTTTCACCCTCGCCCTGGTTTCTTCTTTTTTGAGATACCCTGGCATGGATCATCACTCTAATTTAGCAACGGATTTTCTCACGTATGTACAACAATGTAATGGCATATCCTCACCACCTAGACCAAAGTCTCGAACTGTAATGTACCTTGTGGAAAGCGCCGGGTCGGACGCGTACACGACATCCGATCGGCTTGCTTGCCGGAACCCTGTTTCCATCCCCCGCACACCCACCCACCTCCATCCCTGCTCCCAACCTTGATTCACCCCAGAACTTACCGGGAGGAACATGGAATCCGTAGCGTCGAGGTTTGACCCGCGTTCTCACAAAACTCAGCTGGTTTTCACCGCGCTGGCAGCTTCAGCTCTCACCGCCGCCGCAATCACGTCCTATAACAGCTATTCCCGCCAGAAAAAACGGGACGAGCTGAACAGACAAGTCTTGGACTCCGTGGCCGCCACTTCTTCGGGGCATGGGGATTCCGGTGGTGGTGGTGGTGGGAGGAGGAAGCGGAGAGGGACGTCTCCCCCGCGTCCGGAACAGATTTATTTGAATGGAGGGGTTGGATACGGGAGCGGGAGCGGGGAATGGGACGGGAGCGCGAGTTCTGTCACGTATGATGAGGATTTGATTAGGGAACAGCTCGCGAGAAATTATGCGTTCTTTGGTGAGGAGGGTATGAAGAAGATTCGGGGAGCGAGCGTAGCTGTTATTGGGTGTGGAGGGGTGGGCAGTTGGGCTGCCGTCATGCTCGCCAGATCGTACGTCCCGTTTACCCTACCGGCTTGTGTGAGAGTTGTTAACGCAACCCTTTTCTTTTACTCGTTCAGTGGCGTTGCGAAGATCAGGCTGGTGGATTTCGACTATGTTACTCTGTCCTCGTTGAACCGGCATGCTGCCGCTGGCCTCGCTGATGTGGGCACGCCGAAAGTCAAGTGTCTCGAGAACGCTTTGAAGAAGTTCTCGAGGTGGATTGAGATCGATTCGAGGATCGAGTTGTGGAAGAAAGAGGATGGTGGTGAGTTGCTTGAAGATGTGGATTGGGTTGTTGGTATGTTTTGCTGTTATATCGACCCTCCTCCACGCTTACAGTTGGGTCCCGCGATCAGATGCCATCGACAATATCGGCACGAAGGTGGACCTGCTACACTATTGCCATTCGCATAACCTCAAGGTCAGTCGTCAGATGTAGCTCCGGGTTTATCCACAAGCTGATTCCGCACGATGCAGGTTTTCTCGTCCATGGGTGCCGGAGCGAAATCCGATCCATCCAGAGTACAAATCAGCGACATCTCCTACACCGTTTACGATCCACTTGCCCGATCCGTGCGAAGGAGGCTGAGACTCCTCGGAGTCCAGTCCGGGATTCCCGTGGTCTACTCTACAGAAGCTCCAGGGGATGTCAAGCTTTTGCCGTTAGCGGAGGAAGAATTCAAGAAGGGGGACGTGAAGGAGCTTGGTGTTCTGGAGGATTTCCGTGTCAGGATCCTCCCGGTGCTTGGTGAGGGAACACCTTGGAACACCTTGTTTGAGTTTTTTCCTGACCCTTCGTTACATCAGGTTCTTTACCATCGATATTTGGCCTACACGCTGCGACATATGTTCTTTGCGAGCTCGCAGGGAAACCGATTTCCAACCCTTTACCCGTCAAGAACCGCAGGAAGCTGTATGAGAAGTTGGGACGTGACCTCCAGTTGCGTGAGCAAAAGATTACGGGTGAAATAATCAAGTGGGTATATGTTTCTATCCGTTCTAAGGTCTATCCGTCACGACTGAACGCTTCCGATTCTTCAGCCGGTTACCTATAGACGATGACGACGTCTTCATGGTCTTTGAGGATGTTTACAGGGGTCGTTCGATCCTCCCACCACACGATATACCGAATAAGCCCATGCTAGTGAGGTGGGACTACACGCGGCCGCTTTCGGTGGATAATGTTGTTCCAATGGACCAACCTGATGCAGACAGACACGTTCGACGCTGTAACGACCTTAAGGAGAGGCCGGAGAACGTATGGGGTCAGGAGGTGAAGGCCGTTTATGAGAGGAGGACGCGGGAAATCTTAAAGGATAAGGAATGGTTCATGGAAATGTCGTAGCCTTATAGAGCCGACGTTATATTATGCACTACTCAGCCCAGCACATTAGGTGACTGCCCGTGAGGCCAGATATGTCACGGTATATCTCTACTATACAGGTGTATTGGAGGTGTTCCTATGGGGTGTACTTATGCAAAACAGGTGAAACATGAGCGGTGAGACAACGGAGATGGGACGAGGGGTGTGGGTGAAGGGGATAAGATAAAGGGGATAACATTCTTGGGGAGGAAGAGAAGAACGGGGCAGCCGTATTGAAGAACGCGATGGGAAAGGAGTGTCCTGTCGATACTTTCATCCCTTTTCCGGAGCTGAGAATAGAAAGTCAGTACGCATCAGAAGTAGCACCATTTCCGGGGGCTTACCTTTACTCATTTTCGTTTCAATCCATCGGAGGTGCCCCTTAGTTCTCTCCGCACGTGCCGTAGCCCCGAGCTTCTCAAATGCATCGACAACACGCAGCGCCTTGAATTTCGCCTCTTCAAACATACCCATTGTACACCGAAGGCCGACTTGTAGTTCCATTGCGAGAGCCAGGTGGTATGCATTATTGACCACGTGCGACTTGGCGCGTTCGATGTGAGCATTTGCGTCAACGAGCCTGCCCTCTGTGAAAAACAAGATCGCCAGGGAGTAATAAGCCCAAAATAGCGCATCGTCCCAGTTGTGAGAGGACGCGATTTCGAGGGCTGCCTCGTAATGGTAGATGGCCATCTCTCTCTCGCTTGGATAGACGTATACTGCCAAGAACACGGTGACATTCGTAGACCTGAGATTCATTGCCTTTCTCCAGGGAGAGGTCGAGAGCGCGGGATGCAGCTTCTTGTGCGGCGTCGAGTCGTTCGTCCCCGTACAACAGCCAAGCAAGCTTGCTTAAACACCAAGTTTGTTGCTTGGTGTCACCGAGCCGTTCGCAAATTCCCAACGCTTCTTCCACCTGCCGTATCCCCTCCTTGTGAAGGCCTAGTAACCGGTTCACACCAGATAAGTACCTAAGTACTTGGGCGATCTGACGGTCGTCTGCCCGCTCTCTCCAGAGCTCCAAAGTGTGGGTGAGGAGCCGCTTACATTCCACGTGATTTCCAACCACCTCGAACAATAGCGAGAGCCGGAACAAGCATGATGGCTTAAAGGGATGGTCACTTGGGAGCTCCTCGATCCTTGGTCCCAGCACTGTGGGCCGTGGTTTGTGCCAACAGAGGTGGTCCACGAAAGGAAATCAAGTCCGCCAAACATTGCGTGCGTTCGCGTCAATTGTTGTGAAGATGTCGAGCAGATGCTCGACATTCACATCCTCCGACACGATCCACCGCGTTTCTCCGAACTCTGGTTTGTCAGGATCGATATCAACTAATAATCGGCCAAAGTAATGGTCCTTGGTTGTGCACAGGAGTAGAGATGACTTTGGATCTTTGGGGCGAAGGTGGTCCCGGAGTGGCGCCAGCATCGTGATGAAGCCCTCACTCCGATATGTCAGGGAGAGGACACAGAAATTGTCGAACATGTTCCTCCTACCTGGGATTGTAGGGAACAGTCGATCGAGGTTCTTCTCATCAATCCCTTGGGGGGAAAAGGCAATAACTCCAAGGAGGTCCCGCGCCTCAGGCCCGAGTTCTCGAAACATTGCGGAGGAGAGTGGAAGTTCAATGGCGGTGGCGAGGCTCCTGTTATGTTCCGTCTGGAGCATGTCTGTCCGTCGCTCGTTCCATTCGCTGGCCAACCGAGCGGTGTCCCACTTGTTGTGATGCGCCACCGTAGCGAGCAGGGTGATCGACAGTGGATGGAACTCCAGTTGCTCCAGGATGTTGTTTGTCAAATCCGACCGTTTGCCGTGCCTGTAGATCCGATAGAAAGTGTCACGTGCAGCTTCCATCGGTAGCATCGGGATGTCGATCCATTCGCAGTCGGGAGGGACGATGGAGATCCGCGACGTGATACACAGGCAGATATTGCTGAGCTGACTGAGCTCCTCCACCACATCATATAAGGTAGGGGGGTGAATGATTCTGTTAACGTCAGGTGACCGTGACCAAGTGTGACCTGACTCATAAACGACGGTATTTCGACGGAAAACTCGAATCCGGAGGTGGTTCCCACGAAATGAAGGAAATAATAGTATCTATAATGTAGATGGGTAAGGATAGTGACCAGGGTATATACAACGAACATGGTAGCTATGGAATCAAAGGACTACGAATGGCGCACACCGGACGCTTCGAGGTCCACCTTCCAACCAGGAGGAAGTGTACGATGACCGTGGTACTTCCTCCCTGCCCACGCTGCCTGAACAACGTCAAATCCGTTTCGATAGCTATCCATAAAGATAGCATTGCGCAGATAACCTGTATTTCGAGCCATTTTTATTAATTTCTTCACCATTACTAAGCTTTTTCGGGGAGGTTTCGCTCACTCAACGTGAGTCACTGACCACCGGGGGTCTCGGTATCGTCGTCCTCGACATTCACTGGGACGGAGAGGGGGGAAAGGCAGATAAATGCATTCTACTACGATGTGGTTCTAAGTGCGAGCTTTCCGCGCGTTCATACGATAAGTAGTGAGCGAGATACGAGTTTTTGAAAAATTTCGAAGGTTTCTTGTCACGCTTTTGTCACCCCGAACTGCGGAGGTTAACAAGATCATTCACCCCCCTACCTTATCTCCTGCGCGTCCGTTCCCTGCGGGTCAAGAATGGATTCTGCGTTGTCGAGAACTATAAGCATTTCCTTGGAGGGGAGGAATGGCCGTAGGGGGGTCAGATCCTCGGGGTTCTCGACACCCGTGCCGATGGCCTTGGAGAGCCGGTGGAGGAAATGAGTGAGAGATGCGGGGAACTTGTCGCAACGGATGAACCAACGATCGTCGCCAAACCGTTGTTTGATGCAGTCGTCGTGGAGGACGGTTAGAGCGATTGATGTCTTGCCGATTCCACCAACACCGATCAGAGCAACTGGCGTAAGGCGTTCTGCGAAACCGACGATCTCCTCGATCAAGTCGTCGCGTCCGAAGAAGATCCTTGGCCGCGTGGGAGGGGATTCTCCGGGCGTGCTAGATGTAAGTGTAAGATACTGGACATAACAGTAATCGAGGTCGCTGACCAATTTTGAGTCTGTGCAACGGTAAGTCTGTATTCGGTGGCGGAGTACGAGTGACACTCACCGACCGACGTTGATCGCTAGCCCCTTCATGACTTTTCAGCACCTCATAACGAAGGTCCGAGACCATGGCACGGGTGTCCACAGCTTCGCGACGAACTTCGGAAACGATGGCACGGGTTTTAGCGTCGTGGCGAACATCGGAGGAGGTTCCATGCGTAGTCAACAGCAGGGCTAGTGAGTCACCAGGTGCACTGAAGGCAAATATTAGATGATGGGTTCATCTGTAGCCCAAATCACTGACCTGGCATGATTCTATGTAATAATGAGCGGCTACTCGGTGACGAGTAAAGTATGAGTGATGCTTACCGCCCGCCTCTGACCATCCTTATCTTCACGTGTTTTCATGGTGTTGCGGGTGTTCACAACGTCGTTCCGAACCTCAGAAACGATGGGGAGGGTATCCGCGACGTCATGACCAACTTCGGCGTCGTGACGGACGCCGGGGACGGCGTCAGTGTTCGAATTATCACGATGAGCATCGGAAGCAATGGCGTGGGTGTTCGTAACGTCAGGAACGGTTACGTGTGCGTCTGTTGCAAGTTCGGTCTGGAAGCGGCAAGTTAGCAATGATTGTATAAAAGTGAACAGGACGCACATTGAAGACCTCAAGAATCCGGGTGAGGTCCAACCTCCAAATGGTGATCACCTTTTCATCGTTCTTTGCGTGGAGGAGTCGAGACATCGTATTTCGTTTACCCCACTTGACGATCTTCCCCTGGATCTTCGCCACGGTCCTGCGATCCAGGGCATGGTGAGTAAGTCGTACACAAGATGCACTTCTACCGGGTTTCACTCACGCTGTTAATTGTTCAATCGCCTCGAGAACGGATTGGCTGAACTCATCCGTTTCTCTTCCCTTCGTCCCCCGGTCGAGTGTTATGCAGACATCGGCGCAAGCTAGCCCGAGGCCGACGCACTCCACTTCGTCGACCGTTATGTCCTATATACTACATTAGCCAGCGATTGATCGATGGAGAGAAACCCACTCTGATGATAGCGAGAAGAACGCCAACGGAGCCGAAGGCAGCCTTGGCTTGTGTGATTCTCGAGTCCTCCTTCGCGAGATCGACGGCCGCAATTGCCACATTCAACGAAGAGAGAACACCATCCCGTCCTTTCGGTCGTTGCGGTCTGGCTGTCATAGTCAAAACTCAAGGTAACGTAAGAAAGCGGTGTGGGGCACAGGCTGTGAGGAAGGACGCGAATTACAATCAGATGGGCGGCAACTTAGTCATAACACAGCATCACAATACAAAACCGAGTACGAATCATGGGAGGTACGCCCATCCCAGGCATGCCCATTGAACGTACTCGCCCACCACCTAACTTTCCCGTCTTCGCTCTGCCCCCTCCCTCACCATGCTGTTCGACAGATTACGCCAGCTCCCACGTCATGCGTAAACCAAGATCCTCCGGCGAACGAGGCGATTTCTAATGTGATCTTGCCGGTTTCTGGTGCGGGGAGGGCGACAATTCTGCCTGAAAATGCACGTTTACCGGATTCTGGAGTGTGGAGGCTGTTATACCGTCGGGCGTCGGGCGGGGGGGGGAGCGTGTGTGGCTCGGGTTGGCGAGCGTTCGTGAGGAACGTTGATGGTGGTATCAGAGCCGAGGCCCGTTCCACCATTCCTAGACTTCGTCTAAACCAGTAATTCCACAACCTCGTAAAGTCCCCTTTCCACGGGAACCGTGGGGGGAAGACGATTTGAGAAAGACATTGAAATAAGGCTTCCCTACTCTCGAATCCAGAATTAAAACAAAAGACCCCCTCCGGGGGCACGATCATATATATATTCAAACACTACGGAGAAAAAGTAGCCGTCACGAAGGCGAATAACCTTAAGCCCCTCATCAGAGCACCTGTCAGCATACCCTCCTCATCCCCAAAGGTAAAGCTCTCTCCCCCTCCATCGCCACGACCTTTGGGGATCGGATACTCGAGAGGAGGTACCCAAGTATGAGAGGCGTCTTCGAGACAACGAAACAGTTGTTGAGCAGTTGGTCGATCCGAGGGCAATTTGCTCCAACACATTCGTACCAACTGCCACAGTGCGTCAGAGAAACCAAGGGTCACCGCATCGGGCGGCCTCCTTGGACGCCCCCCTCTCTGTACGACGGATATCACTTCGTAGGGCCAGAGGTCATGAAATGGTTGGAGGCCGGTCAGAACCTGGTGTTGGGTAAACGGAGAGTCATGGGGAGGAGTGCAATCAGCTCACCTCGTAGATGACGATCCCAAGCGCATAACAGTCCGACTCGCGTGTGGGTGGGGCACCCTTGCCGGAAAAGAGTTCAGGACTCATATAACGGGGCGTACCTGCGGAGGCAACGGTGGTTTCAGAGAGAGGGATCGAGCTGAGGTCGATCGAGAGCTTCATGAGGCCAAAATCCGCAAGGCGAGCGGCGCCGCTGTCGTCGACGAGAACGTTTGCCTAGTCGGCCCGGTCAGTGAAACCAAAAATGGGTTGCGAATGTTCGGCTGTACCCCTTTGAGATCCCCATGAACAATCCCGAATTCGTGGAGGTAGGTTGCACCGGACATGACCTCAGAGAGCTGAAGGTCATTAGGGATTGTAAGAATGGAGTCACCAGGAAAAAGCGAATAGGCGCACCAACTGCAAGCGGTTCACTTCTGGATTGGACCTAGTATATTCCATCACGTTCCCATTTCGCATCCAGTCAGAGACGATACGGAAACATCGGGGATTCGTGGAGACGGAGACTCCTAACAGTGGCAAGATGTTTGGATGAGAGAGGCGTTTCCAACCTATAACCTCCCGGCAAAACCGCTGTGTGCAAACTGAGCAACGATGGGACATCGGAGGTATAACTAAGGTACCTTGAAGATATTGTCGAGCGGGTCCCTCGTCCCGAACCTGAGGTTTTTTATAGCTACGCGGCGTCCAAGGTACTCTCCTTCGCTGACGTCGGCGAAACCGCCATAGGAACGGATGTCGCCGAGGCACATAAGTTCTTTCTGCAGCACATACGAGGCTGGCAACAACTCGCAGGTTTTGCAGACCTTGTAGAGCAGATGCAAACATTGTTTCCGCAGATTTCCGTTTAGTTCTGGCAATGTAAGGGCCTGGACCCCATAGTCAGACCCTCTAGCATAATCATGCTGCAACTGTGCGTAGTTTACCTGATCGATGAAGTCAATGAGCCGCTGAGCGTCTTCGCCCCGAAGGTTCCTTGCTGCAGCAATCTGGGATGATGAATGCATGAAGGACCGGATGTTCGAGATGGACTCGGCCACAGACATATCTGCAACATGGAGGCTGTTGCATAGGACGGCTGTTGAGGAAGGCGAGAGGTTGATTGCAGACGGGTCGGCTGGTTGTGGAAAGAGATGGAAGATCGTTTGAGAAGGATTCTCAATGGTGTCCATCGTCCTCGCCTCGGAATGTTAGGAAGGGATGGGGGGCAGGTAGTCCTGCTCGCATCTTCTTAAATAACGCTCGAGGGATGTGCGAAGGAGTTGACTGATGAATTTCGTTACACCGATGGGGTCCAACCCAGTTTCAACGCTCGTTGGCGCTCGTCCTCTTTTGCCCCCCCACTGAGTTCCTTCCCAGCCGTCATCCTATTCAGGATCTTCTTTTTTTAGTTGCCGACGAGTGGCCGACTGTAAACACATGTAAACAAATCTAGTTTGGGCGATACGATTACTTCATTTTGTGGGTGCAAATGCCATCGAGAAACGACAAAAACCCAGAGGCTCCCGGGGTGGTTTTTGTCCCCATCTCCTTCAGGTTAAACCCCATAAGTTTTTCCGAGGCCAAGCCCCAGCACTGAGGCCTGAGGCACCACAATACCTCATCGTTCCCCTTTTCGATCCGCAAAAGCTCGGAGGAGGCAACCAAAGTGAAAACCTAACCAAGCGTTGCTCTCGTCTTCTCGTCGCGGTCAAGCTAGGACAAAAACGCCTCAAGGATTTCGGTTAAGCCGTAGACAATGTCTTCACCCCGAGGCTTCAGCTTCATCCCGAAGCGCTGCCATGATGAGATTTGCAATCCCAAGTTCAAAGGACAGGAGTTAATTGGTGCCTGTAGAGGGTGGCTCCCTTCTATGACGGAATTAATGTTATTTAATGTTGCAGACAGTCGCCCAATGTTAGTGCAGGACATGCACAACACAGCCGCTGACACCCTACCACCTCGCCACGGGGCATCCGGTAATATGTTATAAGGTAAGGTAAACTGGCGGAAATTGTGAATATTCGTGTTAATGGGGGAGGAGCGACTGGACTCGCTTCCATCACAGCAGAATTCCAGAACGGTACTACCTCAACCACCGCGATTCCGTGGCGGCTTTACGGACTCGATTCATAATCGCCAACCCCTCTCTGTCCTCCTTCACTTCCTCGATAACTATCAGGTCCACTCCCATCTTGTCAAGCGTAAGGAAACCGTCGAACAACCGCCGTGCAATCATGAGTGGATCGGATACAGAACCAAGTGCGAAGTGGTGGAATTCGACTCCAGGAACGCCCTTCGTGAACTCCTGTAGTGGAGAATCCGAAGGCAGTAGTACACCGACCTTCGCGAGTTTCCCTGAGGTCTTGGATAGGTCCTCCAGGGAAGAGAAATAATCGGGAGGGGAGATGGAGGTAGTATCATGTGAGGGTATCGAGTGTGTGCAAAGGAGGATGACAGGGACGGTAGGGGAGTAATGACGGTATTTCATCCCAGGAGTAGTTGGCGCTTGTTCCACATCCTCATCCTTGTAGTCCCTCTTATGGACGAGTACCCTCGGGACAGGAACGCCGCTTCCAGCCAAATCCTCGGCCAACGCCTTCTCGATATCCTCCACTGTGATGCCCCCAGGACGCAATATCCGCAAGTTATTATCCTCGTGCAACCCGTCGACCACCGTACTTTCTAGACCAACCGAACAGGGTCCCCCATCGAGAATGATGCCTACTTTGCCCTTCAGATCATCGTAGACGTGGTCAGCTCTCGTTGGGCTTGGCCGTCCCGATGAATTCGCACTTGGTGCGGCGAGTGGGGCGTCAGCAACCGCAATCAAGGCTCTGGCGATTGGATGTGACGGCATCCGAATCGCGACTGTCGGGTGACCGGCCGTGATTATGTCCGGGACCTTCCTAGCAGTGTTCGGGAATAGCAGAGTTAACGGTCCCGGCCAAAAGCGCTTCACCAACGCCTCGTAATGCTTGGGTAGCTGGTATTCTGGCGGAAGGAGACGGCGGAGCATGGTCATGGACGAAACATGAACGATGAGAGGGTTGTCTGGGGGTCGGTTCTTGGTGGTGAATATCCGGCGTGAGGCGTCCGAATCGAGAGCGAGTGCACCGAGTCCATAGACGGTCTCGGTCGGGAAGACCACGCACTGTCTCTTGTCTATTAGGTGATGGGTTGCCGTACGTAGGGCCTGGAGGGTTTCTGGGGAGATGGACGGTTCGTCCGAGTCTGGGGGAAAGTGTATGGAGGAGGGATCACAATAGAGTACCTCCGTCGTGAACTTGGACGTCGAGGATGAGGAACCCATAGTGGAGAGTGGTCTGGCGGACGACCAGAGGTAACGATTGAGATAAAGCCGAGTGCTGCTGAGGAAAGCCCTCAACCCGCCCATGGAGGAGTCATCGAAGAAAAATGATGATTTCTCACACTCCCTGATTCGGGCAGCAGGACAAAATCAGGACATTACATTGCAAAGACAGCATGTGAGTACAAGTAAAGAACAGTTATCGACCTCCACTGCCGCCCATCATCCTCATTCTATCTGGATGCATTCCGCCTGGCAGGCCTGACGGGGGACCCTGATCACTCGGAGGGAGAGGCCCACTGAAATCTCGGGGAGGTCCTTGGCCAAACCCAGGCGGTGGCATCGGTTGATCAGAGTTAGGGCCATTGGGAGGGAATGGTGGCATGACAGGAGGTGGCATTCCCATCGCTGCAGCGAGGGTGTTAAAATTATGACGAAGGGTGTGACTGATCAGACTACTCACGGAAACCACCTGGTGGAGGGCCCATCCCGGGTGGGGGCATCATGCCTGGAGGTGGAGGGAAGGGCGGACCACCGGGGCCAAGGGGCATCATCCCAGGAGGGGGGAAACCGGGACCAGGAGGGAAAGGTGGACGGGCTGCGAAAAGTAGTAAGAGGTCGCGTTGCGAAAGCTCAGTGTTGGTTATTGGACTCACGTCCACCGAATCCACCAGGAGGTGGAGGTCCGCCGAAACCACCGGGAGGCATCATGCCCATGGGAGGTCCGTTCATGTTTGGCGGTGGACCGAGATGCTGGGGACCGAAACCAAAACCTCCAGGAGGAGGACCGCCGCCAGATTCATAGGCAGCCGTAATCTGGTCGATGATGCTTTGGGCCTTGTCGTGTCCTAGGGCTACAAAAAGGGTTAGTAATCACGAACGGGAGAGAGAAAGATAAAAAGACATACACGCATAGTAATCCCTGACATTTGACAGATGATTTCGCCCGTTGTTGTGAGCTTTGCGCACAGATGTCGAGTCGTGGGTCAAAAACACGTCGCAGTAGTCGCAATAGTGTTTCTGGAGAGGGAGATAACGGTCAGAAAACTGCAAGACCACGAAAGCGCAGATGCGGGACACTTACCGGCATGGTGGATGAGGGGACCGAAGATCGGAGTGGGCGGAGTTTGAAAAATGACCGCCCTCGGGTTTTCGAAATTTCTGGCGCTTGCGAAATTTCCAAATTAACTGAGGGGATGGACACATTGTCTGCTGGAATCCAAGAGCCGTTCGACCTCATCCGTCTCTCTCTGAACGAACGCGTCTTCGTGAAACTGAGGGGAGACCGCGAACTTACCGGTGTTTTGCACGTACGTCTCAGCCACGATCAGTTGCGGTCGCGTTTAACGCTATGTTATCAGGCGTATGATGGCCACATGAACCTGATCATGAGTGCCGTCGAAGAGACCATCATGATTATAGAACCAGTGGAAGGAGCTCCTCAGAGTCAGGGGACCGTTAATGTCAGTCACATCTGCTTGACATTTGAGCTGATATTCAACCGTGGTTTCTCAAGTACGTCAAACGGAAGATGGAGATGCTGTTTGTTAGGGGAGACGGTGTTATTCTTGTGAGTTTAGGCTGCTGCTTCCACATCCAGGATTAATCGCGATTCCGTAGGTCTCGCCTCCATCAAGAACATAGCGGGCTATCGCCGTACGAGTAAACAAACTGCAACATGATAATCGTACACGACAGACGTGCATACCCCCAGAGATACGTGTGGAAGACAGATCAGTGACCCTGAACGGAAGGACTATCGGACTCTGGGGCTTGCACATCCTGCGGCCATGTTCCATCGCGAATCCAACCGGCATACAGTATTTTTATCTGAAAGAAACTCGATCGTGTGAGGGCTAAATGCATGGCCGAATGCGTGGTGTTACATACCAGGAGGTGCATCGGAAGGTTGTACTTCAGTCTCCCGCCCTCTATCAGTCGTTTGGAGATCCTCCCGAGACCCGCTTCCCAGACCCTGTCGCTGTGAAGAGCTTGAGAGTCCCCCACCATGTCTTCCAGCCTTGTGATCGAGTCCGCTGTCTCGTCAGGGCGGGGCTTCTTCTTCTTGCCGTTCAGCCAGAGTTCTCTTCGGGCATGGAAGTAGGACATCCCGGGCTCAACCTGTGTCGCGGCCAAACGCGCCTCGATTTCGCCCAGATCTGCGCTGAAAAGGGATGAGTGTGAATATATTTTGAGTAGGTATGGACGAACAGGTTTGGGTCCCCGCCGACCGGCGCCATCGTCTCTGGTACGCCCCCCGGCGTGTCTGTCGTTGTTGTCGTAGCCAGGGTGTGCGGGTATTTTATCAAAAAGAACATCAGAATATCTATTTTCGCCTTGCGTTTGTCGCCCACGCGCATACGGTGTGTTGGGCCGGAACTGCCATTGTGCACAATCAAGGCCATCTTGTCCATCGACGTCCACGACGACAGCCGTCGTACACAACCTCCCCCAACAATGCCTCACCAAGTCTTCAGGAGACCAGTCTCCCCCGCCCAATCCTCAGACTCCCAATCAGACGCAGGAGAGGACGATCCGAACAAGTCCACCTTCTTCCCCCCCATCGATGTGGCCCCCGCCCAATGGATGTCCAAGATCCACCTCTTATCCTCCCGCCAGCATCAGATTCAAGACTCGCCTGCGTCCAGGCTTCCCCCAGAAATACTCATCCACGTTTTCAAGAACCTACACTCGACCAAGGACCTCCATAGTTGCCTCTTTGTATCCCGGACGTGGTGCGAATGCTCCGTCGAACTCATCTGGCACAAGCCTGCGATATCCCGGCTGCACACCTTTATCAAGATCATGAGCATAATCTCCAAGCAGGACCAGACTTTCACCTACGCCCGATTCATCCGGAGGCTCAATTTCGTCGCGGTCGGAAAGGAGCTCACGAGTAACCTCTTTTCTCGATTATACATGTGCACACGGCTGGAACGTCTAACCCTGGTCGGGTGCAGCGCCATTACCGACGATGCGCTGGAAACGGTGCTCTTAGCTTGCCCAAATCTCGTCGCTATCGACCTCACAGGTGTTATCGAGGCGACCGACAAAGCCATCACCGCCCTTGCGAGAACATGCGAACGTTTGCAAGGCATCAACCTCGGAGGTTGTAGAACAATAACGTCAGAGGGCGTATTCGCTCTCGCCAGACACTGCCACCTTCTCCGCCGGGTCAAGCTTAGCTATATCGAGGCTATAAACGATGAAGCAGTCTCCGCCCTCGCACAATCCTGCCCCTACCTCCTCGAAATCGACCTCAACGGATGCAGACACGTCACTGACCTCGGCATCCGCGATTTGTGGATACATTCCAAATACATGCGAGAGATGCGCCTCGCTCATTGCATCAACCTCACCGACGCCGCGTTCCCATCGACCGTCAAGGAGATCGTCACGCCTTCCGGCGTTAACCCATTCGCACAGTCCTCTCAACCTTCTCCGACCGCTGACCCTGACGACCTCCCCCCTCTTGTCCTGAATAGGTCATTCGATCACCTCCGGATGCTGGATCTAACTTCCTGTGCCGAAATTACCGACGGCGCCATTGAGGGGATCGTCTCAAACTGTCCGAAGATCCGCAACCTGGTGGTGGCCAAGTGCTCGTTATTGACGGATGCGGCGGTGGAGAGTATTTGCAAGCTCGGGAAGCACCTGCATTATCTGCACCTAGGACACATTACGAGTATAACGGATCGCTCGGTGTCTCAGCTTGCCAGATCTTGTACGCGACTGAAGTATATTGACCTCGCGAGTGCGTATTTTGCTTTCCCGTTTTATATACGATTTGTTGCTGAGTATCGCAAAGATTGTTCCCTACTCACCGATATGTCCGTGTTCGAGTTGGCTGCGCTGCAGAAGTTACGCAGGATCGGTCTCGTCAGGGTCAATAACCTGACAGACCAAGCCGTCTATGCTCTAACTCCAAGACGTGCCACTCTGGAACGGCTTCATCTCTCATACTGCAACCAGATATCCGTCTTCGCTATCAACTTCATGCTGCAGAAGTTACCGAAGCTGAATCACCTCAGCTTAACTGGTATCGATGCTTTCAGGAACCCCGAATTCCAACAATTCTGCAGACAACCACCATCTGTAAGCACATTCAACCAGCCTCCCACAATCCCGCCTCAACCTAACTCTTCATAGGATTTTAACTCCACCCAACGGGCTGCGTTCTGCGTGTTCTCTGGGAAAGGTGTTGCCGAGCTCCGCGAGTACCTTAGAGAGAGGTACACGCCTTTCATTGAGGCTGACGGCGAGAACGATACCGATTACGAGGACGACGAAGAAGACATGCCCAGAATGGCCGCCCGATCGGGTATGCCAAATAACAACAACAACACTCGCGAAGCTGGCCATTCCAGTCGTTATCATCCTCCCCCAACCGGTGTCACAACGAACGCCCCCAGTTTCCACAGTGACCAGACCAACTATGCGGGTTTCTCCCCTCGGAGGCAGACAAACGGGGTACACTCTCTACAAGCTATTCTCGGAGCAGACAATACTTCGAATCCCGTCATACAACAGAGGCAAGGGCAAGGACAGTTCCAGACCCCTGGGTGGGCTCGTGAACATACCCCACAGCCACCAGGGTCAGTGTCTGGGCCATCGACAATGCCCAGCTTGCATCTCAATGGAGCTGGGTCATCTTCTCTACGTGTGTTTGGACAACACCCCCTAGTCGAACCGAGGTCTCCTACCCCTGGCGATATGCCTGTAGTAGGCTGGGTCCCGAATCCGACTTTATCACATCCTTCCCAGTACCACCCTAACGGCCATGGAAACGGGAGTGGTGGTGGTTCAAACGGTGCCGCGTTCTTCAGGACATATCAGGAGTACGACAGCCCAACAACCCCCAGACATCATGTTATGACGCCGGAACTGAACTTTGCGGAGATTGGCCATGGACGAGGTACAAGCCATGGGACGGATGTTCCCCGGGAGTATGGTGGCGACGAGACAAGGGATAAGGATCCTGATGACGAAGACCTAATCGTTGTCGATGCCGGCGATCATACACCACTCACCCCGCCATCGGGGTACGGGTCGACGAACGTGATCACACCCACCCCACGGAGGGGATATAGTGTTGGGGATATCTCCCAAAGTGACGGCTCGGGGACCGATGAACGGCAGGCGTACTACCAGAACCCATATCGGCACCAGATGGAACGGGATCAGGCGAGGCACGGGCCACGCCCAAGAGCTCGGGGAGTGGATCACGGGTCAGGCTCGTCGACTTCACCACAGTTAAGGGCCCTTCATGAATCCGTACATCAAGCACTCGGTGGCGGTGTTGTGCCCCCTGACAATCTCAGCGACGGTAGTAGCAACGGTGCCGGAGGACGAGGCAGGAGCGAAAGGAAGAGGTGGAGGAACAGGTTGACCGCCGCCGAGCAGTACGCGAGCTCGATCCTGTTCGGAAGGGGAGGTAGTGGGGCTGGGGGATCTGGGTCTGGAGCTGGATCGTCTAGCCAGGTCCTCCATGAGCGCGATCATTAGGCGAGCCATTCGTTTAAGCTAGATCTCGTTGGTCGGAAATCTGGGTTTCCCTCCTGCTGCTTCTGCGATTAGTTATCGCTCTCCTGCCTCTGCATATTGTATATGTAACCAACCGATAACCTATGATTGCAATGTAAGCCTTATCCGAACATGCTGGCTGACTCTGCGTTCCGAATTCCGTGCACAAGACGAATGGATACGAATATCAGCTCTCATCTTCATCATCGAACCACCGGTCTTCATCATCTCTGGAGGTGTCTCCGTCCCATCTATCATCCCAATCGACGACAGCGTACAGGTCGGACTGGAAAGTAGCTATCAGCTTTTGAGAAACCGAGAAAACAGAAAGATCTATTCACGTCCAGCAAGCCATATATGAACCTCTCTCTAACCAACCTCTCGAATGCTAAGCGTGCCTCCTCAGGCGACTCATCCTCCAGGGGTGCCGGTGCAGGGTCCTCCTCATCACTCGTATCTTCGTCCTCCTCCGGGACAAACGGTTCCTCAGCCTCCCCCCGCCGTCGTTCCATCCTGAACCTTTCCGCCGCACGTTCCTCTTCATAACCACGCAGGAGGGTACCGAGTTTTCCGACGTGCTGTGTCGCACCACCCAAGAATTCGTGATCTGCCCAGTTCTTCTCCTCCAACCCCTCGGCTTGTCCTCTCCGCGGTCCGTTGGAGGGGTCGCCGGTCCATAGTAGCGGCCACGTCTTCTTGGCCGATTCGAAAGACAGTTCGGTCGGATTTGATTGGGTGAATTTTGTGCGCCGATTTCGGATGGTGGGGATGGCCGTCCGTTGTTTCGGAGTGGTGCTTTGGGCGAATGTTGAGGCGAAGTGCTTTGGAATGATCCGTATGTTTTGCGAAAGGAAGCGGATTGGATCTGAATCCGGATTTGGCTGATAATCTGGGGGGAGACCGAGGTAATTGAGGATGTCCATATGATGGTGTTGTTTTGCCACTGCTTGCCTAATCGCGTCGAGATTTGCAAAGGTTGCCGCCGGCTGACTCGTTCCTCTTTCGCACAGGCCCTCGTCATACTGTATCGAGATGAAACTGCAGCCGTGGTCTGGATCTCACGTCATAGGGGAGGGATTTCCTATTCGTGTAGAGAGTTCACACATGTGACTCCACAGAGGACGCGTATATTACGCGTCTGCCTCATGTTCCAGAAAAAACACGCTGCATATAACGATGACCGCCGGTGGCTACATCACCAGATGGCCCTATAACACTTCACTTAGCGATAGCCGGAGTCCAAGGTGTGTTATCTGATTTAATTTTCCAATCTGAAAGCGTAGATGAAAGGGACCTTCCCCTGCAGATTTCACGCTACTTCACCCGAGGGCACGAGGAACGAGTGGCAATGCCATGAGTTTTCGCATCAACACGCTGCACCTACTTTCCCGCCCACTTCCGTTCCTTTCTCATTGGCCAGCCTAAATTACAAACTGTGATCTTTGCGAGGGAGATGATTTCTAGCTGTCTAAGGTCCTCCGGTTGTCCACCATGGCGAAATCCTTCTTAAGCCGGGCATTTTCATCTCCGGACTCCCCAACGCCCTTCTTACACCCTCTCTCCACTTGTTCCTCCTTAACAGTCCACCGAAACTGACGCGATTGATCTTCCGTGTATGGATCCCAAACGTCCGTCTCCCTCCTCTCTAATACATCTTCGCGTTTTTCCCTCACATTGACGCGTCTTTCGCTTCACAGAACTTATAACCCCACCCTTTTCGCGGGTCCTACTTGAGACTTCGTTTCCCGAGGCTCAAACCCCCGTGCAACCCTTACCAGAAGCCTGGACTCCCGACAATATGCTCTTTTCATCCATCTGGGGTTACACCCCGCCGATGTTAGACCCTGCCCAGCAGGCTGCCACATCCTCCACTACGACTATCTCTCTCCCTTCGACACCCTCTACTGGCTCGAGCCTCGTACTAGGTTCTCCGAACTACATGCAACACTATACCATCCCTGCTTCGGCTATCGACGATGAGGATTCCATTCCTACCCTCGCTTCTCCGTTCCGCACGCCGAGCGATAAACGCAGGAAGATCCCTCGACCGCCTAACGCGTTCATGCTCTTCCGCTCCTGGTTGATCAAGGATGGCAAACTCCCACCCGAGGTCGAGAGGCGCCAACAGAACATCAGCAAGATTGCCGGGAAGGCTTGGAGACTGTTGGACGAGTCTAGCAAGGACGGATGGCGTACGGAGGCCTTTCATCGTCTTCAGGACCATGAAAGGAACTATCCTGGTTACAAGTTCGATCCCTCGCCCAAGAACTACAGGACAGGTCTTGAGAAGATCAGGAAGGCTGTTGGCGGCTCTAACGACGATACCGCGAGGCGTCTGAAGGCCCTGTCCGATGTCTATGCAAAGGACCACCGGGCGGTCAACCTCTCCACGCCTCAACGCCCTCGACGACAACGTGCTTCGCCTTACAAGTTCCCGTCCACGGATCGTACCCCTCAGAGGCCTGCTCGTGGATACAAAACCCCTCAGCTCATCCCTGGTTCGCAACTTGGATCACCGTCGATGTCTTCTTTGATCACCTTCGACTCTCCGTCACCATCTCCCGCCCAGTCGCTCAGCCCATTGCCCTTTCACACTCAACCGCATGCCCTCGCTCAAGGGATGGCGCAGCAGCCTCTTCCGTATATGTTCCTTCCCCCGGGGCTCCCGAGCCACTTCCAGCAGGCCTACCAGCAGGAGGACGGGGTATGCATTTCTGCTATCCCTCGTTCAGCGCACAGTAAACTGACCAGACCCTTCCAGATGATCATCTTCGCGGATAACTACGCCCCTGTCAACCCATTCGCCCCACTTCCTGGGTACTATACTTTTAACCACGCCGGACCAGTCCCGCAAGCGGTAAACACAAGCGGGATGATGACCGGTACCGCTTCCGACACCACCACGGCGATGCTGGGTCTCTACGAACTAAACCATCCATACGCCCACTTTAACCCTAACTTGGACCCCGGCTTCCCCAGTTACCAACCGCCTGTTCAGAGCTCTCCGGTCCCACCAACGACTAACCAACTTTCGGCTCCGCTTTCCACCGCTCCGTTGACCCCCCATGAGCAGGAGGTGTTCAACGCCATCATCGGGAACTCTCAGATGCCGCTTACTTTGGAGAATCTGATTCCATTGCCGTTTTCGTTCCCTGAGGACCCGTTCGTGACTGCAGGAGGTTCGGTGGCTGATTTCCCCTCTCCCGCTTCCCCTAGTTCGCCATCCCCTCTCTCTACTTCCACCCCGCCCCAGGAGTTGTCATTCACCAAGTCGCAAACCAGCAAAAATGAGAGCCCCGTCCCGGCGACACCTCAGCCGCCGGTTACCGACCAGTGTGTTTAAATCCGCTGTATCCCTTTCCTCCCAAAAACATTTCGTTCGACTGTTCCATGTTTCCCTCTATCTCCTTATTTCGATATGAATTATATGTCACGCGTTTGATACGCATGTAAAATACCCATCTCCTCGTCCCTGTCATTTCTGTACTTTTATTCATTTCTCAATCATGTCTTCGGTTGGGTGTATCATTGGTGTCTTCCCGTGGTCGGGTTCTTTTGCACTCTCGACCCGGTATTCGTTCTCTTACCATACCTCTCGTTTCATAATCAATTCCATCAATTACAAGATCCCATATGATTTATTGTGCAAGATACAAATAGGTTAAGCATTTGGGGAGGTCACTGGAGACCCCTCAGGTTCGTCCGTCAGAGGTTCGCTGTAACTCGTAGCCGACCCGGACATTTCACTAAAATCGAACTCGCTGCTGTTGAACTCCTCCACACTGCTTGCGTCAACCTCCATCTCCACTCTTTCAGCATCCTTCACGACTTGAGTACACCTTAAACACTCCCAACCCGGGACCTCCCCATCCCCTTCCTCCGCAATTCGGAGCATGCGATCGGCTATGCAATAATAACAGTAGACGTGTCCGCATGTGGTGATATAAGGAATGCTGATTGGGAATTGAGGGGGCTCGTTGCTGTCCGGGTCGTGCTCTGGGGCTAAGTTCGGAGCTACGGACGAAAGTGCCGTCAAGGCGTTACTGGAATCGGCAAAGTTAAGGTTATATGACGCGTTCTCTGCGCAAATGGCACATTGGTCTTCGGATAGGCTCCAGTACGGACCCTTTGTCTCGGCGGGTGCTGGCTCATCGTCATTATTTGGTGGTATGGGTAAAAGTTTGTTGCGAAGAGGTAGAAGAGAGGTCAGGGATATTGGCTTCACTTGTGCGGCAAGGCGAGCGAACCGACGGCGGAGAGTGCGGGTATTTATTAGTGGCAAGATGAATATTAGGAATTCCTAGCAATCGGCGGGGATCAGCAAAGCGCCACGCATATGGTAGGTACAGCAAGGAGTTACTTACGGTAAAAGCGTGCCAGACCATCTGGCGATTCATAAACTCATAACTGACATTTCTTTTGATCAGCTTACGAGCTGGTTCAAGCTGCATTTGAAGGAGCCGATCAGTGAGTGTCCGGTACCTACACAACAGGAAATAGTCATCAGATGTAGACCGGTTGTGGGAGATATTGCACACCTTCCGTTGTATAAAAATACGACGAAAGAGGCCAGGCTTAATGCCGCGTGAGTAGACTCAATGCTGGACATCCAATCCCAGAGTTTCCGCCGTCTGTCAGAAGAGGGCGCTTCAGGCCAGGCATTCGACATGGCGTTGTTTCTCAGTCGTGTGTGGATGTATGGGACGAGGATGGTGAGGAATCCATGGAGAAGAAGCCGATTACGGGGCAGTCCGGACGCTACATCAACGTTTAGTCTTCGTGGAGACAAAGAAGAAACTTGGGACTCACAGGTCAGAGTGGTCCCTGGCGCGGATGGGGCACGATACCGCAAGTCTTGGAGTTTTGCGCCATATGTTGCACCTGAATCCCACACGGACAGCTTGTACAAGGTCGTTTGGATGATCAGGGCGAGCTCAGGGTCAAATCGCGACTTTAATGCCGACTGTTACTCAGGTATGAGCGACCCAGTTCCTCGGGGGAAAGAAGGGAGACGTACATTGACGACCGAGAGTGCTTTCGTGATCGGCTCTTGAAGCAGCTGAATGAGTTCTGCGTCCAACGACTCTGCATCCAACTGGCTGACGCGAAGAACTCTTGCCGCAGGAGAGGTGAGAGTGGAAACCGAGTTCCGGATGGCTTCAAGAGACGACTGGGATTTTTCCCATATTTCCTCCCAACTTTCCGTCATGGGGGTATTTTCGGCAATGTCCCTCCGTCGTCACGTGAATTTGGGCCGCTTTGCCCAGGCCACGTGCGAGTCATTCTTGAGATTGTCTCCAATAAGTTAAACGGCAACTGTGACCATGGCTGAAGACATTCAGCAGCTCATCCTCGATACCTTGAACAGCCAGGGAAAGATTCAGGATACCAGAACCCTCGTGTTACCCGGACAGTCCGATCCAGCTGCTACCCAGGATGCACAGATCGCGATCCTCGGTGCGCTCAACTCATTATTGAGCCGAGAGGTACTTGATCTGTGCTTTTAACCTGAGGCCCATTGAATGTGCTAACATTTTTTTGTAGATGGTTACGATGGACTTTCACGAGACGCTATCCCATGTCTTAACTCAAGAAGGCGCGCAGATTGCCCTCGAGGGTTCTCATGAAGCTCGCGTCTGGAATGCTTTACCGATGAAAGGAGAGGGTACACCTCTGACTGTGCAGCAGCTACAGCAGACTGTCGGTAAAGAATCGGCGTCGGTGGGACAGGGTAGGGCTTTTAAAGCCAAGTGGATCGGGAAAGAGGGAGATGGGTTTGTCAAACTGGTATGTCTCAATATCAAGGCTTAACAAGAGGTCTCACGGCCGTTCACGCTTCGCAACTCGTCGATAGGTCGCCTCGATTGAAGACAAGACACAGTTGGAACTCCGGGAAGTCGATTCTACCGGAACTCTTCGGGCAGGAGAGAAAGCTTTGGCCGATCTGAGGAAACGAAAATTGATCGCTCAGAAGTACATCTATGTTCGCCCCGATTTCCTGGGGTTGGTTCAGCTAATCTGGACACAGAAAGGGACAATGGTTCACGGTGCATAAGGGATCGAACTTTAGCACATCGATTGCCAAGCCGGAAACTGATCTTACGGCGGACATGATTGCCTCGTCAGTATATCCTCGGACTGTCGACTTCAAGGGGTATTTGCTGATTGTTGGTGGGTAGGGGATCGTGGAAAACTTCCACGTTCAAGAAGTACAACTTTGAAGCTGAAGGTATCCCACCAAACGGTGGAGCATTCCACCCTCTACTGAAAGTACGAGAAGAGATCAGGAATATCTTCCTGGAAATGGGGTGCGTGCAGTAACCTTCCGATGCTTCCCCGAGTTGACTGATATCGGGCAATAGGTTCTCCGAAATGCCAACGTCGTCTTTCGTAGAATCCGGTTTCTGGTGTTTCGATGCTCTGTTCGTACCTCAGCAGCACCCTGCTCGTGAATTACAAGATACTTTCTACCTCTCGGGTACCTCTCGTCCGGCTCAATACCGCTCTCGTAAACTCTAATCGCGAGGAAATTAGATCCATCAACATCCCTCCCACCGCCCAAAAAGTACTACGACCGTGTGGCCACCGTACATGAGTCAGGCGGGTACGGTTCACTAGGCTACCGCGCTCCCTGGTCGGACGCGGAATCCCGTAAGCTCCTTCTCAGAACGCACACCACGGCCTCATCAGCTGCGATGTTGTGGAAACTCGCCGCCAAGTGCAGAGGAGAGGAGTTTGACGAGGAGACGGAGGGAGTGGTTGCGGGTGAGGTGACGGCGGCCAATAAAGAGGACGGGTTCAGGCCGGCAAAGTTGTTCAGTATCGACAGGGTATTCAGGAACGAAACAATGGATGCGACGCATCTGGCGGAGTTTCACCAGGTCGAGGGCGTCGTCGCCGATAGGAACTTGACACTTGCAGACCTCATTGGTGGGTTTCCACGAGCAGTCCACCTGCCTTCCCCGGAACTAATACCCTTTCGTAGGATTCATGCGAGTCTTCTTCAGGAAGATGGGGATCAAGAACATTCGGTTCAAACCCACCTACAACCCGTACACGGAGCCCTCGCTCGAGATCTTTGCTTTCCACCCCCAACTCAATAAATGGGTCGAGGTCGGGAACAGTGGAATGTTCCGACCCGAAATGTTGGAACCTATGGGGTTCCCAAAAGACGTCCACGTCCACGGATGGGGTATCGGTCTCGAACGACCCACGATGATCAGGTATGGTATCAGCAACATCAGGACCCTGGTCGGACACAAGGTGGCGATCGAGGGTGTGGAGAACTCGCCTGCTGTTAGGTTCTAGAGGCTATGCTGGATCAACCAGCGGGGTAGATACGATGTATTTCGGAAGTAGAGAAGGTAGGATACAAGATGTAGAAGTGCTGGTGTAGTCGTACTGTCCGTTTGCAAAACTCCTAGCGGTGGATATCATAGATGACTGGTCATGTCTAGCTCGTAGTAAGGATGAGAGAGAAATCGTCCGGGAGGTGTTTCGTATGGATCGAGATTTAGTCCTTGGCGTCCGGTGCGGTTGCGGGAGACGGCGAGCCTCTACGCGAGCGGTATCGAAGGAACGCGTAAATAATGCCACCGAAGATCGCGAGACCAACGACAGTGACGACAACCGCAATGGCGATCTTGGCACCAGTGCTGAGAGACGGCGCGCAATCGTAAACAGGGTCGCACGGATGGCCGCTCGGTCTGTTGGACGCGTACGCACCAGCCTTCAGCGAGGTGTAAAATGGGTCGGCGGTATCGTTCGAAACGTGCATCGCGGCGAGAGTGAGGAGAGGTGCGTTATAATCGATGGCGATCTACGGCGTGGTCTTTGTGAGCTGCGAGTGACGAACGATGCCAAGAGGAATCGTACCTCTGTCTGGGGCCAGTCGTCACGAAGATCGTAGTACCTATCTCGCCTGTCTGGTCCTCCCACTACCGCACCGTAGAGGGTGTAGGCCTCTGCTGGAGGCGAAGTGTTGATGTTCGAGATATCGTCTCCGCCACTTGCCATAGCCGAATGCGGGTTTCGTGGAGAGTTCGGGTTCATGCCGACAACGTACGGTACTAAAACACTATTGAGAAAACTAGAATGAGAGCACGGGGAATGGAGCACACCAGACATCGGGTTATCACCGAGGAAGTAGTCGACTTGATTCCTCGCGAATTGCTAAACCTCTATGAGCGCGGTCCACGTTAACTGGGACAAGGGATAAATTACCAAGTATGCGTCCCTCTTATCGGAATTTGTTGCAATCACAGCATGTCTCCTCAACAGCATGGCAGCATTGAGCGCTGGATTCAAGCTGGCCAACTGCGACGCTTGTCCGTAATAGAGCAATCCACCTAGGCCGTTCCGTCAGCACTTTATCGTACGCTTAGAAACAGTCCAGACCATCGGTCAATTCCCCTGCACCCCTTCCTGATACAATTCTATCGAGATATGCTTCGGCGTCGGATTGCCAACCATCTCCGCCCAATTGAGGATAACTCTGGTATATCTGTGTCGCGAGGATCGGGATACCCGGAAGGACAGAGTCCCAGTTGAACACGGCATCTTGGAGTTGTGTATTCAACTGGAACTGGTCATAATATCCTCTGGCCTGTTCAATCATCGTCGAATCGTTCTGAGCTAGACCTAACCATAACGCGGCCATAGCGAGGTCGTCTCCATAACCGGAAGAGGGGTAACTGTTCCCGACGACCGGGACAGAGGTTTGATAAGTCATCTGTCCTCCTCGAGCATTAACAGCGAAGGAGTACAGTTGCTGTGCATGTTCAAGCAATATTGAGGCGTAGGAAGTGTTTTGTAAGGAGGCGGGAGAAGGGTACGATGTGAAAGAGCGACCGGCATAAAGTGAGGAGCAGGAGGCAAAGGCAGCAGAAGCCAAAGCAGCGGCATCAGTTCCTGGGCTGGAAGGTTATCAGAGAGTGGAGATTGGTAGAGGCATTATGGGGCTACTTGGTATCGTTGATTTGGTATGAAGGCCTATCTTGGGGAATTCCTCGGTCGCCTCCCCAGTATGCGTTGTTGGGGTCACCTATCTATAGGTTAGGACAGACAATGCCGGTAGGGTGGGTCCACAAACCTGAATCAATTTGGACAAATAGGGTATTGGGAGACGGGTGCGCCTAAGGGAGAGAGGTGTCAGCGTCGAGGGCAGCCGAAAGGCGCGTCAGAAGCCCACCTTGATCAGCCACTCAAGACTCCAACGCAACATGTCGTCCAAATAGGCGGTCTGATTTGAAATGTCGTATCCTGTGAGAGAAACTGAGCATCACCAAGCGGGAGAGTGGTCTGGCACCGGAAATACCGTTGCCATGATCGATAGCTCCCCAACAGATCTGCATGATGGAGAAACTCTGTCAAGAACATTGAGTGCGTTTAACCTTATCAAATCGACAGGAAACGCACGAGCGGGAATGTGGCCTTGATGAAGTCTACAGGCAATTAGGCAGAATGTCGGACCGAAGGGGTTGGCACGCACTTCCAGCATCATAGTAGCCTCCGCTAAGATCCAAATTCACGTCCTGCCCGTCGTTTATGCAACTATCATTCCTCCAAGAGACTCTGTTTGTATCTGGCAACCTCCCACTTCTCTGTGCTTCATAAAAAAACAGGCCGTTCCCGAGAAGCGTCGACCAATGCGGGTTCGGCAATGAGGACCCCGTCGAGGGAGTCGCGCCGAAATCAGGAGACGGAGGCAAAAAGGGCTGAGTGGGTAGTGGGGTCTGTGCTGCGACCCTCGCAGCCTGTAACGCGAGTACAGTCGCGAGCGACAACAATGACATGGGGGAAACCATTCAAGGGTGCGGGAGGAAACGTTGCTCCGCGTTTGAACCGACCGGACCGATCGTTTGGCTCGTGGCAAGGCGGACCCAGTTCTGGCACGCCTACACCATGTCCCACCCCGCGCCTCCGCCTGGGCCTTTTTCTCCTGTTTTCTCATCGATACACACGATGCGCGTCCGCAGGCCGGAAAAGCTGGACAACGGCGTCGTGCATTACAGTGATATGCTCCAAGAACTCCCGGTACTTCATCTGGCGAATGCTGAGAACATTCGTATTTACAACCCCATTGTCGCGGGGCCTCCCGCCCGTAATTGGCTTGGTGAACTTTCCCATCGTAAGTACCCTTCATGCAACTAACAACGTGAAGGGGCTGCACGTTGGAGTTCATTGATTTCATCCCCCAGATTTCACTACTCTTGAGTCTACGACCTGTATCACAACCCCGCTTACTCTTAGTTCTTTAGGTCCTTCCTCACTACCAAAGCTCCAATGGCTATAGTATTCAATTGATCCCAAGCGTTTCCGTCATCACTGCCAAAAACAGAGGCGATCAGTCTGGCACTTATAATGCTGTGGTTCCCACTCATGTCGACCGGCGCCTGTCATACTCGGCTTTGCCTGGTCGAATCGGCTGACCTTCGCGGCGTTGATGGTCATGTCATCGAGGGTCGAGTCCTACAGAGCGGCTCCTGACCTAGGCTGGATTCCAACCTCAATTCAGAGGAAGGGAGGGTGTCTCCTCCTAACCCGCAGCCCAACCTGTTTCAGTATCAGCATATATTCCAGAGTCACATCCTGTATCAGTTAACAGATCGCTGTATCTGTCGTCTCTCGTTATATTCACGCACAGAATGCACCGTTGAACGCCGCAACACGATACGGGTGTGCGATCCACGTTAACGAAACCCAGTGGGCCGTCGCCGCTGCCATGGCCGTTTAGAACAGAAACAAGAGTGAGCCAGTGGGGTAAGGCCGGGTTTGATTTGGCCATCCGAGTGTCGTCCGGGTAGACATACCAGAGCCTCTTCTACTCTTCCGGTGCACTGTTGCCTGCCCAGCGAGGACAAACAAACCCAAGCGATCATGCACATGATTCGGCGTTCGGTGGTGTTGCCATCCTCTACCTATCAAAGATGGCCGCGTATGACCATCAGCGATTGAGAAAAAAAAAAAGGAGTGCGCGTAGTCTCACCGTAACAGTTTTCGCCAACCCCTGTACCAACCCTACCAAAAGACATGGAACCCATCCGTACTTGCGTCTTGGGGACTGGTTTGGCCGGTCTCACCTTCCACGTACCTTTCATCCTCGCTCTCCCGGAACTGTTCTCCTTGAATGCCGTCTTGGAGAGGAGCCCGAAGACCGAAGGGGGCAAACTGCAGGAGAGGTTCGGCGTCGCCGCTACAGTCTACACGACTCTAGACGATATCCTGAACGACAAGGACATCGAATTGATCGTCATCGCTACTCCCAACGGGACCCATTACGAGTTCGCAAAGAGGTCGCTGGAGGTGGGGAAACATGGTAAGCGTAGATCTAGGATCTATAACCTTATCTACGTTTCTCAATATCTAATCTCCACCCAGTCCTTGTCGATAAGCCAGTAACGGCCACCGTAGATCAAGCCAAAGAACTCGGAGAATTAGCCAAATCCAAGAACTTGATCCTCTACGCCTTCCAGAACAGACGCTGGGATTCTGACTTTTTGGCTCTCCATAAGCTTCTTACATTGGCTCCGTCTTCTCCGCAGTACTTGGGTCACGTCTGGGAATTCGAATCGAGGTACATTTGTTCTTTCCCCCCCATATTAAACGTGTTCACATTTGATGCCCTTAGGTTTGATCGTTACCGCCCTGCTTTGAAGGGCACTTGGAAGGACAAACCTTTGCCTGCTGCTGGTCAGGTTTACGATTTGGGCACCCACCTCATTGACCAGGCCCTCGTTCTGTTCGGTCATCCAGGGTCGTTGACCGCATTCAAGGAGAACACTCGAGGCATTGGGCATCCCGATGTCGATGATTCGGTAAGTCGGGAGAGGCTGGTTCCGGGCCGAAATTGCTGACTCTCCGACTTCAGTTCTCCATCTTCTTGCACTATCCAGCTAACCCCAACCGTCCCCACCCGTTGACCGTAATCCTGCGTGCGGCGATCCTGTCCGTTCACACTCGACCGGTGAGATACGTCGTAAGAGGGACCAAGGGCACTTTCCACAAGTATGGGGTTGATGTTCAGGAAGACCAACTGAGGGTGATTGCGGACCCCACGTCCATTCATGAGTCTGGATTCGGTAGGGAACCAGGTGATATCCATGGCACGCTCGAAAATCTCCAAGAAGGCGGTCAGATCGTCAACAACCGGCAAGTGTTTCCAATCCTCTTAGCGCTTTCAGGAGTTAGTTGACTGGTGCTTGCAGCTGGCCGTCCCACGAAAACGGTTCTTATGTCAAGTTGTACGAAAACCTCGCCGCGAGCATCAGAGAGGGCGCAGAGTTGGCTGTAAAATGGGAAGAGGCCACCTCTATCATTCAGCTTGTTGAGTTGGTCCACCAGAGTGCGAAAGAGGGCAAGACTCTTCCGGTCAACCCTCTATAGTTTTGAGAGATTTTTGTCTTTGTAGCACATGTAACTCCACCTAAACTCATACGTGGCCAAAACCTGAATTTCAAGTCCGACATCACTTGGATCCGCCACACGCCGCCGATCCTCACCTCACTCTCCGTGTCCCTCTTCCCACCTACTAATCCGCCTAGACTCATTCGCTTGAGTTCCCATCTTCAATGTCTAATATCTCTCTCAAAGTTGAGTTGCCGGCCCACTCTCATTCCTTTCAAGTGCAAGTCCCCGAGTCGTCCTCGATTGCGAACATCAAGTCCGAGATATCCAAGTCTTGTCCTGGAAGACCCACAGTAGAGGGCCAGAGGCTCATCTACGCAGGAAGACTGTTGCGTGATGACGAGCAGATTCAGGACATTTGGCCGGTGAGTTCCCCCCCGCACAAGTCGTGCCACCACCGGGTGGACTGCGGGTTACTAATCTGTGCCACGCATCGTCTAGAGTCCTCAACACTCGCGAACCCTTCATTTGGCCGTGCATCCCTCGGCTTGGACGACTGGCCCGCCAAAAAGACGTCCTACACCCCTCGACTCTGTCCCGTCGCCAACCGTGACCACATCCTCGTCCTTGCCGTCCACATCCTACCAGACATCGATTTATCCGCAATACGCTCACCGACAACCATACATTCTTGCCATCCACGAGTGGGCACTCGCGGTTCTCTCTGCTACCAGTCCAGCGGAGGTTCCGTTATTCCATCTCAATGACCTCGACGCCCATAAACAAGCCGCCAGGCTCGAGTTACAGTACCGTGGCTGGGCTTGGCCTGGGGTTTTCGATGAATCAATCCCTCCTTTTACCCCTGGCATCACATACGAGGGGACGATGAGAAAGTAAGTGGCTGGTGTTCTAAGTGGAGCGCTGAACACTGAATTTTAATATCATAGTGGTCAAGCCTTCCTCTCCTTGTCGAGTCCAAACACGGTTCCATCGGCTCTCCAGACCCATGCTCTGAACATTTTGAGTTACACGTATACGATACTTTCCGCTCCGCCACCCACACCCGCCGTCTGGCTCCAATACCCTCCAGTGCCAACCCCGACAATTCTCTACCCGCCCGCACCCGTGCATCCCAACGTCCCTTTACCAAACGTCGCTCAACCTCAAGTCGAAGGAGAGGTTCTCTTCGAGATTGCGATCAACTTGCGCCAATTCCCTATGCGGGCGCTCCTGACTCCGCTATTCATGCTGGCGATGAGGGCCACCCTGATAATGTATTTCTTTTCCCCCGGTCAAACGCCATTCTTCGGGATCATTATGGGGCTGTGGGTACTCTACGAAGCATGGAGCGCCATTAGGGCTGCTGTAGCTGCCACCAGAGACCCGGCCGAACCCAGGCGGAACGAGGATGGACAGGTTCGGGGTGACGGTGGCGTTCCCGGACTCAATGGACAGGACGGTCAAGATGTAGTTCGACCCTCAGATCCCACGCGAGACCAACTGAACGTAGTTTTGAACGTCGTGGCCAACGTCAACCTCCGTGAGGAGAACGAGATGCTAGAGGCGTCAGGGGATCTCCCTCCACCGACTTTTGTCCACAAGGTCAAGACGTTCGCATCGTTGATGATGATAACCCTCATTCCGGCGTTGTGGGACCGCAGGCGGGCAGAGCTGATGAGGCGAGAGGGCGGGCTGAGGACGGAGATGAACGTGATTAGTGCTGCTATGGCCGCTCCATCCTTTAGTGGATCTGCCGCTCAGGCCCACAACCCGCAAATAGGAGGCGAGAACGAGGTTTCTGCGCAAGAACAAGAAGAGTTGAAAAGGGCTAGGGAGATAAAGTTGGCGGTCATCGAGAAACATGCTCGGAGACCTGACTGGGTTCGTGAGTATGTCGAGAGGGCCGGTAGGATGGAATATTATGATGATTGATCTTGTAACCTTTCCCTTATATAAACCGAACTCTTGTTGTGGCCGGGGCACATTCTCATTGGCACTAATTCTCAAGTATAACGTAGGTAATTTATTACATTGGACCCGAGGCAAAGTGGGGGAGTGACCGTCAGCGATGTCCCTGTCCCAAAGGTCCTCGTCCACGAGGAACTGCAAGGACGGGGAGGCGGAACAAGCACAAGCTGCTCCTGGTGTAAAATATCGGTGTTGCTCCCCCAGAGTGAGCGCGGTGGGGGATCGAAGAAAAGGAAGGTGTCCTGAACGCGTGAGGTTCAGTTGTGGGCCGTGTCTCTCGCCGGCGCTACTGATTATCCGGTAATACACGTTGTTTATCTAATTCCCGCGAGTCGGCTCGCACGCTGGGGTAGCTGCGAGAGAAAGGTATGGGAGGATGCAGCCTCTGCGGGGGGACCTGAACTGGTCGATGATCTGTGTTGGACGAACAACTTCTCTCACATCCGTTCAAGGCGAGGAGAAATGCGAGAGCAGATATACTTACATGCTGGGGGTGCTTTTCATCGTTACATCCGTAGAATCCGCTATCGTTCGAAATCTGGGCTGGAGTGGTTGTCTGAGCTCGCAAGGGGTATGTAATGCAGCTGACCTCCCACACCGATTGCACTGAACAAACCCGTTGTGAAATTTCCATCATCGTTTCCACACCATACTTTCCGACAACTTCAGGGCCCGGGGGTTTTGCAGCGTCACTACACTGAGTAATCATTGAAGCTGCCGACGTCGGTGCAAATAGCCCAGAACAAGATCAACCGAACGAGGTCAGCTACTTCTGCCAGGTTCCTCAAGTTGCATACCGTGGACCTTCATCGGACACGACAGCCCCTGTGTCTTTCTTCCTTTGACTGTCAGCCCACGCGACAGCATCCCTCCTCCCTTTGGTAACATCCACACCGAACCAGATGACAATACTGGCAGCGGCGCAAATGGCGAAGAGGAAGGGGAACCCTTTCCAATTGTTTCCGGTGCGATCGATGATGGCCTGAACGACGTTCGGGCCTATCATGCTGGAAGCCCTGTTCGATAGGCCGAACAAACCGAAGAACTACAAGCGTGGGTTAGGACCACCTTATCGGCGTCAATGCCACACACTAACCATGTTTTCGAAACCAGGGGGACTCAGTTCAGCCATCATCGTCTGGGAGAAGGCGTAGTAGGGGGCTTGGAACAGTCCAAATGCGACGTTATATGCCCTGTACAACCCCACGCGTCGGAATGCGTATCTTATCACAAAACACTGACCAACGTACCAGAACTCCCAAGTATTGTGGAAACCAAACTTCTCGGTCCATATGCCAATCATTCCCCACAGGGGGATCAGGATGGTAACGACATTCGTGACCACAAACTGGAATTCTCCGTGAGAACGGAGGATCCGTGCAGCCGTAGGTGTAGCTTACCATGTTCTTCGTGGGGATTTTCCAGTACCTTTGGATGTACCAGAAGCCGAGTGTGCTGTTCAACTTCGTCACCCCTTGTGATCGAGGCTCAACGGACGAGCTTACCTGACGGTGGACGTAATCGCTTGCGAGAGGGAAAGATAGGTATTCTGGAGTAGCGAGGATTGAAAGTGGTCGTTCTGGCAGATGAACACCAGTAATGATGTAGTATTGAGGCCCTGGAAATGGACAGTTTTAATACCACGAGCGGCAGGCTGAACCTGTTGGTCTTACATCTGCGAGAAGAAAATAGGCGAAGAGGTAAACGAAGGTATACGGTAGACTTTTATGTTGCTTCAGGGTTGCCCAAATCTGGTGTGTTTTGAGTCAGTCCCGTGAGCACCATCCGGACGGGACAACCTACCTGCTTCCAACCAATAGTCAGGTACGAGGAGCCCTTTGGAATCGGCGGACCAGGACGCGGTTGTTGGAAGATAACTAAGCGGCAGGTTAGCTTTTTTTTCTTTCTCAATCAGCGATGTCAAGCTCACACCACCAGACCCCGAGTAAAACCCAGTATGAGTTAACTCTACGCAAAGACGAGGTCAGCGGCGAGGGAAGACCTTCTTAACGGTTCTCTCTCACAGTACCAAAACGTAATTGTTGACATTGGGATGCCCATCCAAAGGCAGTAACAGAGTCAAGCCCAGACAGAGCGTGACAATAAATCCAACATTGCTGTGTGCCTTCAAAAAAATAAACCAGGTTGCAGGGAAATAGATAGGCTGAGTCAGGAACGTACGGTGCTGATGTTACTGATACGGTTCTTCTCTAGACTCTCCTCGACCTCATACTCCTCAGCGGATATCACCCCCGCTTCGTACTTATCCCGAAGTTCACGGGAGTGAGGGGTGTTGCGAGCCAGCCGGGGAAACGCGGCTGCGTAGAACACGAGGGTTGCGCCGTAGGTGATAAAACCAATCATGTAAAGTGCCATGGCGGCACCCCACCGTGAGGGTTCTTACGGGTCGTCAGAGGGTGGTAAGAAAAAGTTATCGAGCAAACGATCCCTCACCAGTCAAGCTGACACTCGCATACTGTGCGCCCCAACAAATCACGGTTAGAGTTAGAAGCAGCCACCGTCCAAACCTCCCATAGTCTGCGGCGGAACCGATCGTCGTAAAAATCAGGGTCATGACCTGCATAGGGGCTGCTCAGTTCCTAGGCTGTGAGAAACGCTTAACGTGGGTGACCATACCGCGAAACTAGTGCCGGCGGCAACCAGAATTACGGAGCTGACGTTCTTAGTACCCCCTGCCCAGGGCACGACGCACTGCCCAGAAGAGTCCGGGGCATAGCAGTCTGATCCTGGTCCTGCGATGGGGTCATATCCGGCGGCGAAAGCTAGGGATTGGAAAAGTGTCAATGAATAACCCTATTGATAAGGACGATGGATTGTTATTAGTCCGCCTACGGTGGGGAACGCCGAGACAAGAGGGTGATTTACCAGAGGTCCCACGCCGTTATCGCCATTGTAGTACACTAGAGACCCGTTTAACCCTTCCACGCGAATTGAAGAAGTCGCGGGGGAACATACAATAGTAAGACCAGAGTTCCTTCCGTGTAACTATCGGCTCCGACTCTTTGTCCACAACAGAAATGGGAACAACAGCCCGGACCGACGCGCCATTCGACGTTTTGTCGTCCGCAATCGGTGATGTGGCTTCGTTCTCGTACCCGGCTGTGGGCACATTGTCCGGGGTTTGCGTTCGAGGCATGACCAGAAATCAAGCCCGGAAGACTGGGTGGTAGAAACGGGAGAATATGAGGCCCCCTAAGGCTACGGGGTTCCGTGTGCCGACTATTAAGGCCTGAGGAGATTGTACCCGTAAATAGTCATTTGGCAACAGCCTCGACGGTTTCGGGGAGAAAATGAGCCTGAAGTGGATAGAGTCGCAGCACATGGCCGAGCCGCAAATTCTCGAGAAGCAATGCATCCACACGAAATATATATTTACGCTTAGAGCGCTGTACGCGTCGCCCGCCCAGCCAGTAGCAACTTGTTCCACCTGGTGTTCGCCAACACGGTTAAGCCGGGAAGAGATGAGTCTGGGATCAGATCAATCATCCGTCGGAAGACCGCTCACACGAGGCCCGCACCAAGGAAGGACGCGGGTCATGCAGAAACCAGGAATATATATATAAGGCCTCCAATTCTACAGCTTATTAGGTTTACGCCGTTGTTTTTTAGTCCCCCAATATCCCAATAAAACACCAAGGATGGTAAATGATATGATAAGTGACGAGCCAACATCGGGAAAAAGCCGAACTACATGTTAATGTTACGATTGTGACATACGTTACCGGAATTGTCCGTAGATAAACATACCGCACGCTCGCTTATATTTTTCTTCTTTTCCTCAGTTGATTCTCCGTCGACTGAGTCTCGCTATCAGGTTATGAGCCCGGAGCTCTAAACGCTCCGGTGCTGGATGAGCAATCCGACCGACGCTCTCTCTGCCGGTGGACTCCCAAGTCTCGCGAGTATCCCTATCTCCACGGTAGCCCCCTCGATATCAACTCTTGCACCTACAGGCCAACAACCTCCACGACACGTCACTACCCTACCTCCGAAAATGACAATGGATCCAGACTTCGCGAAACTCCACACCTCACTCGCCAGCAACAGCCTCACCCGGACTACTGTATTGGCTATACCGAGGTTGACTGGCAACGAAAATTACACGTTCTGGTCCAACAAGGTCATCGGCGTCATGCGATATTGTGGAATTGAAAAGATTGTCACGGGCGATTGGGCCGAACCACAAGTCACCAAAGGTGACGCTGATTCTGAGAACAACGCCGCGCAATGGAGGTCACTCGACGCTTGGATCGCGCTCCAACTCAACCTTTCGGAGCAAGTGCAAAGTCAAGTCACACATCTTGTTACATCGAACGAGATATGGCTCGAACTCAAGAAGCTATTCAAGCCAGCGTCTGCTACCAGTATTACCCTCCATTTAACCTCCATCGTGAACACCCGTTTCGACGAATCGATCAAGTTCGAAGATTTCGTCGCCAGCAAACGCGAACACAACCGCATGCTGGGAGATCTCGGCGGATCAAGTCTACCGGACGCCTACATTGCAATCATCATTCGCTCCGGCCTGCCAAGTCATCTCAAAACGGCAGTCGCACATATTTCGGACGACACAATCTCCACTGATCAGCTCGTGAACATCATCCGTGCACAACAACAAGAATCAATCATCAACACTATGCAATCACCCCCTTCCGACACCGCTCTTTACGGTCGCCAGAACAAGCCGAACCAGAAGAAACGCAACTTCGAGGCATGCAAAATCCCAGGCTGTCCCAAGCCGGAAACGCACCCAACGCAAAACTGCTGGTCGCCTAACGGGCCGAAATATGATCCGAACCGAAAGCGCAAGTTGAACAGAAAGGGCAAGGAAAGGGCACACAAGGTTGATGAAGATGATGATGAAGACAACGCTAGCACTACGAGCATGAATGTCCGCATCGATAGAAGTTTCGCCATCAAGCAATCCGATTCCGATTTGTTTTATGTTTTGCCGACCGAATCGTCAACGCCTTCCTCTATGTCTCAAGCTTATCTTGCCAAGGGACCTACACCAATTATTATCGACTCCGGCACGACGTCACACATTCATAACGAGCGGTCGGATTTCAATTTCCTCGATAAAGACGACACGAACAGTATAACTGGATTTGGCGATGGATCGATATCTTCTGCTGGACGCGGCTCTGCAACAGTCTGGATAAAGTCTCCGGGACACGAAAACTCCGTCAACCGCATTACACTAACCAAGACGATGTTCGTACCTTCTTCGAATGTTTCTCTTCTCTCGGTCTCGAGATTTGACAAAGCTGGATGTCGAATTGAGTTCGCTAACGGACGATGCACTATTTCCGACGCGAAAACAAGAGAGATTATCCTCACTGGCACTATGCGGAAGAACCTCTACTATCTTGACAACATAACCCCCGACACCGCTGCGGATGTTCCAACAAAAGTCTACCATACGACGAACTCCGAAATCACTCTTGACCTAATGCATCGACGTCTCGGTCACCTAAACAAGCGGTCTGTTCAACAACTGTTCAAGAAGAATATGGTCCGTGGTGTCATTCTATCAGAGAAACATCTCAAGGCGACTCCTTCTATCTGCGAATGCTGTGTTCGAGGCAAAATGCAACGTACGCCGCTACCGAAGGCCTCATCTCGTAAAACGGAAATCCTTCACCTCGTTCACTCGGATCTCTGGGGTCCTGCTCCTGTCATGTCGCTTGGCGGAAAATTTTATTTCATCTCCTTTACCGACGATTCCGCCCGCTACTCGTGGACGTATTATCTGCGCAAGAAAAGCGAAGCGTTCGAAGTGTTCAAAGCCTGGCATAAGGAAGTTGAACGCCAAACTGGTCGAAAACTCCGAATCTTTCAATCCGATAATGGCGGCGAATACATCACGATTCAATGGGAACTTTATATGAAAGAACATGGTATCATACACCAGAAATCGATGCCACGAACTCCTGAACAGAATGGTGTTTCGGAACGCCTGAACCTCACTATCATGGACCGCGTCCGCACCATCCTCATTGAATCTCAACTTCCATTGTCTCTCTGGGCTGAAGCCGTCGAATATGCCATCTACACGAAGAACCGTTCGCCTACAGCTACGATAAAAGGCAAAACCCCTTACGAAGTATTCTGGGGTGAAAAACCAGATATCAGCAACCTTCGCGTTTTCGGTTCACAGTGCTACGTGCATAACGACTCTCCAACCCGGCGGAAACTCGACGCTCGTGCTTTCCCTGCTATTTTCGTTGGCTACTCTGTCCCATCGAAGGCCTGGAGATACTACATCCCATCACGGCGAAAGGCGGGAACGTCGCGCAACATCATTTTCGACGAACGGGTACGAAGTTCTATCACTCATCACAACATTGAGGGGGAGTTAGCAGCATCGAAAACTTCGACGTACAACGATATTGTTGAACCGGAGGCTTCCTTTAGCCCTATGGTCCTTAGGTCACATGACCGGGTAACGCTAGTAAGCAACCCGATGTCCGGATCACGCTCTATAGCGACCCGAAGGCCGGACTATATTACATGGTCCGTGCGTTTGATGTAGATGGTCCGTGCACCGTGATGTAGGAGATGATGCGGCCTTAAGCCTTCCATCGGAACATCAGTCACATTGTCACTCTGTGACCACAATAGATACCCTTAGATATATATACCCTAGGATATGGACCAGAATAGACAATCGCTCTTCTTCTCTCTTCCCCCACCAGCAACGCACTCAACACTCTTCTAAGGTAAGACTTAGAGTACCTTGTGGTAGTTTAGAATATACCACCGCACCTGCTCAACAGGTTATGAGCCCGGGCTACGCCCGTCTCTCTCTTCAGCGCCCTCTGAGGCTGCAGAAGACGATGAGAA
>Ga0307513_10000161_pt1 | contig 96227 bp, 95 predicted proteins | sample 15_EM_MG_FD_202174 | JGI IMG/M metagenome (GOLD analysis project Ga0307513, IMG submission 202174) | Populus trichocarpa ectomycorrhiza microbial communities from riparian zone in the Pacific Northwest, United States - 15_EM | ecosystem: Host-associated > Plants > Roots > Unclassified | place...
TACGTTGAAATAAGAGTTTTCTTCGTAATCTGTCTCGAATTCGCAATAAAACGCGTTCACTTAACCTTTTATGGTCAAAATTAGGCTCATTTTGGACTCTTCCTGACTGTTGAATGTTTTGCTTCAGCCCCTACTTTATTTCAACGTACTAGCGGCAGGCGAATAAAACCAGGTAATACGGTATATTGGTAATCCGGGTCATAGCGGCTCACTCGCAGTACTAACTTATGACTAATCTTCTACAGATTCAAGGTATCGTATGATTGGTGGTGATTCCTCTCCTCGTTCCGGGAATAGCTCCACCCTAGGTCCCTCCAGCACGTTCTTGCACGATACGAAGTGGTTTGATGCAGCCGCCTTACTGTACGATTGTATCATACACCCCCCCCCCCCCCACAAAACCCCAGAGCATAACCAACCCCATGAATGCAAAAACACGCGCGTGAAGATTGGAAACCCTCTTCATCCTGATATCCTAACCCCCCCGGATGCTAGATTCATGTTCTATCACCGGCACTTCCTTGACTAGGATTCCCGCGGAATAAATAACTTTACCCCCCCCCCATGGGCACCTGTAGACAGACACATTCTAGTATATAATATTTGCTTGATCTGCGGTTCATCCCGCGAGCACTCTGCCTCATATATAAGATGCACAGACGTGGCAGTCGTCTCTGAACATTCCTTCTGGTACTTCTATATGATATCATACCCGTTGGTTTCTCCAGAATGCGTAATAACTGGTGAACCCTCAGTATTCAGCTCTTGAGATATATATATCGGGGGGGGTGGTTTTATGCATGGGGTTGAGTCTGCTCAGTGGGCCTATCTATGCAAACCCACCCTCTAGCCGAGAAAGGCAGAATTCAAAAGAGGAGAGAGCATAACCTAACAACCTATCGTAACCCCCACAACTACACCCTCCAGAAACTACACACACACACACACCAAGCCCAAATCCACGAACGAGACGCCGTCAAAAACTAAAAAAGTAATAAAAAAAAGCAAGGAGGTATGGTGTGTATGTATATAATAATATATAAAAAAAAGATAACTCAATTCGACTACAACTGATCAACCAACAACCTACTTACATTACCCCCCCCCCCTTTCTCCCCCCCCCTGCATCGATAAATCAACGGCATAGAAAGACAAGAAAGTAAAAAGTAAAAAGGGGAAGGGAAAAAAAACTTGAAAGAAAGAAAGAAAAGAAAAAGAACCCATACACCATCCATTTATCACTCCCTCACAAGCAAACAAGTATAAAAAACAAACACAATCCCTTGAATGAAAATGAAGAATAGAGAATGAGGGGAAAGGAAGGAAACGAGAAAGAAAGAAAAACAGAATTCCAGGCCCACCGGTTTGCGATGATGAAAAGTGAGATGTAGACAAAGTGAAAGAAAAAGTGGTTAGAAAGCAAGCAAGAAATAGACGGAAGCAAAAGGGAAGGGACCGCTAGAAGTTTACTAGACTAAACTAGACGTGGGTGATAATAATACATTTCGTCTTTAAATGGACAAACAAACAGATGGACGGGCACACAAACAAGCAAAAGGCTAGGAACTTCTCCTAACCCTCAAGCCAAACTCCTCCTTAGCCGCCATGCGCTTGATCTCCTCAACTTGCAAGTCCTCCTCCGCGAGGACCGGAGACACGCTCTTCCGGGATCCACCGCTGACGCTCCGCCCACTGCCAGTCAATCCGGGAGATAACGATTTCGCGAGTTTGGTTGTAGCCGGCGGGGAGATACGGTCTTCGTCTTCTTTGCGCTTGACGGTTTTTGTGGTTTTCGTGTATGTGACTTTTGGCCTTGGGGCGCGGTGGGTTAGGCGAGGGTAGTCTGTTTTCTTGCCGGTGGTCATAGAGGTGGCGGTGGTAGTGGCGGTAGTAGTGGTGGAGGTAGCGGTAGTGGTAGCGGCGGGGGTAGCGGTAGTGGTGGTGGCGGGGGTGGGAGCGGTGGCGGTAGTGGCGGTGGTAGTGGCGGGGGTAGCAGTGGTGGTGGCAGTGGTGGTGGCAGTGGTGGTGGCAGTGGTGGCAGTGGCGGTGGTAGTACCGGTGGTAGCGGTGGTGGTAGCGGCGGGGGTAGCTGTAGTGGTAGCGTCGGGGGTAGTTGTAATGGTAACGGCGGGGGTAACTGTAGTGGTAACAGCAGCAGTGGTAGCGGCGGTAGTAGTGGGGGAGGTAGTGGCTGCGGTAGTGGCTGTGGTAGAGGTTGCGGTAGTGGCTGTGGTAATGGTTGCGGTAGTGGCTGCGGTGCCGTTTGTAGGAGAGGCAAGATCCGTAGGTGGGGTTAGGGTTTCGGGAGCGGCGAAGGAGGAACTAGCTGTCGTCGATGTAGAGACCAGGGTGATGGATGGTGCGGTGGTTGGGGTGGTGGTGGTCGGTGGAGGGGAGGGAGATGAGGGATTGGCAGGCTTTGAGGGTTCTCCTGGGTCGTCTAATGGGGGGGCCATTATTGATGGGTCTTCGGGAGTATGTGACACGCGGGATTTGCATGATATTGGCTCCTCGAGGGTAGACTGGTCAAGCTCAAAGGAGTTTTTCTCGGCCGGTGGGGTAGTGGTCTTCGTTGGGGATTTGATAATGTGGACTTCCGGGGCAGGAGGGCGGGATAAGGGTGGCTGGCTACTAACAACGATGATCTCCTCAAGGACTGATTCTGTCTCTTCTGGCTCGGGGGTCTTCTCATGCACAATTGCAGAAGTGTTTCCAGTAGACGAATGCCTCCTCTGAGACGGGGTTTGGCGTGCTCCATCCCAGGAAGATTTCGCTATCTTGCCGAGCGAGAGCCGTGCGCCGCCCTTCTTATGGTTCTTTGACTTATCGACCTTCTGTGCTCTCGTTGTCTGTCGCTCAATTGCCAAATGCCAAGTGTCATGTGGGCACCTCGCCTATTTCCAGAGGTCAGCACAAAATACAGAGAGAACGGTCATTTCCAACATACCTTCAATTCCTTGCACCTGTCACAGGATGGCTTCCGCCCCTGGAACCCAGGCGGCCGTACACCTGCCATGTTCTGAGTACTAGGATTGGATGACCCTTCTCGCTCTACTTGTACCACTACCCGCTTCTTCTTCTTGAGCGGAGGTTGTGAGGTCACTTCTATATCTCCCATAGACTCGTTTGCGTCTTCAGGTAGCGCCCGCTTTAGAGTTGGAGTGGAAGTCTTTGCCTTAGGTGTGGGAGTCTTTCTCTCCTTTGCCGGCTTTGACACGACAACCTGTATCTCGGTCATCTCCTTATGCCCAACATCCTCCATGGGCGCCGGAGCGAGTACTGGCTCGACCCTTCGGTCTTCTGGTTCGCCTCGGGCAGCCTTTGCCGCCCTATCACTCGCCTCTAATCTTGCCAATAATTGCGCAATTTCGGACTTGTGTTTACAACCAGTCTTCTTCAGCCTACAGTTTTGGCATCCAGCTCTCGGAGGTCCCAGGTTAGATAGCTTGCGGACGTAAGTGCAGCCGTCGGACAATGTAAATGCCTCACCGTCCTCTCCTTCGACCATAGTTGCCTTCCGTTTACCGATGGGGAAGGGATCGCCATCCTCGAAGGTCGGCTGCGGCTGTGGCTTGTTAGGTGGTCGACCTCTCTTCCTCGTGCCCGGGGGAGCCTCAGAGCCATTTGCCCTCTTTTTCGGCCGTGGTTTGGAAGCTCCACCTTCTTCCTGCCATACCTCAGATTCGGAGGAAACCGTGCTTTCGGCACGAATGGCTCGGACCCTAAGTCCCGGACGTCTAGGAGGTTCCGCTTTCCTCGCTTCTTCTTCGCGTGCTCTCTGAGCTCTCCGGAGGGCAGCCCGGCTGGGCCCTTTCTTCGGCCCGTCCTTGGGCCACCAGCTCTCCAAAGCCCATTCTGGAACCCTCTCGCCGTTCGGAACAACTCCCTGACAGGCACGTTTCCAGACACACCAGCGGCCGAACCTCTTGATCCATTCCACAGGCTCCTGGTTAATCGGCGTGGGAATAGCTTTCTTTACCGCCTCTATCTGCTTCCCAGTCAAATTCGGCCTGCGGGATACCATCGAAGTAGTGATCGTGCCACATGAAACAAGTGCGGTCCTCAAAAGGAAGTTGCATAAAGCGGGAAGCCCCTCCAATTCTTGCTGTGTGTATGTCCTAGCAGTCTTGGACGACCGTTGCTTCGTCCGCTTCAAAACTCTCCCACGCCCAAGGGCTTCGTCAACCTCGTCGGAAATCGGATCCTTTACCATGTAGCTATATGCGAGATGCCACATGAGTGTGGTATACTTTGGATACCGCTGACTCAGCTTAGTGTCAGTGACAACCTCGATTCGTTGTACCTTCATCTGCATCGCGTAATGGTTTCGCGTCAAAAAATTGCCGCCGACAACTAGACTATCCCTGGGGGTGTAGACTGCGTGTATCCAGCCAGACGGTATAAACATGGTATCTCCTTTGTTGAGAGTGACGAGAGTGCAAGGATCGCTGATCAGAGTGGGGAAGAAGGTCGTATTCATGTTCGGATCCATCGACCACTTCTCATAAATCTCTAGATTGTGCTCTGTAGGTGGTATTACAAGGAAAACTTTCTCTCCCTCGTAGATGTGATAGAACACCGAGGACCCAGCGAAATCAATGTGGAAATCCGTGAAAGAGTCTGCGACAGACATAAGGACATACTTGCCAACACGAGGCTTCGCTTCAGAGCCCACTGAGGGCGCTGGATCAGGACGCCAAACCTTATCAGCTAAATCCAAATCCCTAGTCACTGGTGTTAACATATATGTTTGTTCAGAGACCAAAAAATTTAACCTACCTCACGACTTGAGGTCTAGAGATCATGGCACCCAACTCAGAGTTCGAAACTTCACAACTTATGCAATTATAGATCACATCCCTCATGTCGCTCTCGAAATAATTGACCAGCTGCTCCATTTGCCATTTGTCATCCTTTTCAGTGGCTTGGCTAAGAACATTGATCATTTCAACGCGAGCCGATTCACCGATTAGCTCGCTAACCCTGCGAACCGTCAAGCCAGATGGGATGATCATGTCCAGGTTGTCGGCTCCTGGGCGTCGCTTCTTAACATCGTATTCACCCTCGCGAAGAGTTTGCTTCAAACGGTCAACCTCTGCAGGGTCAAAGTCCCCATTATCCAATGTCATCTCTGGCAACCGGCTTTCGACCTTGGATGGAGGGCCGGGCGTGGCCGATCTATCGGCCGCACTACCATCACAGGTAGCCAGAGGCGGAGGTGGCGGGGTGGCTAGGCGGCCTGAATGCTCTTCGGATGAGGTTTGTGGTATAGTACTGTCATCCAAGTCCAGGATGGTCACCTCCGGGGATGTGACCCACGGCGCAGGGTTCGACTCTGCCGGAACAATAAAAGGCTGATTCCATCCATTGGGTAAGTCCTCCAGGAACTCGACAGTAACCTGTTCAGGGCGCATGCGAGGAAGCTTATCGTCGGCAAAAGTGAATGTACGGTTCCGAATAATTTCAACATATGGGTGTAGCTTGCCGTCAATAGGATTCTTAATCGGCGCAGAGGATCCATTGTGCAAAGCACTATAATCAATCGCAGTCGTTGGTCGGTTGGATTTCCGTTTCACTGGGCATATCGTGAGATGACTCCAATTGTTTAACAGGTCTGGTCGTGTACTTACTTGTGGAAGGCCCATGTACTTCGGCACATCTCGAGCAGTAAAACTTGTCAATTTTGTTCACCATTTCACTATCAAGGCCGACACAGCGAGAATGATGCCATGTACCACAGCCGTCGCAACCTATCCAAGCAATCTGATCGAATCTGAATCCATGTCCATCCTGATACGGCCCCCGACAGGTTTCGCACTTCTCGTCACCAGGATTCTCCGGTTCTCGCGGGGACTCCCCAGTAGGTGACAGGACTCGCAGTTGTTGGTATTCCGCACCATCTGGTTTATCCTGTTCAGGCTTCGGGGTAGCTGACTCAGATACTCCCACTCTCACTCCAGCAGCTGGCCCTCCAGGACTAATTGCTTCCGGAGGAATCCCGACCTCTACAGCATTGCCAGCGCCAAACACTGGTTCGTCACCAGCCTGATACTAAAAATTAGTAAACTTCTTGTTAGGATACACAAATGGTCAAAATTTGAAGAGAGGGGGAATAAGAATGAAAGAAAGAAGAAAGAAGAAAGAAGAAAAACAAACCGCATTCTCGACCTCGTAGTCTACGCTTCCCTCTCGAATGGTCCTCAGTTCTTCGAGGGTATCAGAAACAAGAAACATTGAATCACGTTGGTTCAACTCCAGCGGCGGACCTCCACTTGCGACACAAGCTCCCAGGGTCTGGGTCCCAGCATCGCCACCGACAAGTAATGGTGGGATCAAGCCACTCTTATCCCGAGCAACCGAGGGCGACGCGGTCGGATCTGTGTCAATCATCATTCCATCCGACTCTGTAGCCCCAAGGTTAGTAAAGAGCCGAGCGTAGACATCCGGACATAACAAACCTCCAATGTTCTCTGCGATGTCCATTTTATCTGCCTCGTTTCCTTGTGGGACATCAGCCTCGCGTTCAGCTGATAACAGAGCCACATTCTCCACATCTACGCCCGAGTACCAAACAATGTCAGCACCCAAAGACATCACCGGAGTGTGTAAAATAGTGACAAAGACAAGTGATCCAAGGGGAATAGCCCATTTTGACACCACTCCAACACGCACTCACCTATAAGACCACCCTCAGGCGACTGCTCTCTCTTATTAAGAACGGCACTGTTATTCTGTGGGGCCTCTGGTGCTAGTACCGAGAACCTATATTAACATTGTATAGCAGATGCAGGAGCACGCCACTAAGGCAAACATACCCGGGAGAGAGATTGCATTGACATTGCTAGCTGCAAGGGCTTCTAGAGCAGCAGGCGCGTGTTGGGCATCAAGCTCCTTGGTCGCTGCCATCCCCACAGTAGATTCCATAGATTCCCCGATCAAGTGCTGTGAGACAGCAGAAAAATCCACCGCTAGAGAAGCCCGAATCAGGCGAGCAGAGAATGGAACTGCATCAGATGAAACTTCAGCGGACACACCGTCAATTTTCCTTGGAGACTGGCGCTCGTTCAACTCTTTGGCCCAAAGCCTCCTCTCGGCCGTCGATTCAGGAGTCAGCCTGCGAGTTTCTTGCCCAAGGACGAGAGCTTGATATTCAGTGGTCGGCTGAACAGGCCCACCCACAGTTCCTATCTTACTCCCAGAGTGTAGTTCTGGATAAACTCCAAAAGCATCATTATCTTTGGTAACTGTAGATCCAGTAAAAGCAGCGGTACATTGAGGAACTGTCACCGGTGTCGTAGGACGAGACGGATAAGGTGAATAAGCTGGTGACGGACTTGGTGGTTCAGCTTCCGGTGGGGGGAAATAAGCCAGAGGGGAGGTTTGAAGAGGTGCCGAACGATGTTCCGAGGCGGGGCTCGAATTGACCCATCTAATATTACTAGAGGGCCGGCCGCGCCCACGCCCTCGATCATTGCGTGTAGACTTGGGGGTTCCCCTCACTGCAACTTCGTCGCGTGTTGAGCCGTCCCCCGTTTTCTTCCTCCTTGTCCGTTTGGAGGTCCGTTTGGGGCTCTGACCCACGGAAACAGTAGGGTGATGGAATGGCGGTATAGGCCTGGGTTTGTAGGATGTGGATGGAAATTCGGAGAGCTGGTGGGAAGGCCCGCCGTTCGGAGCGCCATTCGGAAGATTTACAGCGGATGAAATAAGCCCAAGACTCGAAGTAGGAGGCGAGTAGGATGGAGCGGTTGATGCGATTGGGGCAGCAGCGAAAGTGGACGTGCGGGGCGTTGGAAAGATGGTAGGAGTGTAGGCAAGCGCGATGTCCGCAAAGGCCAGCATAGGGTTCGAACTCGCCTCGGCCGAGTACAAGGGAGGAGATGGAAAGGTATGCGCAGGTGCAGACATACTCGTCGGATGATTGTACAGTGTTCTGCCATTAGAGGCGGGGGTACTGTTAAATGGGGAAGATTGGAATAGTGGGATGGGGGCGTAAGGCGCGTCTTTCGGGATTGTAGGACCTGCGATGGGTGAGAGGGGCTCGACAGCGTTCTGCGCAAACTCCGGCGGAGGGGTACGAAAGCCAAAGCGCGAGCCGTAAGGTAATTTGACGGAATAGTCCTCCATCGCTGGTGTTTCGGTCATCCGATAGGGGGGCGCAGCTGTGTAAATTGACGATCAACCACGACCTCCACTGGAGCCGAACAAGCGACGAGGTGAAGTGGGACAAGAGGGACCAGGTTGGAAGCGCGGAGTATCCCCTTCACGACGAAGTAATTAACGAAGGAATTAGGCGAGAGGGGGGGTTAAAAGAAAGCAGAAACGAATGTGGATCTCAAGAAGGGAAGCGCTATGTTAGGAGTAGGTGTGGTGGGTTGGGGAAATTAGTGGTGGGGGGATGAATGATGATGGGGGGTGGTGTTGGTACGGTGTGGTGGTGGTGGTGGTGGTGGTTGTAGAAGGTGTTTATGTTTGCAGGGAGGTTGAGTTAGAGTGAGGGTTCGGACTGGGGGGGGGGGGGGGAGAGTAACCGATTGTGTGCGCGGGATATAGGAGGAGGGAGGGGGAGCTCAGGTTGGCTAGGGTACAATAGTGGGACCCCGTGTATGGTCACATACAGCTAAACGTGCTGCTTCCTATATGTCTAGCGGGCGGAGGTGGATGGGAAGGGCCGCAGCAAAGGCAGTGGCTCTCAATGTATCATAACTGCAAGCATAACTCAACGCATAAAAGGGCAGAGGGCTGCACAGTTATCGAGAACTAGGGATTCAAATGTACAAAAAAACAGCAGGACACGAAACCGCCTCCCTCCATACATACATACATATATATATCTAGATAACCTTACATAGCTTTCCATTCTTATTGTTTCTAGAGCGCTGGGTTACGCCCTACCAGAGACCCTCAATCTCGAGTCTCCCTCTCTGGTGGGCAGGAAAAGAGAGGAAGGGAGACCAGGTGCAGCTCCCGCTTATTCCAATCTTCCCTTTACGGACTAGAGAGATATTCCCAATGGATGACTAAGATGAGGCTCCTAATGGAACTCACCCTTGCACCTCTAAAAGTTGAAAAAGGGTGCTGAAGGAAATGAGAAAGAAATAGTCACGTCTGCTCGTCATCTCTCTCCAGCCTGAATCTGATCAAAGTGACAATTGGGTAGTGATCAATACTCCCCCCCCGCGCTCCCTTCTTCCTTTCCCCCTCTCCCTCCATCCTTCTTCTCGAGCATCCACCCCCTTCTCCTTTCACACCCTCCCGTTTCCTCCAATTATCATAATTCTTCACAACTTGTCCAATCCCTCGTGTTTCGAGCCTATATCGTCTATTTTCTATCCATTTCAGACTGCGAGCTTCGTTCTCGCATATCCGAAAAAAGCACGTCCGAATACAAATACGTATGTAGCCGTCACCATCACTACTGTCGTTGTGACTATTGCTACCGCGGGCTATTCTTTCCCCCTCCACCATTTCTCCCTATTTCCATGTTATCCCCCTTCCTGGAAATATTACCCCCAATGTTATATTCGCTCACCACTTCATTTACCACTTTTTTCATTCAATCCTTGCCCTACATCAAGAGCGTTTCATCTCAAAAACTTGAGGTTTGGTATTTTTTAGTTTAGGCTATCGCATCCGCCACTGATAGACCCCAAATTTGCAGCCATAATTATAAAAGACGATTCAGTGGCTTCAAACTCACAAACTGCCTAGCTTCACCCCGCGCACGCCTCTCTTCGCTTATCTCAAGATCTCGTCTCCGTCAATCCGGATCCGCCCCTCCACCAGGATTGCTCAAACTAAGTGCAATACCTAAGGCAACCACTAGTCACGATACCGTCCGACGCACTCCGTACCCCTTCCCAGCTCAAAGCACAGCTCTCGATCCTAATAACAAAGGAATTTTTTCAAATTCAGACTCCACCTTTCTCACGTCTGCCTTCTCCCCCCGTCCTCGCCTTCGTTCTGTTTCATCAAGATTCTTTGTTTCGTTCCAACGATAGTTGGCTGTATTTCAAACGAACCCTTCCCCATGTTTCTCTCAACCTCACTTTTTTTTCATTCTCACTTATATCCCTCTTCTGGTCATAATTTACTCTCGTTCACCCAGCTGACATTTATTTGCAGCTGTTGGAGAAGAAGGTTGAGCCTTTTCTCTGTCCTCTCGCTTCATTTACATTCTATTTTTTTCCTTTCTTTCTTTCCTTCTTTCTTCCTTTCTTTCTTCCCCTTCTGTTTGCATTCTATCCACCCCGGAAAGCTATCTAAGGATTGCAGACACCAAAAAAATTTAACCCTTTCCACCAAAACTATTCGGACCCAACATCATGCAAGCTACCTCCGACCCACCAGAAGCCCCCTCTTCCTCCCCTCCCTCCCCGGCATCAACTCCCCCAAGTCCTCTGCTCCCGTCGCCGCCTCTACCCCCTCGGCGAACACATCCCTTCTCAGCATCTCTTCCCCCACCTACCCCGAGCCATTCCGTTTGGCAATGCTGCTCGTGCAGACAGGTGTACCGTTTCTCCGCGGCCCGAAATCGTTGTCTGCACTGCTCACATAGGTTCTGCAAGAAGTGTCCGGATGAGCATGACCACAAGGGTTGGAAAGTTTACATAAAATTCTGGACCTCGATCACCCCTTCATTGAGGAAGCCGTCAGGGCCCTCCGAGGAAGATGGATGGGGAGATGAAGTTATGTTCTGGGAACCCCTTCAGAATGCAGTCGCCGCAGGTGATATTGACGAAGAAGCGAGTTCCACTTCTTCCGAGAGTCCTGAATCCCCCACCGAGGAAAGAGAGGAGAGCGGTTGGGGTTCCGATTGGCTCTTTGAAAGGGATAATGTGGTAGATAGTGGGACGCAGGTTAAATTGGCCCCGATGGCCCCGTATCCACTTCAACGCCGATACTCACATCCTTCTACGGAACAGTTCCCACGTCCTACCACTCCGCTGCAGGTACTAATAGAAAAGGAAAACAGACCACCCTCCTTAAGCACCGACATTGTTGGTGTGGATAAGGAAGGTATTCTAGATGATGCACCCGGTGGGGCGATCATCGCCACATTTGAAGAGCTTTCTTGAGGGCTTCCTCCTACTAAGGCCTTGCTGGCGATATGGGCTTTACACTAACCTAACTAGGACAGGGTCTGGGTGGAACATCTTGTCCTTAGCATTGTATTAATTTAGTTTACTGTTTTACTTCTTGAGGGTTAACCCTCATGAATTTATTTTCTTGTAACGACAGCGGTGATTTGTAGATAGCCCTGGCTGTCGTATATGAAGCTATGTCTAGAGCACTGCCATGCGGTGTGCGTGGCTACATCTGGGATCCCCGCAATTGATGAGATTTTTTCTGTGTTTCGAGCCTGTAATACGTTTAGAACCACATGATGGCGCGTTTCAGGGTTTTCGCTGGCTATGCTGATGGGAATTCTGCTTTTCTTCTATTCAACGTGCTCAATCCTTTCGCGATAAACTCCATGAAGAATGCTCTTGTCACCGATCATTAATTCTCACTCGATGCAAGTACCTGTAGGGCAGAATACTACTCACACAGCTCCAGTACCATATAAATTCAAATTACTCTGCTCCTTTCACAGTACGAACCGTTTCTCATTCCCCCGATGATTTATTAATATTATGGATGAAATTTTGTTAGTTGGCTGAAGACACTTCTCTACGGCATCCTCTGAGATTGAACTGCAACCCCTGTAAAAAAATGTTTCACAAACCCTTCTAGCATCACCGCCAAGCCTCTTGCGGCTTAAAATTATCCCACCATCCCACCATATCATGCTACGGTGTTCATCTATCACCCCGCCGATTCCTTCACCAGCCGATTGGCCAATAACCCCCACCAATCCGACCAGTGAAGAGGGGAAAATGCTAGAACTCCACATCTGGGGGCCCTCCTTCACCCTGCCCTCAATTTCTCCTCAATCGCTCTCCGCAATCGCCTATCTGAACCTAACACAAGATCCCACCACTTGGACCTTGATCCCCAGCAGCAATCCCCTTCTCTCTCCGAGCCGCGAGCTCCCAGCGCTGCGCGATAGCACAGTCTGGGTACCTGGCTTCCATGGAATAATCGAGTACCTCCGTCACAAAAACGGCTCGGCCCTAGACGATGCACTAGTCAGAGAGGAGAGAGCAGATGCACTCGCGTTCGGAACATATATCGAGAGTGAAGGTGGGAGGCTACTGGACTTGTCGATGTACCTGGCCGACGAGAACTTTGATGTTCTGAGGGGAGTCTTTGCCAAATTACTGCCCGTGCCCGCGAGATATTACATTCCTGGAGTTTTACGGCGGGAGGCGAGGGGGAGGTGCGATGGGTTGATTCCTGCTTCCTCTTCTTCTTCTTCTGTGAGTGCTACAGATATTGCCACGCGGCTCCCTTTGCCTTCGGCAATGACGGCTACGGCTCTGCCCGCTACGAAGGAGAAGATTTTAACGAAGGCCGCGGCAGAGAGGATTAAGCTGGTAGCGATTGCAACGGACTTCCTCGGGGCAATACAGTCTCGCCTAGGCGGGGGGAGGTACTTTTTCGGTGACGAACCCAGTTCACTGGATTGCCTGGCTATTGGGTACTTATCACTGGGGTTATACGCGGAATTACCGAACGGGTGGTTGAGAGATGAGATGCTTGCTCGACATGGCCGATTATGCAAGTATGTTAATGATGTTCGGGGGCAGATGCTCGGTGGTAGTGTGGATGTTGTGGCGGTAATGTCCGGCCAAGCGACAATGACGACGTCGTCCGGGCGAGTTGCGGGTGGAGGATTACCATGGGGGATCGTTGAGCCCCAGTATGTGCCCTGGGTTACGGGATTTTTCCTCAATGGAGTGATGGAAATGGTTGGAATTACGTCTATGGAAGGATGCAGAACTGGGAGGGACGAAGAGGAGCAGCCACGTGAGAAGGAAGAGAGAATGAAGAGCTTGCAGAGGTGGGAGACTACAAAGAAGATGGCTGTGGTAGTTGGATGCATTGGCGCGTTCATCGGGCATTGCGTCTGGAGCGGGTTGATTACGATGGAGCTTAGTGGGAGGGGCAAAAATGAAGTCGCTGGAGGTGTGGCGGGCAGCAGCAGGGGCAGGGAGGACGACGATGAGAAAGATGCTGCGAATGAGATGAGGTTGTTAGAGGGGTTTGGGTCTGCAGAGGCTATTCTGGGCCTTGGTAAGAGAGAACCTCACCCCTAAAGATGAGATAGATGAAGCTATTGATGAGGTGTTTGTTCGTGGTGTGAACGAGGAGGAGGGGGAAGGGGAGGGTTCGGGCAGAAAAGTAGTGAATCGCTAGCGTACCGCAATTGGGGGGAACTCGTATTGTATTTGTAAACTACTGTAATAAAATATCTCCGCTGTGATACCACCTGGCGCCCTATCGGTGTCGGATAGAATTTCAACCCCTAAGTGCATCACTGAAACTCACCCGAAGCTGAGGGTTGAGCTTACGCTGCCGTTTACGGAAACAGGAGAGATGAGCGTTGCGACCTAATCCGGAACATCAGTCAAACGGCCGGGGGGCACAAACAACCATCTGACATCGTTGCGGAGGTGCGAGTTCAGATTCCCGGACAGGAAATCCAACGGCCAGGAAATCTTGAAGAGAGCTGTGCTTTATAAACCAGCGCATCCAGCAAGCAAAACCCGTTGAAGGATAACTTTTCAAGCGCAGCGCGCATCTTCTGGTTCTTTTACACCGCTTTCCTCCCTCCCTTCCATCCTACCCTCTCCTTCTCTCCCTCTCTCTCTCTCTCTCTCGCACTCTCCCTATCACCCGCAATCTATCCCATAATGCTAACCTGGTACCGCACCGCCCTAACCAAGCGCCCCATCCTAACCCAATGCCTCTCAACCTCCTTCCTCTTCGCCGCCGGTGACGTAATCGCCCAACAGGCCGTCGAGCGAGAGCGCGACGCCGACGGCTCGCCAATGCACAACCCGTACCGCACCCTGCGCATGGCCATCTACGGCGGCGGCGTATTCGGCCCCCTCGTGGTGAACTGGTACAAATTCCTGCAGCGGGCGGTGCGCATCCCGACCTCGCCGAACCTGGAGATTGTGTCGCGCGTGGCGCTGGATCAGGCCTTCTTCACGCCCGTCAACCTGACGCTCTTCTTCTCCAGCATGGCTACGATGGAGGGGGTTATGGGCGACGATGGGAAGCAGCTTGGCACGCGGGAGAGGGTGGGGAAGAAGTTGCGGGATAATTGGCTGCAGGGGTTGAGGGCGAATTGGACGGTTTGGCCGGGGGTTCAGTTGGTGAATTTTAAGTTTGTACCGTTGGAGCATAGGCTTTTGGTGGTTAATCTTGTTAGCCTTGGTGGGTTTTGCTTCTTGTTGTGTGCATTGGATGGAGGGAGGGCTAATGGGGAGAGAGAGAGCGGTTTAGGATGGAATTCGTATCTGAGTTATTTGAATCAGCAGCAAGGGAAGGACAAGGAGGGGGATGAGAAGAAGAAGGGGAGGGAAGTACTGTGACGGATTGGGGGGGGGGGGGGTTGTACTTGCCCCAAGGAAGAAGAGTTCACGCGCCGGCGCGGTGTGATGGGGCATATAGTACAATGCACGACGGAAAGTAGAGGTTAAGATACCGTATCCTAGAGCATAGATTTCCTTCCTTCCTTCACACACACAGCCTTGTGCACTATACGTAGAAATAAAAATACTACACTTTGCAACCGCCTTATTTACTCTTCCCGTGTGACCATGCCATACCAGGAATTTCCTCTGACGTTGGTGAAGACAGCTGCTGTCGCATAGACTAAGGGCAAAAAAGTGTGGGAAAAAAAGTAGCCGGAGCCTCAAGATTTGGTGGTAGTGCCATAGTGGGCAAAGTGCTGTATCATGGTTGTGTCCAGTAGACTACGGCACCAACCCCACCCGAGCATTCGTCCTGCCGAGTAGTGCCGTACTCGAGTATGATACCCCACTGCACACAATAAACCCCAAACAACAGAACAATTCCCCCAGCCTGCAGGGAGTACCATATTGTACCGACTCATAACAGCAAGGTTATCGGTGAAGCGAACTTACCACGATACCCGAATACAAGCAGATACAAGGAAAAAGGCACCATGCAACCCCCCCCCCCCGAGCACTCCTTCTACTCTCTCTATCTATCCCCGACCACCTACCCAGCCCTACCCTACCAACCCAGAAACCCCCCCCCCCCCCCCGCCCAGCTACCATAAGCCACAGCCCTAAAGCACTGCACCATACTCCATCGATCCAAGCCCATCAGCGAGAATGAACGCTTGCACTAGTATCATCTGCACAGTACTTTAGCAAAGCTCCAATCAAGCAAAACCACCACAGCCACCACCAATCCCACTCACGAATCACAACCTCTCACTCGAAAAGCATTGCTCAGGGCTGAGGCTGAGTGGACTATTAATATATAATCAAGTTAAGCTTATTCGTCGTCGATGATGGGGGGGTATGATATGCGAGGGTTTTTTGTTTTCTTAGTGACCTTTTGAGTCAAATGAGCTGGCGGTGGATGGTGGATGGTTTGGTGGATGGTTGTGGTATAATATAAGAGGGGAGTATAATAAGTCTCTTTAGTTTCTGTTTTTTTTTTTGCTATGCGTGGAGTTGTCCGTGAGGGTGGGTGTGTGCTATCATAGTAGCTAGTAGTTTAGCACCGCTGTGTTGAAAGAAAGTATTTTGAGGTGGTGGCTTTTTTGTTCTTTTTGGTATGATACCTCCTCCTCCGTCGTCGTCGTCGCTGCCAGTACCGTAGTTCAAAAGTATGTATAATATCTTGCTAATTCGCTTTGAGTTATCGGCATTAATTACAGCTACAGACTACAAGAGCAAGCGCAACCCACCAACCTCCCCCACCAACCAACCTCTCCATCTCCGCAGCTCCCGTGGGGAATAATACCAACAGCACCACAGGCCACCACCACCCGGAAGACCACGTACACCGCTATTGTACTGTACTCCTACTCCTTTCTCGCTGGATATATATACATCTATTAACACAAAGGCATCTACAGCTCTAACAGCCGGAGAAATCGCCGGAATCGGGATCGGTGGTTTGGTGCTGGGGGTGGTGTTGGCTTGTATGTGCATGGCTTATGGGCGTAGGGGGGAGGAGGGGAGGGGGAGGCGGGGGGGTTGGGATTGTGTTGAGGGGTTTGGAGATTGTATTGGGGGGGTTGGAGAGTGTATTGGTGGGTGCAGTGGGTGCGGGTGTGGGTGTTGAGGGGGTTGTGGGGTGCTGTATGATAGATACTGTAGGATACTGGTGGAGTGTATGATAGAGGGATAGATGGGTGATGGATGGGTTTGGAGAGTTGTGGGAGGGGGCGGCCTCGTTTCTTTGTTTTGCGCGTGGTAGGGGATGGATGTATAGTACTGTGCCGGTGGTGGTGATGGTAGATTGGGGGCAGGGTATGGTGTGGATGGCAGGAACCTGCCCTCGCTCGCGGCCAACCTGGTATAAAAAATTTAAGTCTCTTTTTGACGATACAAGAAAGTTTCCTCTGCAATAGATTAAAAAAAACTACCCTCCAAGTCCATGATTCTTGATTTCCCATAGAGCGAGGCCATGTAGTGTAGCAAGTTCTGGTTGTTATTATTATTAAAGTTAGAAGTCGGAATTGAGCACGTCGCTCAACTTCACAAGTATCATACTAAATAGTCCCCTGGATTCCCGGCATTGGTTTTGAATTTGCCGATGGGATCAGTGAGGTGGAAGTGATTAACTTAGTGGCTTTGGAAAGGGGATTCTCAGCAAACCCGCCGGGGGGATTATTTTCGAAGCCTTTTTCTCGGATGTCCACCGCAAAGTCTCTAATATCTTGCAAGTATGATAGCACTCAACCATTCGGATCATGACAAAATTCGTAGAGCTTGTGTATGATATCTCTCAGAAGGACTACTACCCAAAAGCACCCTACCGGCATCCCCTCTCCTCCTTTACTCTCATTATTGCCCTATAAAATATATAGATGTATGGACGATCACTTAGTGCAACTGCCCAAGATTAACGGAATCCTGCAACACCCCCACCCCCCCACTTTTCCACTTGTTCCTAATCGATCAGCGCTCCTCATCCTTGTCTCGCCACCCAAAGTTTTCCGCCCTTTTCTACCATGGTACTGTCGGTCACGTGGATGACCATGGGGAAAAGTTACGCTGGAACAACAGAAAACATCGTGAATGTTTGATATACAATACCGTTGTTTTGTTAGCTTAGCTCCATAGAAAAAGGGGGTACGGTATTTGAGGAGGACAACCCGAGCGCTCCAGAGACAACATCATCTATCCGCAAAAAATATCTGCATCCCCCCCCCCCCTTTTCATCAATTTTCATTGTGGTTTTTCTTTGATTTTTTATCTCGTTTGACCCTGGCTGTGGAATCGTGAAGAAGTGAAGCGGGTTTGCCTTGCTTCGGAAGTTCCTATTTCCCACCCAAGGAACGAAAGGACATGCGGTAGTACCGGTACCCGAGTACTCCATCCATCCAGGGCTGAATGCTTGCTTACTTACACACACCCTGCCCAGCAAACTCCCAGCAAAAAGCTCCAGCACAGCCACCACCAAATAACCACGCACCAATCACGACGTCTCACTCGGAAAGTGCAGCTGAAGGAAGGAAGGATGGAAGGAAGGATGGCGACAGGCGGAGTGGAAGTGTGGTGCTATTAATACTTGAGTTATGCTTATTCGTTGGGCGGGGGATGCGAGGGTTTTTTGTTGTGGCCTATTGGGCTGGGTGAGTGAGCTGGCGGTGGATGGTTAGGCTGAGGGGTATATAAGAGGGAGTATAGGTCTTTAATTTCTGGCCTGCTATAGTAGATATTTGGCTGTGGAGTTTGCCCGTGGGTGTGTTCTGTCATAGCTAGTAGCACCGCTGTGTTGAAAGAAAGAAAGAAAGAAAGAAAGAAAGAAAGCGTGATGTGGGTGGACAGGCGTTTTGGCGTGATGGCTTTTTTGTTCTTTTTGGTACTTTCCTCCTCCTCCTCTGTCGCTGTCGCTGCTGGTAGTAGTTGAATAATAGTAGCTTGCTAATTCGCTCTGAGTATCGGCATCACAGCTATACTCTACAATAGCAGCCGCAAGCGCAACCCACCAGCCTCCCCCCACAACCAAGCGTTCCATCTCCGTATCCCCCGTAGGGAATAATACAAGTAACGGCACCGCGGGCCACCACCATTGTACTGTACTCCTCTTCCCCTTCCTCCTGCTACCCCTCCTCCCCATTCCCCGGTGGATATAATCTATACACACACATACATCTAACACAAAGGCATCTATCTACAGCTCTATCAGCCGGCAAAATCGCCGGAATCGGGATCGGCTGTTTGGCGCTGGTAGCGGTATTGACTTGTATGTGCGTGGCTTGCGGGCGTAGGGGGAAGGGCTCAGGGGGGGGCTGTGTGTGTGGGTGTTGAGGGGGGTTGTGGTGATATGATGCTGGTGGAGTGTATGATATGATATTATGATAGATGGGTGATTGATGGATTTGGAGATTTTGGGAGGGGTTTGGTGGGGGTGCTTTGTTTTTTCTGTTTTGCGCGTGGTGGTGGTGAATGGATGTACTAGTACCGTATGCTGGTGATGGTATGGTGCGGATGGAGAAAACCTACACTCACGAACTGACCTGGTATAAAATTTCTGGTCTCTTTTTGAAAAGGTATGATGCGAGAAGGTTTTTCCTCTGGTAAAATTATTTTCAAACAATAGATTAGAACTACCCTCCAAATTCATGATTTTTGATTTCACATAGAGTAAGGTCATGTCGTGTAGCAAGTTCTGGCCGTCGTTGAAGTTAGAGTCGGAATCGAGATGTCGTTCAACCTTACAAGTATTAAACGGCCCTCTGCAACTGGATTCTATCGTAATCATTGGTTTCGACCTTGCTGGATGAAATGAGAGTGAGATAAAAGTGATTAGTAACTTTGGAAAGGGGATTCTCGGCAAATTCGCCGGGGGGGATTATTTTTGAAGCCCTTTCTCGGATGATGATTCGGCGTGTCTAGATTTTCAAGGAGGTTTTGCTCCGTGTTGCAGTGACATGCACACACCCCAGTGACCCCCACGCTACACGAATCAGAATAATCCCGTGCCGTGCGCACGCCACGACGCCGCCACATGCAGTTTCACGAAAGGAACGCCACAATTCTGCGCATAATATGATAGACGCCTTTTTCATTCCTTTGCTTTTACAGTCTCTTGCGGCGTCGCGGGGTTCTCGGGTCGCGAGAGTGGCTGCATAAAAACTGGGCAATTGCATAATATACAGGAGTGTGCTTGCACAGTACTTGAGACGAGATTATTGTAGATTGGAATAGAAACTGTGACCTTGAGAGCAAGCGTAGGAATGGTATCGTCAAGCTCAGGGCTGGGCTAATGGTATGATAGATTAGCAAAATCCCATTGAAGCCACCAAGACGGGGAAAAAGGTCGCTAGGAAGGATGCAATGCCGCCACTCTCGGGACTCGAGAATTTTGCGAGGGACTATAGACCATCGGCGATTTCTCAATTGTTTAATATCATAGTTCTCCTTCGTGACATTCTGCTGTGCCCTGTATCGGACGGAGAAGTAGATTGGGCCTAAAGGTGGATCGCTCTCTACGAATTCTCTCTCTTTTTTTTGACGGGGGCGGCCCGTCCGATTCGGCTTGGGAAAGTGGGGCGGATGGAACCTATGGTATCATATTTGGGTACTTATTGCGTTGGGAACAACCTCCCGAGTTGCTCTTGCAAACTTTGCCTTTTTCTCTCGCTCTCCTCGTGGTTTATTTGTTGGATGTCGATTGAGATTTCTGGGTGCTGATTTTTTCTTCCCTTCCTTTCTTTTTTTTTCCTTCTCTTTTCACTTTTTTTTTCGCTCTTTTTTTTTTTGCTTCTTTGGTTGCTACAGTAAGTGGGATTGGGCGCTCGTGGGGGAAGAAGTATGGTCTGAAAGTGGGTTGTGAATTTGTATGGGCGCTGGTGCTAGAGCAGATCCTGCCTGCGTTGGTCGAGAGCGGTTCCTATCTTGAGAGGGAATGGTGGCAAAAGAGGAAGGCGTTGCTCTTATCCGGGTTAATACTGTGCGTTGTTTGGTTTTCTGTTTGGGTTGGTTTGCGCTATGTGGTGATAAGGTGGAGTTGCTGAGCTGTTTTGCGTTAGGGACAGATGGAGGAGGGAAGGGGGTGGAGATGGCTTTCTTGTCCTGATACTTTCGTAATGGGTGGCTGGTGGGTTGGTGTTGGTGATAATTCACAAAGTTCTCGTGCACTGGTATTGTACGAGTACAAGTGCCAGGAGATGTTTTGGTGCAAGACAAGGGCGGTTGACCAACGAAATACTGGAGTAATCTCTGTATTTCACGAAAACCTCTCCCTGGACATAGGGTAAATATCTTGAAATCCACTGTCTCCGTCGGCTGGGTTAAAAGCTGTTGGGAGAATTAGCATAAATCCACTGGATGTGCTGGATCTCGTTAGCTGGAATTGGGAATTCTGCTACTGTAACTTGTCAAACTAAACTTGTGCTGGGCTGACAGGGCTAGTGGGTTCGGGAGATATTACAATAGCAGGGCAGGGGTGAAGAGATGCTTGTTTGTGCCTCTGTGGGAGCATACCGATTGACCGCCTTTGGTCTGCAGGTACCTACTCACCGTGAGCTTGCGGAAGGAGAAGCTTAGCATCACCAACCACGAGAGCCTCCCCGTCCCCACGCCGTCACTTCATTGCGCCACATAGCATCAAATTGGCCATCCCGATGGGGGGCTATAATCCTATCATCAAATAATATTATCACATCGTGTCGTATCGTGCTCGCGGGGCGCCTCAAGGATTCACTCACCAGCGCCAAGACCGTTATTCTCTTGTCGCATCCGGCCGTGCTGCGGGGGTGTTGAGTTTGAGGTTGGGTTAGGTTGGGCTGTTTTCCAATTACCCTCCCGCCATCTTCCTTTTCTCCCGTGGATCTTGGTGATGATTTGTTACTCTTGGTACTGCTTTTCCTCTCCTTCCCACCTTTTCTCAAGCTACCGGACACTTGTGCCAATCTCCTCGGACCCCGGTTTGGATAAGGGGATTGATCTTTCGAGACCAAGGGCCATCGCTTTTATTCTTGTTTTCATTTTATTTACTGAGGCCCCTCCGATTGAGTTCTCCTGCTCCAATTGGGGTCGGAATTGAGGAAAAAGGCTGTTTTCCACTACGTGGGTTTTACATCATGAAGTATGTTTCCTTGGAATCCTCGCTCCGCTTTGCCTCACCCCCTGCTTTGAAGGAGTGGTGTAGCTAAGCTTTCGTCTGCTTAGGTTCGGTCAGCAGCTTCGGACGTCTTTGATCAAAGGTTTGTTTTGTTTTCCGGCCCCGAGAAAATGCCCTTCCTTCCGCTGCAATTGCTCACACCTTTTCTACAGATTACTACTACCACTACATCTCCTACGATGACTTGAAATTCGAGCTCAAGTCCCGCCTCTACCCGCCCGGCACCAACCCTGCCTCCTCCACACCAAGGACGTGGACAGAAGAGGACGAGAAGGCCTTCGTGGAGGTCCTGGAAGCGGAGCTGGACAAGGTCTTTACCTTCCAAAAGGTCAAGTCCGGCGAGATCGTTCGAAGGATTAAGGCTTCCGAGAAGGAGGTTGAAGACGTCGTCAAGCAGCTGGACTCACGGCCCCCTGCGCGCAGGGAGAATCAGGCCGTAGCGGGTGCTAGCGAGGGGAGGGCGGGGGAGGCCCCGACTGGTCCGACCGAGGAGGACTTTGAGATGCTCGAGGAGGACCTGAGTGATATTATCGCTGATGTTCACGACTTGGCCAAGTTTACCCAATTGAACTATACGGGGTTTCAAAAGATTATCAAGAAGCATGATGTGGGAAAAAATTTTCATCACTTTTCTTTTTCTGGACAGAGCCCCTAGTGAGGTTGATATCTAGGCCGTGGCTGACCGATAGCAGAAACAAACCGGGTGGCCGCTTAGGCCCATCTTCTCGGCAAGACTCAACGCAAAGCCATTCTTTAAGGATAACTATGACGCTTTTATCGTGAAACTTTCGAAATTGTACGATCTAGTGAGGACTAGGGGGAACCCAACTCAGGGTGATAGTAGTGCTGGAGGCTCTCAACAGAACTTTATCAGACAGACAACAAAGTACTGGGTTCACCCGGATAATATTACGGAGCTGAAATTGATCATTCTAAAGGTATGGCGTGGAACTAAGTAGGTCGATTTACTCGGATAATGCTGATTGCGTCTGGATAGCATCTGCCGGTGCTCGTGTTCAACCCGAATAAGGAGTTTGAGAAACAGGATTCCGCAATCTCGTCGATCTATTACGATAACCGGGATTTTGAGCTCTACCTCGGGCGTTTACGTAAGGATGAGGGTGCCGAGGCAGTTCGTCTTCGGTGGTACGGTGGGATGGACGTTTCGACCGTTTTTGTGGAGCGAAAGACTCACCGTGAGGATTGGACTGGAGAGAAGAGTGTCAAAGCGCGGTTTGCGCTGAAGGAAAAGAATGTCAATGCCTTCCTCAAGGGTGAGTATTCGGTTGGACAGGCCTTTGAGAAGATGCGAAAGGAAGGGAAGAAGAACGTCAAGGAGATTGAAGCTCTGGAAGCCTTGGCGAGGGAAGTGCAGTATACCACCCTCGCCAAGGAATTGTCCCCCGCTGTCAGGTCGTTTTATAATCGTACTGCGTTCCAACTGCCGGGTGATGCCCGGGTGCGTATCTCGCTTGATACGGAGCTGTCTTTGATCCGTGAGGATAATTGGGATGGGACTAAGCGCTCTGGCGATAATTGGAGGCGAATGGATATTGGCATTGATTGGCCATTCAACCAACTTCCTGCTAAAGATATTGAGCGTTTCCCGTACGCCGTTCTGGAAGTCAAGCTGCAAACTCAAGCCGGTCAGGAGCCCCCAGAGTGGGTTCGAGAGCTCACCTCCTCCCATCTTGTCGAAGCGGTTCCTAAATTCTCCAAATTTATTCACGGAACGGCGACCTTGTACCCGGACCAGATTGACTTGCTTCCTTTCTGGTTACCCCAGATGCATATTGACATCAGGAAGCCTACAACTCACAAGTTCGGAATTGAAAGGCCGAATCAGACTGGTAGCGGTTCTTCGGATGATCCTTTCGACTCTGACGAGGATGCTAGCGACGTTGAAGGATCGCGTCTGTCCCGTGACCCTTCGCGGAGATTGATTGATGCTCGAGAGCCAATGAACGAGACTGACCGTGTCGAGAGGACCAATGGCGGAGGTAGAGGTGTTCAAGATGAAGAAGAGCGTGTGGGAGATGCTCCCAGAGAGGAGTATCCGCTCTACGACAGCGAAGATGATGACTCTGAAGATGAAACCGGGACAAGAAATGGTGCAAGGAAGAGGAGCTTGGGGAAGAGAGTCAAAGGGGCTGCCGGAAAGGTCTGGAGCGGCCTGGGAGCAGCAGCTAGACGAAACACCACTACTACCGTTATAAACCCTCAAGCACCGGTTCAAGGAATGACATATTCTCGAAAGTTCAAGGCTCCCCCGGGCAAACGTAACCCCCCTTTCCTCCTACAATTACTTTGAGTATCATTGCTAACCGCCTCATCACAGGTATCTTCGTCCCCGTTCGCGTTGAGCCAAAAGTCTACTTTGCGGCAGAGCGTACCTTCCTCTCGTGGTTTGAGTTCTCGGTCTATCTGGGCGCAATTGCAGGCACGCTCCTGAATTTCGGCGACAGACTATCGATGTACTCTGCCTGGGGCTTTACCGTTGTAGCCGTCTTGGCTCTCCTGTACAGTATGGGGCTTTACCTTTGGCGCGTGGATAAAATTAGTAAGAGACGGGCTGTGAGGTATCATGACAAATATGGACCCACGGCGTTGTGTGGGCTTTTGCTGGTGGCGGTGGGGTTGAACTTTTGGTTTAGGTATGGGGAAATGATTTAGGTTGGAGGTCTGTTGAGGCGGGGGGTAATGAGGTTGGTTGATGATTATGGGTAGAGGGGAGCGATGGGTTTTGTCCATCCGGGATTGACATTTTGTAGTAATCGTAGTGCCTTTTTTGCGGTTTTTCTTTTTTCTTTTTCATCTTTTCCATCTTTTCTTTGAGGTAGTGAGTTAAGTTAGTTGCTTCGTATACCCGTGAATTGATTGATTAATATGAGATGATATTAGATGGGGTGGTGTGTTTCTTAGTATTTCTGAGTGGTGTCACCTGAACTCCCTCCTGTATTCAGTTCCCATAGCATTACCACCCCAAGACATGCTACCTGTGCTGTACCCGTCTCAAACTACCCCCACCCCTCTCTTGATATCCAAGCACTACAAGCCATCTGAGCCACAATTCCATCACCCAGCCCTAATCGTGCATGTGCCGGGGGAGAGGCGATGATGGTGCACTTTTCCGCGCTACAGCAAACTCACCCGGAGCGTGGCGAGTGATAATGCATGAACCACCAAGAGGACCTATGCCGTCACTGCCTACCAAGAGATGGAATGGGCTGAGCGCGTAGATTAGTTTGTGAATAGGAGCGGTATTATATGGGGGGAGTTTTTTTTTTGGTCCTGGGTGAGGAGGCTTGACGGCTTAATGCCAGCAAACTTCTCGCCCTGCTTTCTAGTAATATCGAGAATCCTCGGGGGTGGGGAGGGGGTATGACTGTGTATGGTTTGAAAGGGAGGGGGGGTATGGTAGGATGGGTGGGGTGGGGATTGATTCCGTAGGAGAGGTTTTGTTTGGTAGTGGGGGTTTGTTTAACCTTACTTTGTTTGATTGAAAGGGATAAGTTTATTCGCTTTTTGTATGTGGGGGGGCGATATTCTTCATTCCGTTCCTCCGTCCAGTGGGGGTGTCTCGCAGGGTGAGCTTCTCATTCATTCATTTTGAAAAGTACTCTTGGATACAGCACGCCCCTCATCCGAGGCGAGAAATACTTACTTTGTGCCTTTTTTTATTTTATTTTTAAAAAAGTCTCCGGACGGGGTTTGTGCTGGGATAGGTTATGATGCTAAGCGTCTGGAGTCTTTTTTGTAAAATGGCCAAGTGTGGTATGGTATTATATGAGACTGGGTGGGTCATGAGTTTTGTATGTATGATGGCGGATTGTGGAGTGTTTTTGTAGTTATTGCCTAAGTAGCTTGTGTGCGTGAGATGAGTTCTGGTTGAGTGGTGGGGGTGGGGTGGTTACTGGTGTTGGGTTTCTGCGCCGCTTGTCTTGGTGTATGTTGTGTGTGCGGGGGGGAGGGGTTGTCTTTGATGTGGTGGTTGTCACCGCGGGGATGGTGTAGTGGGGACTGGAAGATTATTGGAGGGATATTATGCGCTCTTGAGAATTGTGGTGGAGGGAGGGAGGGAGGTTGGTGAGAGTATGTTATAGTCAGTGATGAATTGGGAATTAGTTTGGTTTTATCTTTTAGATTATTAATAGCCCTCCCGAGTGATAGGATATGATTGCATGATACTTAGAGTAATACTATGCTGTGGTAGAGAGCGTTCCTAGAAGGATCGACCGATGTGAAGAGATCAAAACTCATAACGTGTTTACTAAGAAATAATACAAGTTGATAATCAACACATAAGAATTTGAACGGCCGGAAGTTTCGAAAGGGAGGGGGGTCGTTTTGGAGTGTGTGATGATGAGTGCTATGTATGTATGTTGCAACATTTTTATGAAAAACTAGAATTTAAGATTGAACCGGGGTGGCTAGAGAGTGTATATATAGAGAGAGGAACGGCAGGATGTGTTAATTAAAAAGGGGGAAAGAATAAGAAAGAAAATATCCCTAATTCCCCTCAAGCCGTTTTCGGGATAATAAAAATGGGGGGGGGGGTTTTCGAGTCCCGATTACCCAAACTATTGTCCGTTGACAAAATTAATCGTACACAGAGGATCCATGGCAAGGCAACTCTCCTCGCGACCCCGCATTTTCAACGCCACCTAATGATATTCATCTAGATCAAATATTAATTCTTACTATGTATTCTACTGTGTTTACATTTTGTCTTTTTTTTCTTTCATGATGGTGGGGTTGGTGGGGGAGTACTGTTATCATTGCTGGAGTTTTTCCTGTTCGTGGATGTACTGTACGGTTAATTTTGTTAAGGCACCATACCATCAAAACTAAGTGTATCATACAATATCGTATTAGACAATTGAGGAGGTGGTTAATCTCGGGTGTTTAATAAATAATATTATGAGTATGTAGTACGCACTGATATAATTTCTTTTTTCACACACACCCATACCCGTCCCCCGCAGTGCAAGATGGCGGCGTTCGGCCATATTGGTTGTAAGAGGTGTTGGTACAAGTATCGATATTCCCACGTTCCAACAGCACGTCAGCAAGGCCCCCACCTCCATTCCCGGTAGCCAACGGTGGGGGGTGTGCGGCCATATTGGGTTCCAGCAGCATCTTGGCGATTCCTTTATATCCATTCCCGGCGGCCCACGATAGGGGTGTTCGGCCATATTGGTTGTCGGGGGTGTCGGGATCGATATCTCCATGCTCCACCAGCAAACAGCATGTTAACCAGTCCCCCATCTCCATCCCCGGCAACCCACGATAGTGGCGCACCTCCCATCGTTCTAGCAGAATCCCCGACACCCCCTCACACGCATTCTCCGCAGCCAAAAAGTGCGGTGTCTAGGTGTATTCGTCTTCGTCTGTGTTGGGATTGAAGTCGTTCAGTTCTGGCAGAATCCTGAATACCCCCTCATATCCATTCTCCGCAGCTAAAAAGTGTGGCGTCTGGTTATATTCGTCCTCGGCTGTGTTGAGATTGAGACTGTCCAGTGCCAGCAGAATCCCCGAATCCCCCTCATACTCATTCTCCGCAGCCCAAAAGTGTGACCTCTCGTCATATTCATCCTCGGTTGTGCTGGGATCGACGTTCCCTTCTAGCAGCATCCCCACCACCCTCTCAAGCTCATTCCCAAGTGGGTCAATCTGCGCACCATGATGCCATTGCTGTGGGTCTAATTGTGATAGCCCTAAAGTGTTTGATGCCCATCGAAGTCCGTTTGTCTAATGAAATTGAGAATAGTGAAGTTGAGAACATCGTTGTTGATAATATTGTTGCTGTTCTGCGCGTTGAATGAACTGGCGTTACCGCCGGCCTGCCCTTGCTGTGATGACATCTGCTCTATGGGCTACAATATCCAAATCCCTCTCAGAGAGGAATAGAGAGGGATCACGCGCGACCAGAGTTGGACTTCTCTCGGAGTTCAAGGGAGGAATGGCGCCAACTTATCCTATACCGTAAAAACCGTAATAAAGGAGGGATGTGCTATGTAGCTCAGAATTCTCTGCTTTGGAAAAGGGGCAAAAAGCGCCAGAAGGAAAGCGCCAGAAAAAAAAAGAGCTGCTCAGCCCCTCCGAGAGAGGAACGCTAGACCTTACCGGAGGAGGCGGGTCCAACGGCATATCACATGTTTTTCGTTTATTGCAATTTTTACGGCAGTCCGTCGGGTGCTGAGCGCAAGAAAACTGGTTAAGAAAATAGCAAATCTGGCCAAGAAAATGACGGGATCTGGGAAGTATCCTTCCCCAGCTGGAAATAAACTACTTGGGGTTTCAAACTGAGACCTGTTCCACCGGTTTCTCTTGTGAGCACTGACGGGTTCAGACACAAGGATCTAATCCTGCGCAAGGATGCACTAGTCCAATCATTACCGGCAGTGCTCAGAAAGGTCTCTGCGGGACCCCAGTTCAAGAATGAATTTTGCCCCTGTATCAGCATCGTGCCCCGGATCGAAAAGGTAGTAAGCTGGCATCCAACATTTGGATGGAAAATGTTGTTTATCAGCTTTGCACCTGCACTCGCAAATACCGTATCGTGAGACTGGGGAAATTCGCAAAGTCCGGAACTTGGATCTCTTATATCAGAGCTAGTTAGAGAGTAGTTTTGGGCCCCTCTCGGCCGGATGATTTCTGTTGGGGTGGGCTGACTGTGAAGTACCTCACTAAATGAAAACTAGCGGTACGCTTATCTCACATATCCGGGAGCTGAGGTGGGCCGGGAGAGTATGGCGGGGGGTCCATGATATCTAACAGTGATAAGCACAAATGTGCCCGCATCACAGATTATCACCCGCCCCTTGAATTCGCTACTTGTTGGAGCGTCCTTCCATATCCAGCATGTTCGGCTGTGGGGGAGTATGATGCATCACCCGGTAAAGTGGCGGGTGAGGCGAGTGAGCCCGCGTGACTCCAGGTAATGGTGGCTAGTGCTTTCCTGTATAGATAGCCGGGGACACCCCCCCTCCCCCCGTTTCTTTCTCAATCAACCTCAGCCATTTCAACATTACTAAGCAGGTCTCATCACTCCCTCCAATAGAGCAACAGGAAAACTAGAGCAATAAAGTCTTGTATATCAAGGTCTATGGCGATACCCCGCGATAGCCAGGGGGATGACGTATGGAGGGACATATCACAAAGGAAACTGCATCTCCAACGACCTTTGCCTTCTTCGCCCCCCTAAGAGAATAATTTGTTCCATCCCAGCCACCAATATATCCACTTGCAAAGTAGGCTACATTGTGACTAGTATCTCAGCGACCCAGCTGAACGCTCAATTTTCCAGTCACCAAGTAAATCCCTCCCTCCTTTATTTAAAATCCTTTACGATATATTTTATACTCCCCCTAGGCAAGTGAACCCCCCCTCCTCCATCGACTTTGACGTCGCTCCACTGCCGACAGTCTTTCACTCTCTCGGCAACCTCCCCCTTTACGAACTATCACTTCACTACGGCCCTCAAGAGCTACCTACCCTACAGTATTCTTTGACGGTTTAACTCAGAACCTTTGAGCACCAAGATCCCAATATGTGTCCTAGATTCCCTCCCGATTTGGATACAATCGATATACGAGGCGGTTGAGTATCCCGTCGACGCGCCCAGCCAGCAAACCCCGCAGTAATACAGTCAGCGGGTCCACCTGGAGCTCAGAAGGGAAACAAGAAATGCACAGCCACAAACCTCGTTCAACATCGCAAGTTAACTAGGAAAATAATCTGAAAAACAGAGCATGCGAGGAGCGTAACGCAAGCTTCCCGGTCCTTCCACGGAACACCACGTATATAAAGCGGGCTACCTCCCCAACTTTTTCCTTTCCTTCCTTTCCCCTCTTTTCCCTCCCCCAACTTTTTACGGTACATACTCCTGTCGTAGTGCAATTAGTCATCCATATTTGCCAAGACTAAGGTGTTCCATGGTGGAACACCTTAAGGGCCTGTTTGGCAAAAATGGAAGAAGTGGCGACCGTTCCATTGCGAAACGGTGGAAACGGTTGTCGCCAACGGCCAGCCATTTGTTGCGCCATCAAAAAAAGTTTCCAACGAAAATTCTTCCTGCCCCCGTTGTAGAACGGTATAGTAGTAGGAATTAATATTTGATCCAGAGGAATATTTTCAGGTGGGCCTGAAATTGCGGGGTCGGGAGGGGAGTCGCGTTGCTATGGATCCTTTGTTTACAAGTACGGTTAATTTTGTTACGCTCGACCACACACGCCACCTACCCTTCGCGACTAATTAACGTTCTTGGCGTGGAAGTGATCGGCTGCCGCCTGTGTCACAACAAGCGAACATAGAAACAATAAAGTGAGCCCCGCTTTTCGTTGTTAAAGTGAATAAACCGCCCATCGTCATCTGCGACAAACTGCCCCACTCCTATACTGTTTTCTGATCTATTACCAAATTTATCCGCTATGAATACATCACCGACGGGAAAGGGAGGATCAAGTCTCGGCCCATGGCAGCATGGGATGTTGAACACCCGTACCGACCATCGCATGACCAACACCATTTATGGTGACTCGAATTCGAACGTTGGGAATGTGTCAAACAGCTATAATAACACCATCAACGTGGGAATAGAGGAAGAGTCTTTGCGGATCCAAGAATGGTTATCTCCACTCGAACCCCGGAAAAGGCATCAGGATGTGAGAAACAGCCGCCTTGGTGGTCTTGGGGAATGGGTTCTCCGGAGGAGTGAGTTCGAGTCATGGTGCAAGAGCCAGGACGGGTCGTCGAATCGTGCATTGCTATGTTACGGGGGTCAAGGGGTTGGCAAGACTTACATGAGGTAGAAGAGTACTCTCTAGAAAGAGTAGACGATGCTGACGAGCAATAAAATCAGTTCATTAGTGATAGATACCTTGCGGAAGGAAACTCGGGGCCGGGATATCGCGGTTGTATTTCTCTATTGCGATTACCAGACACAGAGGGACCAATCAGCAGTGAATATGATAGGGGGTCTGATTCGGCAGGCCGCTTTGAGAGCACCGAGGATTCTGAGCGAAATTAAAAGTGCTTTTGACGAGTCGAAGCAGGAAGGTGGCGATGGTCTACAGTTGCCGGATATGGTGAAATTATTCGTTCAGGTGACCGGCTCCATCGAGGTAGTGTACCTTTGTGTCGACGCATTGGACGAGATGCTTCCACAGCATCGATTAGAGTTTCTTCGTGCGTTACGCCAAATTGTTCAAGAGGCACCAAATGTGCGGCTATTTCTTACGGGGAGGCCGTACATTCGCGCGGAACTCGATAAGCATCTCACCAAAGGTGCCCATGCCATACACATTGTGGCCGACCAAGGAGATATCACGCGATACCTAAGCCGGAAGATGGACGATGACGATGATCAAGATCCAGGCCTGATGACAGTGGATCTGAAAAATAATATTATGAAAATAATGTTGGAAAAGACTTCAGAAATGTAAGTAGAAGCACTGCTATTACAAATTTGAATCCCTCACTGATATTATGCTCAGGTTTCTGCTCGCTGCCTTAAATATTGAAGCAATCTTGGGCGAGACCTCATTAGCGAGGAGAAAGAAAATGTTGCGAAAGGTGGCCACCACGGGAGTGGGCCTCGATAGCGTGTACGGCCAAACACTACAGCAAATAGGGGAGCAGAAAGGGGACCGATCGCGACTTGGGATGGAGGTGCTAATGTGGGTATCCCATGCGAAGCGACCATTACGGATTGACGAACTCTGCCACGCTCTGGCGGTAGACTTGCAGTCGACGGATCTGGATCCTGATAATATCCGGCCGCAAGATACGGTGCTAGGGTCATGCTTGGGGCTTGCCGCGGTTGATGCGGAGACATCCACAGTCCGGCTGGTCCACTACACGCTTCAAGAATACCTCTGCCAGTCTGGTATCTTTCTTAGTGCCCACAGAACACTTGGCCAAACGTGCTTGACCTATCTAAACTACAAGTTGGTCCGGGATCTCCCAGCAAAAAGTGTTTCTAACCTTAGAGACACGCCATTTCTCGAATATTGTTCCTTGTATTGGGGAAGCCACGCGAAAGCGGAACTCTCAGATCGCTCGAAATCACTTGCACTGGAGCTGTTAAACCGTGGCGGCGACCATATATACGTTAGTCTACTTTTTCAACAAATAAGCGGTCTCCATAATTGTTCCCTTCCCAATCACCTATGGCCCAGTTTGCACTGTGCATCCTACTTCGGAATCGATGATATCGTGACTGCTTTGCTCCAGTGCCAAGACTGCGATATCAATGAAAGTGACTGTAGGGGTTTTACAGCACTAATGTGGGCTGCTCAAGAGGGGAATGAGGGAGCAGTGAGACGACTGCTCACGCACGACGATGTGAATCCCGACAAGCCAAGCAAGGATGGCCGAACACCGCTCTGGAACGCTTCTTACAATGGACATGAAGGGATTGTGAAACTTCTACTCGCACGGAACGATATCAATCCCGACAAGCAAAGCAAGGATGGCCGAACACCGCTCTGGACCGCTTCTCACAACGGGCATGAGGGGGTGGTGAAACTACTCCTCGCACGGAACGATATTAATCCTGATACGCTCAGCGACGATGGCCGAACACCGCTCTGGACCGCTTCTGACAACGGGCATGCGGGGGTGGTGAAACTACTCCTCGCACGGAACGATATCAATCCCGACAAGAAAAACAACGAGGGTAAAACCCCACTCCGGTGCGCTTCTTACGGTGGGCATGAGGGGGTGGTGAAACTTCTACTCGCACGGAACGATGTCGATCCCAACGAGCCGGACAACAGCGGCGAAACCTCACTCTGGCGTGCTTGTTTTCATGGGCATGAGGGAGTTGTGAAACTACTCCTCGCACGGAGTGATATCAATCCCGACAAGCCAAGCAAGGATGGCCGAACATCGCTCTGGAACGCTTCTTACAACGGGCACGAGGGGGCGGTGAAACTACTCCTCGCACGGAGTGATATCAATCCCGACAAGAAAAACAACGAGGGTAAAACCCCGCTGTGGTGCGCTTCTTACGGTGGGCATGAGGGGGTGGTGAAACTACTCCTCGCACGGAACGATATCAATCCCGACACGCCCAGCGACAATGGCCGAACACCGCTCTGGACCGCTTCTGACAACGGGCATGCGGGGGTGGTGAAACTACTCCTCGCACGGAACGATATCAATCCCGACAAGCCAAGCAAGGATGGCCGAACATCGCTCTGGAACGCTTGTTGCAATGGACATGCGGGGGTGGTGAAACTACTCCTCGCACGGAACGATATTAATCCCGACAAGAAAAACAACGAGGGTAAAACCCCGCTGCGGTGCGCTTCTTACGGTGGGCATGAGGGGGTGGTTAAACTTCTACTCGCAAGGAACGATGTCGATCCCAACGAGCCGGACAACAGCGGCGAAACCTCACTCTGGCGTGCTTCTTTTCATGGGCATGAGGGAGTTGTGAAACTACTCCTCGCACGGAGTGATATCAATCCCGACAAGAAAAACAACGAGGGTAAAACCCCGCTGTGGTGCGCTTCTTACGGTGGGCATGAGGGGGTGGTTAAACTTCTACTCGCAAGGAACGATGTCGATCCCAACGAGCCGGACAACAGCGGCGAAACCTCACTCTGGCGTGCTTCTTTTCATGGGCATGAGGGAGTTGTGAAACTACTCCTCGCACGGAGTGATATCAATCCCGACATGAAAAACAACGAGGGTAAAACCTCGCTGCGGTGCGCTTCTTACTGTGGGCAGGAGGGGGTGGTGAAACTTCTACTCGCACGGAACGATGTCGATCCCAACGAGCCGGACAACAGCGGCGAAACCTCACTCTGGCGTGCTTGTTTTCATGGGCATGAGGGGGTGGTTAAACTGCTCCTCGCACGGAACGATATCAATCCCGACACGCCCAACGACGATGGCCGAACACCGCTCTGGGCCGCTTCTTACGACGGGTACGAGGGGGTGGTGAAACTACTCCTCGCACGGAACGATGTCAATCCCGACAAGAAAAACAACGAGGGTAAAACCCCGCTGCGGGGCGCTTCTTACTGTGGGCATGAGGGGGTGGTGAAACTTCTACTCGCACGAAACGATGTCGATCCCAACGAGCCAGACAACAGCGGCGAAACCTCACTCTGGACCGCTTCTTACAACGGGCACGAGGGGGTGGTGAAACTACTCCTCGCACGGAACGATATCAATCCCGACAAGCAAAGCAAGGATGGCCGAACATCGCTCTGGAACGCTTGTTACAATGGACATGAAGGGATTGTGAAACTACTACTCGCACGGAACGATATCAATCCCGACAAGAAAAACAACGAGGGTAAAACCCCGCTGCGGTGCGCTTCTTACTGTGGGCATGAGGGGGTGGTGAAACTTCTACTCGCACGGAACGATGTCGATCCCAACGAGCCAGACAGCAGCGGCCAAACCTCACTCTGGCGTGCTTCTTTTCATGGGCATGAGGGAGTTGTGAAACTACTCCTCGCACGGAGCGATATCAATCCCGACACGCCCAGCAACGATGGCCGAACACCGCTCTCTACCGCTTCTTGCAATGGGCATGAGGGGGTGGTGAAACTACTGCTCCCACGGAGCGAAGCCAATCCCGAGAAGTCAAGCACCAATGACCGACCACCGTTCTAATCCGCTTCTTTCGGTCGGCATAAGGTGTAGTGAAACCACTGCTCACCGAACGACGTCAATCTAGATGGACCAGACTATTGCTGTCAGACACTACTCCTTATCGCCTCTGTCCACCACGTGCGACCTTCGCGCTACTCCAGCCTCTAGCAGCCCAGTCCCTCTGGGTTTGTCCCAGAAAGCAATTTTCTTGCACTCCCCCTCTGCCCACCATATGCCTATCTTTTGCTAGATAGTTTCCATATACATCCTCCCTATCAGCGCATCTCCAGTCCTCTCCCCGAATCTCTTTCAGCCACCATGTCTATCCGCTCCCTTCTTGCAGACACTCTCCCCCTCCTTCTACTTTCTCCTCTTTGCCTACACTCCAATCCCTCAACTTATCTTGGGCGTGTACCTCTTTCTGGAAAACACCCTTATTCTGTATAACATGCCTTTGATTTGCGGGCGTCTTTTGTCCCGTTTCTTTCATCATCAGACTAGGTTTGGACCCCCTAGATCACTACTTGATATGCTACTGCTTCACAAAACCTTGTTTGTCTATGCTTATAAACTATCCTTCTCCCTGACATTATACTTTATTTTCCTCCATCCATTGCTTAACATTTTCCCTCTTCATTTAGAATTTTAGATCATGTTTATGTCGGAAATTAGTTTGTTCTGCCCATCATACTATAGTTTCATTTATCTCATGCAAGTGCGGAAGCACGAGAAATATATTTCCGTTGATGGTGGAAAGGAGAATAGACCGTCAAAGGAACACATGACAGATATGGAGATGAGGGTAGAATAATTGGGCACTGGACCAAAGATCCACGAGACTGGGAGTCTTTGTGATGCATTTCTTTTGTTCGGAGATTGCAGTGAATGTTTCTTTCTTTTGTTTCTGTTTTGGGATGGGGAAACTGCGGGAAAAGAAGTGGAGATGTTGTGTGGTGATCGATAGACTTGGTTTTGTTTTTGATAATATAAACTTCTATTTTTACCGCTAGATTATCAAGCAAGAATGAAGAGAAGGCGTTGCGCGCTATCCATCTCAGTTGCTATTCGGTGCCGCACTTTTATGTTGAAAATGGTGGTGCTCGCCATGCTCTCACGATTGTTGAAAGTCACCGGCGATCACTCCGTACAAGGACAAATTTCCTTTCGAACCGCCTAGTCGCCCATTTTCGCCATAAGACACCACGAGAACACGAAAACGGAATATCCACCCGCAAGATAAGTAGGATATTGGACTTCCGCTCCTCACCTACCACCCAAGAGAAAAAATGGGAGCCCACCTGTCGAGATAAAGCGAAGGAATATACACCGGAGAACTAGCAACGACCTCCCGCCACAATTGACCCCCCATGAGAACTCCCGGACGCGCCTTACACAGTCGGAGAGAGGTTTGCTCTAAGCAGAAATAATAACCCCGTCCTACCACGAAGCAAAAGGAATTACAATGAGAACATTATGCAAGAGCAAGACCCGGAAGAACGCCAGGGGGAAAAGCTACAGAAAACAGAAGAAATAAATAAATAGGTAGCCATCCGGGCCAAAAATCCCCCCCCCCCCCCCTATGATACTCCCCAGCATTCAAGTTATCACACCAAGCAAGACCTAGACCTAGCACGAGCTCCCCCACAAGTCGTCAAACATATCACAAAATCGCCAGAGAGTTTGAACCATGGTAACTTACATCCCTACAACGATACAATACGGTAGGTAAACCAACCAACCTTATCATTAATCCCCCCCCACACAACCCCGCAAACCCCGCGAGAAAAAAAGAAACCCCCCAGGAAGAACATTACAAGTCCCTGGCATGAATGGACCGAACACCGCCGGGGTCACGGGAGCTGAAAGTCCTTTGCCAAGGACCCCCCAGGTGTTTGGTCCATTCATGCCAGGGACCTGTACTAGTACAATCCCACCGGCATGATATATCATAACTACGAATCTGGACAGCATACCAATCATACCCCGGACCGAACCCCCCCAACGGCGGAGCTCGGTACTGGAGTCCAAACACCAGCGGCGTGCCCCTTGCTCAACTTTTTTATTTAATCCCTGGTCGGTACACACGTTGCCTGGTTCCGTTGATACGATATTCTCAATTAGATGCCCTGGCGCGGGGATGGGAGAGAAGGTGGGGCGGTGGGGGCCGCTAAGGATACGGGAGGATGCTCGGCTTTGGCGGTTGTGTGCACGCGAGTTGGTGGTGGGTTACGTGCCCTAGGTTAGAGCCTGGAATGATGGGCCAACATATTACAGTGATAAGAGTGGGTACAGCACTGTGCATCCCACGTGGTTTTATCCTCTTCGCGGTGTAAGCGTTTGGAGTTTCGAATTTCCGTCGTGGTGTTCCAGTGCCAAGCACGGGTGGCCCTGGGGCGGGGAGCGGGTGAGGAATCACGACTGTGTTCACGGTTCATCACTCACGGTCGTAAGTGCCGGAGGAGGAGGTAAAACAATCAATAGCCTGGACGGGGTCCCTCCCAAAGAAGACAGTGAGGGAGAGGGCCGCATAGCCCATTCAAGCATATCGAGTGCTTCAATAATCCGAATCCTACTATTACTATCTACACAATTATTTCCACATCGCTGGCGCACTCGCAGCCCCTCGCTAGTCCCACTCTCACCCGCAATAACAAACAAACTCTTTACTTCGTTTCGCTGTCGCAGCAAATTACGAACGGGACATGGCAACCTGGTATCATAACCAATCGACTAAATAACCCACAAGACCCTGCCCTTATCAGAACGAAACCTCGCTCCCCATAACAAAATTAAAGGCCCTCGTTCTATGTTACAAAAACCCAAAACTAATCGAGCAACCTAACGTACATCGCCCGCCATGGCCACGGCATACCATATCCATTCAACACTCACCAGTCGTACCACTATCAAACTCATGCCATTCAAAAAGCGAATCAAGGGGCCAAAAACAGGAGAAGAGTTGGGAAACGGGAAAACGGAAAGAAGAAACCAAAAGAAATGAAGAAAAAGGCGGAGGAGGACTTCTAGTTGTATTTTTTATTGTTTTATTTTAAAGAACAAAAATGACAAGCTTTCCTCGCTTACTGAGGATAATCCATGGCAGAGAAGGAATTGGAGAGGACCTGGGAAGGCTTATTAGCAGCCTTGGCATCAAGCGCATTTATCTTCTTTGACATAAAGTCGAAGAAAGCGAATTGGCTCGGGTTGCTGCCAAACTCATAGATGAAGCGAGAAGCAATGTAACTACCGAAGATAGCGCGGAGGTAGTTATCAGGAACACGCTTAAGAATAAGATCGAGGCCAATCTGCTTGACGAGGGTTTGCGGGAGGGCATCTTCAAGAATGCTCGTTCTCAAGGCAACATTATTCCAAAGCTCGGTCTTCTGGAGCTCCTCATCCAACTTGGTGATCGCTAGGGAGAGCTCGTCAGAAAGGATGGAGCGGCTCTTGCCAGTTTGCTGGTTCTCACGCCAAATGGCCTCAAACTCTAGGCGGGCGTTATCCTGGATGGTTTTCTGAACCTCCTGAACGTACATCTTGTAGAACTTGGGAACAATGCCAGATTGGACACACATGTGTTCGACAAAACCGGCCTCGTCAAAGGCAAGCGATGCAAGGACTTCCATGGAAGAGCTAGTGACACCACCCTTGTTTGCGCTAGCGTCCTTGAACAAGATTGTGCCAGCGTTCTCCAATCTCAGCTTAGCGTCCTGAGAAATGAACAAGTTGGCTCCCTCGACGATATAAGAAATAACACTCTTTCCATCCTTGATAAACTTGCCAACATTGCCCAAGTCAATTGCCTCAGGCCGTCCGCCGCAAGGAACGAAAATATCGTAGGGGATGTCGGTACGGGTATGGAAGGTGTTGCGGAAAATAGTACCATTGGCGACAATCTCGCCACTAGGAAGAGTAACATTGGTATCCTCTATAAGAACTCTATACCCCTTAGATGAGAGCTTGGAGATATCGAACTCGGAAATCATAACACGTTTCTTGGCCAGCCGAATGAGTTCCTGGTGATCAAGACCATTCAAGTCAACTAGGACACCAGACCCATCGACGATAGCGCTATATCTCTCGTTGCTCAGAAGGATCTCGTTGGACCCCAAGTCGCCATCGGGTCCACCAGTCTGCAATTTCCTCATTTGGCACGGGTTAACCTTCAACTTGCGGTAGATACCGAGGATATATTCGCGAACGCTCAAAGATGTCATTCCATAAGTATCGTGAGGAATACCACCCAAGCTAGGGCTTTTCCCGGTAAAGAAGGACTTCCACCAAGGCGCGCCTCTAGCCCTAGCGTGCTCTGTAGCCCAATCTACCAGACCGGCGGTGTTCTCGTCAGGACCCATAAACAAAATCTCGGGCTCCTTGTGAAGGTCGACAATAGGGTCCTTGATTCCGGGGCTATTGGGGGTAAGGAGAAGATCTAGGATCGAATCAATGTACTTCTGGAATGCTCCCGTAGCCTTATCCTGGTGATTAGCATCAAGGAGGATGACGCCTTTGCTACCGCCTTCAGGGATGTCTTTGTTCTTTCGCTGTTGGGTGTTTGCGAGGTTGTAATTCTCGTCGAAGACTGAACGTGCATTGATCGCGTATGCCTCTCGATTCCTGCTTTTGACGATACGGATACCTCCGCGAGCAATATCGCGGAATCTCAGATGGAATCCCCTAAATTCTGATCCAATAACCAAAAACATGCCAAACAATGGTTGAGGATACTCAACAGCTGGCAAGAATCGAGGGTTTAGCCGGAAACTCAGCGCAACCTTGGTGGGAGTATAAAAGTTTGTCTTTAGCACGTTGCGGTTGAAGGTAATAAAGTACTGCATAACTTTCTCTTGATGTTCATTCACGACGCTAGTTGAGATTAAAGTCTCGAGCTCATCATCCTTCAACACCCGACCAACTTGCAGACGTTGGTAACTAAGTGTGGGGATAAAGTCATCGTGTTCGCCGCGAGTCTGCACATAGTGCTGGTTGGCGAAGGAGAGGTATAACGAACGAACCAACTCAGGGTGGTCGTTGATGATTTCGAAAATATAATCCGAAGTAAAGGTCTCCTGACGAAGACGACGCTTGATCTTGGTGAGAGTCTCCGCGTGAACGCTATTGCTCGCGTCAAGCAACGAGGACAAGGCGGCATATTCCGAGCCTAACTCACACGATCAGTAAGCCGCATGTGGCGTTCGTAAACAACAGGGGTTAAAAACCTAGCCTATTTAAGAAATGGCTCACAAAGTGGCAAACACAGTGAGCGTATATTGTCTCCTGAAGACTCAATCGGCCACTAATGAAGTGTTCCTGAAAGATATTTTGAGGAATGCAGTACAGAAGAGAAACTTCCTTCATGATTTGGTAGATTGATGCCTCGATAGGTGGGTACTTGGCAGGGTTCGGGATCGTAGTATGGTAAGGGAGTGGTCGAAGGTAGATTGACATTACGGTTACACCGTTAGAAAATTGTTCTGCAAATGTTAGCCAGGACCCAGACACAATTGCGTGACGGAAGACATGTTTCTACTCACCGACATATTTCCTCGTGGAGGTGCATCCATAATAGTGGTAAAGGTCACTCAAAGCCGAAAACAGCCCCATGGAGCTTCCCTGTTTGAACCCAATCACTAGCCTCTTCTCCCTTGTCCCTTGAACCTCAAACATCTCAATAACAGGCCCAGTGCGCTCGATAACAGACTTAACAATGCCCTGGTAAACCTCCTTGGTGTTAGGAGTAACCTTTTCCAGAAAAGATTTATCTGAGATGACGCTCAAGTCTGTCTCATTAGGATCAGGGTTGGGATTGACAAAGTCACATTGGTAGACGAAGTAGCAGCGGAGCTGCTGGTTGGACGCGGTGAGCTGGGAAGAGGAGCGGAAAGTTTCAACGCGGTAAGCTTTCGCGGGGTTCGAAGGATTGAGGTATTTCTTGTCGATTCTCTGCTCATACTGCGGGCCGGAGAGCACGGACACTCCGGGAGTGGATGTATCAATATATACCGCATGATCTACAATATCGCTAGATTAGCCGAGCCCCAACAGAACGGCAAGGATATGTGGATTAAAAAGAGGTGTGAAATATTACCCTCTGCTTCCCTATCTAGCCGAACCTCCAAGCGTTTATCATCCCGAGAAAATGCCGCGACCTTTCCGGCATAGAGAGATAAAATATGGTTCACAATTGATTCCTATCGCAGCCCAAGTCAGTTCAATTCCCGCCCCAAGATATCCATTGTATGCTAGGTGCTCACAGCGGTTTCCGATTTGAAGTACATGTCTAGACACAAATAATTAGTCACCGTGCAACTGAGAATGCGAGGCCGGATAAATTTTCGAAAAAGGACCAAAGGACGTACCATCAATCCCAAGAGATGAATAAAACCATTTCGTCTCACTCTCAACGAAATCCGGAGGGATGAATCCTTTCTCTTCGAGCATGTCCATGACTGTAACAATTAGCAATTGAAACTCCCCTGACAACACAGTCAGATGAGGAAGAAAGGGTAAAGCCTACCAAGCTCCATCTGCTTCTCCTTTCCTTCAAAAACAGGTGCAACATAGCCGGAGGCATCGTCTTTCAAAACCCGTTGATTGTGGACGCCAATACTAAGATGTGTCGGATGTGGACTGGGAGTGTTGAACCGATTAATGCCGGCATGAGCAGCAAGCGTAGAACTAGGAGACATGGTGGTAAATTGCGAGCTGGGCAAGGAACTTTGAAGGCTGCGGAACCGGCCAGTCAGTTTCTGAAGATAAACTTTGGGAAGCGAAGACAGAAGTAGAGAAGTGCGGAGGAAAAAGCGTGCAAGACGAAGAAGAAATCTAGTATGGGGAGAGATAGGTATAGGTCAGAAGGCAGGTGTGCAAGGTTTTGATGCGGCCAAGGAGGACGAGGGGGAACAGTTTGCTATCGCTAGCTAACCAATACCCCCCCCTCTGCTTCCTTTCCACTCACTACGGACAGGACCATCTAGCCGAAAAAAACATAACGGAACTGTACGGAAGGGTTGAATCCCAAAATAAGGAGGGAGAAAATTTAACACCCACACAGAAGCTTGCTCCTAACGGGCTATCGGTTGAGAAGTAGGAACGGGAGGATCTAGATGAAAAGGCGGCGGTGGGGGAGGGGTTTGTTGGTTGTTTGTGGACAATCAAGACAGCAGAAGCAAAAATGCAAGAAATATAGAGGTAGAGAACGAGACAAAGAGGTAGGGGGTGAGAGGGAAGGCCGAAAGACAGACGTTGAGGCGATTAGAGTAGGAAGAGACTACAAGTCCTCTTATCCTCTTGCCCTGCTGAGGAGTGAGGTGCCGTATTGTATCGTTTTTTTTGCTTCTTGTTTTTTTCCCTTTCGCTATTCAAAGGTTCGTGACAAGTGTGGGAAGCTTCAACTTATATAGTTTGCTAAGTACTTACGGTATCTAGTCGAAAAGCCAGCTCTCTGAGCTCATCCCTGGTCGGGCTTTTCAGCAATTGTTGGAGTACTGTTCTAGCATCATACTGTAAACTACAATATCATAAGTTACTCGTTACACACATATTTACGGCTTTTTTAATTTTCTTCCTTCTTGCCATTCCTCACCGTAGCCCTTGCCGGTAGCCTTTGCTGTAGCCCTCCTTTGTTTTTTATTCACTCACTCACACCCGAGCTTCCCTGTACTGTATTTAAAGTAGACTATGGTATGCTACAGCGGAATAACCTCGCCATAAATTAGGTACCGGCAATGCTTCGTAAGAGTACTCGTACAGTACTCGTACAATAGCCTAGCTTCCAAAAGTTTGCAACGAGCGAACAAAAATGACAAAAAGGAAGGAAAGGAAGAAAAAAAATAAAAAAACGGGCTTGCCCACAGTCTTTTCAGTTCAGGAACCGAATCGAATTTGGAGGAGAGAGAAGGGGGGGGGGGGGAAGCTACTCCTCAATCATTTGTCAATTCACAGACCAGATCAGGTAAAAACTAGACATTTACACACACCACGGGGCCCATCACATCTCCACGATCCAATGCAAACCGCACAATTGGCCGCCCACCTACACACTTCATTCTTTTTTTCCAACTGGGCATGTATCAACAGTGTCCCTACCTGAGACAATCTCACGATACTGCATCCACTTCCTCCATACCCCGGGTGTAAGAAAATGAAGGCGGGAATGGGAGAAAAAAAGGGGGTAAAGGGAAAGGGAATAAGGCACGGATTTTTTTCTTCCGTCCGAACGCCAAAATTGAACACTCTTTTCTTACTCTCTCAGCTCTGAAAGATCGTGAATGTGACCAGAGTTTGAAGAAACGTAACGGGGTAGAATGGCACTCGTAGCCGGGAAATAACTAGTTCTGCAGAGTTCGAGTTTAATTACAAATTTTGGCATCGAGCTCCCCCATGAGGGTCAAAAATGGAAGGGGGAGAGGGTTTGCAGGAAACCACATGACATTGACCAAGTACTATTCGTAGAAGGATGATATTGCCCACACTATAACCTCACGATGCTTGCCGTCATCGTCCAAAGTAGGCTCTTGTACTCGAAGGAACGTTGGTTTTTTTCTCTCTTTCTTTTCCCCCACTGACCCAGGATCCTAGAGCTCCTCCATGACAAAGATATTCCGGAGGCGGGGCTGGAACATCATTTTGGTACCCAGCTAGTCAGCTATAGCAGCTACCGTAACGTAACATTAAACCTTCCTCCAGAAACTCGTGAACCATAGTGAAAAGAGTAGTTTCCTAACCAGCCCCAATAGATACCGGTACATAATCTATAGAGGTATATACCGACCAGCAAAGCAAAAAGGGAAGGAGAGGGGAGGAAAAACTCGTTCAAGAAAAGAAAATGAAAAGAGCGATCCCATCATCAGCATCATCAGCATCATCATCATCCTCAGCCCCACCACACACACACGCATACGGGTACACAGCGCGCGAGAAATCCTCTAACGGCAGTCCGATGCAGCTAAATTCGATTCACTCCCGTGGCCGAGCCGTTGGGAAGTTGATGAGGAAGGAATCGTTCTGTTGCGGAGAGCAAGATCCCTCTCTCTGTCTTCTTTTCTTGGTAAATCTATTTTTACCTTTGTGACGCCAGCCACCCACACAGGCTTTGCGCATCGCACCGAACCGCATGGTAATCCCCGCAAGAGGCGCAGAGACATGTACTCGAGTACCGGCACTCGAGTACGAGTACTTGTCCTCATACACAAGGTAAACAAACAAGATGGAAAAAGTGCTCTAGTTAAAATGCTGCCGGAGTTAGTTATTATGCCTGTTTCGTAGAACAAAGCACCCATTAGCGGAGTAGGGAAAAGGGTAGAGATGGAACAACAGCGTCGACAATCCAATTTTTTGTTCCCGTATTAAAAGTTCGGGTATGTACCCGCAAGCGCGATTGGAATTCAGGAACGCACGCAAGATCGCCAAGGTAGACAGCCCTGCGGACGTAAACCCAGCGGAAACCATCTCATCCATAAACCATCCCATTCATTCAACACCATCAAATCCCACGCTCCAATAAATCGGGGTGCGAAAAAAAGAAGCACCGTCGTAAGCATATCCTCACAATGATGCTGTCAGAACACAACATAGGAGGGGGACAACGAATAGGGGGGCGTTGATGCAAAAAATCGTTGAATCCACTTTCGGATTGCAGGTCTAGCACAAGGCCCGATAAGAAGTTATGGAATAGTTATTTAAGGTTAATCAGCAAAATATATCCATGTCTATTCCAGTTAAAAGGTTACCATCCTTTTACTGGAAAGCGACCAAGCAGTTAATTTAGGTTAACCCGGAAATATTCCCTGTCTTGGGCGAAAACATCCCCCAGTGCTTATGTAACGGAAATGGCTGGGCACAATAGGCTTAGGTTGACCAATTACGAATCCCAATTAACGAGAGCCAGACCCGGCGCTCGTCGGAAATAAGCTATACCCTATCTGGAAAACAGTATTCCTTTTCGGATTATTTTTGTCCCGGGTTGGTGGGGAGGGGCATTGCCTCGCCGCCAATGATGGATTAATGCTTTACTGTAATGTAATACAAGTACCAGCTCCTCTATGTTGCCTTCCAACATCAAGATCACCAACTCGCTCCCTTGCATAGAGTGCAACCCAAGAGATATGTCCGACCCTCTCGCAATTCCCACCACCCCTTGCGGGTTGCCACTGGGAGAGTGGAACTCATTACGCACGCACCCCGCCCCGTCATCCGGGAATGAAAGCGAATTTGCGGGGAAGGATTACTGTGGCTAATATTTCGCAATCCGGGGTAAAAAAAGAAACAGAAGAATCTTAAATCGGGGCTTTCTTTTTCTTATCTCCACTTTCCTCCTTTCATGCGGAGGGAGGAATGGACCATCGATCGTTACAAACTTAGAACCGCACACACACATATGCGTTGAAACGCATTCACACACAAATGATAGGAGCACAAACCAGTATCGAAGGCATTATCCCTTGGGCGATCTGGGACGGTAAAATTCATCTCCAGGCACACTGAGCTTGTTTTGGAATGACTTGAGTGCGGGGAATATTTAAGTAGTTCCGGAGTGCTGAGTCATTTGAGCACTAAAGAGACTGAAGGGTCTAGTTCCCTGACTGAGTGCAGCCCGTGGGTGCCCATTCTGGCCTTGAGGTTTCTAGAAACTAATTCTTAATAATTCAGACCGCCCAAGGGATACCCTTCCACCCCCTTTTGAGTAATGATAATGGAGTGGAAATGGGGTATAATAAAAAAAGTAGATAAATAGAAAAAATAGAGCTAAAGCAATTGCAGGAAACCTTTTCGGAATATTCTCAAGCAAGATGCATGTTCCCAAGAAATGATGAATGTCCACTTTTTGGTCGAGGTATCATATCTCACTGCAAACTTGCTCAACCCCTGCAGTGGTGATAGTGCCGAATCCCCCTGATGGTATTGCATGTTTTGGTAAGTACCGCTTGAGCGGTAGGAATAGCGGTAAAACGATTTTTTGCAGGGATGGTGGTATAATATGTCGTGGGCGATGTTGTGGATTGTTCAAGGCCCCTATTCCCCAATGCTTGTGCTCGTGCGGTGCCGTACTGCACTTCAGCCTGGAAAATGGAGTTCAGGGGTAGGCGGGATGCCAAGAGAGTGGTTTTCAGTTATGCTGGAGTACCGTGCTCGGGGAGCCGGATTTGAGTTTTTCGTTTCCCTCTGTGCGTCTACTACAGTACTGTCCAGATCGCAGCTCCGATCCGATGGCTCGAGTATCATCGAGACAACCCAGCGAACGAGGGAAACCCAGCGGGTTTTTCGCAGCGCTCTTTTTTGTCATTGTGACCTCGGCCTAGTTGATATTATGCTATCCCAGACCATTCGATATGAATAACCTGTTTGGGCACCGGCCTCGGTTCATGATCAGTTCTATTAATTGGAATTTATCCTCGCACACAAGCTAAGTCATGATGCAATGGGCCTTACACTTTAGTGTGTTTTTTTCGTCGATCAGCACAATAACCTAATTTGCGCTCAAGTCTGATGGTCGGGGGACCGGAAGCATCACCAGTGCAGGAGATTTTCGCTCCCCACACTTCCACCACATCTGCCGCACCTCACTCGCTACGGGAGGAGAAACTAGAGAGTGACAGTGGCTCTTTGAATGAGTTGCCTATTTCCTTTTCTAGCATTTTCCAATTATAGTGTTTGAAGCGCTCCCTAATATTTGGGTTCACCCCGGTGCGAATAAGATGGAGGAATAACATATATTTGCACTTGGAGGGCAACCAGCGGGACCGCAGACTTATGAAGTGCCCTTTTTGGGGCAAATTTTAAGGAAGAATCATTATGTTAAATGAAGGCTATTTGGATGTAAGAATGCTGTCAAACTGTGGCAGCTGAGGACACTTTCATGAGAGATCACCCACAATCACTCGGTCTCTTGGCGCTCACTGTTGCATTACCTCCATTGGAACTGATGTGCATTCATCACGCCTACCAGCACAGTCTCCAACAGGGCAGGAAGAATCCCGGCTGGTGACAAACGAGGCATTTGGAAGGCACGAAGCGAGTTCACCAAAGTGGCATAGGTTGATAAAAAAAATATCTATTACTGACCCCTGCCCGTCTCCCGTTGGCTTTCGTGGTGTCCCCGTTGAAGGCTGGACCACTATCTGCCATCTGATATTCGCTTATTTCCACGTTGCGACGTCTAACGCCTATCATATTATGGCATGTTACGCCAAGACCGACCCCTTCTTGACGAAGCCTCGGGAATTTATCGATAGTATCATACTTGGGGGTAAATTAATGGTTGGCACCGTGTGACAAACGAAAGCCGTGGTTGCAACATGCGTGTCAATGTCACTCTGTCCCAACCTTTAATTTGCGCCCAAGTACCGCGCTATACTAATCTAAATTAAGAATTGAGTTGCCGGTGGTCGGAATATTAGGACGGGACGTTGTTTGTGGATTTTGATCTAGCCTTAACAACTTCAGATCGAGTTCAGAATTCCCTACCTCGCATGAAGGAAATTTCCTCCATCTGCTCGATCAGAATACAATACTCTTGAGAAATTAGACCATGAGGTTGCTCTCTAATCTATTCTCTATTGGTATGACGGTTAGTATTTGGAAATGGTGGCTGCGGGAGTTGAAGAGGGAAGCGATTGCGTGGAAGCGATGGGAAGCAGTGGATTGTTCGGGGGAGGGGGGGGGGGGGCTGACTTAGATCGCTCTTGAGTTGCCGTGATCTGCAAAGAAGGCTCTCCAGATATGCCCCTCCTTTGTTACCCCGAGGGCCTGCAAGCCGGTGGGGACAGGTCTATGGGCAGAGAGATATGCGCGGGAATCCATGGAAGGAACAGAGTGCTTTTATTAAGTTTTATATATACTACTGCCTTTGCCGCCCCTTCGTTCGTATGCCGAAATTCACGGAAATTTGGCTGGGGGGCCGGAGGAACACACTGCTGGAAGGAGGGAGGGTATGCTGAAATCTTCCTATGGTGGGCCGGCCAATTGGTCTTTCCGATCCCGAGAGGCCGCGGAGAATTTGCCTGAATCGACGGCGCCATTTTCATCTCAGGTAGGAGGCAGCCTCAACGATGGTTCCGCCTGTGCGGGCGCGGGGATTAGTTTAGTTGGGGAGTAAGAGTGCGTGGCCATTCCTTTCCTGCTTCTGCTAACTAACACCTAAGTCCCAGACCACCTCGCTTACTCTACCGCTGCGCCATTTACTCCAAGCATTGACACACCATGCTGATACCTCTCCCACAGAGATCTCTTCTTTTTTTCCCTTTTCTTTTCTCAGAGGTTCGGCTGGGTCTCTATTGCCGCGGTGTGGATGTATCATACGTCGTCATTACATTCTGTAAGTACTGGCATTGTGGATTGCTAAGATTGTTTGTACGAAGGAGCTGGAGCCACGAGCTAACTAGCACCACCACTGCCATAAGTTTGAAAATCAAAAGAAGCACGTTGTGTGCCCACGGTTTTCTGATGGAGGAAATTTTTCAAAGGATAGATGGCAAAGCTTGATGGTTTGGTTGGTCTTTGAGGTCTCTGTACTGTACTATGGGTACGGTAAATCCTGGAATCCCACAATACCGATTGACCCCCTGTCACCGGCCCCATCGTGATGGCCTCCCCCAAAAGGAAATCCGACGCGGTGCTCTAGACCGCTCCGTGCACAGCGGTGGGAGCCTGTTTACGTACTTGCAGATATCTTTTTTCTTTCTTTTCTCATCCTTCGGCAATTTTATTCTACAGCCGGGGAGCACGACAGGAGAGCACAGTACCGGCACAGTACAGCACGTGAGGGATACCGGTATTGAAGGGACCTTTCCCACAAGGTAGCTGGAATACAAGTGTCACCAAGGTTCCTGCCTTTACTCGTACAGCCTACGGCAGAAAAAGGTCGGAAGGCAGGGGTTAGCAATGGAAGCCGGTTGGCTCGAGCCACCGATCCCCTCCAACCAGGGCTTCGGGGCCCCATGCCGCTTTTACTAATTTTATCTATATTTTTTACCTCAGGCTTACGTCCAGTATGGTGTTGGGCATTTGAAATCAACCCTCATGGGTACTTGTACGGTACTTCATCTTGCCTACATAGTAGGCGTAGAGTGGCGGGCTTGGCAAAGGTGGGGCCACCATACACGAGTAATTCGAAATTTTGCCAATTCCACTACTATTGCTCTGATTGAAAGCCAGGGGACATATCATAAAGTTTGAGAGGAGTCTCTTCTGAGCACTTCTATCTCCCCAGAGGTGTGGTTGTGGTTGAAAGTTTCTGAAAATTATTCTTTTGTGGATTTTTGGTTGATTTCAAGTGCCCGGCAATGCGCAATGAAATCTCAAGAAGTCACCTGTCTCCGCCAGCCCTGTAATCTCGGGATTCGGAGTCAATTTTCTTAAGAAGGATTTGTGCTTTCCTAACACGGTATGGCCTAGGTCGTTTAGTTGCGTTGGATCTCATTGAGTGGCTTTCATAATTCAGTTAACTTGCCAAACTACACCAATCTTGGGCTGATGCCGCGATATAGCGATATTCATGATATGCCGGAGATACTTGTTTTAGGCAAGAATCATTCAGAAATGGGATTCGCAAAATATATGGCGAAAAAGCCATCTGCATGACAGATTTACTACTGGCAGACTATTTCCCCCGATCTTCTTGCTTGGGACAAAGTGGTGCATTTCAAGAGATCTTGCCGCACTGTCTGTAAGTCGTGCCCCAATCCAGTGTCCGTGTGGTAATAAATGGCCATGACAATTATATATACAAGACTTCTAGAATCACTCATACAAGCCCCACAGCGGAAGGAAAATAAAACTCGAGAGAGTGAACCGGGGGCATTAGTGAATTCCAGAATGGGGGTTTTTTTAAAAAAAATAAAAAAAAGTTATATAGACGGCCCGTCCCACTGGAAATTTGTCGGTAGATCTCCCTTTTCGGGAAAATGCTTGGGTGGTAGTCCTGTCAGGATGCATTGGGAGACTGTGCCTGTGAAATTGCCTTGCTTGGCACGACGTGTTCCCGGCCTACTAATATGTCCCCAAGACTTTTCCAGGAAACACAGGGGGCAACAAAAGATGAAAAAATCCACAAATATGCCCCGGGTCTATTTCATTTTTAAAAATAAATACCGGTATTTGGATTTTATGGTTGTTTCCCCTCTCTCTTGGAAGTTGAAGTGCAGGTGCCGTGAAAACCGGAATATATTAAAGTATCATACTTGAGAATCTCGTCTGGGCATTGGGATTTGCCTCTCTTGGTAAGGTTGGTTGTATTTTTCTTCTTTTTATTCGTCCCAACTGAGGGCCCAAGGAGAATATTTTCGTAGTGACTTCTACTTTTGATCTAGAGGGGGGAGTTCTGGAAGCCCCAGCGGTATTCTCGATTGTTTTAGTTCTTAAGATATTACTTTCTTGGGAGTTGGTGAAACGTTGCTCTTTGTTGGTGTAAACATACATTGATAGTGCTATTCAAGATGCCCGGGATTGGCTGGTATTGGATGGGCTTTTTCACTTAAGTTCGAGTAGTAATTTTCTCATCGGGTTTAGGATTGTGCGGGGGGAGGGGTGTTCATTGATCCCTTACTGCATGGCATTATGATTGAAGGCTGAGTTACAATATGGTGGTTTTGGAGGATGGTAGGATGTGAGGGTGTCACGGTTATAGCTCATGAGGGGGTTGGTATAGTAATGTGCTGTATTGTGCTGTAATGCACCTATCTCTAGCTCTGGGATGCTGGGTATCATACTTTCTTTTATTGCTTACAGTATATTTTCCTAATTGAGGATTCAGTTAAATTACGATATGGTGGTTTTCGGGGAGGGGTGAGGGGTGAGGGGTGAGAGAGCAGTGGATAACTTATGAGGAGGGGTTAGGGGCCTGCCTGGTGTGCTGTAATGTGCTGTCGGTATGATACCTCAACGATACTTGCATTGTACTTTAACTTTGCCGGGGCTCTCGCCAAATCTTATGTATCGGCCACTGTGCGGTAATATACCAGTAGCCCACAATACCACCAAAGACTGCCGTACGAGGTACCCCTCCATCCAGGCGACCGAAATGTTCGGTATTTCGCCACCACGACCATACCAGACCTTTTCCCGTCCCGAGATTTTTCCAAGACAAACCCGGTTACCTCCTCTCTAGCTATACATAATTAGACAAAAGAGAGCTGCCGGATTATACCACCAAGAGAGCACTGCTCGCCTTCCCTTCCTCCTCCTCTCCCCCTCCCCCCCCCACCATGCAACCTCCGTAGCCTTTTTGCTTGCTTTTCTTGCCCCTCCCGAAGCGGTAGATCTTACGTCAACCGAACTTCGGGTGATCCTGCCGATGAGCAATGCGGAGGCAGACTATGTACCGGTGCCGGAGAAGGGGAGGGAGGGATCGATTAAGGTTGAGTGATTATGAGAGAAGGGGCAAAGCGTGTTCCTGGCGGAGGCGGAGAAAGGTGCGGCAATGGTGAGAAATTACGCGGGAGCTCGCTTGGGTGGTGGGTATGGCGCACGTTCGCCGTGTCATGGTACTTACTTTCGGCTCCGATGGTTTGGGAATAGCGAAAGGAGAGGAGTTTAGGGGGTCTTCAGGGATTATCACATGTTACGGAGGTTGTTCAATGATGATGTCTCGGATGGCTTGGGTACTGAATTGAATATCGTAGGTTATGCTGAATTAGGCTGAAGTTAGCAGCTGTGTCCTAAACGGTCGGCCAGAATATTGTCCTGGAACGTTGTGTTAGGAATTACGGTGGGAAGTCTACTGGGTCACCTAGGAGTAGAGTGTCTGGAATTACGTTATCTAGTTCTGCGGATGATGGTTATGAGAGGGATCTGGGCTTCGGAAATTCGGATGCCTGCGCGGTTCAATCGAAAAAGCCCTCTTCTCTAGAGACATCCATAAGGCACTGCCCCCGGGGGTTTTTTAGAAGCAGGTGCCTATACGACGTGGGCTAGCAGAGGCTTCATCTGTGAACCCTGGGGGTGCCTTGCTAACTTGGTCACTTTGTCAAAGATATCACAGCTATGTGCCCAATGGATATTGGAGGAATGAGGTTCGGTGTTATCTGTGGGATCTAGTCAGTGTATACGACTAGCAGCCTACCGGCCCTGAATTCCCTTAATTTTCGGACTTTACAGCACGGTAATTAGATGTCATCCCAAAATCTCCTCGCAGGGGGAACTCTAACTACAGTACCGCAGCCCACCACGGGGTTCCGCACTTCTCAATCACACCAACTGACCGGATATGCATACAGGAAGCAAGAAATCGTAAGCAAAGTGTACCTTAGTTTACTCTAAACAGGACAAGGTAGGTGCCGAGTCTCCTCTCCACAAGACGGTGTCAGTAGTGTTAACTAGTGCGACAAGTCCCCGGAAAATCATTGATCCGCGCTCGCGGTGTACTGGCCTTCCCCTCCCCACCTTTCTACCAACGCCAATCGAACAGAGCCAATTCCCGGAGTCCATACCGTATCATAGTTTTAGAGCATGGGTCAACCAACGAACTGGGAGGGAGGGAGGGTATGTGGGAAAACCTTGTTCGTCTGGAGTTGGGGTACCGAAAGTAAAACAATGCCGGTATAAAGGATTAGTTTATTGGACGGATTAACTAATATACCTGCGCACATGCCGGAAATCTTCTGCTGGAAGCCATGTTCGCCCGGGTGTGGTACTTGTGCCTTAATTACTGAGTGTTACAGGTGCGAATACACGCGGAACCGTGAGAAGTCTTGAGATTCACTATCTCGGACCGCCTCTAATCTCCGGGTTTGAAAGGTCTTGAGAAGGGCTAGCACTTTCCCGACACGGCATGGGATCAGCCTCCGGGACGTGTTGGATCTCATTAACTGGGATACGCAATTCCGTTAACTTGTCAAACTAAGCCTGTCCTGGGTTGACGGGGGTAGCGGATCGCAAGAGTTTTTACGGTACTGTACTCAAGTACAAGCACTGGTAGCCTGTATCACCCACAGTGGTGATCGCGCCGAATCCCCCTACGCTGGGTAAATACTAGTTAGTGGCACTGTTTGGGCTCAATCGGGACTCGGATGTGCTATCAAATGGGATGGTATGGGGTAGCGGAACATCAACTACGGCGAGGGCCTGGCAGAGACACTGCCCGAAACCGGCTGGGTTTCCCTCGTTAGCTGGGTCCTCTGTTCAACTCGTCGGATTGGGGGTTGTGATCCTCTCACGGTATTACTGATCTCGAAAAAGTTGCTCCAATCTGGCGATTTGAGCACTGTATAGTTGAAAACCACGCCTTGACATCCTGGACGTCCCTGGACGTCTATGGGCACTCTGAGGTTGTACTGCCGGTTTCGGGGGTCAGCTGTGATAGACCATCGCAACGCTGGATCGGACTGCCGCTATTCCCACCGTGCTCACCGGTAATTATTGGGGCTCGGGGGGTTCGGCACTTTCGCCACTGCAGGGAATAGTATGTGACTTCGGGGCTAGTTGGGAGCGAATTTTACTGTTCATGAGACTTGCGGCCACTCCTGAGGTTACTGACACTTTTGATGGGCCGATGCCTAGTGTTGGGGGGACTGGCCCAGTGGTATTAGCTTAAGTTACGTATCATGCTTCGAGTACCCCTTTCTATTGGTCTTTGGGGTAAACGCCATTATACAAGGACTGTGTCGGTGAGGGAATTAACAATTTTTGGGATGTATTGCATGCGGGGGAACGCCATTTCAATTACTGCTCGAAAAGAGGGACGGCGGGTGCCGTGGTGTCTAGATTGCTCTCCTCTTCTCTCGACATCCTCATAGAGGGGTATGCTTCATAATTGGTGGTTTGAATACCTGTGGCGGTACATATTTCCGCATTCTCCTCCTCTCTTGCTGACCGTTGAACTGTCTGTCGCCGTATCTGGCAAACCCCGCTCCACCAGGCTCAAGCCCGCTATCTTACATACTTACTAGATGCATAAAATCTTACTTTTAATGCCAAGTGCTAGCCTGGCGACTGCTTCATAGTCACTGGCCCGCAGGCTGAACATCATGACATATCTCAGGTCCCGGCACAGAGGCGGAGGCTCTCCACTCCCAACGGCACCACAAGGATAATGTGCCAAGCGGTGGTTCTTTTTTTCCTATTGCTTCAATAGCCAAACCAACCATTTGTCTCCCATCCCTCACGTTTCTTTTTTAAAACCTTTGTGGCTAGGGGGAGGGGGAGGGGTGCTTGTTTTTGAGTTAGTGAGTCCAACTGCCTAGCTGTTAGAGTGAACTAGGTTAAAGCACTAAGAGGGGGAATTAGCGGGAAATAGGACTTGAGTGCGAGATCATCGACTGCAAAAATACATGGAACGAAACAATGCAAGGGATAGCCTGATTGGGTGGGAGTTTCACTATGAAAACAGACTGCTGTAGTACAGGACTCTTCTATTTTTTCTCAACCCTTCTAGTGCTCTCTGGCACGATATCCGAAGTGGAAATGTCAGCCATCGGCCAGATGCGAAAGATGGAGGGAGCAACTGTAATTCAGATACAGGTGTCCCGCAAAGCACTCCCGTCTTGGAACCTGTAACGCGGGGTCACTGCCTCCCTCCGTATATTAGCAAGAGATTCACAATTACTAGATGTGCTTGATATGGAAACTTGAGTGCCCGGAAAGCACCCCAGGGTAGGGGTGTTTTTTCCAGAATAGCCACGAATATTAACCTCTGGTCTTCCCGAACCAGTGATAGCGCTGCTCCTTCGTCATATCCACTCGGAGCTACGCACCCTAGTAACAGTGCTCCGCCACTGTCTCTTAAGTTGGGGTTGACAACCTTCCAGGCCAATATAACCCCTACTACTCCCTCACGTCCCTTCTTAGCGGCGATAAGAGTAGTCTTATTCTATTATGGCTTCCCAAGTTTGGACTAACATCTCCTCGTGCGGACCAGATACTCGCTCTCCATTCATTGCCGGATGAAGCAAGCCAAGATGGCGGGGTTTGCTGGTCACCGGAAATGGTATTGGACTTGATATCCTCTCGCCAGGTATTAGATTCACCATCCCGCGGCCTACGAGTTCTGTTCGAGAAAATGGCATGTGCCATTCCTTGTCAGATATTGCATTCAACCACTTTCACGTGCAAGCTAGATCCTGACTGCTGCTACTTCTCTGCCTTCCTGCCCAGCTAATGAAAGATGCACCCGCTCACAATCCTCTCTCCCTCCCTCCTTTCTGTCGGCTTCGGCATCTCTGGACTCGCTTTTCTCCTTCACCGCGTCTGCACACCCTGTCCGAACGGCTTAAATAAAGCGCACTGTACCTACCGAGGAACCTCTGCCGTCCCAATCAGAGGAGTTAGAGGTTCACTGAGCCCGGGGTGTGCCAGACATTGTAGCCCAATAGATCCTTGCGGACAATCTTTGCAAGTAGGTCCTGGAGACGATCGACCGCCGGTGGGTAGCAGTAGCCTAGCAGTATCCCAACAGAGATATTTTATTTGTAATGGTTAAGTGGTTTGGGAATGAGAGATTCTACCCATTCGGTTGTTCCACAGTGGGCGTGTTGGCTTCCCAATGCCAAGCCGCTGATTTAGGGAGGGAGGAGGGGGTCTAGCCGTGGTAACTTACCGCACAGTTCAGAATAGAGTTTTCAAACAGAAGGTCGCTGACTTGGTATGAAGCTTGGGTGGATTGAGCATGTTTCAGCAATGCCGGGACAAAGTATCTGGGAAGGGCTAGATCGAGGGGCAAAGGTATTACGAAGCGGAGGGAAATAAGGTGGGGCACTTGACGCGGAGGCATCGACTGCAATGAGGCCTGGGCGGCGGTCCCGAGAGCCCGTGTGTCAGAGGGATATTCGAGGTATTAATATCTGGAGACACCCTGGGATGAGGGGTGTGTGTGATGCATGGTACTGAGCGGAGAGGCTCCGGTTGTTTGATCTCTCTGGGGACTCGCCAAGCTTGTCTATGTAGGGTAGAGAAGAGAAGAAACTAGTTTGCTGAAACAGACCAATTTTTTTTTTTCCTCGTCACAACTTTAGGGCATTCGGTAGTCGGACACACTTCTGACCGCGGTTACTATCCAAAACGCATTCTCTACTCCTCCCGAACCAAAGTCTTGCTCGTCGAGAAAATTCCACGCCAACACGTTTACCGGGGATCGTTCCTGATACTCCAGGGAGCAGCACGAGCTAGGGAATCAAGAACTCTACCTCACCCAATCCGGCAAGGCATCTTTCTGTGCAACCGAGGAGCTCGATGTATTTGCTACTTGGCTAACCTTTTTTTGGACATTATAGTTTCAATAATATAATCACCTCGGTACAGTACCTGACGTGGGTCCTGCCCCCCCCCCAGAGCCCATAACAGACAGGGTAGAGTTTGATTCGTGATGCGTTTTTCGTCATCTCCCCGCTTTTAGTGGTGGAGGCGGACTTGACCTACAGTATTATAATATACTCGCCCCATAACTCGTATAGGTTTGGATGTAGGGCTGTTATCCTGCTGGGAGGGGATGGTTTTGGCTGCTATGATGATGGTCACCTTCGATGCTTTGTTGGTGTTTGTGGGGTTTGGTCGTGGTGATGTTTGGGGGGATTTGTTGTGCGCCAACTTATCGCCTAACTTATCTTCTCCTAGACTGGATTGCTGGGGGTATTGAAAAGTTTTGCGTTGCTGCCCCTGTCGGTTCTGGGGCATGGGTTAGTGAGTGAGCAACTCTTTGTTAATCACTGTGGATTCGCGGATGTGGGAACTTCGGATCGTAGCTGATGCCGGTATTATATAGACTATTAGCTATGTGATCGTGCCTGTGGTCATGCCGGTAGTCTTTGGAGAGTACCGTACTGAGGTAGCAGTTTAGTCATCTCTGTCTAAGACACGGATAGGGGTGACACAAGATTTCGCAATGTCTCAGCAGTACAGGAGATCGACTGCGCTTATCTGGTTTCTCATGAAAGGCACTTTCGTATCGTCAACCTCATCTCCTGGCATGCAGCAAGTGAACCCCGCTTGTGTGCCTTGGGGCCTAGAGATTGCGTGCTCAATTTCGGGGAAGGAACACATATGGACCCGGACACCGAAAACTGACACCGCTGGTTCACACTTTTTTTTTTTACTTAGTACCGCACTTCTACTCGGGTAGTAGAGAATATACGGGAAGTACCGCCTTGGCATAAATTTATACCTGTGTTTCAATTTTTTTGCGAAACCCCCTCTTCGCTCTTGTCAAGCAATACTCACCGGATTAATAGTATTAGGGATCAGCTGATCTTAAGCATCATAGCTCCACGAAGAGCAGTTTTTCTGTGAAAACCTCGCTGGAATCGGTTTGGCTATTGGATTTGATAGGTGTGGGTTAGGGGCTAATCTCAGACACCCAACACTATTCACTCTCAGTATGGTGGAAAGCGCTTAAAAGGTGTACCAAGGAGGTGCAATTTTGTAATGCTTTTATTTGGCCAGGGTAAAGGGTTTTAAATGGCAAAAAATAAATTCCGAGATTGCATGTTCAACTCCCTCCAACATTTAGTTTTTTTTGTAGTGTGTAGCTTAATTTTAACCTTCATCTTCTGTCTATCTTATGAGAGGACAGAATTCTGATGCTTTTCTAATAATATTTCCCATCGTGGAATATACATATATCAGTGATTAAAATTCCAGAAATATGTTAGACTGTTGGGAATTGAACGATGGGCTTCTAGAAAATATTTTTGACATTTATAACCCCTAGCCCGGACTGAATAGAGGCATTACAAAAATGCACCCCTTGGTACACCTTTTAAGCGCTTTCCACAATACTGGCATGGTAATATTATGATAGTTACTGATTTTCCCTAGTCGGCTGGCCGGGTAGTTCTCGGCGTGCCCAAGATCCTCTCCGGGCGCTTCTCTTGTTCCGCTTTGGGGAGACTTTGTAATATAGAGACTAATTTCAACCTATCCCATCGATATTTTGAGTGACACTCCATGACTGCGGCCCTCCACCTCCTCCGGTGGGTGCAGGACTTCCTTTTCGCAGCTGGAAGAGTGTTAGTGTCTTTAGTATCCCGGGGAAAGTCGATAGAGGGGAGGGGGCGTTCGTCTTTCTTTTTTTTCAATCCACGACCCACACGACCCACATCATAGCATCCACATTATCGGCGACATCAATACCATGAAATTCATAAGGAATATCGATTTTATCAACCTATAGACCTTATTTGCGAAAGGTACTAGAGGTTTCCCAGGAAATCTCGTTGGACCAGACATCGACGAGCGGGTTCTTCCAGCGCAAGTTTTTTTCATATATGCTACCCGTTGTAGCCTGGCTTTTGGCCAACAGGTACTCGCTCATGTATCGGTTCTCGATATAGATGCCGGGGATTATCCCCTTTAGCTCTGGTACCTTAGCGGAAGCTTGAGATGGCAAGCTTTAAGCCACTGATATTGGATTCTTTGGCGTCACACTTCTATAGCACGGTGGGTTGAACGATATATATTGTCATGAATCATTCCTTCGGGAATCCGTTATTTTTAGCATCGCTGGATCTCCTCCGCTTTCTATTTTCCGGGTGTGATATTTCACTTTTCTCCTTGCCCCTCCTTGATCACCGGGGCTTTTGTGGGGAGTGTCTTGACCAAGCTTCTGAGCCTACTGCCGATACAGTAGCTTTCGCTGCCTTCTATACCTCCAATATCCCCCACCCTAGCTGGAGCAGCATCGGCCGTTCTAATGTTTAGGATGTATCATTCGCATATTGCGTAGTCGGGAGCTATAGTAGCTTTCTGATAGATATACATTTACTCTACTTTCCACTGGGTAGGATGATTATGTGCCTGCACTGCCTGATTGTCTCATTACTGGACCTAAAGTATTAGACTGTTTAGTTAGAGTTTTGTGAAATTAGTTGTGGCGTGTATGAAACGAGTATATAGTAGTGTTCTATCATACATAGCACCGGTAATGCGGTGTGTTGCTGTGCCGTACCGGAATACAATCGATCCAGTGCCGGTAAATTACGCTCGAACTCCGCTATAATGAGCCTCTTTATAATGGACAAACTACCATTACGGATGGATAGTCCGGGGGTTCGGATTCCTCGTAGGAATTCACCTGGCGTAACCGATTATGCCGGCTAATAGATTAGAATTGATTTTTCAGATGTTTGGCTTCTTCCCCCGTACAAATCGGTCTGCTATAAGGGACGACTAGCAGCCAGTGAAGTAGGTTCGCACATGCCTGGCTGAAGCCATGGCCGTACCGTGGGAGATGGAGGTTTATGTCTTGGGGCCCGTCTGGATGGGGTAGAAATTGTACATACTGTAGTAATCCTTACTACCGGAGTGCACATCCGTCCTCCCACCTACGAAGATAGTATATTTCGCCGCTTCCATATCGGGATAACAGAAGCCAAACTCATACCGTACTCGAGTACTGTATTCCCAAGTTTAGCGCCAAGGATGGTAAAAAGCCTTGACCTCCCAAACCCCTGTCCATCCATCCCATCAACTAACCTCCACCCCCGACCGAAACCAACCTATCATACCCTTCAAACTATAATAGCACACGAGTGAGCCCTTATGGATGGCCTCCCGGCATATACAGTACAGTTGTATCATATACCCAGCGGCGCCGCATCGGCACTGGCATCTTCCGAAAATCGCAGCACCCGCTAAGGAAAAAGAATGCCCCGAAACAAAGGGGGGGGGGGGGGGTGGGATCTGCTCTAGCTAGCGCTCGGCCCTTGCCATCTTCGAAATACTGTACCTATGACATGATTGACCGGAGAAATTCTGCGAGGAGATCCAATCATGACGTGAATAACTCAATTGTTTATATAGCCCCCCTCTCGGGGGGGGGGTTTTTTTTTTCATAAATATTCGTCGTTTCCCCCAGTTTGCTGGGAACTTATTCTCGTGTATTCCTCCAAGCGGCTCTCGTGCCTGCTGAGGTTTGGACTCTCCCGGTGGACCTTCGGGGGGTTTGGCTTTCGGAGATTTCTTGGCGGAGGTTTCGATTCTGGACTGGGTTGTTGGGTGGTATTTGTCTGGTTGCGCGCCTGATGTGGATGTTTGCTCGGCTTGGGGCTATTGGGGAGTTGTGGTATGGGGGTTGTGGGGGTTGTGGGGGGAAGGTCGTTGGTGGTGGTGGTGGTTGTGATGTGGTTTGAATGGTCTGTTTATTGGGGCGGCTGGTATCTTGAATTCTTATTTGATCTTCAGGATCCCGGATGCTTTGGGATTCTACCGGTACGGGACGGGAGTGGGGCAATGGGATTGTTGGTGGGCGGGGGGGGATTCTTCCGGAAGTCGGCCGGCTTCACACTACGTTCAACTTAATTCACTATTGTACCGCTCGGAGGACCTCCCTGATATGTCACCTTCCTGGCTCTGGAGTGCTCATATCCAGCACCGGCGACAAAATCACCGCGGAGATTATCGATTATCAATTAGTAATTACCGGGTGATAGTACATGATAGAGCCCTGATCAAAACCCTCACCATCTACTGTACCTATCGCTATCCCGCGGTCTGAACTTAATTTACCATACTTACCGCAAGCTCCCGGAAGTAGGAAAAAAAGAAAGAAAAAAGCTAAAACTGAGAAAATCCCCTACCCTCTCTACTGCTGAAGATTGAGTATGAACCGAAGAAACCGGCGAACAAAGGCTCACGGCTCACCCCCCCTCGCACAATTTCGAACCATCATACCTTTGGCAACGCCCCCAACCACACACTCACCGCCCTCTCAAGCGCACTTATTCTAGTCGGCCCACCGAACCGAACCGAACAGGAAAAACTAGTTACGCATGAACCCTCCGCGGGATCGTAACGACGTATTAGAAAGAAGTATAGCTAAAGAGTGGCATTATACCCCTCTCAAACCTATGATACCTACCGTACTTACCTACCCGGACCTGACTACACAACTGCGGAATATACATCCAACACTTCCCCCGTAGCTGCTGTTGGATCGGGAGCTTGAAGGGCAGCTTAGGCTACGGCAATGGGTGCTGAGCGGGGCGTTCTGTGATTTCTGGTAATTGGATTTCGGAGCGTGGTGACGTACCGGTAGCTGATTGCTTACAAGACGTGTACAAGTACTATGCCGGTATATAGAATGTATTTTTTCCCCTGATCTCCTGGAGGGGATGAATGGGTTGGTTTGTTGGTTGGCTGTTAAATAGACCGTACTTTATAAGCATAATTAAATTTTACAACACCACACCGGCGCAGTATGATAGATACAATTCGCTTCCTGAGATTCGAGTTTATCTGCAGGATTGGTCAGGAATATGACCGGTGCCTGTAGTAATATAATCCGTTACTGCAGATCTGGTCTTGCTAGGTTTTCATTCTCTATTTTATTATTATCTTTGGCCGGTATCAGGCATAATGCTATAAACGAACCCTCCCGACCACTCCCCACGTCAGACATTAAGAATACCCAATCGCGCTACATCCTCTTGAGCAGTTCCGCGATGATGATATCTAGAAACCGAGGGTGTTGTTTATGTTGTAATTGGTCCTTATTCAATCGTACTCCCGGTGTTTTACATTTTATATTTTCGGGCACTTCTCACAGCGAATATCGTCCCCCCGCTCCTTCCTCGAATCGAGTACATGGCGTGATAGGGGTTTCTTTTCATGTTAGGAAATAGATTGCAAAGCTTTCCCAGCTAATAGAGTTTTTTCCGTGGTTACGGTTTTATTATTGAAAAAACGAAAAAATAGAAAAAATAGAAAAAAAGAGGCCCTTTGTATAGGGGTAGAGGGGAATGTCCCGGGTAAGGAAATGTCATTTTTTCTTTGGCCCTGGGCCCTACTTCATTGCACTGTTGTATATCCCCACTTGTTGAGACTTTAGTATAAGGGAAAAGGAAATAGCTCTCTTTCGATAGGATAGTTTGAGAAAGAGAAAGTAAGGTTAAGTGAGCGGACAGAGGAAACACTTTCGATGACTGATAATCCATTGCCACACGCGCACCAGAAATACAGAGAGTGAGATGGCTACTTGGAGCTTTGGTTGTGTTTTATTCTTCAGTTGGTTGGTTCGGGCCGTCTGGTAGGTTAGGTTCAGCGTTCCCCAGTAGAAAATTCACTACCGCCGTATATCCACCTTCAGCGGCGAGGGAGAGTGGGGTCCGTCCTTTGCTATCAGCGGCATTGCGGTTGACATCCCCGCGACCAAGCAACACCTCCACCATCCCAGCACGTCCTTTTCCGGCGGCCCAGAGGAGGGGCGTTTGCCCATCGCTATTAGTAGGGTTAGGGTTAATGTCTGACCGCTCTAATAAAACCCTTGCTATTCCTTCATGCCCCCCGGTAACCGCATGCCAGAGCGGTGTTCTCCCACTATTGCCGCCTGCGTTGACATCAATGTCTTGTCGGTCGAGAAGTAGCTTCAAAATTCCCTCGTGTCCTATTTCGGCGGCCTTGCAGAGGGGCGTTTGTCCATCGTCGCGCGCTTTGTTAGGATCGGTGTCTTGGCGGGTGAGTAATGACTTTGCTATTTCCTGCCGCCCGTCAATAACAGCGCGCCAGAGTGGTGTTTCTCCATCGCTACCCTCCGAGTTGGGGTTGACATCGTGCCGGCTGAGTAGCACTTTTACTAGTTCATGACGCCCCTTGAAAACAGCCCACCAGAGAGGTGTTTCTCCGTCGTTGTCGGCCAAATTGGGGTTGATGTCCTCGCGACCCAGTAACATTTTGACAACCCCGTCGTGTCCCCTATAAGCGGCCTGACATAATGGCGTTTGCCCGTTCCTACCCGCTAAGTTGGGGTTGATACCTTGGCGACCGATCAACAACTCCACAACTTCCTCGTACCCCATGTAAGCAGCCAACCAGAGAGGTGACTCTCCGTCATATTCTGTCGAGTTCGGATCAATCTCCTTTCTATCCAATAACAACTTCACTACTCCTTCGTGCCTTTTCCTTGCAGCCCATAAAAGAGGCGTTCGTCCTCTATCATCTGGCCGGTTAGCATCGATATCGTTCAGCTCGAGCAACCGCTCCACCGTGTCCCTATGTCCTCTCCGGGCAGCCCAGATGAGCGGTGTACTACCGGTGAAATCTCTACCATTGACATCCCAAGATTTTATCTTTATCAAAGGACTTAGGAGATCTGTCACGCCAAGGTATGCTAGGCAATGAAGCCCGGTAAATCCCTGCGGACACTTGTCGCTAGTAAGCTCCCACGGCCAATGGTTGTCGTTTAGTAAGAGTAGCTTTGCAGATATATGATTGGGGTATTGATCTAGGAGATCGAGGGCGAGCGATTTTGCGCATTCCGTAGTTCCTTGGCGGGCATGGGTTGCCCAGCAACTCGAAGCATATTGGAGGAAGGGGACAGTCGGGGGTGCGGTATTAAGTGCTAGGGGAAGGCTCTTGACAGAGTTAAAACTTAGGTAGGTTAGGCACGTTTCGGCGATGGTCGAATGAGCTTCCTGGAAAAGCTTCGGCTGTGCGGAAAGGTGCTCCTTCAGAGTCAAGTGGATTAAACGAACCGTCGATGCCTCTTCATCCACGGTAACGAGGCCGAGGCAGCAACCTAATATTGTTTGTATCAGAAGGATATTCTCGGCATTTAGATCTGGGGAGCCTATTTCTACTGCAAGAGCGTCGCGGAGCTCATTAGTGTGTAATGGTCGTTGCGAATGTGAAATCCACATTAAAGTGGCCATTCCGACCTGCGATTTTGTCCCACCCAAATTACTTATTCGCTGCAGTGTCGCACTATACGCATCACCCGGTGCATCGCAGTTTGTAATTTCCCACAGCCTCTCCTCTCTCCCGTTGGTTGTAGCCTCTGCTAGGATTGAATCGAGGCTCAAGGCAACCGGTATGAACCTAGTCTCTAATGTCAGCTATCGGTAATTATTGATGGAACTACTGATACACACATCTCGGATATCCTTTCCGGGATAGTTTTCATGATATCTTCCTTCAGGTCGTTGCTCATTGCCTCGGGATACGGATCCCCCTCCAGCTTCTGACTTAGATAAGCTTTGATATCTTCCGTGCTTGTGACAATGGGTACGGTCGCTGCGTTTTCGGAAGTACACTTTATAATTTCGGCCTGGATCTGCGGCCGACCGGTGAAAAATAGCCGCGTTCCTGGTGACCCTTGAACGAGGCATCTGAGTGACCGAAGAAACTCCGGGCGATGCTTTGTTAGACATTCATCCAGTGCGTCTGTGCAGATAAAGACCTGATCAAAGGAGTTGAGAACCTTTTGTAACAGTATCAGTATGTCCGGTAGTCGAAGACCTCCACCGCTTGGATTTTCTCTTGATTGCCGGAATGCTTTCGCAACTCCTTCCGGAACCTTGGCCAAACAAGCCACAATTTGCTTGAGTAGCCCACCGAGCATGTTTGTTGGCGTCTGCTCATCTTGTGCTGGGAAGTCGAAATAAAGATAGAAAACGGCCTCGTTTTTCCCAACGACCTGGTCGGACAATGTATCTATTACTAGAGAACTTGTTTTTTTTTGACTAGTCAGCAACGGGAGAAGTTTTAGCAAGGATCATTTTTCGCACGATACCTTATGTAGGTTTTTCCTACCCCTGGCTCACCAGAAAAAAATAGCGTTGGATCCACGGATGCGTCTTCACAATTCCGCCAATTCAGGAACTCCCGTGTTCGTAGAGCCCACTCTCCAATTACATTGAGACGTCTAGTGCGTATATCTTGGTGACGCGCTTGGGGTTCCAAGGGAGATAGCCATGCTAAAATCTGCGCTTTTTCGTCCGCTACTATCGTGTTATGGTTGCTGGGGACATTGGAGCAGTTGGTATTTCCGGTACCGGCGGAATTTGGGAACGAGGATAGATTCATGATTTTTGGAGAGATTTTTTTGGGGGGGACAGACGATGTTAATGGATGGCGGAAAGCGGGGGAAAGTGGGGTTGATAGGGAATTCTACGAGTGCTTTGTCTGAGCACGCTAGAGCGCAAGTGCTGCTGTGCATGAGCTTTGCACCTCCCGGCGGCGACACCGGAGTTTTACTCGCAGAGGGAGGTCTTTCACTACCTTGCGAATTGTTAGCAATACTAGAGGGTCAGTGGTGTGCGGCCTAAACAGCTTACTAAGTACTTTGTCATGTCAGAAGTTAAGAATGGTCCATCAGGGAAGTTATCCCTCCTCAAGGAGCGAGGGTCTCGGAACCCAATGACTCTCACCCGTATGCGCTACACAGTAGGGGTCCTCAAGGTAGGATCACCACGGTGGTCTTTCAATTTGGGCTGGGAGACGATTGGCTAAAAGGTGCCAAGATGGTAAGGGAACTTGAGGGGACAATTTCCACTCCTCAAGTCGGCTCCCTGGAACTAAAGAAGCTTAAAGAGTTAGTCGATGTTGTGAATCATGTGAAATAAATGCTGGGCATAGTTGAGCCGTGATGAAAGTGGGGATCGTATCATAGCTGAAATTTTCCAAATGGATTACGATTGAAATCCTCTTCATCAACCTCTCGCCTGAGTTCGCTTTACTCAGCCTATGCCTTTTCTGAAAGGTGATGCCAGCTTCATGATGCGAAGGCTGGAGGATACGGCCTGAACACCACTTTTATTTTTCTGGCTTGGCCCAGACCGTTGCTTGATGACGGTTGAAGGGGACTCAAAGTTCCACCACCGATTTTAGACATAATTGGCCAGAATTAACCCCCGCTAAGTTGTGGAACAACCGTGGCGATTCTACCTTGAGGACCCCTAGTGTAAACCAGTGTTCCGAACGGTCTGGTCAGTCCGTGTGGAGGGTCGGACCGGACGGACCGCCGGTGGTACGATATCATAGTCCGTCTTTTTTCGAGTCTATGAACGGACTAGGGCAGATGGAGGTAGGACTAGACACCCTACCAGCCCTAGTAGGACCCTATGGAGTTCTTCTTTTACACCCCTTCGACCGGTATATCATACCCAGAAACATCAAGTTCATGATTTTATCTCACCCATCGTTTATGAATGGGAAAATCATGTGTCATATGCGTAAACTAATAAACCAGGGAAAAAATACCTCTTTGAGAAATAGAATAGCCAGCAGTCTTTGCCAAATTAAAAGTCAAAAAGCACTGGCATGAATCTGCAAAGCAGCGAGCATATCCTCGCTGGAGAGAGCACTAGCACTATCGCCGGCGGAACGTTCTAATATTGGTTGTGGATATCCGAATCCAAGAGGGTCTATTAAGTTCCGGAAAATCCTGGGCACGGTGCCGTGCTGCAAGTCAACCCCAGCTACATAAGTTCCCCGGCTTTGTTACAAAACCACCGTGACTATAGTTAAAGCAAAAGACTTATGGAAGTATTTAAAAGAGAAAATAAGGGTCATAGAAGAATGATTGGTTTAGTCTTATCTTGATGCTTGGAGTACCCAATGATTTATTTCAACTTCTCTTTCTTGCAGGTACTCGAGTATCATAGCACATAATTTACCTGTGTTTGTTCTAGCTTTCTCGCCTTCTCTCCACTCTTGAATCAGCTCATGGTTTTCCCTTCTCAATCCATCTTCAACAACCCCCATCCCGGCAATCCCATTCCGCAGGGCAGATATTTCAGCATTAGCACCACAAACAATCCCCTAACTTAATTCTCCCCTTGAATTTCGGTTCCCAGCGCTCGCAAGGAATTTACAAGATGTTCTTGATAAAATCCATGCCACTGTCAGCCCCTCCCTCGTCTTAGTGTGGGAGGGAGCTATTGCGGACATTTCCTGGGTCTCTTGATAAGTCCAGAAGGTGAGCCCACGGGTGCAGATTTCTATTATGATAACTCGGACTGGGTCCGCTGAGAACAACAGTCTTGTAGTCGTCACTTGAGAACTGCGATTACTACGTTGCCGGGCTTGGAAAGTGATGTATTGCAGGCCATGGAAATTCGGTGACCGTTCGGAGGGGGTTCGGTAATCTGTAGAGCACAGGCACATTGGATGCAGTAAATACGACTGATAGGGCGTGAGGGAAAGAGAATCGGCTTAAATTAAGGGCCCTTGAACAATAGGCACTCCAAGAGTGGGGTGAACATACTCCGGAGTACAGTAAAGAACCGGAAGACCATCTCCCATCATCCCGTTCGAGTGTACAACCACCGCTTGTATATCTGTCAGGACAAGGAAGTTGTTTTCCGATTTTTACTGACGCCCCCGAGCACAAGCGCTCATGCTGCCGGATTAGGGTTTCATTACGGTACTCTTGGTGGATCAATATCAACACCAGGAGCAAACGCAATTCCAACGCAGTGACTTGAGTAGTATGATGGACTTATTCAATAAAATCAGGGAGCTAAATACCTGCAGATATTCACAACGGCGCGGCCATCAGTTTGAGCACGACATCGGAGGTTGTTACACGAGAGGACAAAGCAGTCTATCCTAACGTGGTATTTCGGTTAAACGAGCAAGGAATTGTAGCGACGATGAGAGCCATGGTCAGTTTCGGTGCGAAGAAAAGAATTGGTCTGATTGTGGAAATTGAAAGTTCATCCTTCGAGCATATGCTGCATTGCGGTGAGCGCTGACACGCACTCGTACCGGTAATGGGATGACGCATCCAATTGCCAGTTCCATCGAATTTCTCCTTACAACCAAAAGTACGAATCCTTCCACATCGGGGTCAACAATTAGTCCAGGTCCCGTAGTCTATGTTACCAAACAAGCGAAAGATAGAGAAAAACAAGTAAATATCATGTAAAGTATCATACTGCAGTTTTCAGAAGAGTCTTCTGATTGTACATTCTACCATCCCTAACCCGGGAGTAGCTAGAGTGGAGTGCCGAGAAGGAGCTAGTTTAAATGAAACAGAATGAATTCTCCCCCATATTTCGCCGTGCACAACCGAAATCTCGGGATGTAAGAGAGCAATTACCCTCGCATGTGACTCCGGATCCCACTCACCAGGCCCCGGTCAATCGTGGGAGAATAAGCTTTCCCCCACCCAACTCCTGATTGTTCCAACCTGTATCACGAATAGTCACTCGCACACCAGTTGGTTGTTGTATCATACAATCTGTGTCAATAGCAATAACAGCCCGCAGATAACGCAGAGCTGGATACACCCGCTAGGCAAGCTGATGAGCGCAGCGCTGCCCCGTATCTCTAATATTATAATATAAGAGCCCGCGCGAGCACCTTGGAAAGGTGCAAGGTGGGTGGGATAGCCCATCCATCCATGTTGCTCCTTCATCCTACCCTTTTTTCACAGCCCTGATAAATGCAAGTACAGCGCAGTGCATAAGCGTGTTTTGGTGGAGCAGATTGCTACCTAACAGAAACTTTTCGTTTATATTCGGTTTGATACATACACTCCGCGTTACGTCGTTGTTCATATCCAGAAATTTCAGCCAGAAATAAGAGACGGATGAAACAATACTCTTATATACAGGGTTCCATGTCGGCCTAAATACTTACCTGTAGATCGAGTTACTTAGCGGGAGGGCTTGCCTCATTGCCCTCAGCTTCTCGCGCGGGCTTGTTCGAAAAACCCTGATCTTCAACTAAGAGAATCATTGGCAGGATACCGATGATGGTTATTCCCGACAAAAGAAACCAGGGGAGGATTCCGTACCCGGTTTTCTGGCCAAGAGTGAACGCCAAACCTCCGAGCTGTTGTCGATGACGTTAGCAAATTATGTTTCCAAATTACCCGTATAAGGGACTACGAACAGCTGGTCCGATACCCCTCGAAAGAGCAGATAATGTAACAGCAATTCCATTGAGGGTGCCCAAAATTCTCAGGCTGGGACTAGAATTTGTAAGTAGTATAGTGCTACAAGGAAATGCAAAAATGGCTAATACACTCTTCCCAAAAAGGAAGAGGAAGAGCACTGGATGTTGGAGGGCGCGTGGGAGGAGGAGCGTAAACGGTGTGAGGAGGTAGAGGATTGGCATGACTAGACTAAACCACCTGAGTGTCCGCAGTGGGCCAAGGGCGTTAACCACAGAGGGGAAAAGAAAGAACTAGGCGTGTTAGCTTTGCACGTCTCCTGGAGCGCGCGCCGCATAAGGAGGGGTGGCATTCTTACTTGCAGAAGTATTCCGATAACGCCGTAGGTGCTATAGAAAAAGCCAATGGTGGAGCTTGGCATGGAAAACCCTCCTGCGAATTTCAGGCCTTGTCTTGGGGTGTCATCCCGTGGATATGACATTAATACGGGGAGTAACTGATCGTAGGTTATTGTGTGCAGGCATAGTAAGCAATACACAATGAGGTTAACTGTCGACTGAAAGGTAAATGCATGCATCAACGGGGGTGCCCCGGAATCCTTAATGACCTCTGCTGGCAAATTCGCCTCCTCGTCAATTCTGGGGGAAGGGCTGGCTAAAAGAGAAGTCGTCTCGTTCGGCATGCCCTCGCGGTGCCGTGACCTCCGAGAGAAGAACCGGATTACCCTTTTCCCCATCTGGCGGCCACGGTCAAGCTCATCCTTCTTTGTACCCAGGGTTTCCTACACCAGAGGGGTCAGACTTCATCTCGAACATGGCGGAAGAGTAGGGTATACTTTGAGGAAGAGGGCTCCGATGAGCAGACTATAAATAAAAAGGGCAGAGTTGACCAAGTTTGGCAGACAGAATGGGAACTTCTTAAACAAGGCAGGTGGCTCTCCCTTAAACCAATTCGGATGGTTTGTTACAGGATCAGCAAGGGAACCCCCGATAGTCGGTCCGATGATCGTTCCTGCAGTCCACTGCATGATGTTAGAAAGGTTCAAGCAGCTCTACAGGGCCAACCTACAATCATCGGCATAATCGAAAACGCAAGGGGTTGAAGCTGTACAGTCAGTAATTCTAGCGTCGGTAATATCGCAGGTCTGGTAACCCACCTCTTTTTCTGGAACCATCTCAGCCACCATAGTTCTCAATATCCCAACCTACAAACATTGTCAGAGACCGTGAATCCAAGAAAACTGGGGTGGTGAATCGTGCGTTCCCGTTCACAAGCCCTGAAAAGCACCTGGCGACCATAGCCATAGGAAGACTGGTGGAGAACCCAAAAATCAGAATACATAAGAGTGATCCACTCATTCCGAATAACATAACTGGCTTCCTGCCAAACCTGTCGCTAGCCCGTCCCCAAAAGATTCCTGTGAAGACCTGAGCAAATGAGAAGCAGGCAAAAGTTATTCCGACGTAAAAGGGTATGTCCCTGTGGGGGACTCCAAAGGACTGAATCATATAATACTAGTTTGAAGATGAGTTAGTATCTCCTGCTCCGCCTATCCCCAAAATACTAGACCAGAAAGACCCACCAAGTATGGAGAGACAGAAGTCAAGGTAACAGGTTCCGCGAGCCGACATGTTGCTATCAGAAGTAAGCCAAACCGTCATGCCCAATTTTATCACGATAGAATTAGACATACAAAGAATAATGAGTTGTCGAATGACTGGAGGGGATAGTTTTGGTCTCGCCATGGGCAAGATCTCCAGATGGTCAACCGGTACTCGAGTAGTATTAATACTCTGGATAGTGTTGAGTCTTAGGATTCGCCCAAGGCTAGCGGGGATGGAAGAATTTGGTTGATTGCTAATGCAAATTCCTGCCGCTATCCGAAATCCGGACGGGGCTCTGGCTCTCCACCCCTTCTGGTAGAAAACGGTGTCACGGGGTACTCGTATGTGCACAATTAAGGAAAGACCAGGCGCAGGAGTGGGGGGGGGGGCTCCGAAAATGGGAAAATTCAGGAATATAGAGGAGATGAGGGGCTTAAGAAATTTAATAAGAGGAAGAGGATGGAGGCGGAAGGGAGCTTGGTTATCTATCTCCCCGTGCAGGGACCATGGTGCGGCACTTGAATTGAATAAGCAGGAGACCTGCTTGCGGATGCAGATTACAGTACAGTATGTGCAAGAGGGCGCGAAGCTGCAGCTGCTCGGGAAGGCAGTATGAAGCGTGAAACTCCCCCGATAGCCCGTATATACTCTTTCACTTCAAGGTATGCCATCTGCGGTGCGCACCAGTGACCTGAAAAGGATTCCCTAATGCGAGAACACTGCAGTCCAATTATCACGCTGTTCCAACAAAATTCGATGGATCACGATCATGGGTGAGAGATGGAGGGGTAAGTCAAGTCAACGGGCTCAGATACTGTAGACCACCGGTAAGTCAACGGCTCAGATCTCAGACAGCCACCCTTCCCTGGTGTCTCAATGAAGCAAGGTGACGGGAAGACTGACTAACTTGGGCCTCCCTCCAATGATAATCCTCTGCTCTTTGCACCTTGTTAACTGGGGAGAAAAGCCGACTGGCTGTACTCAACAACCGTAGACCTCGACATCGGCCTCGACTTAGGATTGGCTGGATTACTGTGGGCCGTTACCACGACAACATACCCGTAGACCAAGACCGGTCCAGCACTCTCCTCTCATGCATAACTTAGGTCACGTTTTTCTTTGCCCTCGCTAAGCCCTCATGCCCAAAACTCAGCCATCGACCGCTCGAGCAATAACGGTCGGGGCTCTTGAGCCCCTGTTGACATCGCTCTTCACCGCTACTGCTGTGAAATTCACTTTGGCGTCCCGACCCCTCAAATATGCCCACCGCGCACTTTCAATTCTCACCATGGCACGATTGAACGCAAGGACGGACCCCATAATTCTCTTATCTTCACCCCCTGTCCCCTCATTGCGAACTGCGACTCCTAATACAAACACAATCATATCCTCTCCACCCTCCTCTCCGCTGCTCTCGCCTTCAGCCCTCCTACAAGAACTGGTCGAGAAAGGTACAGCTGCTAAACGGAAACAGAAGGATACAAGAACCCCACCGCCCCGCCAAGTCATCCTGGAAAATATCCCGAATGCTCGAGATAACAGCGATGGCCTAGACAGCGTAATCACCAAACTGCCGCCCAAAAGAACGGGAGCAGCAGAGCCAACTGGAGACCCTATCACCAAAATATCACGTGGGAAAAGAGATTCTATAACACCAACACTTACTGATCTTTTGGTAAAGGGCAGGGTCTTTGGTGAGGCTGGGGGGAAAGGTGCTAACAAACTAAAGATTAAAAATACGGGAAAGAAGGGAGCGAGGAAAGATGGGCAGATTGTAGCCAAATGCACTAAGAGGTCTATGCTGCTCAAATCGCCATTCTTTGCGCAGCCAGATGCAGCAGAAGTACCCGGCAAACCCGTAACCTATGAGAAACCTGCTTTAACTCCCAAGTCCCCAAACAAGCTCATTACCGAGCCGCCCGTACCTCCCGTTCGTCAGCAATGGACCCCCGCCAAGGGCACCGTTATTAGTATTGATAGCTCCCCTGCTGCAGCTGGCATGGAGGCAAGTCAAGGGAAGGGCACGAAAGACAAAGGAACGCTTGACTTTGCGAACATGGTTAGTGAAATGAAGCTTTCGAAAAGCTACAGCCGCGATGGGAGCAGTGTTCCTTCACTGGGAGGGTCGGATGGGTCCGGAAACGGGCTGATTAGGAAGCGAGCCATAGAGGTCAGTTTATTGAATCATGCCGTGAATACTGTGTACTGCATACTAACTAAACATCATTTGACAGATGGTTAATCTTCCCAGCAGCTCTGCTGTCACTAGTAGCGAACCTAAAACGTCCGAACGTAAACAAGCAAGGAAAAAACCAAAGACAATCACAGGCCAAGCAACCGCACAATACCGAGAAGCGAAGGCAGCGGCAAGCCACTCTTTGCTTGATTATTTTACGCTTGAGGACGCAAATTCCGAAAGTGCCGCAGCAGAGAAACCAACTCGTAAACGAAAGACAGCCTCCGAGAGAAAAAGGCACTCCGTCCCAGCGCCTATACTACTAAGCCCGAAGGCTGCCAAGCGTCAATTCGATGAGACGGAGTGTATTTTTGGTACTAGTTCGCAATTGGAGGTTATGGCGGAAATCGAGATTGTTGACAAACCGGAGCCCGCTGAGGATGAGAATGCTCCTGACTATATGCCTCCTTCGACGTCAATCGTAAGGAGAAGTTTCCTTAAGACCTTAACAAAGGATAGGAAGGGGGGGAATAAATTAATGGGAACAAGGCGTGGGACAAATATCGATCTACTAGATGGGTCGATGGTTGAAGATTTTGAGGTTTATCACGAAGGATTTCCTGCAGAACAACCAAAGCTGCCTGAAAGCCGGTTAGGAAGAGGAACCGCTAGCAAGCTATGGGATGCAGCGGCTAGGGATTTGGATGGTGGCTTACTCTCTGTGGAGGTTGTTGACATGTCCCTTGGCAATGATCTCCCGTCGTTACCTAGCAGCCCGAAACCTGTGCAAGAGATATTGACCACCAGGAGCTCAGACCCATCGGAGGGTCTAGTCCTTCCAGAGCATGTGGGGACAGTCGACGATGAACCAGTGCCAAACCTTCGGATAGAGGGACAGCCGATGAGATCACCGCTAAGCACAGTGGTTCACGAGGAGGATATCCCAAATTTACGAATAGAGGGCCAGCCCGCAAACGCTCCACAGAAAAACGACGCTCAGGAAGAACTTGCACCAAACCTACGGATAGAAGATATGCCTGCTCCTGTCAAAGTAACACGGTTTGCCGTGCTAGCTGCGGATGAGGTAAAACAGTTGGATCACGCATCACCAAGAATTCCGTGCGATGTTACAACCTCGGGTGTAGACGCTCCCGCGGGTCCCGCAGGCACCCTGGCCAATCCCCCTACTATAGCTTCCAACCCCTATCCTCGAATGCAGCCTGAGCCATCCATGCCAGACTACAATGCATGGATAACGACAAAATTGAAGGCTGAGGTAGCCAAATACGGATTTAAGGATCTGAAGACCAGGCCTCGAATGGTATCTGTGCTGGAGCAGTGTTGGCTAGCAAAGAATAAGCGGAATATCGAACAGGAGGCCAATAAGGGCATGGGAGTTGCTACTTCTAGCATATTGACCCACCAAACAAGGTCTACTAGTCCAAGCCAGGCCAACCGTGCTCAGTCGAGTGGACCAAAGAATCCTTCCCACCGGGGATACTCCACGACTGCTACCTCAGGGGTCTCTGGATTCCGGGAAAACGGGCCAACCATAAGGCGAGTCCCCACTGAGGGCAGAGGTCAGAGACCACCAGCCCGAGGGCGATCGCCAACTCCCAGGGATCGACCTACTACCAACCAACCTACGGCGAGGCAACCCGGCATAAACAATGCTCTCGGAACCGCCGCGCAATGTCCACAAAAGTCCCAAAGCCTGTACAAACCTGCGGCCAGCACATCACCCCAATCGCCTAAACGGAAAAGCAGAAAGCGCAAGCGAAAGCAAAATCCTCCCTCCCCTTCACCGCCCAAGTCATCGTCTCCTTCCCGCTCCCGCTCCCCCATGCGGTTCCGCAAAATGATATCGCGCGTAATCCTCGATATCAAACCTGGAAGCGAAGGGTATAAGTTTTTACACGCGATCTTAATGTACGACCCCATCAGCGTGGAGGAGCTGGCGGAGTGGCTGAATACTCAGGGGATCAAGGAGGGTGGGTTCGGCACACATATAGTAGTAACTGCGAAAGATGTGAAGAATTGGTGTATTTCGAAGGGGGTTTGTTGTTTTTCGGAGGATGCGTGGAAGAGGAAGAAGTAAGGGCCATGTTTTTTCTTCAGAGATTCTAGGTGGCATGAATGGAGAGGTAGGTGTAATATGTATCATAGACGCACCGGGGATCCACGGGGTTTTGAGTCTTTTTTCTTTCCCTCCTTTTACTTTGTCCTCGCACTGTTGGAGTTGTACATTTTAGAGATGCATCATGATGCATGCTGGTGTCAGGAAGGAACCCTCCATCATGTCAGGGAATATGTAAACTAGTCTTTATACGAAGTATGGCCCGATTCTGTCTACGTGGTAAGGAGCCAGCCTTACAAGATCCACCCCAATTTATTAGATATTAAAGCATCATTATTTGTGCGAAAGGCCGCTTGGCCTCTTCGAGACGACAATACGCTTATTAGCAATAATAATTCTAAGCGGTGATATCCTAGATACGATGGACTATCATAATATCTGGACTTTTTAGAATGGCAGGCGAGGCCGAGGCCAACTCGCAGCCATTTTGACTCGAGTAGACAGGTTTTTTTCCTTTTCCTTTTCCGTCGCCCTCCGGGCGGCTGAAATGCCTCAGTGCCTTCCTAATGATAATAGATCTATTTCGTGGACACATCCACCCCCCATGGCTACTCCCCATACCCAAAGTTCTAACTTAGGCAAACCCGCGAGGGCTAGGTCTCAAAACTCCTGCGCCCGGGCTGTTGGATACCAAGACCTTATCCACTGATGTTGGCTTGGCGATGCGACCCCACTAAGGGCTAGGGCTTGCCATTTTCTAGCTGAGTAATCACCATAATCAAGGACGATCCAGGAAAGGAAAGGCCAAAAAAAAATATCAGCATGAGCGCTGTCCCGCTCAGTCAAGCAACCACCCCCCAACCGCTGGCAATTGCGCTTTCTGAGCATTGTCAAACACCATGAACATTTCAAATCCCGTGGCGTCGGAAGTCACAGGAGTCGATTTCACCTTTCTCTGCAAAGAGGATATCACAAAACTCTCCGTCAAGCAGATCGTCAACCCCGCGACCTTCGAAACCGTCATTCCCGGAAAGGTTCCTGTGCCGGTAGTCGGCGGCTTATATGATCCAGCGCTCGGGGCTTCTGATATGCTTAGGCAGCGGTACATCTTCCTGTGTTTCTCGTGTCTAGTTTCATTGAATTGGATTGAATTGGGGTTTGCTAATGCGCTCGGTATATCTAGGTGTTCGACATGTCACCTCGATTACAAGTACTGTCCCGGTCATGTCGGGCACATTTCATTACCCGGGCCGGTTTACCATCCTTTGTTTTTTGATCAGATGTTGAAGATGCTGAGATCTTTGTGTCTTTACTGCTTTCACTTTCGGGTAGCCAGGGCACAGGTTCATCGCTTCGAGTGTAAACTTAAGCTTATTCAATACGGGCTTTTGGTCGAGGCTGCGGAATTAGACGATATCCAACCCAAGGTTAAGCAAGGGGAAGGGGACGAGGAAGCTGAAATCTCTGGAAGCACTGATATGGAAGCTTTTTATGCAAAACGTGAAAAGTTTGTGGCGAAGGCCATCCGAAGACATTTGCGATCCGGTGGCTTGAATGAGGGGAAAGTCATGTCAGTTGCGGAGGAGCGGAGAAAGATTGTTAAAGAGTTTCTCAGCACTCTCCTGCCACCAAAAAAGTGTAACAGATGTCAAGCGCAAGTTTTCCCAATGCCAAGATGGATTTGGTGGTCTTTGTTAATTTCTCGTAGAATTTCATCAGGATTCCGAAAAGATGGGTACTCGAAGATCTTCGAACTACCGCTTAGCCAAAAAGCGCGAAATCAGAATTTTCAATATGGCTTGCGACGACCCAACATGGCTGCAATGCAGAAGAGGCCCAATGGCGTGTCGGAAACAAGGAAGCATGGTCCCGATGCGATGGAGCTCAATGAGAGGATCTCTGTAGAGGTTCAGGGAGAAGAGGAAGCAGAGGGCGAGGAAGAGATTGCTAAGATCCAGGAAGCACAAGAGCGGAAGGGTGCTGCTGGCCGTCTTCTGCATAGCATGGAGGTTCTGAACAACCTTTCAAGGCTTTTCGAGAAAGAGAGCGAAATCCTCCAACTACTATATCAACCAAGAGAAGCTATCTCGAAGACTCCGAAGCCTCTAACTCCCGACATATTCTTCATCCACGCTATCGCTGTTCCGCCCACCAAGTTCAGACCTCCTCAGGCCGCCGGAGGTGAGATCTCCGAGTCAGCAACAAACAAGCAGCTAGTAAAAGTTCTACAGGGGTGCCTAGCCATCCGTGATTACAACGATAAATTCAACGACCCGGAAACCGAGGTTGAGATGAAAACCACTATGATTAGCAGGCTGATGCAAGCATTTGTGACTCTCCAAGACGACGTGAATTCGTTCTTGGACTCATCGAAAAGCCCGCTGGCTGGTGCAGCTTTGAGAACATTGGAGGAAGGTATCAAGCAGAAACTTGAGAAGAAAGAGGGCCTATTCCGTATGAACATGATGGGAAAACGTGTAAATTTTGCCGCCCGATCAGTTATCTCTCCCGATCCGAATATTGAGACAAGAGAGATTGGTGTACCACCGGTATTCGCAAGCAAACTTACGTACCCTGAGCCAGTGACAGAAATCAACCATCAATGGTTGATGCGGCTTGTGGTTAATGGGCCGGACAAGTGGCCGGGGGCAGTGGCAATTGAGATGGAAAATGGCTCTGTTCAGAAGCTTCCTAGAGATCAAGTTCCAAATGCGCGCCAGAAGAGAATCCATCTTTCTAAAACGCTCTTGACCCCAGACGCGCTTTCCCTGAGTGACTCAAAGTCCAAAAAAGTTCACAGGCATTTGCTCGATGGGGACGTTGTGTTGATGAACCGGCAACCCACGCTACATAAACCCTCTATTATGGGACATATTGTGAAGGTCCTCCCCAAGGAACATACGATCCGTATGCACTACGCCAACTGTAATACTTATAATGCAGATTTTGATGGTGATGAGATGAACATGCATCTTCCTCAAAACGAGGTTGCTAGAGCTGAGGCAAAGGAAATTGCTAACACGGATTCGCAATACCTTGTTCCAACCTCCGGCAAGCCGCTCCGCGGTTTGATCCAGGATCACTTGGTGATGGGTGTTTGGATCACGAACCGGGATACGATGTTTACGAGGGACGAGTATCAGCAACTGCTCTACTCGTGTCTGTTGCCGGAGAGCAACACTTTGTTCAAGGGCAGGAGTAGCAGGATTATCACACTACCGCCCTCGATAATGAAACCAAAACGACTATGGACCGGAAAACAAGTCATCACAACCATTCTGGAAAATATAAAGCCGAAGTACTTCCACGGGCTGACACTCTACTCAAAATCGAAGACCCCCGGCGACAGTTGGTATCCCGGATGCGAGGAGGGGCAGGTCGTATTTCATGATGGGTATTTCGTGTCGGGTGTTCTGGACAAGAACCAACTGGGTCCTAGTGAGTTTGGGCTAATACACTCCCTCTATGAGATATACGGCCCCACGGTTGCCGGAAGTATGTTGAGTATTATGGGAAGGCTATTGACCAAATTCTTACACATGAGGGCGCATACGTGCGGAATGGACGACCTTTTGCTCACCCCCGAAGGAGATGTAAGGCGTTACGGTGTCCTCAAAGGATCCAAGGGGGTTGGAAAAGATCTAAGCGCAGAATATGTTGGATTAGAAAAAGACAACGTTAACTCGGTAGAGCTTGCTGCGAGATTGGAAGAGGTCTTGAGGGATGAGAATAAGTCGCGGACATTGGATCTAAAGGCCAACGCGCAAACTAAGAACTTTACGTCGCAGGTTATTGGCCAATGCCTTCCATCCGGCTTACAAAAGCATTTTCCGAGGAACAATTTCCAAGCAATGACGGTTTCTGGCGCAAAGGGTACCGACGTTAATGCAAGTCAGATCTCCTGCTTACTCGGGCAGCAGGTCCTCGAGGGTCGCAGGGTTCCGGTGATGGTTTCCGGAAAGACTTTGCCTTGCTTCAAGCCTTTTGAAACGGATGTTAGAGCTGGAGGATATGTCACCGATCGCTTTTTAACTGGTATTAGACCTCAGGAATATTATTTCCATTGTATGGCTGGAAGAGAGGGGTTGATTGATACTGCGGTCAAGACGAGTAGATCTGGGTACTTACAGAGATGTTTGATCAAAGGCATGGAGGGTATTCAGGTCCAATACGACAATACTGTGAGAGACAGCGATGGATCGCTGGTCCAGGTATGTTCTCCCACTTCTTCCCACCACCTAACTAATCGGTTCGCTTGTATAGTTCCTCTATGGTGAGGACGCGTTGGATGTCTCCAAACAAAAACATCTGAAGCAATTCAAGTTTTTGGCGCAGAACATCGATTCAATTGTACGGAAATTGACTGATGACCTCGTCAATGAGGACTTGGGCCCAAGGATACAGAAGCTTAGCGAGCAGCTCAATGTTGGTGTGGGGTCTGAGCACATGAAGAAGGCGATGAAAAGATATAAAAGAACCGGTGATCTAGGAGCATCAGAAGTTACAATGTCACAGTACAGTCCAAGCCGGTACCTCGGGAGTGTCTCAGAAAACTTTGCATTGGCAAGAGAGAAGGTTCGTTATACCTCACCCTGGCCGCGTCACAGAAATCTGTAGTTAACAATTGCTAGTACCTAACCGAAAACCCCGATGGAATTATCGTTAGCTCGAAGCGCAGCAAGCATCTTGTGGGTAGTCAAATGTCAAGAGGTCTCGACAAGAGCGAATTCAGGCATTTGATGGCTCTCAAATACCTACGATCGATAATCGACCCCGGAGAGGCTGTTGGTATCATTGCTGGGCAATCCATTGGTGAGCCTTCGACACAGATGACTCTCAATACTTTCCATTTGGCAGGTCACGCTACCAAGAACGTCACGTTGGGTATTCCTCGTCTGAGAGAAATCGTTATGACAGCTAGTGCTACCATTGCAACTCCCACTATGACCTTGGCTCTCCGACCAGAGATCTCAGATCGCGACGCGGAGGTTTTCGCCAAGCGGTGCAGTAAGCTGCTGCTGTCCGAGGTCATTGATAACGTCTCAGTAATAGAAAACTTAACAAAAACCTCCAAGGAGTACCTTCTCCGACTAGAATTATTCCCGGCTTCAGATTACGAGGAGGAATACTCCATCACTAAACATCATGTTCTTAACGTCCTCAAAAAGGTGTTCCTTGCTCAACTCGAACGCGCGATCAATAAGGCCTTAAACCTCAAGAAAACAAAGAGCAAAGAGCGTATCGGGAAAGAGGACGCAATGCCCAACATCGGCGAGAGCGCTGGCACAATTGAGGAAGCACCAAGGAATGCGCGAGCTGCTGTAGCCGATGCCGAGGACGGGGACGCTGACAGCGACGACGAGGGCGACGACGACGCCACCAACGTCAGACAACGAAATCGGAAAGCCGAAGCTGTCAGCTATGACAATCCAGACGACGACGAAGAGGAAATCTCCCGTCGCGCGCAAACGTCTGATAGCGAGAACGAAAATGAAGACCAGGCCGATGAAGAACTAGGTGCGGATGCAAGTGTGCAAAACGATAGCAACACGACCAAGGGAAGTAAGAAAGCTACCGTCTCCTATGACTGGGTCTCCGACAATGTCAAGAGATTCGAATTCGACAAGGAGGGTGGCCAGTGGTGTGAGATGAAACTGCAGTATCCGGTTGAGGCGCCGAAGGTGCTCATGTTACCTATTGTCGAGAAAGTCTGTCGGGAAACGGTAATTCACGAACTTAGTGGCATCGGGTCGGTAGCAAAGGTTCCGGCATCAGATATGACGAAGGAAGAACAGGCTACTGGAAAGGCAAGTCATTTTTCAATCTCCCTAGGTACTATGTATCACTGCGTCTAACAGACCTCTAGCGTAAATTAGCCGTGCAAGGTGTCAATCTCAGTGCCTTCTGGAACGAGCAGGAATCGATCGATCCAAACACCTTGGAAACTAACGACATCGCGGCCTTCCTCCGCGTTTATGGTGTTGAAGCGGCTAGAGCTAACATAATTAAAGAGATGAACGCTGTTTTCGGAGGGTAATTATCCTTTCCCGCACCTCTCCCCCCTTCTTGTTCATCAACATTAATCGTTCCGTTGCGAGTAGCCACGGTATCTCCGTCGACATCCGCCACCTAAGCCTCATCGCCGATATCATGACCCGCGGTGGCGGCTTCACCCCCTTCAACCGTCAAGGCCTGAAGACCAGTGTGTCCCCATTTCTAAAGATGAGCTTCGAGACAACATGCAATTTCCTCACCGAAGCCGTAAGCGATGGCGATTTCGACAGTCTCACTGGTCCCAGCTCGAGGATCGTGCTTGGGAAGTTGTCTGGTGTTGGGAGTGGGAGCTTTGATGTTTTGATTGGGGGATTACGAGGGTAGCTCGGGTTGAATTTGTTGTCCTCCATTTTCTATTAGTGCGTGATTCCAATGGCAGTCGTGCTCGTATGTTGGGTGTATTGTATATTAACTCTAGAAGAAATTCTGGGCGGGGAACTGTGTAGTATTGGTATTTTTTCACTATGTCATACTATGGCAAGGTTTTTTCTTTTCTTTTCTTCTCTTCTCTTTTGTTAATTCAGGGCCGTTTTAGATAGCTGTCGTGGGAATCTGGATTGTAGAGTCAAAACCCGTCCAGATAACCGCCAAACGACGGGAAATGCAACAGCACAATGATAATTCTGAATCAGCAAGAAAAACTACCTCGCACCTAGCTTAACTATAATCCGCCAAAGATACTTTTCGCCAGAGGATTCTAAACAAGAAACAGTGTTTCAAACCAGGGATATTTCGCATCGAGAGAGATGGACGGTTCGGCCCAGGGCAGATGTGCAGGGATTCCCGATACCGAGCCAAATTTAGCGCGAGTGATATCCTATGAGCCCCGCTACCGACAATTATAATAATATTATTATTATTATGTGAGTGGGGGTTCAAGATTCAATAAAGCGCACTAAATTATGATGGGAGAAAATTGAGGATAACAGAAGACACCATCACACAAAAACCGCATCCATCAAAAGAGTTTGTCAACAGGGGCATAAAAAGCAGGGCGATCTCACCCTGCGACAGCAGCAGCCAGAATGCCAAAAAATAATATATACGCTCAAGGCAAGAAATCGGATGGTGGGCGGGGGGGGGGGGGGGGGAAGCGCTAGGGTCTTTTTGGTGATTGGTTGTAGTGCTAGTGTGGGTTGTTAATACTGATGATGATGATGATGATGATGGAGGGATTAGTGCTTTACTGAGAGGGGGGGGGGGGGGCAAGGGACGAGTAGCGTTGTATGATAGAGTTTGGGCTATGTGGGAGATCCATAATTATGGTGGCGGGTTGGGGTCCATCCGTCCATCCATCCTGCCCCGCCCTCCTCCTCCCCTCCGGACCCAGAAAGCCCCGTCGCTCAGGTCAACTGCGGGAAATACCCTTAGATTAGATCACACAACTGGTATCATACCATATTATTATCATACCTGGCGCTTTTAGGATGTATGATACCCAATACTCGGACACCCTTCCGCATCCTCCCTAGAGTGGTGCAAGGACCACTCTGGTGGGAGGCACCGTGACCGCCACGAGGAAGCATCACAGTTTTTCCCTTCTGTCGGTTCCCCGACTCCCCCCATCTTTTTCCTAGGATTTGTTCTGCACTGGTTGTGGTTTGATTTGCACTCCCATGTCGGTGTGTCGTATAGCTCATGACACGGAAGAAAACTGCCTCCAACACAGAGCCACGGCTTCGTCCGAACCTGTCCCAACGCACCAAAAGAAAAGAAGCGGCAGGTAGGGGTGGGGGGAGGAGAAATTCCACCGGAAGAGGCCAACTTGGAAGTCCCTCTTTGCCTTGGTTACCCGAGGAAGTGCAGTTTGTTCTACGGGGGTGCCGTGCTGGTCATAATCTGTCACCCGTCTTGTTAGTGTTTGACACTCGGGAATTCTGTCAAGTGGGGAAATCCTGGGCGTGGATACTGCGCAAGTGGGGTGGAAACATATTTGTATGGCCTGGCATACGAAGTTAGTGGTAGGGGGAGGTAGTGAGATGAGGGCGAATGGGAAGGTTTGGTGGGTGTGGAACATTGGAGGTAGGGATAGTGGGATGGGGGTGAAGGGATGGCCCAACTTCTTTGTACCAAAGGGGTTACAGTTAGATTGGCTATGGTGTTTTGGGAGGTGTGTTCACGGGCGTTTGCGGTTATAGTTGTTGGAATATGCTTGCGGATGTTCTCCGAAACGTGATACATTGCTTTTGCGGCGCCGGACAAGTTCTAGCATATCATTTAATTTACCGCACGCACAATCTCACGATCATCTCCACACCCCAATTTCCATACATAACGAATATCCCATCGAACTCCATCATACCCAGAAATGTGATACCAGACCACATTTTCGGAATCAACGTCACTTACCCCCCAAGCACCGCTGCCCTCGCAACTCCGTAATCCGGCACAATCCCCCCAGTGAAAATCTACCGATTATTAGCCACAGTCCAGACCAGCCAGGGAAGGAACACAAACCTCGAACTGTCCAACCCCTTGCCCAACCAAGGCCTCTAACCCAGGAACAACCTTCCACCCCGCTTCCTCCGCCAAGGTCATAACCTCAGTAACCCTCGGCTTGTAGGCCATCTCCGTCAGAACCTTCGTGCATGGCCCTCCGGCGAGTAACTCCTGGAGTATAGCCTTGAGCGCACCGTCAACAGGTTTATCCGCTGGGACCGTGGAAACCGCAGTGGTTGGTTTGACTTCCACGCTCTTAGCCTCGGCGAGGGAATTTACAGCCACGAGGTTGTATTCTTTCGGGAACGCCTGTACTAGAAATTTGAGATTTTCAGGAGTACGGTTGACGACGTATATCTTGCCATAGCCCATCGTGTGCAGCGCGTAGACAGCTGCACGGGAGGTTCCACCAGCACCGATTACCAATGCCACTGCTGTAGAGGGGCCCTCTGGTTCGGTGACACCACCGATACGAAGAGAGTTTTGGATACCGCACCAGTCAAAGTTATCCCCCGTAAGCCTGCGCGTTCCATCTTCTGCAGTGACTGGGATTACGGTGTTTACTGCGCCAATCGCCAGCGCATGGGCGGAGATAGAGGATAGGAGGGGGATTATGGAGACTTTATGCGGGATCGTGACGGATGCCCCTCCAAAGTCTTCACTGTCCAAGATCTTCTTAGTGGCGGAGACGTCAGTGGATTCAAAGAGATGGTAGGTATGTGGCAGACCAAGGGACTGAAATAGGGTGTTATGTAGCGCTGGGCTGCGGGAGTGGGAGATTGGTGTGCCGAAAATGTAAAACTTCTTTGCTTCGAGTATGCCCATTAGGGAGAGAGCTTGGTGGATCTCTGCTATTGACAATTGGCCTGGTGCCGCCTTGAATGGGAGCGCTGGATGGGTTACGGGAGTCAAGAATGTGTTCAGGATTCTACTGAGCTTGCCCTTTTCGCCCATGTTCAGGGCTATCATGCGGGTTTCGTGAGTGGCGGCATATTTCCTAAAGTTCTCCAAGTCGTAGTTGTCCTGTATGCTCTTTGCCTGGCCGATGAGTTTGATCACATCGCCGCATTTGAGAGTAGTGTTGAACTTGGAAATCCAAGACGCGTTACTCCACCGGAGGTTTCCACCAAGATCGTGATGTGAGGCGATAATCTTACTACACCCCTTGCTTGAAGTAACCTTCTCAAGTAGTGCGGCAGGCCAGGTAACCTCAAGATCGATATACTCCAATCCCATTCTGAGCGCAGTCAGGTAGAGCTCCAAAGCACGTGGGTGGCCTTCGTCGGGGAACCTTCCGCCTTGGCTCTTAGTTCTGATCGTGAAAACAATTGGGAGTTGAGTTTTTCCCCTTAGGACAGCAAGCTGTTCTGATATAAATGCCGGAGTTGCGACCCCATTCGGATCCGTAGGATCAATTAGCAAGTCTATTCTCACCTCAACCGCATCTGAGCCGATAGTGACAGCATTGATGGCACCCGCCGCCTCTTCCAAGTTAGGATATGTCAACGAGACAAAGAAAGACCTCGTCTTCTTAAGAAGCTTCTCGTGGTAAACAGAGGCGCCGGTAACGATCGCGAGGAATCTGGAAAAGTCCGCCTGCGCAATAGCCAAATCACTCTCGGATACAATCGGGCTGTAGTATTGGTAATTGCTGCATTCGGTATACCAAGGTTTGCGACGATTCCAAACGCCAACCATATCCTCCACATATGCAGGTCTAGTCTTGTCGATGGCAAGGAACTCCATAACTCTTTCGATATTGCGGTGTACGTGGACGACAATTCCCCCAGCAGAGCAGTACTGCTTCAGGAGATCCCTTGCTACGGGCGTCTCTACTATACCACCTCCACAGGCGAAAATATAATTGTTAGGGTGAGCCTTGAGGTGTCTCTGTAGAAGCTCCAATTCCAGCTTCCGAAATCCATCCCAGCCATGCTCTTTGATGATTTCTGGTATTGTGGTCTTCTGCTCCGTCTCAAGCACGGTATCCAAATCCAGGAGCGGGCGGTTCAAAATTTTAGCAGCCCGGATGCCCATTGTTGTCTTACCAGCACCTCTCATACCGATAATAACGATAGTGCGGTGAGAGCCCTTCTTCACTAATCCCTCCCTAATTTGCGATTTTTCCAGAAGCTCAGCACCGCTCAGGTGAACGCTGAAAGAGGTAGACAGCACATCCCACCAACCGGGCCATGTCTTCTCAACGCATCTTCTTTCTTGAAGAATGACCGGATTCGGTGCAATGAGAGCAAGAATTGAAAAACTCATAGCGACCCGATGGTCATCATAGCAGTGAACCCCGCCTTCAGGGATTTCTAGCGCGTTGTAGTCTATTCCTTGGATCCAGATACCATCTTCCAGCTCGCCGGCGGTGACACCGAATTTCCCAAGTTCGTGAACCATGGCGGCGATCCGGTTGCATTCTTTCACACGTTGATTGGCAATACCGGTGATAGAGGTCCTCTCCGCGCCGTTGGCGACAGCCGCGAGAACCGATGCGGTCAAGAAAGCATCGGTCATAGGCTCCATATCAACATGTGGTAGCGGCTTCAATTGGCCCCTCGGTGGACCTTGAACGGTGGTTGAATAGTCCGACTGCTCAACAGTGCATCCCATCGGTCTAAGAACATCCACGGCAAAGCGAGCATCCCCCTGAAGAGACTTCTTACCAATATTTGGCACAGTAACGGTATTCCCAGTGATAGCCGCTATAGCAAGAGGATAAGTAGCAGAACTAGCGTCACTCTCAACGACATACTCTGCTGGGTTCTTGTAAGATCCTCGAGGGATGTGATAAGTATACTCCTCAGTAGTCGACTTTGTGACTTCAATCCCGAAAGAAGACATCATGGCGATAGTCATATCGATATAGAGCTGAGAAATTGGTTTTCCGCCAACAAGCGACAAAGTAACCGGCTCACGGGCATATGGTGCGCACATCAAGATCGATGACACATACTGAGATGATACCTTCGCTTCGAGTTCAATTCTTCCTCCAGCAAGTCCCGATGTTGAGGGGACCCGAACTGGAAGACTGCCTTGACTCTCGATATATTCAACAGCACTCCCGTTCGAGCGAAGAGCATCGACAAGAGACCCAATTGGCCGCTGCTTCATACGGGCGTTCCCTGTAAGAATAGTAGAACTATGCTCACCCGAGGGAGACACCAGAGTAGCGACTGAGGTTAGGAAACGGGCAGCGGTTCCAGCATTGCCGAGATACAACTCGTCCCCACAAGCACGAAGCTTGCCGCCGTTCCCATTCAAAACGAGAACGTCGCCGTCATCTTCCCAAGAATACTGAATCCCACCCAACTTGTGAAGGGCAGTAAGCATGTGCTCAGTATCATCGGAGTGGAGAAGATTCTTGACACGGCAAGTTCCGGAACCCAGCGCCGCTAAGACAAGGGCGCGATTGGAGATAGATTTCGATCCCGGAGGAGTGATTTCTAGTTCTGGGACACCAGATCTCTGTGAATGAACGATAACACTTGGCGAGAGAATAACCCGAATTGAGTCGTCACTAACGACAGACGCCTTCTTCTCATACGTTCTGCCAATTGCGGCAAGCAGGACTACTTTCTTCTTACGTCCCTCGTTCTTCTTATCAACGCCCATAATTGAGAGCATTCTCTCGACCTCGCAGTGCTTTCCGGCAGTAAGCTTCTTGACACGCTTGTCTTCGAGAGAGGTCGGGAGGCCATAGCTGGTCAAGCACTTGGATAGTCTGGCGACAGCGCCAGGTTTGCAAACGCCCAAGTGTCGAGCGAGCTCAGCCTCCTTGATCATCCCAATCGCTACGCACTCTCCGTGAAGCATTTGTGGGAATAGGATAGCTTCAATAGCATGCCCAATTGAGTGACCGAAGTTGAGTAAGTTTCGTAACCCTCCCTCACGCTCGTCGGCTGATACCACATGTGCCTTGACGCGCACGGAGCCCAGGATGACATCTTTGAACACATTCTGAACATTTCCGATCGGAGCTTTGCCTAGTAACTATTAGCGAAGTCAACCGGAGCTACGGCTGGAAGGCAGCATACCACTCTCCGCGCTCTTGGTTTTGACCGTCTCAAGTATCAACTCGGCATTCTGCTCCAACCTAGCAAACTCGGCCTCATCCCAGATAGCAGCTGTCTATCACTACCCCATTAGCACAACCCTCCCTCTGCACCCTCACCCATTCCAATCCAAACCCACCTTAACGACCTCCGCCATCCCATTAATAAATTCCCTCTCCGGCAAAGTCTCCAAAAACTTCATATCAATGAAAATCCTCTGTGGCTGCCAAAAAGCTCCAATCAAATTCTTTCCATGCGGCGAATCAATGGCCATCTTCCCACCAATGGAAGAATCTACCATAGCCAACAGTGTAGTCGGCACCTGAATGAATCTAACCCCACGCATGAATGTTGCAGCCACATACCCGATCATATCCCCAATGACGCCGCCTCCAAGCGCAATGACCACTGTGTCACGAGTGCATTTCTCCGAGAGCATCCAGTCTTCCACTTCGGCTTTCGTGGAGCGAGACTTTGAGTATTCGCCTGGTGGGATGACGTATGAGAGGAGGCGGGCTTCAGGGGAGTACTTGGCCGCATTTCTACTGAAAGAGGATTCGAAAGCGGGGAGATAGAGGGGTGCGAGATTTGTGTCGGTTATGAGAACATACGTTGACGAAGTCAAGTTCTGTAGAATATCCGCAGTGAGGGTGTCTGTAAGGTCGTAGCCGACCTTAATAGTATCTTTTCCAAGAATCTGTACCGTAGTAACAATGGAGCTGTTCTCGGTGCTCATGATTGCGGACTGTTTTTTGAGAGAGGGGGATTTTTCTTTTCTTTCCAGACGTTGATTTCAGCGGGGGGTGGAAACGAAGGAAGCAAAAGGCGAGGTTACCATACCAATGTTCCCACCACCTGGAAGGACGCTAGGCTATTATCCCCCTGGCCGCTGAGACATTCCACCCCTGTTTAAAATGTTGAACACTAGCCTATTTGAGTAACCGGGAGCAAATCTACGCGGCCACTCCCGTTTTCATCATGGCAATGCTGAACAGTACAGGTACTGATTTTGCGGTATTCTGAGCACTACACTACTCCTGAAGTACAACGTTTTCCCTATCACGATTACTCAAATAGGCTAGTGTTCAACATTTTAAATAGGAGCGAGGTGGAGACCATTATTCCCCCCGCCTGATGAGGAGGTGGGGTTGATCTGTTCTCCAATGTTGCACGGATCGGGAACCATCGCTGATAAGGCCGGTCCCTGAATTCGGGTGTCTAGGAAAGTCGGCATTGTCCTGTTGACTAAGCAATTTTGCATCACTCGGGCCTGTTGTTATTGACCAATGTTGTAATTATGCCTCAATATGTGAACGCGAAACTGTAAAGAATTCGCACAACTTCTGCTCGCCGTATCATTCTTACTTATTATCCAAAGAGAAGGGCCAAAAGGCCAAACATATATAGGGAATGTAAGTGACCTCATCCGTCATGAAAAGTAACCGGTTTCCTGTCTTCAGCCCTGAACGCATCATCATGATGTGTTTCAACTGAGTGTACGCCTCCAAACCTGGAGAGCGCAATAAAGCCTAGCTGATACAAAAATAGCTGCTCAGTAATCAAGACCCAACTGATGATGTCTCACCACCACAAAGGATGCAACCCAATAGAGCGCAATGATAGAGGAAAGAAATGCTTTAGACAAAGCCGTTGTTTGAGGACAATGGAAGACTTAGACAATAATCAGAAATTCAACAACCAACAGCACCACCGGTGTGATAGGTCATGAACGTGACATCCTAAATTGCTCGTTTCGAACATCGTCCTATCATAGCCATCGACTAGATCATGGAAAATCCCCTGTCCGCTAATTTTCTATGGCAGTAGGCTCTTCCATGCACACCCGGATCGGCTTTATTTTCCTAGGCCATGAAAAAGGTCCCCCCAAATAAACCCATCCTCCAACAAAATTCCTACCCGGTTCTCGGCCTAAGTTATTCTAGATGTTTTGCCCCGCTGGATTGCCATACTATACTTTACGATAGCAGCTTTAGTCACACTCCGTAATATCCACGGCATCAGGGGAATTCAGGCGCAAGAACATTACCAGTATGATACTATGAGTGCTATCGTTGGAAGGCGAGAGTATTATCAGCAATGTGCATTACTTACCTGTTTTCAAGTTAACCGCGGAACTTGCTAGTTGATTCGTTGACTCCGTTGATGGCTTGGTGGCAGATATTCCATTGATTTTACTCCGGGCATACGGTTTTCCTCATACAGTAGATACCCAAAGTGAGCCCTTTTCTTTGTTAGCTAATCATTTTGGACGCTGTGTGTGCCTCTAATGCATGCACTAGCAATGCCTCTCGGATTAGCACAGAAAAAGGACCGCCAGTCAACAGACCCTACAAGTGCACAGCAAAAGGAACATATCACGCTCTCCGTTTGCAACACATAAAATGATAATTTTGTAGGTTTGAAAGGATCTGCCAAATGGGCCAGAAAAGGACAAACCTCAATGCCCCTTATTCCCTCCATCCCGTCCCACCTTAACACACTCAAACTCCATTCAGTGCTCGAGTACGATAACAAAACTTTATTCCGATAATGCATCACAGTTTTTGTTCTCATTTCCCAGGACCAATCGCGTTCCCACGCCATCCATTCCCAAACATTGATTCTAACCGAAGGAGACCACTCAGACACTCCTACTATTCTTATCAACTGAAAAAACTAAAAAAAACAGGAGGATATATGTACACAATCAAAAACCCAGGTTCTTTATTTCCCAATCTTAAAGTCAATTTTGCTAACAAGCCACGAGAAAGTAAAAAGGGTGAGAACACCAGTAAAGATCACGAACGGTTTTCTGTAGAGCGCCATGGTCGGGTAGTGATAAGTCACCTAGCCCGAATGAATTAGTATGAGTTTATGGCGATGACGGGGAGCAGAAGGCCTCACGATTAGCTCCTTCTTGTGTTGTTCATCCACAACGTTGACGGCCTTCATTTTGATAGCTGTGCGGCCGAGGGTATCCATAAAGGTGTGGTGAAGATATTCCTCTTCACTAAAGAGAGGGATAGGAGGAGAGTATTTAACATCACTCAACGCACTTTCTGTCAGAATTGGTAAACCATAAGCTTGGCCAGAAGTACATACGTAGCGCCTTCGGGAAGGACAACAGATATTTCTATCTCGTCATAAGTAACACTGTCCCTAGGGCCTTCCAAGAAAGGAACCTTAAGGACATATCTCTCCCCATCCTGACTAACCCTCAAGAAGTTCTTGAGATCGTGGTTCCACCCTACAACAAAGGAGTAGTTCCATCCTCCAAAGACAGGGTAGCGGGGCTTGAGCTCAAGGTGAGCTTCACGAATGTTACTGCGGAAGCGAGAGGTGGAAACATTGCCAATCTCATCGGTAAAATATGCATCCTGTGCCCCAGGGGTGAGAGAGAAGGTTAATTGCTTGATGGCGCTAGTGGGAGGGTTGTAGTAGCTGGTTGATGCCCATTGCACGCGGGAGAAGGTGTCCTTAAGCCTACCGGTAATACACACTGTTGGTTAGTAATGCCCACAACAGCCAGCTCTCGGATAACTCACTTTGCTCCCAAGTTAGTCATCCAGTAGCGCTCCTCAAAGGCAATATTACCACCCCAATGGCTAACTTCAATGTGTCTTTCCATTTTGACCATTTTAATTACCGGGCTTGTGTACTCAAATCGGAGGGTAATAGCCTTTCCCCCCTTCTGGTCAGGGCCAACAGTCTTGTACGGCCCATATGTATACCAACTTCCAGCCCCAGTCGGGTCATCGCCCTCGCCGTTCTTCTGCAAGACAGTATAGTTCGGCACTTCGCTGTTGGGAAACTTAATTTTCGTCTTTTGTTTCTCGGTAACATATGCCGAGGCGGCGTACTGGGAACCAGTCCACTGGAGAAACTGCTTGTCGGTTTGGCCGATAAGGGCGGGAACAGGAATAAGACAATCGGTCTGCGCGAGAGTAATCCACAGCTTTGTCGACTTGCCAGCAGGAAGAGGTGCGTTGAGGAGGACCCTGTAGTAGTGTGTCTCACTGGGGAACAAAAGTCAATCTCTAAATCGCCTATTGCGGATTCCTACCAGCGGGAAAACAAACCCTTCAGAGTCGAACACGGCAGTGTTGACAACATATGGCCCATCTTCACCCCTAGCCTCCAGGTAACTAATATTCTCTGCAATCCCTTTCGGAATAGGAACATAATATTCGGCTTGAGGCTCCTTGGAGATATTGTCAATAACCATAGCAACAGTCTCGCGGACATACGGCTTGGTAATGTCAATCGTTCGCAAGAGATTTGAATTCTTAAAGACCTGTGGAGGCACGAAATCCTTGGGCAGGACAAGAGTGGAATCTGTACTAGAGCATGAGGTGAGAGAAAATAGGAAGGAAAATGGCAGCAAAAGAGCGCCCCAATTTTGGAGAGAACGCATGGCTGAGATTGCTGGTTGGTGTTTTCGGTCAAAGTGAAGACTTCAGGAATGAAGCTTCAAGCGTGTTAGGATCCAGGAGCTTTCCAGTGCTCCCAAATTGCGAGACGTGTTGCGAAGCGGTTCCAGTGTTGCATTTGTGACGCGTAAATTTGGGAACGACACTCAACTACCGTAAAAACTGTAATAATTGAGTGGTGTGCTATGAGGTTCAGTTGAACCTTGTATCAACAACATCACAAGGCCACCTTCAAAAGAAATAAAGTAAGAAATTTAAATGTAAAATAAACAATTCAAATTCATTGTTTCTTTAAACTTCAAAAATATTGATTCTCTATTTCTATTTGATATAATAATATCCAATTCTTCGCACTTGAAAGATCAACAATAACCAAATATTAAAGAAACAACAATGACGTGTAAAGATAAAGGTTTATCAGGACGCGTCAAAGTCCAGCCTATACTTCCTCCTTTTAGTGCAGAGAAGTTTTATGCAGGAATAAGAAAGCGAAGGGGTCCAAAAAGAAAACAACTTATGGATTGCCCCCCGAAACAGCAAAAACAACCTACAGGCGGAAACCCATATCGCTCCTACACTATTAGCTATCTCCTTGACTGGTGCGACAGTGGAAAATGTTGTACCGCCCCTGTCATGTTTAAGACACAGCTGACTAAGGCACCTACTTCAGTATTCTCCAGTGATGATCCGCGACTCTGTATTGTATTACTATCAACTATAGCTAACACTAAACCCGCGCGGAATCGGCATTGAGTTACGGCATGCCAAACACCTGGCAGCCCTCACCAATCAACAAATCAAACAACCACAAAATCACAACTCGGCCAAAACCCGCGCAACCCTCCACCACAAAAGAATACCAAAACAAATAAACCGTCCCCCAAACAAAGCCTACACCGGGGTGCAAGCCAAGTACCAAAGGGCAGTACCTCATCATCTTCACACACCGACTCCTCCACACCACAACCACCACTCACATGAGTCTGTAACCCCTCCCAAACTGACTCATCAGAAAGGAAGGAGGTAAACCGACCACCACACGGGCACCACTAAACCAAGCGCATCCCCCTACAAAGAACCCCCTCCGGACAAAAATGTGCCCGCACAACCACCGGCCCGTCCCCAACCACAGGGTCAACAACCGACCCACCAGGCACCATATCAGGTACCACCTCCACAACCACAGCAGGCGTCCCCAACCCCTTATGCTTCGTGCCTGACCGACGCTTCCGAGCCTTACCCGAGGCCCCGCCAGCCACAATCACCCCCCCAAGCACCACATCCTCATCGCTAGAGTGTGCCACATCCACACGAGCCACACCACCAGCCACACCAGAAGACGCCACAGAAGGCAGCCTCACCACCAGCTCAGCCACCTCCTCCTCGCAAGGAGAGGCCACATCATCACCCCCAACAAAAAGTCTGATAAGGGACTCAGGAACACCAGACGGCGTGTCAGACGGTGTAGAGCAAGGGCCACAAGTGGCCAGCCGGACAGCCCGCAAGGAATCAATCTCCCGTGCCTTCAAACAAAGGTGATGAGAGAGAACGGAAACATGGTGTCGCAAGCAAGAAACTTCGGCCTCGAGGGCAAAGGACTTCTCAACAACACGAGAAAGGGAAACGGACGACCGCAAAGCGGAAGCCACCAAGGGTCCGGGAGTTCGTCCAACCATATCCAAAGGACAGGAAAAAGCAGACAAAGAGAACAGGGAGATAAAGCAACCGGAAACATTCAGACAGGAGATAAACTGATCCCCCGACAAACAAACTAAAACCAGGCAGAAGGCCTGAGATTAGAGACTTGAAGCTACAGTGAGGTATGAATTAAGGACCGTGATTGGCGTAACCCGGAAATGCGACAGGTCACCGAAGCTCTAAACAGGGATGATCCGGGTTTGTCTGGTTATACTATTAATATTAGCCATGGTCCAAGTTTGCAGATCTGCGAATTTGTAGTAATTAACAAATTCTGCTTATTAACCAGTGTCTCAGACACTGACAGGGGCGGTACAACATTTTCCACTGTCGCACCAGTCAAGGAGATAAGCTACGGGTGTTAGCCTACTGGTACGGAAAGAATATACGCTGTGGCCCGACAAAGTCCAGGGAGCCTACCCAGCTGGAAGTAGCACGCTACTTCTGTACCCCATTAGGGAATCTGTTCTATTGGAAAAAGGATGAAAGGGAGGGAAAATATGCGGAGCCGCGAAAGGGGCAACGTCGCTTGGTCCGGGGTGGAAGGCATTGACAGTGGAAGGAGCTGGAGTGAGCCCTATATGAGGAATTCCGTCAGCGAAGGGCAATTGGAAGACCAGTACGACAGGGCTGGTTTCGTCGAGTTAGTAGAGAACTATTTGAAAAGCTATATCAGGGAAAGGATACTCAACTTTTGAAGTTTTCGAATGAATGGTTTCACGGGTTCCTGCAGGCTCATCAAATTAGTCTACGATTCATTACCAATTTAGCTAGTAAATTACCTGCAGACTTCTCAAATGCGATCTTAGATTGGATGAAGTTCAACCGCCGTAACTCTCAGCTAAGGCTTGATGATGAGATGGGATTGGGGGACATACCTGGCATCGTGGGAAGATACTGGTTGCAAAACATTTGCAACATGGACCAAACGCCCTTGCCCTTTGAGTATCTCAAAGGGCAAACCTATAGTCCAATTGGCGAGAAAACTATTTGAGCACAGGCAAGTAGTCAGTCTGGGTGGGATAAGCGACAAGGAACAATTCAACTCACCGTTTTCGCAGATAGCATTCCACACGTGAAGCCTCTGATATTCTTTCGGGAAAAAGGGGTTGGTCCTACAATATTAGCTGAGAAACAGCTCTATAATAGCAGGGTAAGGGTAAAATTCAACCCTACTGCTTATGCCAACTCGAGCAACATACTCGAGTGGCTCGAGGAACAAGTAGTTCCTATGCTTGAAGATCAGTCAACCATTCTTGCAATGGATCTCTTTGCTGCTCACCGGACAGAATAGGTTTTGGACACTCTTCGTGCCCATGACATTATAGTTAGTGTCATTCTTGGGGGTTGCACTGGTCTGGTGCAACCCCTGGGCGTTTCAATTAACAGTCCTTTCAAGGACATTTTAAAGGTAATTCGAAGGGAAATGGGTAAACTTACATTACAAAAATGCTAACTTGAACCTGCTGTAACAAACACATTCCCGGTGGTGTTTTCGTTTAACGGGGAACGACTAATCGTAGAGCATATCGTGATCGTTGACTATCTTCATAGTCTCGCTTGGAGGAAGTCTTATCATCATAAGACCGGAAGGTACAAAGTCCAATCGCTAGAGTACTAGGTGCTTGCGTTCAAGCAGGAAAGGTTTGCGTAAGAAGTAGAATAGTAGGGCGGTATATCTTGCACTACGGGAAGGTCACTGTCAAAGGGCTTGGCCCGTGCTCCAGTATCCAAGTGTTGTATTACTTAGATGGTTGCGTGAAGATCCTATCTCTTGGTCGTTTTTTTTTTTTTTTTGTAACTATGTGTTCATTGTTTTTAGGTACAAAAAGCCTCATGCAGCGCTAGCTATGGAGAGAACAAAACCTATAATTCAAAAACAAAATAACAAAAGAACGTCACGGCACCAGTTAAGTATCCACTATCACGCAGGTTTCTCCTCCGCCGGGCCATCGGCCACATATAACAAGGAAAGCACAAACTAACAACTTTAGCCGTCTAGAAAGGAAAGCCTACATAAGACAAAGGAGAGAAACCCAACGACCCTAAACCTCAGCCAACCAGAAAACACGAAAAACTGGGGGGGGCACCCTGGGGGGCGAGAGAGAGAACAGGGGGGAAGAAGGGGGGGTGGTGGGTGGGAACATCGTGGGGGGAAATCCCGTGGAGGTGACGCCTATGAAGGTGGCGAGTCTTTTTAGCAGCGGTAGGGATGACCAGAGTGGGGCATCGGGACTGACATCAGTAACGCCGTGGAGGAGGCGTGACCTGCTGTGTTGTCTCGAGGGGCAGGATAGGATGGCGTGCTTGAAGGTTTCAGGTTCCAAGCCGCAGCGGGGGTAGGAGGTATCAGCGTCAGGGGACCTCCATGTTGGGTGGGTGGCCAGATAACTCTTTCCGGCTCTCATCTGGTGGATTCGCCCGGTGACGAACTTGCCTAAGCCCATAAAAGGCCTCGGATGCAAAGCGGGAGGATGTAGGTAGTACCCCGGGGTCGGGAAAAGGGAGGCCCACTCCACGAGGAGTGCCTCTGTTACCCTCTTCTTCAGGGCGGAGTAGGTGCTGTCCATCAGGGACTGAGGTGGGAGGATGGGGGTAGGGCACACAAGGTGGGAGTTGATCATGGGCATCCTAGATAGCCCGAGGGTAAAGGGGATTGTCCCGTGGGCCACCGGGTCCACTGGCAGGTGGTTCCTTATTGGTGGGACAGGGCGGGGCGTTTTCCAGTGTAGGGGGAGGTAGACGGATGACAAGCCTCTGGTTAAGGCCTGCGAGTAGTCAGGTGTTCGGTGCACCGAGAGCGAGGGAAATCAGGGGTGAAGGCGGGCAGTTGCCGAGTTCACGCTAGGAGGGGAGCAGACTACCCTGAGCGCTGCCAGCCTCTGCCGGTGTGTGATCAGGAGGGAGACGGGTGGGAGGCAAGACTCCACCGAGAGTATACGGTGGGTGTAGCTGAGAAGTAGTTTGTGGTCCACCTCTGGACCTTCCACCAGAATGTATCGAGGCGGGTTGTCGTGCCCATGCTAGGTGTGAACAGATCCGCGCCGTAGAGTAGGATGGGGGCGATCAATGATGTTGCCAATCTGTGGCACATGTAGGGGGGGAGGCCCGCACCAGGCGGACTTAGGCGACGGACGAGGGCGAACGCGCCCAGGGCAAGGGCCGGGCGGCGCGAAAAATGTGCAGCGGGGTCAAGGGCCGGAGTGAACCAGTATCCGAGCCACCTAACGGAGTTGCCGGCGTGAAACAGTTCCCCTTTGATTTGAATGGGTGAGACGCACCTCGGCGAGTGTCTCTGGCTGGGGGTCCTCCAATGTATCAGTTCTGTTTTTGCGACCAAAAAGGAGACGCCTAGGCGGGACGCCTTTCTTTCAAGTCTGTCGAAGAGATCCTGGAGCCGGCGGATGTTGCCGCGATAGGAAAGGGAGGCCACTGTCAGGGCGAAGTCGTCCACATACGAGATCATCAGACCCCGAGGGATCCCGAAATGTAGTGGCGCAACGTAAAGGAGAAAGAGGAGTGGGGCGATCGGAGAGCCCTGGGGGGCCCCTTGGAAGATAAGGGTGCAGCTTCGTTCACCTAGGAAAGACGAAACCCAGGAAACCAGGTATGGGGGTATCCCACCTTCCCTCAGGATCCGGGCCAAAGTGTTGTTGTCGACGTTGTCGAATCCCGCTTTTATATCCAGAAACAGGGAGGAGACCTTGAATTGGGGCCTCTTCCTATCTCTTCGTCGTTTTTTTCTTTTTTTTCTTTCTTTTTTTTTGTAATCCTGCGTTCATTGTTTTTAGGTACAAAAAGCCTCATGCAGTGCTAGCTATGGAGAAAACAAAACCTATAAATCAAAAACATAAACAAAGGAAAGTCACGGCACCAGTAAGTATCCACTATCGCGCAGGTTTCTCCTCCACCGGGCCAGTGGCCACATATCACAAGGAAAGTACAAACTAACAATTTAGTCGTCTAGAAAGGAAAGCCTACATAAGACAAAGGAGGGAAACCCAACGACCCTATACCTCAGCTAATGAAAAAACACGAAAAACCGCGGGGGGCACCCTGGGGGGTGAGAGAGAGAGAGGGGGGGAAGAGGGGGGGGTGGTGGGTGGGAACATCGATGGGGGAAATCCCGTGGAGGTGACGCCTATGAAGGTGGCGAGTCTTTTCAGGAGCGGGAGGGATGACCTGTTAGGTGGTAGCTTCGGCGTGAGGTATTCCGACAGCTAGGACCTTGATTGTAATTATATCGGAGAACTCGTTAAGAAGACACGAGTAATGTAGGCTAGATATAATGGTTCACTTCGGAA